>Ga0209108_10001341_pt1 | contig 14257 bp, 11 predicted proteins | sample Rifsed10ft1_FD_184003 | JGI IMG/M metagenome (GOLD analysis project Ga0209108, IMG submission 184003) | Soil microbial communities from Rifle, Colorado, USA - sediment 10ft 1 (version 2) | ecosystem: Environmental > Terrestrial > Deep subsurface > Rock core/Sediment | place: Rifle, Colorado...
GGCCATGTTCCATTCCATGGATCACCGAACCCGAGCCGAGGAACAGCAGCGCCTTGAAGAAGGCGTGGGTCACCAGGTGGAACGCCGCTGCCACGAAGGCGCCGATGCCCACCGCCGCCACCATGTAGCCCAGCTGCGAGATCGTCGAATAGGCCAGGACGCGCTTGATGTCGTTCTGGGCCACGGCGATGGTCGAGGCGAAGAGCGCGGTGAAGGCGCCGACGGCCGAGATGACCAACATCGTCGTCGTCAGCGGTTCACCCGGATGCCAGCCGACGGTCAGCAGCGGGAAGAAACGCAGGATCAGGTAGATGCCGGCCGAGACCATGGCGGCGGCGTGAATCATGGCCGAGACCGGCGTCGGCCCTTCCATAGCGTCCGGCAGCCAGACGTGAAGCGGGAACTGCGCCGACTTGCCGACGGTGCCGGCGAAGAGCAGCAGGCCGATCAGCCCCGCCAGCGACAGGCCGAGCACACCCGAGGGCGCCGCCGCCAGGGCGTTCAACGTGTCGGGGCTGCGCAGGATCTCGTGAAAGCTCAATGTCCCGGTGAAGCTGTACAGCGCGGCGATGCCCAGCAGCATGAAGACGTCGCCGACGCGGGTGGTGATGAAGGCCTTGACCATCGCCTTCCTGGCCGACTCCTTGCCGAACCAGAAGCCGATCAGGAGATAGGAGCACAGCCCCATGATCTCCCAGCCGATGAACAGCAGCAGCAGGTTGTCGCTCAGGACCAGCGTCAGCATCCCGAAAGCGAACAGCGAGAGGAAAGCGAAGAAGCGCCCATACAGAGGCTCGACCCCGCCGGCGTGCGGCGGCAGACCAGGCCGGTCCTGGGGGTCGCGCGCCTTGCCGAAGTTGCTGTAGCCGATGGAGTAAACGAAGATCGCCAGACAGGTCCAGACGACGAAGAACAGCGTGATGGCCGACAGCGGATCGACCAGGATGCCGATCCGCAGCACTTCCGTCCCCAGCGGCAGCCACGGGATGGACGAAGCGAAGGGTTCGGCGCCCAGATGCTCGGCGCCGACGGCGGCGGCGAAGACCACCAAACCGAACACCCAGGAGAGGGCCATCCCGCCCACGGCCACGGCCGTACTCACGCGAGGGCTGCGGTTGGCCCACAGGACAATCAGGCCGAAGGCCAGCAGCGGCGGCAGCGGGATGAGCCAGATCAGGAGCGTCGTCGGCATGGGGTTCCGCTCACCACTTCATCAGGTCGATGTCTTCGGCGATGACCGTCGAGCGCTGACGGTAGATCGAGATGATCAGCGCCAGCCCGACGGCGGCCTCCGAGGCGGCCACGGCGAAGACGATGATGGCGAACGCCTGCCCGGCGATGACCGTCGGCGTCAGGTAGCGCCAGAAGGCCACCAGATTGATGTTGACGGCGTTCAACATCAACTCGATGCCCATCAGCACGGCGACGGCGTTGCGGCGCCCGAGCACCCCATACAGCCCGATGCAGAACAGTGCCGCCGCCAGCAGCAAGTACCAGGAGAGCGGGATCATCGCGCTTCGCATCCTGGAGAGGATCCCGCGGCCCTCCATTGGGGATTGGCGGTAGGCCGCGGGATCATCGCGCTTCGTCGCTTCCTAGTCGCGCTTCGCACCCTGAAGAGGGCACCCCGGAGGGGCATCCTGGAGAGGATCCCTGCGCCTTCCTTGGATGAGTGGCAGTGGGCGCAGGGATCACGCGCCGTTGCCCTTCCCCGGGCGGTCGGCCGGGTCCCCCGGCCGCGCCAGGACGATGGCGCCGATCAACGCCGCCAGCAGCAGAACCGAGGCCGCTTCGAACGGAACGACGTAGCGATCCAGGTCGACCAGCGAAGCGCCGAGGTCCTCGATCAGGAAGTCGCCGCCGGCCGCCATCAAGGGCGGGGCCGCCTGCCACCAGGTCGGCATCTGCGCCAGCAGCGCCAGCAGCGCGCCGAACATGACGACGGCGATGAAGACCGCCAGCCACCACGTGCGGTTGGCCTGAGGGCCGCTGTCGGCCATCACCCGGCGTGTCAGCATGACGGTGAAGATGATCAGGATGGCGATGGCGCCGATGTAGACCGCCACCTGGACCATCGCCAGGAAGGCGGCGTCGAGCAGAACGAAGACGACCGCCACCGCCCCCAGCGTCACCACCAGCCACAACGCGGCGTGGACCAGCCGCGTGCTGGCCACGACCATCAGCGCGGCGATGACGGCAACCAGCGCGGTGACGACAAAGAGAACTTGGGCGACGGTCATATCTTCTGACCCCTACCCCTGACCCTCGCGAAGCACCCCGAGCGGAAGCGAGGGGCTCCCCCTGCATGCAGGAGAGTTCCACAATCAGCGAATCCTGCAGGGGGAGGGGAGGGTTTTCTTGGGGGATGGGGGGAGCTCCGCTCCCCCCATCCCCCAAACTCCACATCCCCCTCCCCCGGCGTCGCCAGCCAGGCAGCAGAGGAATGCTTGCGCCGGGGGACGGGGTAGGGGGTGGGGGCGAGGTTGGGGCGAATCATCTCAGCGGACCACGGCCGAGGCGGCCGCCGCCGGAGCCGCGCGCTCGAGCCGACGCCGCATCGACCGGGCGTAGAGCTGCAGGCCGATCAGGATGCCAACGACCACCATGCCGTTGCTGAGCACCAGCGTCCAGGTGCGGTCCCACCCCTGAGCCGCCGCCAGCTTGTCGGCGACGGCGGTCAGCACGACCACGACCAGCGCCAGCGGCACCAGGAATTTCCAATTGACGGCGTTGACCTGGTCGATGCGCAGCCGGGGGAGCGTGCCGCGGATCCAGATCACGACGAAATAGACGACGGCCGTCTTGAGCCCGAAGTAGACGAGCCCCAGCCAGGCGTACTGGTCGACTCCCGGTCCGAGCCATCCGCCGAAAAACAGCGTCACGGTCAGGGCCGCCAGGGTGAAGCCGTGCAGGAATTCGCCGACGAAGAACATGCCGAAGGCCATCGACGAATACTCGATGTTGTAGCCGGCGACGATCTCGGACTCGGCTTCCAACAAGTCGAAGGGCGCCTTGCCGGCCTCGGCCATCGAGCTGGTGAAGAACAGGAAGGCCGCCAGCGGCGCCAGGACGACGAACCACATCTCCCGCTGGCCCTCGACGATGGCCACCATCCCCATCGACCCGGCCAGCATCGTCGGGATCAGCAGCGCCAGGACCATCGGCACTTCATAGGAGATGAGCATGGCCACCGAGCGGAAAGCGCCCAACAGCGCGTACTTGTTGTTGGACGACCAACCGGCGAGCATGATCCCCAGCGTCCCGATGGCGCCGATCGAGACCAGGTAGATGACGCCGACGTTGATATCCGTGCCGACCAAATTGGGCGCCAGAGGCATGACGGCCCACAGGCCGACGACCGACATCACCGTCAGCGGCGGGGCGATGTAGTAGATCAGCTTGTCGGCCCCCGCCGGGACGATGACTTCCTTGGTGAGCAGCTTGAGGGCATCGGCGATCGTCTGCAGCAGACCGAAGGGGCCGACTCGATTCGGGCCCAGGCGGTCCTGAAGTCGGGCCAGGACCTTGCGCTCGACCCAGATCAAGAAAAACGTCAGGAGCAGGACGCCCGTGGCCAGCGCACCGGCGCCGAGGAAATTGACCAGCGCATTGGCCTGCGCCGCCTGCAATCCCAAGCCGGTCAAGAATTCCCGCACCAGCGTCCCGATCGTGCCGAAGGGATCGGCGATCATGCGCCAGCCCTCGGCCGATGACAAAGAAAAGGCTGATGTCGGGGAGCGGCATCAGCCGTGATGGAGGGCCTGGAGCGCCTCAAATCCATTCGAGGTTCCCCTTGCGCCAGGCATAGATCAGCCCGGCGGCCAGAATGGCGATGAAGAGCACGCCCTCCAGCACGGCGAACAGCTCGAGACGGCCGTAGGCAACGGCCCACGGGAAGAGGAAGACCGCTTCGACGTCGAAAACGACAAAGACCAGGGCGAAGATGTAATACTGGACCTTGAACTGGACCCAGGTTTCGCCGACGGTTTCGACGCCGCACTCATAGGCGGCGTCTTTCATCGGGTTCGACTTGCGCGGGCCGATCATCCGGCTGAGGCCGATGGGGAGCGCCGGCATGAAGAACGCGAGCGGCAGGATGAAGGCGATGAACAACCATTGGTCGGGCATCTGCGCGCCTCGGTTGATCCACACTTCAGGGGGCTGACTTGCCGCGACGCCCCGGCGTCGGAAACCCGCCGGGCCTCGCGGCCCCTTGGAGCGTGCATTCTACCACAATGGTATGATTCCGCTCGTGGCCCCCAGCCCTCTGTCCCGTTTCGGAAATCTACTCGCAATCCTTGAAACGAGACACGAGCATACTGCCCGCTCTGCCAAGAGGATCGTGGCCGTTTGGTCGCGGACATTCGGAACGGGATACTGACCGCGGGCGAGTGGGAGTCGTTTCTCCTCCGGCACCCGCGGGCCCATCTCCTTCAAACCTCCACCTGGGGCGAGCTGAAGGCCCGGCACGGCTGGCAGCCGCTGCGTTTGGCTCGCGGCGACGCCGGGGCACAGGTCCTGCTGCGCCAGGTGCTCCCCGGAATCCGCGTCGCCTACATCCCGCGGGGGCCGCTGGGTCCCTGGAAGGGGATTTTCCCGGATCTGGTGGAGGCGAGTCGCGCCGCCGGGGCGTTCGTCCTGGTGCTCGAACCGGACGCCGGCGATCCGGAGGCCGGCGATCTGGCCGAGTTCGGCCTCGTCCGCGCCGCCCGAGCGGTGCAACCGGCGACGAGCTTGCGCGTCGAGCTGTCGGGGAGCGAAGAAGAGATCCTGGCCCGGATGCACCAGAAGACGCGCTACAACATCGGCCTGGCAAACCGACGCGGCGTCACGGTCCGCCCGTGGCAGGACCCGGAGGGTTTCTGCGCCATGTTGCGGGCCACCGGCGATCGCCAGGGTTTCGGGGTCCACACGCCCGCCTACTACCGCGATGCCTACGATCTCTTCCACCCGCGCGGCGAGGCCGAGCTGCTGCTGGCCGAGAAAGACGGTCAATCTCTCGGCGCGTTGATGGTCTTCGGGTTCGGGGCCGGCGCGTGGTATCTCTACGGCGCCTCGACCACCTCCCGGCGCGAGTTGATGGCGACGTACTTGCTGCAGTGGGAGGCCATGCGCTGGGCGCGAGGACGCGGGGCCGCCTGGTACGACTTGTGGGGGGTGCCCGACGCCGCCCCGCAAGAACTCGAAGCCGGTTTCGAGGGCCGCCGCGACGGTCTGTGGGGTGTCTACCGCTTCAAGCGCGGCTTCGGAGGCCGCTGGTTCCAGACTCCGGGCGCGTGGGAGAAGCCCATTCGAACGACGTTGTACCGGGCCTACCGGATTCTCGGGGCGCGCCGTGTCGGATAGGACGCCGGCAGCGGACCGCCCGGCGCTGCGACGAGTCGACGGAGATGCCGCCTGGGAGCGCGTGCTGGCGGCGATGCCGTCGCCGCATCTGCTGCAGTCGGCAGCCTGGGGCGAATTCAAGTCACACTACGGGTGGACGCCGGAGCGGTGGGCCTGGGACGGCGCCCGCGGCGAACCGCTCGCGGCGGCGCAGGTCCTGCGGCGCGGGTGGCCGGCGCGGGGTCGGTGGGTGTCGATCCTCTACTGCCCGCGCGGCCCGGCGCTGGATTGGTCCGACCCGTTCCTGGTCCGAACCGTATTGCAGGACCTGGCGCGGCTCGCCGACAGCCGGCGCACTGTCATGATCAAGATCGAGCCGGACCTGGCCGCCTCCGGCCAGGTCGAAGAATGGCTGCGCGAGGCCGGATGGGCGCGTTCGGCGCAACCCGTCCAGTTCGGCAGCACGATGGTGCTCGATCTGGAGCGCAGCGACGACGAACTCCTGGCGGCGATGAAAACCAAGACGCGCTACAACATCCGCCTGGCGGAGAAGCGCGGCGTACTAGTGCGACCCGGCGCCGCGGGAGAGGACCTCGACCGGCTGTACGCGCTCTATGCCGAAACCGCGGTGCGGGATGGTTTCGTCCTCCGACCGCGCGACTACTATCTGCGGGCCTGGGGCGGTTTCATCGACGCCGGTCTGGCGCAGCCGTTCCTGGCCGAAATCGGCGGACAGGCCGTCGCCGGGGTGATCGCCTTTCGTTTCGGCGACCGGGCATGGTATCTCTACGGCATGTCGAGCTCGGCCCACCGCCAGGCGATGCCCAATCACGCCTTGCAGTGGGCCGCCATCCGCTGGGCGCGCGACGCCGGCTGCGCCGCGTACGATTTCTGGGGCGCTCCGGAGGCGGCCGACCCGGCCGATCCGCTGTGGGGCCTGTATCGATTCAAAGAGGGGTTTGGCGCGCGTCACCTTCGGCTCGTCGGCTCCTGGGATCACACCCGACGGCCGCTCCTGTTCTGGTTGTACTCTACCGCCCTGCCCCGCGTCCTATCGTGGACACGACGACGGCAGGAGGATCGGACGCGGCGGTTTGTCGATCCGGGTGGGTAGGGCGAGAAACCCAGTAGCGATGACTGACCGTCCTGCGATGGATGTCATTCCGAGCCCCATCCTGAGCGTAGCCGAAGGGCGGAGCGACACTTGCGCCTGCAGCTGCGCCATTGTCATCGAGCGAGCCGCCCTCGCTATGTCATTCCGAGCCCCGCAACGCGGGGCGAGGAATCCCCGAGGCGCGTCGGCACCATGTTGACGTACGGGGGGATTGCCATTCCAGGCACCATTCTTCCGGACACGCGCTCCAGAGATTCCTCGTCGGCCTGCGGGCCTCCTCGGAATGACAATCGCGAGTGTCCCTGTTCATTGATGACTTGTCCGGAGGCCTCATGATGCCTATCGATCGCATTCCCCGCCTGCGTTTCGGCCACTTCCCCACTCCCATCGAGCCGATGCCCCGACTGGGGGCGCACCTGGGCGGCGCGGCGCTGTGGGTGAAACGCGACGACGCCACCGGATTGGCCTTCGGCGGCAACAAGGTGCGGAAGCTGGAGTACCTCCTGGCCGAAGCGCAGGCCAACGGCGCGCGCATGTTGATCACGACCGGGGCGGTCCAGTCCAATCAGTGCCGCCAGACCGCAGCCGCCGCCGCCCGCTTCGGCTTCGACTGCCGGCTCGTCTTGGGTGGGGATCCGCCGGCTCACGTCACCGGCAACTTGCTGCTGGACGAGTTGTGCGGAGCCGAGATCCACTGGGCCGGGAGCCGCAGCCGCGACGAGGTCCTCGACGAAGTCTTCCAGGAAGCGTGGGACGAGGGACGGCGGCCCTACAGGATCGTCTACGGCGCCTCCAGCCCGTTGGGGGCGCTGGGATATGTCACGGCGATGAACGAGCTCTCCGAGACGAGCGCCTCCTACGACAGGATCATCGTAGCCAGTTCCTCGGCCGGGACGCAGGCCGGGATGCTCGTCGGGGCGCGCCGGAACGGCTTCCGCGGGCGCATCACCGGAGTCAGCGTCGACCAGCCGGCGGCGAAGTTGCGTCAGGAGGTGGCCGCCCTGGCAGGTGAGACGGCCGGCCTGCTGGGGATGGACGACGCGTTCTCAGCGGAGCAGGTGGACGTCGTCGACGATTACGTCGGGGAGGGCTATGCCGTTCTGGGAAGACGGGAGGTCGACGCCACCCGCCTGTTTGCCCGCCTGGAGGGGCTGCTGCTCGATCCGGTCTACACGGCCAAGGCGGCCGCCGGGATGGTGGACATGATCGGAAAGGGGACGATCGCACGCGAGGAGAGGGTCCTCTTCTGGCATACCGGCGGAGGGCCGGCGATCTTTGCGTATGGCGAGGCGCTGCGAACAAGCTTCCCGGAAGCTTGAAGCTTCCGGGAAGCTCTCAACGCATACCGCGCAATTCCCACACCTCCAGCGCCGCCCGCTTTCCCGGCGCCTGGATCGGTTCGGCTATCTCCGCTTCGACCTGATCCAGGATCGATCCGATCGCCTCTTTGCTCAACAAGATGGTCCCGCTGGCGGCGCTTTCCTGAATGCGCTTGGCGGTGTTGACGCTGTCGCCGATGGCGGTGTACTCCACTCTCGATTCCGTCCCGATCAGGCCCAGCACCGCCGGCCCGGTGTGGACGCCGACTCGAAAGCGCAACCGGAATTCCTCCGGCATCTCTTCCCGCAGGGCCTCGGTCGCCTGGCGCAGACCCAGCGCCGCCCGGGCGGCGCGCAGCCGATGGTCGGGCTGCGGGACCGGCGCGTTGAACCAGGCCATGATGGCGTCGCCCAGGAACTTATCGATCGTGCCTTCCTGTTCGAGGATCGCCTCGGCCGCGGCGGCCAGGTAACGGTTGACGACCGAGACCAGCGTCTCCGGATCGACCGTCTCACCGAGAGCGGTGAAGCCCTGGAGGTCGGCGAAGAGCGTCGTGATCTCCTCCAGACGTCCCCCGAGCCGGAGGCTCTCGGGATCGAGTTGCCCGATGACAGCCGGACTGACCATCCTCTCGAACAGTCGCCGCGTGGCCTCCAGGCTTCTCTTCTCCGTCAGGTCGTCCAGCACCAGGGTCACCCCCTGGACTTCCTGGGACGAGGTGCGCAAGGGCGTCACGCTTAACGACAGGGCTACCCGTCCACGGCCTTCGAGATCCGGGTGAATCTCATAACCGATCAGGCGTCCCTCCTGCCGGCGCACCTCGGCCACGCGCGGGCCCAGCTCGGGGCTGAGCTCCGGCAGCAGGTCGCTGAGCTGCGAGCCCAACAGGGCCGAGGCCGGGCGCGCCAGGATGCCCTCGGCGGCGTGGTTGCACAGCAGGATGTGGTCTTCCACGTCGGAGGTGATCACCCCGCTGGCGATGGAGGCGAAGACGTCCTCCATCAGGGTCTTCAGGCGGGTGACTTCTTCCAGCGTCCGTTCGACGGAAGCGAACAGCCGGGCGTTTTCCAGGGCCACCGCCGCCTGATCGGCAAAGGCCGCCAGCAGGTTGCGGTCCTTCTCGGAGAACAGGCCCTCGCGGGCGCGGTTGTCGGCGTAGATTACGCCGGTCACCTGCCCCTTCACCTTGAGAGGAACGCACAGGACCGAACGCAGGTTGTGTGCGACGATGCTGTCCATCCCCGAGAAGCGGGCGTCCGACTGGGCATTGGTCGTCAGGATAGGCTCGCCCAGGCGCTCGACGCGCTCGACGATCGTCCGGCTGAAGACTTCATCCCCCTGCCCGATGGACGACCGCTCCCAGTTGCGGGCGACCCTGACGCGCAGCACCCCCTGGTCGCGCATCATCAGGAAGGCCCGTTCGGCGCCCGTGATCTGGATCAGGGTGTCGATGACTTCGGCCAGGACGGTCGGCAGGTCGAGCGACGAGTTGACGACCCGGCCGACGTCGGCCAGCGACGCCAACCGGCCGCGCTCTCCGTCGACCTCGTCGACGACGCTGCGCAAGCCTTGCAGGGTGCCGCTCAGCTGCCGCAACGCTTCGAGGATGCCCGCAGGAAAGTCGCTCTGCCGCGGCCCGAGCCGGTCCCGGTACGCGGCCAGCTGCGCCCGCAACTCCTCCGCCACGCGGCTGAGGCGGGCCAGATGCTCGCCGGGTCCAAGGCGCACCGTCGATTCAGCCATTCTGAAATCCTGGAAAGGCGACGAAAGCAGGGGGATTATACGCTCGGCGCCGTTGACTCAGAGGATCGACCCTCACCCCCACCCTCTCCCTTTCAGGGAGAGGGTGGGGGTGAGGGTCGATCCTCTCCCATTAGACCTCGCGGCGAAACAACCGGTGCGTCTTGTAGAAGTCGATGCCGAAGGCCCGCAGTTCGCGCAGCATGGGCAGATTCTCGGAGCCGATCTGCACCAGGTCGGCATGCTGGAAACCGCCTTCTCGCACGCTCTTGAACATCTCGCTGAAAAGCAGCGCCGTGCCTCCCAGGCCGCGGTAGCCCTCGGCGATCCCCGCCCCGTTGATGTTGATCCACGTCGTCCGCCGGAGTTCGCGCAGCCACACCGCCCACCCCACGGGCCACATCCGTCCGGCGGTCCGCTGGACGGCTCGCGAGATGTCCGGGTAGGCAAATAAGAACCCGACCGGCGTCTCGTCCTTGTACAGGATCTTGATCAACCGGGGATCGGCGAAGGCCGCCATTTGACGGGCGACGGCCTCGATCTCCTCGTCGGTCAGCGGGACGTTGCCGCTCGTTCCGCCGAGACTCTGATTGTAGAGGTCCCCCAACGCCGGAGCCAGTCGCATCAGGTCCTTGCGCGAACGGAATCGCCCGACGTGGAGTCCGCGCCGTTCCATCACCCGCGCCGCCACCTGGTGAATTCGATCGGGGATGCGGACGTGGGGGCCGAGGTAGCCCGACAGGATGTCGCCGGCGGCCTCGAAGCCCAGACCGAGCAAGAGGCTCTCGTAGTAATCCAGGTGATAGGGAATCCCGAACGCCGGCCGGTGCTCGAACCCCCTCACCAACAGCCCCAGACCGTCCAGGGCGGTGAATCCCTGCGGCCCCTGGATCGTCGTGAGACCGCGGCGGCGGGCCCAGGCGCAACCGGCAGCGAAGAGGGCCTCGGCCGCCGCCGGGTCGTCTTCGCATTCGAACAGGCTGAAGAAGGCGGTGGCGGCGTGATGGAAGCGGTTGTAGTTGGCGTTGTCGAGGATCGCCAACCGCCCCACCGGGCGTCCGTCGCGCCGCGCCAGGAGCAGGGCTGCCGACGAGTGCCGGAAGAAGGGATTGCGGCGAGGATCGATTTGCCGCCGCGCCTCGCCTCGAATCGGCGGGACCCAAACGGGGATGGAGCGATAGAGGGTGAAGGGCAGATCCAGGAAGGCGCGGGCCGAGGCGTTGCGCCCGGGCTGAACGTGCTCGACGTCGATCATCGGGGCTCCTGCGGAGGCCAAGCCAACCGGCGGGCGACGGCGGTCAGGGCGACCCGTCGTCGCCCGGTTGTGAGACAGCGTTCACGAGGCGAGCCAGTGCCGCTCGGTAAAGCCGGGGGCGCAACGAGCGCCAGGCGCGCCGGGCTTCCCCCTTCAGCGGGGGCCGGCCGCCGTAACGCTCGGCGGTGTAAGCGTCGGCGATGATCGCGACGGCCTCGTGCCGGGCCGGGACCCGCTCGGCGACGGCCCGCGCCCGTTCGTTGGGCGTCGCATCGGCCTCCAGTCGAATCCCCAGTCGAGCCGGCCAGGGGGCCAGGCGCCGGAAGGTCGTGGCGGCCTCGGAGAGAGGCGGGGCGGACCATTCCTCGACCCGGGCCGGCATGCGCCGGCCGATTCTGCGTGTCGCCGAGACGGTCCAGCGGGCGAAGATTCGCCGCGCCGGCGTCACATAGACCACGAGCATCACCACCGCCGACGCCAGCAGGCCGTAGCCGATCCATGGCGTCGCAGGCGCGACCGTTTCCGGGACCTGGCTTTCCTCGATGTCGGCCAGTTGGTCCAGCAAGTCGATCGAGCCGCCGGCGGACTCGCCACCACTCGCGGAGGCCGACTCCTCGGACTCAGTCCCTTCCGCCGCGGCGCTCTGTCCCTGTGACCGCGCCAGCGCCGGCTGTGAGACCGTCGGCTCGAACTCGACCCAGCCGAAGCCGGGGAAGTACACCTCGGGCCACGAATGCAGGTCGGCCTCGGAGACAAAGTACTGTTCGGTGTCGTCGTTGTATTCTCCCTCGGCGAAGCCGACCGCCAGCCGGCTGGGGACCCCGAGCGAACGCAGCATCAGCACTGCGGCGCTGGCGTAGTAGTCGCAGAATCCCAGTCGTGAGTCGAAGAGGAACCAATCGACCGGGTCGCGCCCCGAGGGCGGGGCGATGCTCTCGCGGTCGTAACGCATGTTGGCCCGCAGCCAGGCGGTGACGGCGGCGGCTTTGTCGTAGGGTGTGGCGGCGCCGCCGGTGATCTCACGGGCCAGTTGGTCTACCCGGCGCGGGAAATCGTCCGGCAGCTGCAGGTAGGACTGCTCGACCCACGGCGGGTACTCGGTCCCCGCTCGGCGCAGGTCGCCCTCCAGCGGGGAGGCCAGCCGCGATCGCACCCGATAGGAGTCGCCGGGGAGGAGCGTCTCGACCGAGGTCGCCTCCAGGACGTCGACGACCGTCCCGTCAACGGCCACCTGGCGCAGGTCGGACGAGCGATTGAGCCAGGCGATCTCCGCCGGCGCGTACAGCAGCTTCATCGCCGGCGTGAGCGACGAAACGGCGAATTCGACCTCGATGCGCCCGAGGTGATTCGGGTCGGCGGCGTCGCCCTGCCGGGGGCGAAAGGCAGTCACGTCGCCGACGGTCACTTCCCATTCGCCGTCACGGTAGGTGTCGTACGCCCGAGCGCGCCAGTAGACGCGGGTGTTCTCCGGCACATCGCCGAGCGACTTCGCCCGCAGGACCACCCGGTCCCCCGGTGGGCGACCGGCCGCCAGGGGCAGCGAGCCGCCGAAGGTCTCTCCGTAGAGGTTGACCGGCGCGCGCAATCCGGCCAGGGCGTCCGAGAAGAATTCGCCGAAGGGCGTCCGCGAACCGGTGACGCCGGCGGCGGACTCCAGCTGGGTGTCGGGGATCTGCGGGCCCATCCAGGCCAGGACGACCAGCAGCAGCGCGGCGGCGATCCCCGCCTGCGTGACGCGCGACGACACGTCGGTCGAGACCTGCGCCCGCCGCTCTTCCCAGCCCCGTCGACGACCGCTGAGTTCGGTGCGCACGATGAGGGCCAATGCCACCAGCAGGAAAACGGGCAGGTAGATCTGCAGCCGCGTGCCGTAGCGGTAGTAGTAGACGTTGAGAAAGACGGCCAGGCCGGGAAGCAGCACCGCCAGCCACAGGCCCCCGCGGCGGAAGAGCCACCATGTGCCGAAGACGGCCATCGCCCAAAAGGTCAGGGACATCGCCAGGACGAACATCAGCGAGTCGTGGCTCGGTTCGCCGGCCGTCACGACCGAGACGAATCCCGCCACCCGCGCCGCCAGGTCGAAGACGCGCTCGCGCCAGGCCATGGCCGGATCGAGCACGGAAGTCAGCTGCCACACGATCAAGAGGAGGCCATAACCGGCGGCGAGCACGAAGGCTGCCCGGCCGCGCAGGCGGCTGACGACCAAGAGGGCCCCCAGGCCCAGCCCGGCGGCGGCCACCATCGGGACGAACCCGAGGTCGTCGGTCCAGTTCGCCGCCGGCAGAGCCATGGCCGCCACCAGCACGGCGGCCGACCACAGGGCGAAGGTCCAGCCGTCCCAACCTCGGCGGTCGTTGTCCCCGGCAGCCTGCCTTCTCACCGGAAGGCGCGCGGCATCGGCGGGTTCCACGCCCCGAGTCTAATCCCAACCCGGCGGGGGTGCGGTCGATGCCCGCCGCCGTCTCGTCCCCGGTTGCTTGTCGGTCGCATGTGAACCTGCTATGATCCCGCGGCCAGCCATCAAAGCCCCAAGGAAGGCCGCGGGATGATGCGCGGCACCAGAGTCCCGTTTCAGAACGTCGACGATGAAGCCGTCGACTCTTTCCCGAAGATGGGGCGATCACGGGCGGGGCTTGCTGAAGGGACGCACGCAGGGCGGGAGCACGGCAAGGCGAAACCTCGACGGGATGGTTCTTCGAAGGGGAAGACCTGGCCGACCCAGTCGTTCAAAGGACCTCTGAAACGGGACACTAGGTCGAACGGCCCTCATGCGTCGCGATCATCGCACCCTGTACGTGGTCCTGGCGGCGATCATCGTCGCCACCATTCCCTGCTACTGCGCCGGCTTCGTGGCGATTCGCAACGCCCCGGGGCCCGCCACGGCGACTCCCTCCGCCACCGCCACCGTCCCCCTTCCGAGTCCGACGGCCCTGGTAACCGTCTCGCCGTCGGCCACGGCCACCGAGACGAACGCGCCGGGGACGGCCAGCCCAACCTTCGCCCCGCCAACGGCGACGCAGACCTTCACACCCTTCCCGACCTCGACCTTCACTCCGACGATCACCGACACTCCGACGCCGTCGCCCAGCGCGACCGCATCGGACACACCGCCGCCGACCGCCACCGAGACGGCGGTGGTGCCCTAGGTGGGTGCAAAGAAGCTGCGCGAGCCGTCGAACCCCCGCACCTGACTCTCGCAAAGCAACCCCTTTCGCCCCGGCGGGAGGCGCCCGCCGGGGCGAAGGCCTGTAGGGCCTCCCCCTGCATGTTCCCGCATGCGATACCGCGGGAATCTCACAGGGGGAGGGGAGGGTATTCCTGGGGGATGGGGGAGCTTTGCTCCCCCATCCCCCAGATCTTCCACCCCTCTCCGCCAAGCTCCTTCATGTTCCTTGATGCTGTCCGCGGAGAGGGGTCGGGGGTGAGGTGGGAAGAAGAGTCGTTCGCAGGCATCCTTCGACTACGCTCAGGATGCCTTCGACTACGCTCAGGATGCCTTCGAC
>Ga0209108_10001342_pt1 | contig 14256 bp, 7 predicted proteins | sample Rifsed10ft1_FD_184003 | JGI IMG/M metagenome (GOLD analysis project Ga0209108, IMG submission 184003) | Soil microbial communities from Rifle, Colorado, USA - sediment 10ft 1 (version 2) | ecosystem: Environmental > Terrestrial > Deep subsurface > Rock core/Sediment | place: Rifle, Colorado...
TCAGCGTTCGGACGCTCGACGTACCGGAGGCGCTCGCCGCAGTGCCGGGCGAGCTCGCGCGACCCGCGATCGTCCGCGAGCTGCGAAGGCTCGCCGAAGACGAGACCCTCCTCGTCCAGTCGGGCAAGCCGGTCGGCGTCTTCCGGACGAGCGAATGGGCGCCCCGCGTTCTCATCGCCAACTCCAACCTCGTCGGTCGCTGGGCGACCTGGGAGCACTTCCGGGAGCTCGAGCGGGCCGGCCTGATGATGTACGGGCAGATGACCGCCGGCTCCTGGATCTACATCGGGACGCAGGGCATCCTCCAGGGCACCTATGAGACGTTCGCGGAGTGCGCGCGCCAGCACTTTGGCGGCTCGCTGCGGGGCCGCGTGGTCCTGACCGCGGGGCTCGGCGGGATGGGCGGGGCGCAGCCGCTGGCCGTCACGATGAACGAGGGTGTGGCGATCGTCATCGAGGTCGACGAGGTGCGAGCGCGCCGTCGCCACGAGATCGGCTACGTCGACCGGCTCACCGGCTCAGCGGACCAGGCCCTGCTGATGGCACGCTCGGCGGCGGACGCCGGGGAGGCCCTCTCGATCGCCCTCGTTGGCAATGCGGCCGAGATCGAGCCCGACTGGGCGGCGGCCGGGGAGCGCTTCGACGTGGTCACCGATCAGACATCCGCCCACGACGCCATTGGCGGCTATGTCCCGGCCGAGATGACCCTCGCCGATGCTCTCATCCTGCGGGTGACCCAGCCGGAGGTCTATGAGCGTCGCTCGATGGCGTCGATGGCGGACCACTGCCGGGCGATGCTCGCCTTCCGCGCAGAGGGGGCGGTGGTCTTCGACTACGGCAACAACCTGCGGGCCCAGGCCCTGACGGCGGGTGTTGCCAACGCCTTCGACTACCCGGGGTTCGTGCCCGCCTTCATCAGGCCCCAGTTCTGCGAGGGCCGCGGACCGTTCCGCTGGGTGGCCTTGTCGGGCGACCCGGAGGACATCCGGCGGACAGATGAGGCGGTCATCTCGCTCTTCCCGGGCGACGAGGGCTTGCGCCGCTGGATCTCCATGGCCCAGGCGAAGGTCCCCTTCCAGGGCCTTCCCGCCCGGATCTGCTGGCTCGGCTACGGCGAGCGGGCGCTGGCCGGTCTCGCCTTCAACGAGCTTGTCCGGTCGGGCGACGTGGCGGCGCCGATCGTCATCGGTCGCGACCATCTCGACGCGGGATCGGTCGCCTCTCCGTACCGGGAGACGGAGGCGATGCTCGACGGCAGCGATGCCGTCGCCGACTGGCCGCTGCTCAACGCTCTCGTCAACACCGCCGCCGGGGCGACGTGGGTCAGCATCCATCATGGTGGCGGGGTCGGGATCGGCTACAGCCAGCATGCCGGCATGGTCGTCGTCGCCGACGGGACGGACCTCGCGGCGGAGAAGCTGGAGCGGGTGCTGACGAGCGACCCTGGGATGGGCGTCATCCGCCACGTCGACGCGGGCTACGAGCGGGCGATCGAGGTCGCCGCCGAGCGCGGCCTGCGCATCCCGATGCGTGAGGCGGTCGGCTGACCCACCGGGTGGGCAACCCGACGGCCGACGCCCGGACGGGACGTCCGCCATGGGCGCCTCCCTTCCCGATCGGCACTCAACGTCGGCGAGAGTAGCGGCCGTCGCCACCCCTGCCGTCCGGACCGCCGATACACGCCGAGTGGACCCTATCCGCCCGGCGACCGAGGGTCGAAGATCGCCACATGCGACCGGCCGTCGTCCTCCTCCCCCTGTTGGTCGTCCTGGCCGGCGCATGCTCGTCGGCCGCGTCGGAGCCCGTCTGGACGGCCACGCCAAGTGAGCTGCCCGCGGCCTCGTCCGACGCCGTCGCTGAGCTCGTCATCGAGGTCTACAAGTCACCGACCTGCGGCTGCTGTCATGAGTGGGAGGCGTACCTTCGTGCGCACGGCTACGCCGTTCGGTCCGTGCCGACCGACGACATGGCGGCGGTGAAGGCCGCGCACGGGCTGCCCGAAGCGACATGGAGCTGCCATACGGCCGTGATCGACGGCTATGTCGTCGAGGGGCATGTCCCGATCGAGGCGATCGAGGACCTGCTCACGCAGCGCCCCGCCATCGAGGCCATCGCACTACCCGGGATGCCGGCGGGTTCGCCGGGCATGCCCGGCACCAAGGCCGGTCCCTTCGAGATCCTCTCGGTCACCGATGGCGAGGTCGCGGTCTTCGGGTCCTACTGAGCGTAGGGGCGCCCGACGTCAAGCGACCGGATCGGCCTCCGCGGCGGCAAGCCGCAGCTCGAGAGCCTGGAGCGGCGAGAAGTCGCGCAGCCGGATGTACGCCGCGGCGGCGACCAGTCGCGCCTCGACGGGATCGTCCTCCGGCGCATCCGCCCGATCGGCGACCGCGAGGAATGCCGCCAGCGGGGCGAGACCGATGAGCTCCGACTCGTAGAGTTCGACGCCGTCGGCGGCCGTGATCTCGGCGACGGTCTCCCAGGCGAGCCACAGCGGGGTGACCGAGAAGTCGAGCAGGTTCATCGATACCTGCGCCCGGCCGATGTCATCGATGAAGAACCCCTTCGCCTGGAGCGCCGGCAACCCGCCGCTCGATTCCCGGACGCGGCGCGCGACCCGCCGGGCGAATTCGACGTCGTCCGTATCGAGGTTGATGTTCCAGGCGATGAGGAACGGCCGGGCGCCGACCGCCACGGCGCCGAAGCGCGGATGCACCCGCGAGGGCCCGAAGTCCGGTTCGCGGCCGTGCTGCCCGATCTCCGTCCGCAGGCCCTCGTACTGGCCGCGCCGGATGTCGGCCAGCTTCGTACGATCGCTGCGGGTCGCTGCCCGCGCGTACAGGAAGACAGGGATATCGAAGCGAGTGGCGATCCGCTCACCGAGCCGGCGGGCGATCTCGACGCTATCGTCCATCGTCGTCTCGGCAAGGGGGACGATCGGGATGACGTCGACGGCCCCGATGCGCGGGTGCTCGCCCCAGTGGCGCTCCATGTCGATGGCCTCGACCGCCTCGCCCACCAGGCGCTCGAGCGCGTCGCTGACGGGCCCGGACTCACCGGCGAGGGTGAAGACCGATCTGTTGTGCGAGGCATCGCTCGTCCGGTCGAGGAGGTGGACGCCCGGCGTTCCGGAGATGGCGGCCGCCAGCCGATCGACGACGGCCTCGTCGCGTCCCTCCGAGACGTTGGGGACAGACTCGACGAGCATGCTCATGAGGTCCTCGTCACAGGGCAGCCGCGCGACGCGCGAGGTCGCGGGCGATGACGATGCGACAGATCTCCGCCGTCCCGTCGACGACGGTCAGCATCTTCGCCTCGGCGATCATCCGCGCCAGCGGGTGCTCCTCGAGCCAGCCGTAGGCGCCCAGCACCTCCGACGCCGTGATCGCGGCTCGCAGCGCGGCGTCCGGGCAGAAACGCTTCGCGTGGGCGACGGCGACGGGGCCGTCGGGTGTCCCGAGGAGCTCGGCCGCGCGCCTCGTCAGGTGGCGCCCCGCCTCGAGATCGGTCGCGACGTCGGCGAGCATCCAGCCGATGCCCTGCCGCTCGAGGAGGCTGCCGCCGGACACCTGCCGATCGCGCGCGTAGCGAATGGCCACGTCGAGGGCCTCGGCGTGGAGGCCATTGGCGATGGCGGCGATGTCGCAGCGCGCGACGTCGATCGCCCCGAGGGCGGCGCGCATGCCCGAGCCGGGTGGGACGAGCAGCTCCGCCGGCGCATCGAGGAGCTCCATCTCGCCGATCGGCAGGAAGTGGGCGGCTGCCTTGCGGTAGATGACCGGGAATGAGACGCCGGGCGCCAGGCGGTCGAGGGCGAACATCGCCACGTCGCGGTGACCGGGCTCCTGGGCGGTCTTCGCCACGACGAGCAAGAGGTCGGCTTCGCCGGCCAGCGACACCCATGCTTTCCGGCCGCTGAGGCGCCACCCGGTGGCGGTCTCGCGGCCTCGGGTCGCGATGGCGGTGGCGTCCGAGCCCGCCTGCGGTTCCGTCAGTGAGAAGCCGCCCAGCGCCTGGCCCGTCGCGAGCCGTCGCGCCCAGCGCTCGCGGAGGTCCGGGCCGCCGGCCCGCGCCACGGCCGATGCAACGGCGTTGTGCATGGACAGCGAGAAGGCGAGTGCCGCATCGCCGCGACCGAGCCGCTCGAAGACGGCCATCCCGTCGGGGAACGGGAGATCGAGGCCCCCGACATCCACCGGACAGAAGAGCCCGGTCAGGCCACTGGCGGCGACCTCGGAGCGGGGGAACGTGGCCGTCTCATCCCAGGTCCGGAGACCGGGCCGGACGACGCCGTCGACGAAGGCGCGGGCGGCGTCCGTGGCGCCGGGCCCATCGGTCATGTCGATCTGCTGCGGGACTCCAGGAGGACCGTCGTCGTCTCCGTTGGCAGGCCGGACAGCGAGATCGACAGCTTTGCCTGGGCGGACGGTGTCTCGCCCATCTCGTGGAAGAAGCGCCCGACCGCGACCTCCGCCTCGGCGTCGTCGTCGGCGACCGGCATCGGAATGACGATCCGCGGATCGAGCTGGGCGACGAGCTCGGCGGCCTTCGTCGCCGAGAGCGCGCCGCCGATCGGGACGCAGGCGATGTCGACCGATCCGATGTCGGACAGCTTCTCCTCGGTCAACAGGTGCCCGATGTCGCCGAGGTGGATCGTGTGCATCCCGTCGAGCTCGATGACGAAGGCGACCTGCTGACCGCGCTTCGCACCCTTCTCGTCATCGCGATATGTCCGGACACCGGTCATGAGGACGTGGGATATCTCGTACTCGCCGGGCCCGACGAGGTCGAATGCCGCATCGAGGCTCGTCGGCACGTGCGTCTTGCCGTCGCGCGCCCGGCGGCCCTTGGCCCGGGGAAACGGAGAGGGATCGGGGTGGCTGAAGGTGATGACGTCGCCGCTGATCCCGCGCCCGGTCGGTCCGACGACCGACTGGTACGGATCGGCGACGACCACGGCGTCCCGCCCCTTCATCCGGATGCAGGTACGCCCGTACCAGGTCAGCTCCATCGGAGGGGATTCTGGCAGAAAAGGAAGACCGGAGGCGTCTGCCCATCGACGCCTCCGGTCGGAGGGAGGGAGGATGGAACCTCGTGTGTTCCGCCGATGACGGTAGGCGACATGCATTCACCGCAGGCGCGCCATCCGGTTAAGAAAGCGACATCAGCATCGGATCGCGGTCACCGCCACGCACGACCGATCGTCGCTCGATCGCCCCGGCCATGTCGATCGGGGTAGGTCCGCGCCCGCCTGTGCGACCATCCCGAACCATGTCACAGACTCCCTCGACCGTCTCGTTTCCTCGTCCACGCCGCCGGCCGTCCCCGATGCTCGTCGTCGTCGGCCTCGTGGCGGCGCTCGTCGTCTCGGGCTGCGGGGTATCCGCTTCGCCGTCGCCATCGGCCTCCCCGCCGTCCTCGGCCGGCCCGTCGCCATCGCCGTCCGGACCAGCCGCATCGCTCAGCCCGGCGGAGCTCGATGCGATCTATGCGCAGATCGAGGAGCAGGTCATCGCCCTCCGCGGCCTCGAGGCCCGCAAGGATATCGATCCGACGATCCTCGACCAGGAAGGCCTGACCGACTACGCGAAGCGGACGTTCGCAAAGGACAACCCGCCCGAGTACATCGCGGCCTATGAGCGCTTCTACGAGGCGATGGGCCAGCTCGATCCGGTCGTGGACCTCGAGGATGAGTTCATCAAGATGCTGTCGAGCCAGGTCCTCGGCCTGTACGATCCCGACGACGAGGAGTTGTTCGTCGTCGCGCGGTCCGGTGGTGTCGGCGCGGCGCAGCGGGCGACCTACGCCCACGAGTTCGACCACGCCATTCAGGACCAGCACTTCGATTCGTCTGCCCTCCTCCTCTCGGGTGCCCTCGACCAGGGCGATCGCCTGCTCGCCCGTCTCGCCCTCGTCGAGGGCGATGCCTATGTCCTCATGGCCCAGTGGGTGCAGGAGTTCTTCAGCCAGGCCGAGCTGCGGGAGTTCCTCGCCGAATCGGCGGATCCGAAGGCGCTGGCGATCCTCGAGCAGATCCCCGCGGTCATCCGCGATGGCCTCGAGTTTCCGGCGACGGCCGGCCTCCTGTTCGTCCTCGACGCGTATCAGAACGGCGGATGGGACGCGGTCGACGCCCTCTACGAGCGACCTCCCGATTCGACCGAGCAGATCCTCCACCCGGAGACATACGCCGCCGACGAAAAGCCGATCGCGGTCACGCTGCCGGCCGACCTGGCCACGGCCATGGGCGACGGCTGGACCGAGGCGTTCCAGGACACGTTAGGCGAGTTCGGGCTGCGTCAGTGGCTCCGCCAGGTCATCCCCGACACCGAGGCGACGGCCGCCGCGGCCGACGTCGCGGCGGCCGGCTGGGGCGGCGACCGCGTCGTATTCCTCCAGGGACCGTCCGATGCCTACGCCGCCGCCCTCGTGACCGAATGGGATTCGGCCGGCGACGCGGACGACTTCGCCACCCAGGCGACGCTGGCCTCGGCCAAGCTGCCCGGCCACACATCCGTTCTGCGCCCCTCGGAGACGCGGGTGGTCGTTCTGCTGGCCTCCGACACCGCGGCGCTCGGTGGCATCGCCGGCGGGCTGGGCGTCGCCGGCTAACGTGAACAGCCTCCGAGATGTAGCGACACATGTCGCCATCGGTTCGGCCGATCAAGCAGGCGCCGGGCACGCCTGGCAGAGCACCGGAGCCGACGATCTGGACGACCCGTCACGCGCGCCCGAGGCACGATCGATCGGTTCGACAGATGAGCCCCGATGTGTGCCGACCGATGGGCGCCGATCCACGCCGACCGTGGGCCGGGTGTCGGTAGAACTTGGGGGCTGTTCAGGCTAACGCTCGGGATCCCTGGGCCAGCGATTCGGGATCCCTCGGCCGGCGAACCTCACAAGCAACGCCGGATGGGCGTTATGGGCTGTGCGGCGGGCGCTGGCGTGCCATGAGGCGCTCAACCGGATCGGATTCGAGCGTGGCTCATGAGATCACCGCCCTCCTCACGGTCCCCGAATCCACACAACGCTCGCCTGGCGGGAGTTGTGCGACATCCCCCGGGGAGCCCGGCCCCCCCGGGGCCACTACATAGATTCGGGGGCGGTGATCCCGAGCAGACCGAGGGCGTTGGCCAGGGTCGTCCTCGTGGCAAGGGCCAGCGCCAGTCGCTCCGATGAGCGATCGGGAGCGGCCGGATCGACGACCCGAGCGTCCCGGTAGAAGGCGTGGAACTGCGTCGCGAGCGAGGTCGCATAGGCGCAGATGCCCTGTGTCTCCTCGGACAGGACGGCGTCTTCGACGACCTCGGGGAAGCGGACGACCGTGCGGGTGAGCAGGCCCTCCGGCTCACCGGCGATGACGGCGCCGATGCCGTCGGCAGGGGCAAGGCCGGAATCGGCCGCCTTGCGGAGGATGGAGGCGATCCGTGCATGGGCGTACTGGACGTAGTAGACGGGGTTCTCGGCCGACTGTTTCTTGGCCAGCTCGATGTCGAAGTCGATGGCGCTCGTCGCGGCGCGTGAGGCGAACGACCAGCGCGCCGCATCGACCCCGACCTCGGCCAGCAGCTCGTCGAGGGTCACGAACTCGCCGGCCCGCTTGCTCATCGAGACCTCGACGCCGTCGCGGATGAAACGGACCCACGAGTAGAGGAGCATCTGGACCGCGTCCGGGTCGTAGCCCATCGCGGCGGCCGCGTTCCGCACCCGGGCCACCGTACCGTGGTGATCGGCTCCCCAGATGTAGATGAGGTGATCGAAGCCGCGCCCGAACTTCTCGACGACGTAGCCGATATCGGCCGCGAAGTACGTCGGGCGCCCGTCCGAGCGGAGGATAACCCGGTCCTTGTCGTCGCCGAACGCCGTGGAGCGGAACCAGAGCGCACTGCCCTCCTCGTAGACGTGATCGTGCTCGCGGAGCCGCTCGATCGCGCGCGCCACCCAGCCCTCATCGTGGAGCCGGGCCTCGCTCGTCCAGACGTCGAAATGGACGCCGAGTCGTTCGAGGCTGGCCTCGATGCCCTCGCGCACCCGACCGGCCGCCCAGCGACCGACGATGTCGGGCGTGTCGGCCCCAGCTGCGGTCGCGTCCGCCCACACGGAGTCCGGTAACGCCTCGGCAAGCTCGCCGACGTAGGGCCCGCGATACGCGTCGTCGGGGAGCGGCTCGCCCCGCCGCAGCGCCGCGACCGACGCGCCGAGGACCGAGATCTGGGCACCCGAATCGTTGAAGTAGTACTCGCGCGTCACGGTCTGGCCGCCTGCCTCGAGCACCCGGCACAACAGATCGCCGACGAAGGCGCCCCGTGCATTGCCGATGTGGAGCGGGCCCGTCGGGTTGGCCGAGACGAACTCGACATTGACCTTGCGTCGCCGGATCGGTGCGACACGACCCCAGTCGTCGGGTCGGCGGAGGATCTGGGCGACCGTCGAGGCGAGGACCTCGTCCGTGAGGCGCAGGTTGAGGAACCCCGGCGGCGCAACATCGGCGGATGCGATGAGTCCGGCGTTCATCGCACGGGCGCTCCGCGCACCGCCGCTCGGCGCACCGGCGTTGGTAACTCCCCCGACCAGGGCGATGCGTAGGGTGGCGGCGATCTCCATCGGGGAGCGTCGCAGCGGTCGCGCGAGCTTCATCGCGAGGTTCGTCGAGAGATCGCCGTGCTCGGGCTTCGACGGCCGCTCGACCTCGATCTCGACGACGCTCCCGTCCCCGAGAGCTTCCGCGCCGCCCAGGCCCGAGGCCTCCCAGGCCGCGGCGATCGCAGCGCGGATCAGGCTGCGGATCGGCGCGATCGGTTCTGTCATGGGCGGTACATCGTAGCCGCCCGCGCCCCGGCTGAGCCGCCGGCAGGCCTGGTGCTCGCCCGCACCTGTATCGGTTCAAACGCCGGATTCGGTCCGGTGACATACGCCATGTTCAGGGCTATTCAGGTATGGACGTGACTAGTACCATCGCCGGTCCGCGACCCCTACGATGGCGCGGCTCGTACTGGGTGCGAGTAGGACCATCGTCCTAGGGGATCAGCGAAGGGGCACCGGAGGAAGTCGCGGGCCCACAGGGGATTCATTCGGACGCATATGCGTCGGTTTTATTGGAGGGTCGCCGGTATCGGCTGACACCCCGGTCTCGGGGATTCTGGAGGTGACGGGAAATGGCACGGTCTCGGGGTTTCACCGGACATCACACGGTGAACAGGTTCATCGCCCTCATGGGCTCCCTCCTGATCGTGTCGGGCGTCCTGCTCGGCGCCATCACCCCCGCGGCATTGGCCGCCTCCTCGGGCGATACCGGTTTCCTCTATCCGACGGCATCACCCACCCCCGAGGGATGGGACAGCGAGGACAACGGCTTCGCCGACGACGGCGCGAATGCCACCTCGCCCGGCAATAACGACGAGCAGGGCTACGACAACTTCGGCTTCGCGTTCCCGCCGGGCACGATCATCGACGGGTTCGAGGTCCAGGTCGAGGCAAGCTCGACCGATAACAGCGGCTGTAGCCTGACCGTCGCCGCCTCCGACGACAACGGCGCCAATTTCGGGCCGAACGAGCCGACGCAGGGTCTCACGAACTCGCTCACGACCCTTACGTTCGGCGGACCCACCGACACGCTTGGCGACGACGGGTCCGACGGCTCCGACTGGGACCCGGCGACGCTCGAGGGTGGCACGAATGATTTCCGCCTTCGCGTCAGCGCGGTTGATCCCGGCGGCGCCTGCTCAGGCGACGCAGCCCTCGACTTCGTCCGGGTCAAGGTCTACTACCGGACGTTCGACAACCACTCAGTCAGCAATCCGGGCCTCGCCAGCGACGTCTGCGAGGCGGCGGACTTCAACTTCGTCATCGACATGTCCGGCTCGATCGGTCCGCAGGGCAGCAATCCCTCGAACCTGCCCGACCTCATCGCCGGCGTCAACGGCTTCGTCACGGCCTTCCAGAATGCCGGCGGCGATGGCCTCTACTCGGGCACCCGCTTCAACGATCCGGATCCGAAGGGGTCGGGGACGCTGACGTCCTCGCTGACGGCCGGATTCGTCAGCGCCGCCACGTTCCAGACCGCCGTCACCGCCCTGTCCGGCCCCAGTGGCTGGACGCCGACGGCGGCCGGCATCACGGCTGGCCTCGCGAACAACGCGGGCGATCGGCCGGGCGTGCCGAACATCGGGTTCATCATCACGGACGGCTCACCGAACGTACCTCCATCTGACTCCGCCGGGCTGCCGAACACATGGCTCGTCGCGGCCGACGCGGCGATCGACGCCTCCGACGCGATGCGATCGGCGGGCTATCACGTCGAGGCGGTCTACCTGTCGACTCCAGGCGATCCCGGCGACACGACCCTTCCGTTCTCCTTCAACGGCGACGCGGAGTGGGCCAACAAGGTCATGACCGAGATCGGCGGCGGCAGCTTCCTCCCGGCCGACTTCTCGAGCTTCGCCGAGGAGCTTCTCGCCGAGCTCGACTGCGTCCCCGAGGTCACGATCGAGAAGACGGCCGATCAGGGCCCGTTCAGCGCCGGCGACGAGATCGGCTTCACCGTCACGCTCACAAACGTCGGTGATCCGGCCGAGGGCATCGTGGTCACCGACCACCTGCCCGCCGGCATCGACTGGAGCGAGGATCCCGACAGCGCCGACTGGAACATCATCGCGCACGCGGGCCATGAGGACCTCGTCTGGGTCGGCGGCACGCTCGGCAATGAGTCCTCGTCGGTCCACGTCTCCGGCATCACCGACGCCGCCGACTGCGGCGTCGTCGAGAACACCGCCTCATTCACGACCACGAACGACGGCGAAGGCACGGCCACCGCGACCCTGACCGTCCAATGCCCCAACCTGGTGATCGCGAAGACGCCGAACAACGGCTTCATCAGCGCCGGTGACGACGCGACCTTCGGGATCACCGTCACGAACAACGGGCCGGGTACCGCGTACGACGTCGTCATCGACGACACGCTGCCGGCCGGGCTGACCTGGACGGACGACAGTGCCGACTGCACGGTCACCGGCGGCAACGTCCTCCACTGCGACATCGGCGATCTCGGCGACGACGCGAGCTTCACGGTCCAGGTCACCGCGCCCACATCGGCCCAGGCGTGCACGATCATGCCGAACACGGCGACCGCCGATGCGGACAACCACGGCCAGGTCAGCGACCCCGGCCAGATCACCTGTCAGAACCCGCTCCTCACCATCGCCAAGACCCCCGACGCGGGCGTCATCAGCGCCGGCGAGGACGCGGTCTTCGGGATCACCGTCACGAACCAGGGTCCCGGCACGGCGTATAACGTCGATCTCGACGACACGCTGCCGGCCGGGCTGACCTGGACCGATGACAGTGCCGACTGCACGGTCAGCGGCGGCAACGTCCTCCACTGCGACGTCGGCGATCTGGGCGACGACGAGAGCTTCACCGTCACCGTGACGGCGGCGACATCGGCCCAGGCCTGCACGGTCCTGCCGAACACGGCGACCGCCGATGCGGACAACCACGGCCAGGTCAGCGATCCCGGCCAGATCACCTGCCAGCTTCCCAACCTGGTCATCTCGAAGACGCCCGACAACGGCTTCATCAGCGCCGGTGACGACGCGGTCTTCGGGATCACCGTCACCAATAACGGCCCCGGCACGGCGTTCAACGTCGACATCGACGACACGCTACCGGCCGGGCTGACGTGGACGGACGACAAGGCCGAGTGCACGGTCAGCGGCGGCAACGTCCTCCACTGCGACGTCGGCGATCTCGGCGACGACGCGAGCTTCACCGTCACCGTCAAGGCGACGACCTCGGCCCAGGCGTGCACGGTCATGCCGAACACGGCCACGGCCGACGCGGACAACCACGGCCAGGTCAGCAACCCCGGCCAGATCACCTGCCAGCTGCCCAACATCGAGGTCGAGAAGACCGCCGACGAGGGGTCGTTCAGCGCGGGTGACGAGATCGGCTTCACGGTCACCATCTTCAATCTCGGGCCCGGCGCCGCGTACGACGTCGAGGCGAGCGACACACTGCCGGGATCCGGCTGGAGCATCGATGGGCCGGCCAACGGCTGGTCCCTCGACGGCAGCCTCCTGACCTTCGGCGGTGACGACGAAGACGAGGCCAACCTCGGCAACGGCGCGAGCGCGTCCGTTCACGTCGTGCGCGACTCCGTCTTCGCCGACTGCGGCCTCGTGGAGAACACGGTCGACGGCTGGGCGGGCAACGACCCGAATGCCACGGAGGAGGAGCCTGAGACGGCCTCCGCCGAGCTGACGGTCGACTGCCCGAACCTCGGCATCACCAAGACGCCGGAGCACGGCCAGCCCGTGGTCGCCGGCAACCCGATCGGTTTCTGGGTCGAGATCGCCAACACGGGTGATGGCGACGCGTACAACGTGGCCGTCTCCGACCTGCTCCCGGTGGGCTTCGCCTGGTCGATCGTCGGCGGCCTGTCCGACGACGGCTGGGCGATCGAGGGCGGCTACCTCGTCTGGACCGATGACGGCCCCGGCACGCTGCCGGCCGACAGCTCCAGCAAGGTCCTCATCCGGGCCAACACCGACCCGCAGGACTGTGAGTCCGTGACAAACACGGCCATGCTCTTCCAGGGGATCGTGATCATCGGGATCCCGCTTCCCGCGACCACGCTGATCGACGAGGACAGCGCGACCGAGAACCTCCGGTGCCCGGAGATCGAGATCGACAAGGTGGTCGAGGAGGGTGGCAGCAACGCCGAGGTCGGCGAGGAGGTCGAGTTCACGATCGATGTGAGCGTGAGCGAGGGCCCCGTCACCAACGCGGTCGTCACGGACGAGCTGCCCGTCGGGCAGACGTACGTCGACGGTTCCCAGACATCCAGCCCCGCTGCTGACAGCTTCACCGTCTCGCTCGACGGGCGGACGCTGACCTGGACGTACGGCAGCCTCAACAACGGAGATCCCGCGGTCACCATCACCTACGAGGTGACGATCGATGCGGGCTTCGGCGGCCAGGAGCTCATCAACACGGCGGAGGTCTGTGTCGACGAGATCGAGCTGTGCGAGGAGGACAAGGAGATCGTCAACGTCGGTTCACGGTTCGATGTGTCGATCGAGAAGTCGAACGATGCGCCGCTCTCCGATGATCTCGAGCTCCCATCCGTCTTCAACGGCGACACGATCACCTACACGCTCGACTACACGGTCTTCGTCGAAGGTCTTGAGACCGACGTGTTCATCGTCGATGTCCTGCCCGAGGGCGTGACCTACGTCGATGGCAGCGCGACGACGGATGCCCTGTTCACCAACGTCGAGTTCTTCGACGATCCAGGCGATCCACTCACAGACGCCAACGACGTCAGCGGAGCGCTCATCTGGACCGGAAGCCCGGCCGAGGACGGCAGCGGCAGCCTGTCGTACAAGGCGACGGCTGACGAGGACGATCCGACCACCGAAGACGTGGACGAGGGTGGCGCCGCCTACCCACAGCCACGCATCAACAACGTCGAGATCTGTCTCGGAACCGTTGATGGCGAGACGGGCGAGATCGACGAGGAGCCGATCCTCTGCGACGAGTCCGACTCCCAGGTCTTCATCAACGAGCCACCACTGGCCATCACCCCGCCGCCGACCGACGCGATCGCCGATCGTGCCCCGGCCGCGAGCGGACCCAACCTGCCATTGATCCTGATCCTGCTCGGGGTCCTGCTGCTCCTCGTGAGCTTCGTGACCCCGGCGCCGGCCGCAGCTCGCGCGCGACGCGACCGGTAACGTGACCTAGGGTCCCCGAGACCCGGACGGGGCGTGCCATCCGTGGTACGCCCCGTTCGTCATGTCCGGGGCCGGTTGGTCCTCTCAGGTGTAGGCCGAACCAGGGCCGACGAGCTCGACCGGGCCATCGTAGAGCGCCTTGACGCTGGCGATGGCCGCCGCTTCGTCGTGGCCCATCTGGAGGTGCGTGAGCATGACCCGGCCGGGGTGAGTGGCCGCGGCCAGCGCGCCGACCGCGGGGCCGTCGAGGTGCTCCGCCCCGGGCTCCGCCGGGCCGGCCCCGAACGAGATCTCCGTCAGCAGCCAGTCTCCGGAGCGGATGAGGGGCCGCATGTCGTCCGCCACGCCGCAATCGCCCGAATAGACGAGGCCGATCCCGTCGGCGCCGGCGCCGGCCAGGCCGACGCGGAAGCCGTAGCTCTCATCGGTGTGGGTCACGATGCGGGACTCGACGGTGAACGGGCCGATGCGTCGCTCCCCGACCGCCAGTGGCTCGACGTCGAGGGCCTGCGCGGTCCAGCCC
>Ga0209108_10001344_pt1 | contig 14247 bp, 11 predicted proteins | sample Rifsed10ft1_FD_184003 | JGI IMG/M metagenome (GOLD analysis project Ga0209108, IMG submission 184003) | Soil microbial communities from Rifle, Colorado, USA - sediment 10ft 1 (version 2) | ecosystem: Environmental > Terrestrial > Deep subsurface > Rock core/Sediment | place: Rifle, Colorado...
GTTCTGTTCGTATTGCTCGGGGGGGAGCTTGGGGGCGGTTTCGCGAAGGGGCATGGTCGTGGCTCAAATATGGGATAAGAAAAAGGAGATTAGCACAGATGAGGAAGAGTGGGGGTGACAGGTGACAGATTCGTTGACCGTCATGCGTTTTCCGATGTCCGCAGAGAGAAAGATTCACCGCAGAGACGCTGAGAACGCAAAGAAGCGTAGAGGAAGAGAGGAAAAGAAGCTAGGAGGACATGATTTTTTGGAAGCGGGGGTGGGAGCGGAGGTTATTGAGGTCGGAATCGTGCTCGGCCCAGCGCTTGTACCAGAATCCGTGGACGAGGGCTTTTTCGAGGCAGCCGAGAGCGTCGTCGAGCTGACCCTGGAGGGAGTAGACGCAGGCGACGTTGTAAAGAATGCCGGCGTCTTCGGGGTCGATGGCCAGGGCCATTTGGGCCCATTCGAGGCTGCGGGCCTTTTCGCCGAGCTGGCAGAGGTCGGTGGCGCCGAGGTACAGGGCGCGGGCATCGTCGGGATGAAGTTCCAAATGCTTTTCGATGATCCGCAAGGAGCGGCGGTGAGCGGCCTGGGCTTCGGTCATACGGCCCTGGCCCTCGTAGACCATGGCGAGCATACTGGGCGCCTGGAAATCATCCGGGTTGACGTGGGCCGCCTGCTGGAACAGATGGGCGGACAGCTCGAGATTGCCCTGCTGAAAGCAGGCGCGGGCGTAGAAGTAGTAGGCGTCGAAAAGTTTCGGGTCCAGTCGGATGGCGGATTCAAAGTCTTTTTGCGCCTCGTCATATCGTTTGTTCAGCGCAATGGCCAGGCCGCGGGCGACGTGGGCTTCGGCGAGTTCGGGGTCGAGCTCGAGGGCCTTGCGGCTGGCGTCTTCGGCCGCTGTGAGGTTGGCTTCGGTCGCATCCCAGTACATGTACAGGTAGGAGTAGCAGTTGGCCACGCCGGCGTAGGCGCGGGCGTAGTTGGGGTCGAGCTCGATGGCGCGGGTAAACATCTGGCGGGCAAAGTCGTAGCCGCGGCGGCGGAACTGATAGAAGAACTGGCGGCCACGGAGGTAGTAGTCGTAGGCCTGAACGTCAGCAGTGGGCGCCTTGGCGATGGCCTGCTTCTCCTTTTCGGTGAGGACAACCTGGAGAGCGCTGGCGATGCTTTGCGCAATTTCGTCCTGGATGGCGAAGACGTCTTCGAGCTGGCGGTCGTAGCGCTCGGCCCAGACGGAACGGGCGGTGCGGGTCTCAACCAGACGGGCGGTGACGCGGAGGCGATTGCCGGCGCGGCGGAGGCCGCCTTCGAGAACATGGGTAGCGCCCAACTGCTGGGCGACTTCGGCGGCGGTAATGGGCTTGTCGCGGAAAGTCTGCACGGCGGAGCGGGTGAAGACCCAAAGGTCTTTGAGCTTGGAAAGCTCAGTGATGATGTCTTCGGTGATGCCGTCGCGGAAGTAGTCGTCGTCTTTGCTGCCGCCGGGATTTTCGAAATAGAGCACGGCGAGAGATTTCTGAGCGGGCGGGGCCACGGGCGTGGCGGCGCGGCCGGAGTCGAACTCGCGCTTGAGACGCTTGAGGTCTTGCTCGAGGGCGGCAGCGTCTGGGTAGCGGGTATTGCGATTTTTTTCGAGGGCGCGGTTGATGATCTCCTCGAGGCCGGCGGGGAGCGCGGGGTTCAGGCGGACGGGCGAGGCCGGTGTACGGTTGAGGATGGCTTCGAAGATGACGGCGGAGGTGTTGCCGGCAAAGGGCGCGCGGGCAGTGGCCATCTCGTAGAGGACGACGCCGAGGGAGAAAACATCGGTGCGGGCGTCGAGCTCTTCGCCGCGGGCTTGCTCGGGAGACATGTAGGCGATCGTGCCCATGGACGTGCCCGGGCTGGTGAGGTTTTCATCGGAAATGCCGAGTGTGTGCATGGCGGTGGCCGCGCCGACGGCTTCGCCAACTTTCTGGCGCTGCGGGGCGAGCTTGGCAAGACCGAAATCGAGGATCTTGGCCTGGCCACGCTCGGTGAGAAAGATGTTTGCCGGTTTGATATCGCGATGGACGATGCCGCGGGCGTGGGCGGCGGCGAGCGCGTTGGCGATTTGAATGCCGAAGTCGAGGATTTCTTCAACAGGGAGAGGCTGGCCCTGGATGCGGTGCTTGAGCGTCTGGCCCTCGAGGAGCTCCATGGCGATGAAGGGGCGGCCGTCGTGCTCGTCAATATCGTGGATGGTGCAGATGTGAGGGTGATTGAGGGCCGAGGCGGCGCGGGCTTCGCGGCGGAAGCGCTCGATGGCCTGAGGATGGGAAGAAAACTCGTCGGGAAGGAATTTCAGGGCGACGCTGCGGCCGAGGCGGGTGTCTTCAGCACGATAGACAACGCCCATGCCGCCACCGCCCAGACGTTCAAGGATTCGGTAGTGTGAGACAGTCTGACCAATCATGAGAGCCGGGCACCAGACATGAACGGCAATCCTACGACGCGAGAGAGAGGCAAGTCAAACGGGGGATTGAGAAGGAACACAGATGGGAAAAAACTAACGCAGAGACGCCCCGACTAAGTCGGGGCAGGCGCCGGACGCAGAGAAGCGCAGAGGAAGGGGAGCGAAGAGAGGTGAGTTGCGCGAGGGAGGAGGGGTGGCCTAAGATGCGCGTCCTGGATGTAGGAAGTGAGAAGTGGAGGGTTGGAGAAGAGGACAGGCTGAGGCCTGTCCCACTAAAGCGGCGGCAAGCCGCCGCACTCCAAAGGGCTACAGGGAGAATACGATGAGGTTTGACACGATTGTGAAGCAGGGCGTGATTGTGACGGCGACGGACATGCACGCGGGGGACATCGGGATCACGAACGGGAAGGTTGCGGCGATTGCCAGTTCCCTACCCCAAGAAGGCGCCGGGAAGGTGATTGACGCGGCGGGGTGGATGGTGATCCCCGGCGGGATTGATGTGCATACGCATCTGGACATGCCGTTTGGCGGGACGACAAGCGCAGACGATTTCGAGAGCGGAACGATTGCAGCGGCGCACGGCGGGACCACAACACTGATTGATTTTGCCATTCAGTACAAGGGGCAGTCGCTGCGGCAGGCGTTTGAGGCGTGGATGAAAAAGGCCGAGGGCAAAGCGGCGATTGACTACGCGTTCCACTGCATCATCACCGACCTGGGGACGGCGCAACTGGAAGAGATGGGCGCGCTGGTGCGCGAGGGCGTCTCGAGCTTCAAGCTGTTTATGGCCTACCCGGGCGTCTTCATGCTGGACGACGCGACGATTTTCAAGGCGATGTCGCAGGCGGCGAAGGTCGGCGGGCTGATCTGCATGCACGCAGAAAACGGCGGGGTGATTGACGTGATCGTGCAGCGGGCGCTGGCCGAGGGGAAAAAGTCGCCGAAGTACCACGCGCTAACGCGTCCGACGACGGCCGAAGCAGAAGCCACGTCGCGGGCGATTGCGCTGGCGGAAATGGCCGGGGCACCTGTTTATATCGTGCATTTGTCGTGCAACGACGCGCTCGAGAAGGTGCGCGAGGCGCGGGACCGGGGCTTGACGGCGTACGCGGAGACGTGTCCGCAGTATCTGTTCCTTTCGATTGAGAAGATGGACGCGCCCGGTTTCGAGGGGGCGAAGTACGTGTTCACGCCGCCGCTGCGGGAGAAGTGGCACCAGGAAAAGCTCTGGCAGGGGCTGGCGCGAGACACGCTGCAGGTGGTCTCAACCGACCACTGCCCGTTCTGCTTCAAGGAGCAGAAGGAGCTGGGCAAGGACGATTTCACGAAAATTCCCAACGGCGGGCCGGGGATCGAGCACCGGTTGAGCCTGGTGTACACGGGCGGGATCCACGGCGGGCGATTCTCACCGAACCGGTTTGTGCAACTGGTGGCGACGGCGCCGGCGAAGCTGTTTGGGCTGTACCCGCGCAAAGGGACGATTGCCGTCGGGTCGGACGCGGACCTGGTGGTGTGGGACCCGAATGCAGAAGAGGTGATCAGCGCGGATACGCACCACATGAAGGTGGACTACTCGATGTTCGAGGGGATCAAAGTGAAGGGCGTACCGAAGACGGTGATGAGTCGCGGAAGAGTGGTGGTGGAGAATGGGAAGTTTGTAGGGAAGGCAGGGACGGGGGAGTTTTTGAAGAGGCAGACTTTTGTGAGAGTGTGAGAAAACCTTTTGAAACCACGGATGAACACCGATAAGCGCAGATGAAAGAGAAGATTCGAAGGAGACGTTACGGCCGGTCTGAAACCTCGACCTCCCACGCGACATAGCTAGAGCCGCGACCCCAATAAGTACCCAAGAGAAAACTTTTAGTCTTTGCGATAGACGGCGAAGACCCAAGGGATGCCGACCAGTCCTTCCTGCACATGGACGATGACCTGGTCGCCGCGCTGGAAGCGGAGGAAGTCATCGGGATCAACGGGGACACGCTCGACTTCGCCGGGGTTGCGCCAGGAGCGGACGACCAGGCGATTGGTGCGGAGAAAGCCGGGCATGCTGAATTTGCCGACGACGGTAGCAACGGGCCGCGCGGGCGGCGCGAAATCGAAGCGGCCGTTGATGAACAGCAGAGCGGTGAGCAGCCAGGGAACGGGGAGAAAGCCGAAGTAGATGCGCTTCATCAGCTCGATTTCCTGGCGACGGCGGGCGCGGAGGTCGATCCAGAAGCCAAGCCCGAGAACGAGAAAAAACATCACACCGACAAAAATGAGGATGGGGTCGCTATCGAGTGGAGGGTAGAGGCGGCTGACGGGGATGAAGAGCACGGCGCCGAGAAGAAACCAGGCGGTGCGGCGAAAGAGGCGGCGGCGGAGGAGGACTTCGGCGGCGGCAGAGGTGAGTCCGCAGGCGGAACACTGGTCGGCGGTGCGAGGGAAGCCACAGTCGAGGCAACGGGTCATGGGCTGGCCAGGCCGGAAATGAGCGCTTCCACGCGGGCGAGAGAGTCGTCGTCGGAGGGAGTGAAGGAGATGCCCATGCCGCCGGGCAGGGCGCGGCGGACGGTGCAGTCCATGGCGACGGGCGGTTGGAGCAAGAGGCGCGCCGAAAACTGTGCGCCGACCCACAGGGCGTCGGGGAGCTCGATGTGCATGCCGTTAAGGCTGAGGTCGCGGACGCGGCCGGGCATCTTGGCCGAGCCCCATTCGATCTCGATGGAGAGGTCCACTGAATAGCGCGGCGCGCGGCGGCGGTTGGGGCCGGAGAAGGCGAATGGCGGAGGGGAAGTGGTGTCCATGGGGGCCTCCGGGAAGATGCTATGCAGGGTGAAGAAAGGAGTCAAGCTGAGAAGAACAGGTGGCAGGTGAAAGTTTATCCTTAGGCGTGTTCCGTTATCCGTTATTCGTGATTCGTAATAGGTGAGGGAAGCGAATAGGAGGAGGGGCGGCGGAGTATAATGTGGAGCATGGAGCTGAAAGAGTTTTTTCTGAAGCAGAAGCAGGCGATCCGCGGGCGGACGCGGCAGGTGACGGCGCTGGTGCGTGCGGAGCAGATGGACTGGCGGCCGGAGAAGGAAGCGCTGAGTATTGGGGAGCTGCTGCGTCATCTGTGGGTGAGTGAAGAAGGCGTGCGGCGGGCGGCGCTGGAAGGAAACTTTGTGTACTACGAGCGGCGCATCCCGGAAGGGCTGCGGGCGGTGCTGGGCGCGCCGCGCGGGCTCGAAGATGAGCTGCGGGACCTCGAGCGCGTTCATGAAGAGACGCTGCGGGCGGTGGCGGACTTCGCGGAGGAGCGGTGGGAGGAAGAGCGCGTCCATGAGGGGCTGGGCTACCGGCGGAAGGTGGGCGTGATCCTACTGGGGATCAATGAGCACGAGATCCATCACCGGGCGCAGTTGATGACGTATCTGAGGATATTGGGGACGCCGGTGGCGGAGGCGATCAATCGAAGATGAAGGTAGTAGGGGTTAGGGCGAGTGACGGCGAAGAAGCTCGGCGCGGAAGTATTTTCTGAGGTGGGCGGGGAGCGAGGAAGTTTCGGCGAGAGACTCCAGGGCACGCAGCGGTAACTCCTGAAGAAATGTGAGGCGGAGAGCGAGAGGCATCTGCGGATGGCGAAGCAGAGCGAGGCGGACGTCTGCCCGCGCGGACCACTTGGCGTGGCGGGCGATGGCTTCGACGATGCGGGCGGCGAATTTGGTAGACGCGAGCGCGCGGAGGATCTGAGCTTCGGTGAGGAAGGGGTTTTCGAGGGCGATGCGAGCAACGCGGTCGTGACCTTCGGCGAGCAGAGCGCCAGCAACGCGCGCGGAGGCGCGGCGGGCGAGGGTGAGCTTTTGTCCGAGTGGGAACTGGGGGAGGCGGGCGACGAGGAGCTCGTCGGCGATGCGGCGAAGCTCGGCGGGGACCGAGGGGAGGAGACTGGCCTGGACGAGGTCCATCAGATAGAGCTGGCGAAGGAAGCGCAAGGCGATCAGTCGCGGGGTGCGTGGATGGAGAGCGAGGCCGCGACGCACGGAATACTCGGCGAGCCATTTCTTGTGGCGGGAGATTTCTTCGAGGAGGCGGGAGGAGAGGTCTTTGCGTTCGAGAAGGATTTCGAGGTGGGAGAGGTCGAGGCGGGGATTGTCGAGAAGAGCAAAGAGGACGTCGTCGGAAGCGTCGTGGAGGAGGGTGGGGATGGCGTCGGCGGAGGCGGAGCGGGCGAGTTCTGCGGCGGAGGTCATGGTCAGGAAAAGATTAGCAGATGAAGGAAGAAAACCATTAACGCAGAGGTCGCAGAGGAAGAGAAGAGAGGACACAGGGGCAGAGGGAGAAGCAGATTTCTCGTTCCTCGACTTCGCTCGGGACTCGAAATGACAGCGCTGGGAGTGCGGACGTTAGGTGGCCGAGAGGCGGAGGGCGAGGCGGGCGGCGCCGAGTGCGGGCGAGTCGCGGAGGTCGAAGAGAGTGGCGGCGGGAGCGAAGTTGGCGAGCAGGGCGCCGAGCTTGGCTTCGAGGTGGGCGCTGTGGCCGAAGACGCCACCGGATTTGGCGAGGGGAAATTTCTCCTTGCGGAGGCCGAGCGAGATGATGACGCTGCCGGCGATGCGTCCGAGCGCGCCGGCGGCGGTGTTAAGGATTTTGCGGGCGACTTCGTCGCCTTCGTCTGAGGCGCGGACAACGAGAGGGAAAAGATTGGGGAAGACGGCGTCGGGATTTTTGGCGATGCGCTCAACGAGCTCGCCCCAATCGGAGAGTTCGAGTGCAGGGAGGAGTTGCTCTTCGAGGAGCGTGGACGGTGCAAGAGCATCGCGGGCGTGAAGGACGGCGGAGACGGCCTGGCGGCCGATGTCGTAGGCGCTGCCCTCGTCGCCAACCCACGGGCCGTAGCCGCCGGCGCGGGCGAAGCGGCCGTCGGAGTTGCGTCCGAAGGCGCAGGAGCCGGTACCGGCGATGAGCACAACGCCTGGGCCGTCGCCGGCGGCGGCTTCGAGTGCGACAGCGAAATCGGCGGTGACGTGGACCAGCGCCTGCGGGAACATTTTCTTGAGGAACGGCTCAACCAGTTTGATGACGGCGGGGCGTCCAGCACCGGCCAGGCCAGCGCAGACCGCGCGGACCTGCTCGGGTGTGGTGCCGGCGGCGGCAAGAGTTTCCCGGGCGGCGGCGGTGAGCGACTCGAACGCAGTGTCGAAACCAACTCGCAAGGGGTTTGAAGGGCCGGAAAGGGCGCGGGCGAGCTCGGTGCCCGCTGCGTCGAGCAGGACGGCTTCGGTCTTGGTGCCGCCGCCATCGAAGCCGAGAAAGACGTTGTCAGGCATCCGTTGTCCGTCGTCCGTTTACCGTTATCCGGAGGAAATGGAAGGCTGATAGTTAACAGTTGAGAGGCGAGAGTCAAGAGGAAGAATTGAGAAGACAGAGGCGGTGGGGATTGCTTGACGCGGGAGCGGCAGGGTGCATAGTATCGCGCGATTTGCGTGCTGAGCGGATGACTCGAGGGGCGGATGCGGATTAGCTGGGTGGATGTGGGGATTATTGTGGCGTACCTGGCGGGGATCACCTGGTTCGGGGTGAGGTTCCGCAAGGGGCAGCAGGACATCCGCGACTATTTTCTGGGCGGGCGGACGGCGCCGTGGTGGGCGCTGGCGCTGTCCATCGTGGCGACGGAGACTTCGACGCTGACGATCATCGGCACGCCGGCACTGGCGTTTGCCAGCAACCTGGGGTTTCTGCAACTGGTGATCGGATACCTGGTTGGACGGGTGCTGCTGTGCGTGATCTTTCTGCCGTCGTATTTTCGCGGGGAGTTTTACACAGCGTACCAGTTGATCGAGAATTTTTTTGGCGAACAGGCGCGCCGGGTGGCGGCCGGAACGTTCCTTGTGACGCGGGCACTGGCCGAGGGTGTGCGCGTGGCGGCGATTGCCAAGGTGGTGAGCGTGGCGTTTGGCGAGGGAGGCGTTTCGCTGTGGCCGGTGCTGGCAGTGATGGCGCTGACGCTGGTGTATACGTTTGAGGGCGGCCTGAAGGCGGTGATCTGGACCGACGTGCTGCAACTAGGGATCTACCTCGCCGGGGCGGGCGCGGCGTTTGTGCTGTTGCTGGGGAAGATCCCGGGAGGATGGGCGGAAGTGAGTGCAGTGGCGGGAGCGGCGGGGAAATTTCAGGTGTTCGATTTCGCGTTCAGCCTGACGAAGAGCTATACGTTCTGGTCGGGGCTGCTGGGTGGAACGTTTCTGACCATGGCGAGCCACGGGACAGACCAGTTGATGGTGCAGCGATTGTTGGCGGCGCGCAGCGAGCGGGACAGCCGGCTGGCGCTGCTGGCGAGCGCGGTGATTGTATTTGCGCAATTCACGCTGTTTCTCGTGCTGGGCGTGATGCTGTACGTCTACAACCAGCACGCACCGCTGGTGGCGCCCGGCGGCGACCCGGACTTGATTCTGCCGGAGTTTGTCGTGCGGGAAATGCCAGCGGGGCTGACGGGGCTGTTCCTGGCGGCGGTGCTGGCGGCAGCGATGTCCACGACCAGCGGGACGCTGAACTCGCTGGCGTCGTCGAGCGTGGTGGATTTTGCTGTGCGCGGAGGGAGAGACGCAGACGCGGAGCGGTTCCTGCGGTGGTCGAGGCAGATGACGCTGGTGTGGGGAGTGGTGCTGGGCGCGCTGGCGATGGTGCGCTGGGGGCCGGTGCTCGAGGCGGGGCTGGCGATTGCGTCGATTACGTACGGCGGGCTGCTCGGGCTTTTCCTGCTGGGAATACTGAACCGGCGGGCGACCACCACGGGGGCGCTGGTAGGAATGTTTGCGGGACTGGCGGTGATGGTGGCGGTGAAATTCGGGACGCCGCTGGCGTGGACTTGGTATGTGCTGGTGGGGACGGGAGCCACGTTCGCGGTGGGGTCCGTGGCGAGTTTGTTTGAAAAACAAATGGAACACAAATGAACACTGATAAACACTGACGGAAGAGAAGAAAAGGATTCAACACAGAGGGCGCGAAGGGAAGAACAAGAGGAGATCGCAGAGAAAAGAAAAGAGTGGTGAGTGAGTCGTGGTGAGTGGTAAGAGCGCGAAGATTGCGGGTGGCATCTGAAGGAGTGAGATGAACAGCAAACCGGCAGAGCTGGTGAAGGGGCTGGGGGCGGCGGCGGCGATGGCGATGGTGGTCGGCCACATCATCGGGACGGGTGTGTTCCTGGTGCCCAGCTCGATGGCGCGGGCGACGGATTCGGTGGGTCTGGTTTTTCTGGTGTGGGTGGTGGGAGGGCTGCTTTCGCTGATGGGCGCCCTCACCGTGGCGGAGCTGGGCGCGGCGATGCCGGAAGCGGGCGGGCCGTACGTGTACCTGACGCGCGGGCTGGGGCCGCGGTGGGGGTTTTTGTTCGGATGGATGAATAATCTGGTCGGAAAGCCAGCTTCAATTTCGACGATTGCGGCGGGGTTTCTGATTTTTCTGAGCTACTTCTTTCCCGGAGTGCGGACGCCGGTCTTCACGCTGCAAGTCCCGCTGCCCTTTGTTGAGCGGACGTATGAGTTTGTGTTCACCTGGGCGCAGCCGCTGGCAGCGGCGGCGATTGCGTTTGTCACCTTCATCAACTACCTGGGAGTGCGGCTGGCGGGCCGCTTACAGGTGGCGCTGACGATCGTGAAAATCAGCGCAATCCTGGCGGTGGTGGCGCTGGGGTTTCTGCTCGGAAAAGGTACGGGAAGTATAGGGCCGCTCTTTCCGCGGCCGTTCGAGTTCAGCCTGCTGGCGGGATTCCTGACGGCGATGGTAGGAGCGCTGTGGGCGTATGACGGGTGGATTGATTTGACGTTGGCTGGGTCGGAGATTCGGCAGCCGCAAAGAAATATCCCGCGGGCGGTGGTGGGTGGAACGGTGGTCGTGGGAGCGATTTATCTTCTGGCGAATGCGGTGTACTTCCACACGCTGCCGCTTGAGGCGGTGAAGACGGCGGCGAATGTGGCGTCGGAGACAGTGCGGGCGTTTGCGGGAGAAAACGCGGCCGCGTGGATTACGGCGGCGATGGTGATTTCGGCGTTCACGACGCTGAATTCGTCGATCCTGACCGGCGCGCGGGTGCCCTACGCGATGGCGCGGGATGGATTGTTTTTCAAGGTGGCGGACGGGGTGCACCCTACGTACCACACGCCCGCGCGCGCGCTGGTGTTTCAAGGCGTGATGGCGAGCGTGATGGTGCTGACGGGGCAGTTTGAGGATTTGTTTTCGTTGTTCATCTTCGCGCAGTGGATTTTTTATGCGCTGACGATAGCGTCGGTGTTCGGGCTGCGGATGCGCGAGCCGGAACTGCTGCGTCCGTACCGGGCGTGGGGATATCCGGTGCTGCCGGCGATCTTCGTCCTCGGCGCAACGGCGCTGACGGTGAATTTGTATATTGCGCGGCCGGTGCGGTCGTCGATTGGGCTGGCGCTGATATTGGCGGGGTTGGTTTTCTACGAGAGATGGAAGGCAAGAACCACGTAGGGGATTTTTGTAGGGGCCGGCTTCCGCCGGCCCAAATTAGAAGATGCAAGAGGGCCCGCTAGAGCTGGCCCCTACACAACTCCTACACAGCCCTACACGGGCCCGGACACGGCAACCAGCCAAAGACACAGCCATGCCATCATCGGAGCGAAAGAAGATTCGATTGCCCGAAAGTGAGTATCGGGGCCAGAAGTCGTATTTTGTCACGACTTGTTGCGAGGACCGAAGAAAGGTCTTTGCGGAGGCAGGCCGGGCGGAATGGATCATTGAACGATCATTGAACCACGCAAAGGTCCACCAATTTGCCATCCACGCGTATTGCGTCATGCCAGATCATTTTCACTTTCTAGCCGAAGGGCGGTCCGATTCGAGTGATCTCATCAGGTTCGTGAGCCAATTCAAACAGCAGACCGCTCATGAGTTCGGCTCCGTGCGAGGGCGCTTATGGCAAAGATATTTCTACGACCATATCCTGCGCGGCAGGGACGGACTGGATGCGGTGGCCTGGTACATCTGGATGAATCCTGTGCGGAAGGGATTGTGTAAGGAGCCGGAGGATTACCCCTTCAGCGGTTCGATGACCGTAGAATGGAAGCGGAAGAAGCGGCCCGAGGGGTCCTGGACACCTCCGTGGAACGACAGGCAGGGGGAAAAGAGGGCCGGCTAAAGCCGGCCCCAACATGATCCTCTACTGACGGCACAGCGCCCGGGCCGAGGAGGATGGAGCCGGGGCGGGAGCCGGTGTGTTTGCCATCGGCGATGACGACTTCGCCGTTGACCAGGACGAAGTGGAAGCCCTCGGCGTAGGCGTGAGGTTTCGTGAAGGTGGCGCGGTCGGCGACCTTGGCCGGGTCGAAGACGACGATATCGGCCCACATGCCCGGGCGGATCAGGCCGCGGTCGGTGAGGCGGAAGCGCTGGGCGGGGAGGGAAGTCATCTTGCGGATGGCCTCTTCGAGTCGAAGCGCGTTTTTGTCGCGGACGTAGAGGCCGAGGACGCGGGCGTTGGTGCCGTAACTGCGCGGGTGGGGGACGCCGCGGTCCATCTGCTGGATGCCGCCGTCGGAGGCGACCATCGAGTAGGGGAACTGCAGGATGCGGAGGACGTCGCGTTCGTCCATGGAGTGATAGACCATCTGCGCGCCGCCCTTTTCGACCATGTCGAGGACGGTCTGAATTTCGGCGTCCAGCTTGCCCTTCCTTCCCTTCTCCCTATTGATTTGCGAAATGTTTTTCCCTTCGAGCGAAGGGTCCCAGCGGCAGGAGGCGACGAAGGCGTAGTCGAGGCGTTTGCGACCGTTGCGGTTGCGAATGGACTTGCGCATCTCCGCGGCAATTTTGGCGCGGGTGGCGGGGTCGTTGAGGCGCTTGTTGCGCTCCTCGGTGCCGCCGGCGTGCGCCCACGAAGGCAGCAGGACGCCGAGGTTGGTGCTGGAGGCGGTGTAGGGGTACTGGTCCACGGTGACGTCGAGGCCTTCGGCGCGGGCTTTTTCCACCAGGCCGATGGTGCGCGTGGACTGGCCCCAGAGTTTTTTGTTGGAGATTTTGAAGTGGGAAATTTCGACGGGCATTTGGGCCTGACGGCCGATCTCGATGGCTTCAGCGATGGCGGCGAAGACGCCGCCGTGCTCGTCGTCTCCTTCGTTGCGGATGTGGGAGGCGTAAACGCCGTTGAACTTCGCGGCGGCGCGGGCCAGGCCGACGACTTCGGGAGTCTTCGAGTAGGTGCCGGGAATGTAGATGAGGCCGGTGGAAAGGCCGACAGCGCCATCGCGCATGGCCTGCTCGACGAGAGCTTCCATGCGGGCCTGCTCGTCGGCGGTGGGGTCGCGCTGCTCAGACTGCATGACGGCGCGGCGAACAGAGTTGTGTCCGATGAGCGTACCGAGGTTGAGCGCGATGCCCGCGGAGCGAAGCTCGGTGAAATACTTGGCCAGCTCGGTCTCGGAGCCGCCGCAATTGCCGGTGATGAGCGAAGTGACGCCGTCGAAGAGAAAATTGTCGCCGGTGGGGATGCGGCGGATGGAGTCTTCGACGTGGGTGTGAACGTCAATGAAGCCGGGAGCGATGACGAGGCCGGAGGCGTCGAGGGTGCGCTTGGAGGGGCAGGATGCGAGACCGCTCGGGCAGAGGCGGCCGATGGCGGCGATGTGGCCGTCGCGGATGCCGACGTCGGCGACGTACCAGGGGTTGCCGGAGCCGTCGATGACGCGGCCGTTGTGGAGGATGACGTCGTAGGTGGATTGGGCAGGAGCGGCGACGGCGAAGAGAATTAGCAAACAGGAAGCAAAAAGTAGTTTTCGCATGGGCGGACTGTAACGCTGGGAGGCGGTGGAGTGCAAGAGGCGGTTGGAATCCACGGATACACTCGGATGAACACGCATGGGGAAAGAGAGGATTTGCCACAGAAACACAGAGACAGAGAAGAAAAAAATGAAGATGGCCGGCACAGAGCTGGCCGCTCCAACGGGCGAGGCGAGCCTCGCCCGCCGAAAGCGGCGGCCCCGCAGAACCATCCGGGGCGCAAGACCCGCGCAAGCCGCCGCACTCCAAAGCATAGCGAAAGAAAAACCCCCGGCGGGACACCGGCGCTACCGGTAGAGGAGGTAGCGGGAGCGGAGGGAGCGGAAGCGAGCGAGAGAGGGGGACCAGGAAGAGAGGATGGAGCGGGGAGGGACGCCGCGGCGGAGTGCGTCGACGGTGGAGGCGGAGCCGAGCAGGGTGATGGTTTTGTCGATTTTGAAGTGTTGTGGGTAGAGCTTCCATAGGGCGGAGGCGATTTCGAGGCCAAGGGTCATGCTGCGGAGGCGAGCGCGATCGGTGATTTCGAGGGCGAGGCCTTCGCAGGGCTGGTCCTTGTATAGGCCGCTGCGGGGCGTGAAGCGGATCGGGCGGAAGCGAACGCCGGGGATGCGGCGGTGCTGGAGCTCGTCGAGCAGCTCGCGCGAGCGGATCCACGGGGCACCGAAGAGCTCGAAGGGAGTGTCTGTGCCGCGGCCGACGGAGACGCCGGCAGATTGCAGGATTTCGATGCCGGGGTAGAGAAACGCGGCGCGGAGAGTGCGGAGGTTGGGCGAGGGAGCGATCCAGGGAAGACCGGTCTGGTCGTAGTACCTGCCGCGACGCCAGCCCTGCATGGGAATAACGTGCAGGTCGGCGCCGATCTTATTTTCGACGTTAAACATGCGGGCGAGCTCGCCGTGGGTCATAGCAAAACGGACAGGCATGGGGAAATAGCCAACGAAATTGAGGCGGTCAGGGTCGAGCATGGGGCCTTCGATGATTTCGCCGCCGAGCGGGTCGGGGCGATCGAGGACGAAGAAGGGGATTTTGCGGCGGGCGGCTTCTTCCATGGCATAGGCCATAGTGGT
>Ga0209108_10001345_pt1 | contig 14236 bp, 13 predicted proteins | sample Rifsed10ft1_FD_184003 | JGI IMG/M metagenome (GOLD analysis project Ga0209108, IMG submission 184003) | Soil microbial communities from Rifle, Colorado, USA - sediment 10ft 1 (version 2) | ecosystem: Environmental > Terrestrial > Deep subsurface > Rock core/Sediment | place: Rifle, Colorado...
ATCTAGTTCACGCGTTCTCCCCGCAAGGCTCGGTTAGGGTGGCAGCCGTCATGCCGCGCGCCACACGTGCGTTCAACGAGGGTCTGTGGGCAGCGTGGTACCCGTATCCACCTGAGAGGAACCGCTCCATGAGCATGCAAACGCTTGCCGCGCCCCAGACTCGTTCGCTGCAATTCACTGACAGTAGCGCGTGCCAACGCTGGGTCGCGCAACTTCCGCTGACCAATATTCAGCAGGCCCAGCGTCTTCTTAACGCCCAGGTCGCCGCCCTCCATGCCGCCGACCTGCCGGCGCTCGAACGCGTGAACATCCTGGAGGCGCTGCGGCAGTCCATCGCGTTCGTCCAGGGCGAGTGCGCCAACCGCTATCTCGGCAAGCCCCTGCCCCTCGATGCCGATGAAGCCGCGACCTGGCGCGAGGCGCTCGAGCTGTGGGAAGGGGTCACGCGGAACTACCAGCAGTGCCTCGCCGCCTACCGTGCGGGTGATTTCGCCATCGCCCCGCATGCCGCCATGATCACGGCGCGCCTGATGCGGCTCATCGGCTGCCAGATGATCGATCACTACCGCATCTACCGCGGCGTCCCGGGCGAGCTGTGGGGAGAACTGCATGCACTGTATCTCCTCGCCGAGCAGCACGATTTCATCCACGCGCGCGTGGCCGACTCCTTCCGCCACCAGGGATCGGAATCAAGCTGCGCGGATATTTACACGCACGTGCTGCTCGCGCATCTCGCGAATCCCTACGGCCTCTCGTCACGCCAGCAGGACTTCATGCTGCGCTGGGCGGAAAAATGGGCGGGGCTCGCGAAGTTGAGCCGGCAGCCGCTGCCGGTACTCCCCTCGCCCGCTCTCGCGGTCGACCTCGACAGCATGGCCGGCGCGTCGTTTGCAAGCGAGCTCGATCCGGCATCCAGCCTACGCTACCTCGATGTCGAGGGGCTCGCCAAAGCGCTGCGCCAGGCGATTACCGCCCTGAAGCAGGGCCAGACCCCGGCACGCCTCGGACTGGGGGGCAATGCCCACCAGCCGGGGTGCGAAAGCCTGTTGATGCTGCTCTACGTGCAGTGGTGCCGCGCCGGCACCGGCCGTATCGAGGAACGCGAGCCGGCCGACGTGGACGCGAGCATCTGTTTCAGCATTCCCGCGGCGCACTTCCAACTGCGCGGCGAGCGCGAGTTTCGGCAGCCGGGCGATTTGACCTCGCGGGAGAAGCGGGACCTCGACACCTTCGGTTACGTGGTCCGCACCCAACACGAGATCGCCAGCCGCGACGAGTTCCCGTTCGAAACCTGGAAGATCGGCAATCACAGCCCATCGGGGTTCATGTGCGTGCTGCGCGAGCCGCAGGGTCCTGGCCGGGTGAGCCACAATCAGATCGTCGCAGTCCGGCACGGCACGCCGGGCGAGTTCCGCCTCGGCATCGTGCAATGGGTGCGGACTGAGCCAAGCGGTGAACTGCGGTGCGGCATACGCCTGTTTCCCGGCACGCCGCAGGCGGTCGCGGTGCGCCCCGCGGACGTGAAGCGGAGTGGGAATCGCTACGAACGTGCCCTGCTGCTCGCGGCGGACGCGGCAACCGCCACCCCGGCAACGCTGATCCTTCCGCCCGGGTGGTTCGAGGTCGGTGCGTTTATCGAGATTGTCACCGACCGGCACCAGGTTGCCACCATGCTGACCCTGCTCGAGAAAGGCAGCGACTTCGACCGTGGCACGGTGACGTTGATCTAGCTTCCGTCCGGATCGAATGCGACCGGCGCACGCCAGGGCGCCGGTCGCCGTCCCCCTCACCGCGGAGGGTGCGGGGTTTTCCTCGTGCTGCCGCGTGCGCTATGATGCGGCTCCCGCATGCGCGAGCCGCGAACTGGTCAAAGCCAAGTGAGCCGTGATCCGTGATCCGTGATCCGACTGAAGCACCAGAGAAACTGCGTGATCGGTGATCCGTGATCCGACCGAGCCGTTCTTTGACCTCATCGATTCACGGCTCACGGATCACGCATTTCAAATGACGAAGACCACCGACTTCGGGTTTGAAAAGGTTGCCGAGGAAGAGAAGGCCGCCAAGGTCGCGGCGGTCTTCGACTCGGTCGCGGCGCGATACGACCTGATGAACGATCTCATGTCGGGCGGGCTGCACCGGCTGTGGAAGCGCTTTGTCGTCGCGGCGAGCGGGGTGCGCGGCGGGGAGCGCGTGCTCGACGCCGCGGGCGGCACGGGGGATCTTGCGCGGCTCTTCGCGCAGCGCGTCGGCGATACCGGGTTCGTCACCTTGACCGACATCAACGCGTCGATGTTGCGCAAGGGCTGCGATCGCCTGATCGACGACGGCATCCTTGCGCCCGCCGCGCAGTGCGACGCCGAGCGGCTGCCGTTTGCCGAGCGCAGTTTCGACTGCGTGTGCGTGGGCTTCGGCCTGCGCAACATGACGCACAAGGAGCGCGCGCTCGCAGACATGCGCCGCGTGCTGCGGCCCGGCGGTTGCCTGCTGGTGCTCGAGTTTTCGCGCGTGTGGAAGCCGCTCGCCCCGCTGTATGACGCCTACTCGTTCCGGGTGCTGCCGCGGCTGGGCAAGGCCATCGCGGGCGATGCCGACAGTTATCGCTACCTCGCCGAATCGATCCGCATGCACCCGGACCAGGAGCAACTGCAGCACATGATGGAAGAGGCCGGATTCGAGCGGGTCGAGTACTTCAATCTCGCGGCCGGCGTGGCGGCGTTGCACCGCGGCTACCGCTTCTAGGCGCACGGAAATCCTGCAGATAATCAATTGGTTGTGCATCAGCGGCCGAGGCGGCCATGGTTGGGCGTATGATGCATCCTGCTGGCCGCGCACCGCGTGCCGGGTATCGCGATCATGCGCGGCGCCGCATGCGCATCCTCACGGAGAAACTCATGAAAAAACTGCTCACCATCCTCATCGCAATGCTGGGATTTTCCATGGCAGCCATCGACGCCGATGCCGCGCGCTTCGGCGGCGCACGCAGTATCGGCAAACAGCGCACCATGACGCAGCAGGCGCAGCCCAAGGCGCCGGCACAGCAGCAGCAAGGTTCGGCGACGCCGCAACCGCAGCCCACCGGCGCCAGCAGGTGGCTCGGACCGTTGGCCGGCCTCGCGCTCGGTGCGGGTCTTGCCGCCCTGTTCCTCAACAACGGCATGGCTGGAATATTAGCCGGACTGTTGTTGATCGGTCTGCTCGTGGCGGTCGTAGCCTTCGTGTTCCGCACCCTGCGGGCGAAGTCGTCGCCGCAACCCGTGCAGTACGCGGGTGCAGGCGCGCCCGCTGGTAGAGTGGCTGTCGAGGTGCAGCCGATGTACGGCGGCGGCGCGGGCGCGGCGGCGAACTCGGTTGCGGCCATGGCGCGCTGGCCCGCCGGCTTCAATGCCGACGAGTTCTCCCGTCAGGCAAAACTCAATTTCGTGCGCATGCAGGATGTGAACGACAGGAAGGACCTGTCGGCGATGCGGGACTTCCTCACGCCCGAGCTGTCTCGCGAGATCGAAGCCGACATCCGCGCCAAAGGCGATACGCCGCAGAAAACCGAAGTGGTAACCTTGAACGCCGACGTGCTCGATGTCGCGACCGAAGGTGATCAATACGTCGTGAGCGTGCGCTACTCGGGTCTGATCCGCGAGAACGTCGGCGAGGAGCCACAGGCGTTCGGCGAAGTCTGGCATCTCGAGAAGCCGGTGAACGGACGTTCGGGCTGGCTCGTGTCCGGCATCCAGCAAGACTGAGCCGCAGCGGCGCCACGGCAGACACTCCCGGCTCGTCCGGGAGTTTTTGTTTCCGAACCGATGTTCGACACGCTCGCCGCGCGACCGCTCAACCACCTGCTCGCACGCAACGGCTGGGCCCTTGCGCGGCTGCGGCCTTTCGCCGGCAAGTGCGCGCGGTTCGAGTGCTTGCCCTTCGTCCTCACCGTGAGTGTGCGCTCCGACGGCCAGGTCGAGCCCGCGTCGGAAAGCACGCCGGACGTGACTGTCCGTTTCTCGCCCGGCATCGCCATGCGCCTTGCCGCCCGAGACGAAGCCGCGTGGAAAGAGGTCGCGGTCAGCGGGGATACTGAGTTTGCCGAGGCACTGAACTACGTCTGCCGCAATCTGCGGTGGGACGCGGAAGAGGACCTCGCGCGCGTGTTCGGCGACATCGTCGCGCACCGCATGATGCAGACCGGCGAGACGCTGCGGCAATGGGGTGCGCAGGCCGGCGACAATCTGGCGCGTTCGTTCGCGGAATACTGGACCGAAGAGCAGCCGCTCATCGCCCGCGCGAGCGATGTCGAGAGGTTCAACAGCGACGTGGACCGGTTGCGCGACGACGTCGCGCGCCTCGAAAAGCGTCTCGAAAATCTCGTGAACCGCTAGCAGCCTGTCGGACCTAACAGTCCCACAGGCTGCCATAAGCAAGACCGGCAGACAATTCGGAAGAAAAACCACCCGAAGCGGCCGATATGAAGAAACGCAGGCGTGAATTCAACTATCCGTTTTCCTTTCCTGCCCCATTTCTTGCGCCGGTCTTGCGTTAGGAGTTTGCCGGCGCCAAGTCCGGCAAACTCCTAGCGGTTAGAATCCTTGCATGCGATTCTTCCGGCTGCTGAAGATCCTCAGCGTCGCGTTGCGGTTCGGGCTCGACGAGTTCATCCTGGGCCACGAACGGGTGCGGGGGCTGCGCGGGGCGCTCAACGTGCTGCTTGGGTTGCGCCGCTTCGGCGAGCCGCGCGCGGTGCGCTTGCGGCGGGCATTGGAGACGCTCGGGCCGATCTTCGTCAAGTTCGGTCAGGTGCTTTCCACGCGCCGCGATCTGCTGCCCGCCGACATCGCCGACGAACTGGCGAAGCTCCAGGATCAGGTGCCTCCGTTTGCCCCCGAGCAGGTGGACGCGGTGCTGTCCCGCGCTTACGGCAAGCGCGCATCTGCGGTGTTCGAAACCTTCGAGCGCGTGCCGGTGGCAAGCGCTTCGGTGGCGCAGGTGCACCTCGCGACACTCGCCGGCGGCACGGAAGTCGCGGTGAAAGTGCTGCGGCCGGGCATCGCGGAAATCATCGCCAATGATCTCGCCCTCCTCGACACCGGCGCGACACTGATCGAACTGCTGTGGGCGGACGGCCGCCGCTTGAAGCCCCATGAAGTGATCGCGGAATTCGCGCGGCACCTCGAGGACGAACTCGATCTCATGCGCGAGGCGGCAAATGCGAGCCAGTTGCGGCGCAACTTTCGCGATTCGCCGCTGCTGCTGGTGCCCGAGGTGCATTGGGATTACTGCACGAGCGCGGTGATGGTGATGCAGCGCATGCACGGCACGCCCGTCTCCCAGGTCGATGCGTTGCGCGCGCAGGCGGTGGACATCCCCAAGCTCGCGCGCGCCGGCGTCGAGATCTTTTTCACGCAGGTGTTCCGCGACGGCTTTTTTCACGCCGACATGCACCCCGGCAATATCTTCGTCACGCCCGCGGGCCAGTACGTCGCGCTTGACTTCGGGATCATGGGCACGCTGAGCGAAACCGACAAGAATTACCTGGCCCAGAACTTCCTCGCCTTCTTCCGCCGCGACTACCGGCGCGTCGCCGAGGTGCACGTCGAGTCCGGCTGGGCACCGAAAGACACGCGCATCGATGATTTCGAGGCGGCGATCCGCACCGTGTGCGAACCGATATTCGACAAGCCGCTCAAGGAGATCTCCTTCGGCAAGCTCCTGCTGCGGCTGTTTCAGACCTCGCGCCGCTTCAATATCGAAGTCCAGCCGCAGCTCGTCCTGCTGCAGAAAACGCTGCTCAACATCGAAGGCCTCGGCCGCGACCTCGACCCCGACCTCGACCTGTGGGTCACCGCGAAACCGTATCTGGAGCGCTGGATGTCCGAGCGCATCGGCTGGCGCGGGCTGCTGCGGCAGTTGCGCACTGAGGCGCCGTACTGGGCCAATCTCCTGCCCCAGTTGCCGCGGCTGCTGCATCGGTATCTTGCCGGGCGCGAGGCCGAGCCGCTGACGCAGTTGCTCGCGCAGCTGCACCGCGAGGAACGCCGCCAGACCCGCTGGCTCGCCGCCATCGCGGCGCTGCTCGCAGCGATGGCGGTCATGCTGCTCGCCCTCTAGCCGGGCGCGCGTTGCAAATCCGCTGCGCGCCGGTAAACTTGGCCCCGTTGGGGTAAGGGCGCTGCGTATTGCCTCCCTGACCCGCCGATAGGAGAGCGCCGGCCATGCTGATCGGATTCGTCATTCTCTACCTGCTGATCTCCATTACCATCGGTCTGGTCGCGGCGACGCGGGTTCACAACTCCAAGGATTTCGCCGTGGCGGGCCGCAGCCTGCCGCTGCCGATCGTGACCGCCACCGTGTTCGCGACCTGGTTCGGCGCGGAGACCGTGCTCGGCATTTCGGCCACGTTCGTCAAAGAGGGCCTGCGGGGCGTGGTCGCCGATCCCTTCGGCGCGAGCCTGTGCCTGATCCTCGCGGGCCTGTTCTTCGCGAGCCGGCTCTACCGCATGAACCTGCTCACGATCGGCGACTACTACCGGGTGCGCTACAACCGCACGGTGGAGGTGCTGTGCACGCTCGCCATCGTCGCCTCCTACCTCGGCTGGGTGTCGGCGCAGATCAAGGCGCTGGGCCTGGTGTTCAGCGTGGTGACCGACGGCGCGATCAGTCAGTCTCTCGGGATGATCATCGGCACCATCATCGTGCTCACCTACACCACCTTCGGCGGCATGCTGTCGGTTGCGATACTCGACTTCGTGCAGATGACGGTCATCATGGGCGGCATGCTGTTCATCGGCCACGTCATCTCCGGCATGAGCGGCGGCGTCGGTGCGGTCGTTGCGCACGCGTATGAAGCCGGCAAGCTCGACTTCTTTCCGGAAGCGAAATTCACCAGTTGGGTACCTTTCATCGGCGCCTGGATCACGATGATGCTGGGCTCCATCCCGCAGCAGGACGTGTTCCAGCGCATCACCTCCGCGAAGAACGAAAAAACCGCCGTGCGCGGGTCGGTGCTGGGCGGATCGATCTATTTCCTGTTCGCTTTCGTGCCGATGTTCCTCGCTTACTCGGCGACGCTGGTCGATCCCGCGATGTTCACCGACCTGCTGCAGAAGGATTCACAGCTGGTGCTGCCGACGCTCATCCTGCAGCACACGCCGGTGTTCGCGCAGGTGGTATTTTTCGGGGCGCTGCTCTCGGCGATCATGAGCTGCTCGAGCGCGACGCTCCTTGCGCCGTCGGTGGCATTCTCGGAAAACATCGTCCGCGGCGCGTTGCCGCGCATGACCGACCACGCGTTCCTGTGGACAATGCGTATCGCGCTCGTGTGTTTCGCCGGGATCGTGCTGGCGTTCGCCCTCCACACCGAAGCGACGATCTTCAAGATGGTGGAGAACGCCTACAAGGTGACGCTGGTATCGGCATTTTTCCCGCTGCTGCTGGGTCTCTACTGGAAGCGCGCCAGCACGCAGGGCGCGCTGTGCGGCATCGCCGGCGGGTTTTCGACCTGGGTGCTGCTGGAGTTTTTCGGGGGCAGCATGAACGAGGTCTGGCCGCCGCAGCTCGTGGGATTCCTGGTCGCAGGCGCCGCCATGGTTGCCGGCTCGCTCGCGCCTCATGTCGTCGGACGGCCCACGCCGCACCCCGAAACACACGGGCCCCATCCGCATCCTGCGAGCGACACCCATCGCGTGCCGGCTCCGCCGCGCCATCACGACGTGCCCGGCCGTCATCTGCCGTAGAGCGGACCAAGGTGTTGTCAGCGCCGGGACCTGCGGCCGTGCCAGGGTATCGCCGATTCAAGGCCGCCATTTTCGCGCTGCTCGCGGTCAATGCGGCCGCGTTTGTCTTGTTCGGGCGACCCACCGAAGCCGTCGACTCCATCGCCTGGTTCACGCTGCTGGTGCTGTTCGAGCTCGAAACCGCGCAGCCGCAGCGCCTGCGCGGGAAGCGCGTCGCGGTGCTGGTCCACGCCGGCCGGCTTGTAGCCGGCGTCGCCGTCGCGATCGCCGCAGCCGGATTCTTCTACGAGCGCGAGTGGCTCGACGCGATCAACGCGGCGCTGTGGATCGCGGTCGTGGTGGTGCTCGAGATCGAGGTGCGTTTCCTGGATGCGGTCGGACGCCACCGCGGAGTGTTCGCCGCGGTCCTGGGCGCGCTCTACTCGGGCATCGCGGCGCTCGCGCTCGCGTGGGCATGGCGCGGCGAGTGGTTCGATGCGTACGACGCGGCGCTGTGGCTCGTGGCGTTCGTCGCCATTGAAATCAACGTGCTGCAGATCGCGCGCGGGCCGGAGCCGGCGTGAGCCGCGTGCGGCCGCGAGGCACGGTGCAGGCGTATGCTGGCCGGAGATCGCTGCTGGAGGGATTCCTGATCACCGCCCGCCGCCGTGGCGCCAGCGACCCGTCGGCCCCTGGACGCACGTGACGACCGGAAAATATCGGCACTCGCCGGCCACGGGTCACCGGTCACGTTCTTGATGCGGGTCCTCAGTCTGCGAACTGCCGCTGAAACTCGTCAACGAAGCGCGGCAGATCCTCCGGCGGCAGATGATTGATCCCGGCCGCGCCCTTGCGCCCGCCCCCTGTCGTGAACTTCATGCAGAGCTCGTCGGCCCCGCCAGGGCGCGCGAGCGGTGCGCGCACGCTGACGAGATAGTCATCGCCGCGCGCCACGAGCACCGCGTGCGCGCGCGCAGGATGCTCTTCGGCCAACCGGTTTCCGAACAGGCCATTGATGCGCCGGCTCCACGCCTCATCGGGCAGGATGTAGAGCATGGCGTGTTCCGTAGCGAGTTCGGCCTTCACGCTGCGCGCCCGCCACAGATCGTCCTGACAGCCGTTCTTCAGCACCTCGAAGATCGGCTCCCCCTCGACGAACTCGCGCGGCTGCCGGTAGCGGGAGAGCGCTCCAAACAGGTCCGCGGGATGGTAATGCAGGTCATCCACGCACTCGCCATAGGCGTTGTAGTTGATGCACACGCCCAGCTCGCGCAATTGGTCGACTTCCGGCGGGGGCAGCTTGAGCGTTTGCGCCGCGCGGCGCGCCGCGTCGCCGAGATTGTCGCCGAAGGCAGCCACCACCGCCCAGATGCGCTGCCGGCCGGAAAGGTAGCGGTCGACGATGAGACTCGTGCAGGTGTCCGGCGCGGTGTCGATGTAGGTCTTGAGATTGGGATGCTGCGGAACAGCACCTGCGTGATGATGATCAAAATAGCGGCACCGCGCCCCGCGCTCCAGCGCACGCAAGACTGCGCGCGCATTGGTACTGAACGCGATGTCGAGCACCGTCAGTTCGTCGCCGCTGCCGGCATCCGCACGCTCGACCAGCGCGATTTCGCGCTTTGCGCCGGTGACGAGCACGGCCGAGCGCGGCTCCTCCAGGCGCAACTGGTGCAGCGCGCAGATGCCGTCCGCGTCGCCGTTGAAGATGTCATAGAATTGCACGAGTTTCTCTCGGGGTGCGTCGCTCTTCCGGCGAATTCGAGAGCGACGCTGGCTTGCGGGGGCGCCTCGATTCGCCATAGCTGATTATCCATGACGGCTACCGACAACATTTCACCCGTCGCACGGTCGCCCTCCGAATCAGGGCGTGCGCGGCTCGCCTGGATACTCGCGCTAGCTTACACACTGCTCGTTGTCTATGCCAGCCTGCAGCCGTTCGGCGAATGGCGCCGGCCTTCGTACGAGATTCTGCATTTCCTGAGCGCGCCATGGCCGCGTTACATTACGCTGGACGACGTGTTGATCAACGTCGCGGCCTACATCCCGCTCGGATTCCTGCTGGCGCTCGCGTTGAGCGTGCGCTTGACAGCGCCGGTGGCGGTGCTCGTCGCGGCGCTGCTCGCCGCCGCGCTCGGCCTCGCGATGGAAACCGCACAAGCCTTTCTTGCCACGCGCATCGCCTCCAAACTCGACGTGCTGACCAACGGCGCCGGCGGCCTGTTCGGGGCGATGGCCGCGCCGTTGCTCTCGCCCACGGGTTTTCCCGGACGGCGGCTGGCGGCGTGGCGGGCACGCGTATTCAATTCGGGCACCGCCACCGACAGCGGCCTCATCATCGTGTGCCTGTGGCTCGCGACGCACCTGCACCCGACCGCGCAACTGTTTGGCATGGGCAACCTGCGCCATACCTTCGCCCTGCCGGCACGCCTTGCGCATACGCCGCAGTTGCTGTTGTCGGCCGAAGCCGCGATCGTGTTTTTCAACCTGCTCGGCGTGGGGCTGCTGGTTGCCGCGCTGGTGCGTGATTCACGCCGCACGATCCCGATCGTGGCCGGCGTCATCGCGACCGGGCTTGCCGTCAAGGCCGCCGCCGGTGTTACGTTATTCGACGCGCCCGGGCCGCTCAGCTGGCTCACGCCCGGCGTGGGCCTGGGGCTGGCGACCGGCGCCGTGCTGCTTTATCCATTGACACGCGCTCCCCGGATGGTCAGGCTGGTCCTTGCGCTGATCTGCCTCGCGGCCGCTGTCGTGGCGATCAACGCCGCCCCGGACAATCCGTACCAGACGGTGCCCCCGAAGCTCGTCGCGGCAGGCGCGACGCAATTGCTGCGCTTCTCGACCATTGCGCGCGCGCTCTCGGAACTCTGGCCGTTTCTTGCCGCGGGTTACTTGATCGTCGCTGCGGTGACACGGCGCCACCCGCGCTAAGAACTGCAGCCTCGGCGGTAAATCCCTTATAATCCCGCCCAAATCATGAGCTACTACGACAGGCACGTGTTTTTCTGCTGCAACCAGCGCGAACCCGGCGCGCAGTGCTGCAACAATCATGACTCGAGCAAGATGCGTGAATATGCCAAGGATCGCATCAAGCAACTCAAGCTCAACGGTCCGGGCAAGGTGCGCATCAATCAGTCGGGATGCCTCGACCGCTGCAAACTCGGTCCGGTGCTGGTCATCTACCCCGAGGCCGTGTGGTACACCTACGTGGACCGGGAGGACATCGACGAAATCATCAGCGAGCATCTGCAGAACGGCCGTGTCGTGGAGCGCCTGCTGATTTGAACACCGGTGACCGGTGACCGGTGATCGGTATCCAGCAAATGGCAACGGGCGAGGAATTTCACGCCGCTCACGGGTCACAGGTCGCGCCCTTGACCGACATGCTGTCCGTTGAAGTCCGGCCCCTGCATCCATCAACCACCGAGCGCGTATTGATCGACGGCCCTGCCGGACAAATCGAGATCGACCTCAATGACCCCGGCCCGCGGCGCCGCGGCATCGCGTTGATCGCCCATCCCAATCCCCTTCAGGGCGGAACCAGAGACAACAAAGTGGTGACGACGCTCGCCAAGACGTTGTTCGCGCTGGGGCACGTGACGCTCCGCCCCAACTTTCGGGGTGTCGGCGCGAGCGAGGGCGTGCACGACCACGGCATCGGCGAGACCGATGACTTGGTGGCGGTCGCGGCGCACGCGCGCGGGCGCTGGGGTGGCGAATTGCCGCTGCTGCTTGCCGGATTTTCCTTCGGGGGCTTCGTGCAGACCCGCGTCGCGGGCCGCGTGGCAGCGCAGCGGCTCGTCCTGGTCGCGCCCGCGGTGAACCGCTTTCGCGCCGAGCCGGTCGCGGCGGAAACCCTGGTGATCCACGGCGAAAGCGACGACGTGGTGCCGCTTCGCGCCGTGCTCGACTGGGCGCGGCCACAGCACTTGCCGGTCGTCGTCGTTCCGGGCGGGGGGCATTTCTTTCACGGGCAACTCGGGCAACTGTCACGGATCGTTCTCGCCTGGTGCCACTAGCGTCCCCGCTCGTGCCCCACCTGCGCGCGGTGGGACTGCGCAAGTCGTTTGCCGATCACGAAGTGGTTGCCGGGGTCGACCTCGAACTGCGCGCCGGCGAATGCTTTGGCTTGCTCGGTCCCAACGGCGCGGGCAAGACCACGACGTTGAGATTGTGCCTCGGCCTCACCGATCACGACGGCGGCACAGTCGAGCTGCTCGGGCTGCCCGTCCCGGTGCAGGCACGGGCGGCGCGCGAGCGCGTGGGCGTGGTGCCCCAGGCCGACAATCTGGATCCCGACTTCACCGTCACCGAGAATCTGCTGGTGTACGGCCGCTATTTCGGGCTGCGCGAGCGCGCCATCAGGAAACGCATCCCGGGGCTGCTCGAGTTCGCCGGACTCGGGGCGCGAGCGGATGCGCGGATCCAGACGCTCTCGGGCGGAATGAAGCGGCGGCTCACGCTCGCGCGCTCGCTGATCAACGACCCCGCCCTGATCTTCCTCGACGAGCCGACCACCGGCCTCGATCCGCAGGCGCGACACGTGATCTGGGAACGCCTGCGGCAACTGCTCGCACAGGGCAAGACGATTTTTCTCACCACTCACTTCATGGACGAGGCCGAGCGGCTGTGCCACCGGCTCGCCATCATGGACCACGGGCGCATCATCGCCCAGGGCGCGCCGCGCGCGTTGATCGCGACCCACATCGAGCCGCAGGTGGTGGAAGTCTACGGTGACGGCGCGCGGGAATGGGCGGAGAGCGTCGGCAGCAGGACCGCTGAGCGCTACGAGAACACCGGCGCGACATTCTTTTTCTACACGCATGACGCCGATCCGCTGGTGCACGACCTCGAGCAGCGTGGCGGCGTGCGTTACCTGCACCGCCACGCCAATCTCGAAGACGTATTCCTGAAGCTCACCGGACGCGAGCTGCGTGACTGAGAGCCGAGAAGCGTGTATGGTGATCCGTGATCTGATATCGGCGTCCAGTCGGTTCACCGCTCACGGTTCACGCTTTTTCGTTCCCGCGCCGAACCGCTGGACTTCGTCATGACTGCAAGAACGCTTTCCCTGCCGTCATTCAGCCTGCGCTTCGTCCACGTCTGGCGCCGCAACCGGCTGGTGTGGCGCAAGCTCGCGATCGCGTCCGCGCTGGGCAATTTCGCCGATCCGATGCTCTACCTGCTGGGGCTCGGTTACGGACTGGGCGCGATGCTGCCGGAGGTCGGCGGCATGCCGTACATCGCTTTTCTCGCCGCCGGCATGGTGTGCTCGAGCACGATGATGAGCGCCTCCTTCGAGGCCATGTATTCCGGCTTTTCGCGCATGCACGTCCAGAAAACGTGGGAGGCGATCATGAACGCGCCGCTCACCCTGGACGACGTGGTGCTGGGAGAGATTGCGTGGGCCGCGAGCAAGAGTTCTCTGTCCGGCATCGCGGTGCTGGCGATTGCCTGGGCGCTGGGTCTCGTCGCCTCGCCGCTCGCGTTGTTGCTCCTGCCCCTGGTGTTTCTCATCGGCCTGGCGTTTGCAGGCATGGGACTCATCATGACGGCGCTCGCCCCGAACTACGACTTTTTCACTTACTACTTCACGCTCGCGATCACGCCGATGATGCTGGTGTGCGGCGTGTTTTTCCCGGTCGAGCAGCTGCCGGGGTGGCTGCAGGGCGTCGTCCAGATGTTGCCTCTCACCCACGCCGTCGCCATATCGCGTCCGCTCATGACAGGAGTGGCGCCGCCGGACGCGCTCCTTCACGTGGCGGTACTGGTCGCATACGCGTGCGCCGGGTTTTACGTCGCGCTGGTGCTCACGCGACGCCGCCTGCTAAATTAGCGCCAATCCGGATGCGGGGCGCCGGTTGGCGTCCGCGTGTTCGAACGGACGGCGGAGTCGCCGTTCAACACGCGGCGCATGGATCAGGATAGAGTCACGACTCAAGGGGTCACGAATTACCCGTCACGCTTCATCAATCACGCCACATCCGTCACGAGTCACGCCTTTCAACATGTTCTGGAGCATGCGCCGCCTCTCGGCCGCGGCATTCGTTTGCCTCTTGTCCGCCGCCACGCTTGCCGCGGCGCAGGCGACCAGCGCCCGCATCGTCATCCAGGATTCGCCGCTTGCCGGGTTCAAGTATTACGGCGGCAAGGAATTCTGGGATCAGCTCAAGGTGGGAGACGCGCTGCGCCTCGTGCGCGAGCCCGCGAATCCGCACGACGCCAACGCCATTCGCGTCGAGTGGAAGGAGCGGATGCTGGGTTACGTACCGCGCCGTGAGAACGCTCACCTCGCGCGGCAGATGGATCGCGGCGCCGCGATCGAAGCGCGCATTACCGAACTGCAATCGCGGCGCAACGGCCGCCATTCGATCAGCTACGAAATTTTCGTGCAACTGAAGTAGCGACACTTTCGCTTGGGAGGAATGGAAATGAAGCCGGGCAGATTCGAAGCAAGTGTAGGTTGGGGTGAGCAGCGCGAACCCCAACGATCCGCAAATGACCCCGGTGTTGGGGTGCGCTGCGCTTACCCCAACCTA
>Ga0209108_10001350_pt1 | contig 14215 bp, 15 predicted proteins | sample Rifsed10ft1_FD_184003 | JGI IMG/M metagenome (GOLD analysis project Ga0209108, IMG submission 184003) | Soil microbial communities from Rifle, Colorado, USA - sediment 10ft 1 (version 2) | ecosystem: Environmental > Terrestrial > Deep subsurface > Rock core/Sediment | place: Rifle, Colorado...
GGCGCGCGCAGCGGCAGGTGGCGCACGTGCGCGCGCACCGCGACGCCGTGCCGCCGACGTTCGCCGACGCGATCCCGCTCAGCGCGCACCAGAAGGCAGCCGACTACACGGTGGCCAAGGCGCGCCTGGGGATGCTCGACGTGCTGCTCGGCGCCGCCGCGCTCCTCGTGCTCACGCTCGGCGGCCTGCTGCAGTGGATGGCGGCGCGCTGGGGACTGCTGTTCGAGCCGGGCGGCCTCGCGCACGGCGTCGCGCTGGTGGCGGGCGCGATGGTGCTGCTCTCGGCGCTCGAGCTGCCGCTCGCGGTCACCCGCACCTTCGTCATCGAGGCGCGCTTCGGCTTCAACCGCATGAGCGTGGCGCTGTTCGTCGCCGACCTGGCGAAGCACGCGCTGCTCGGCGCCGCGCTCGGCCTGCCGCTGCTCGCGCTGGTGCTGTGGCTGATGGGCCGCATGGGCGAGCTGTGGTGGCTTTACGTCTGGCTCGCCTGGATCGCCTTCAACCTGACGATATTGCTCCTCTACCCGACGTTCATCGCGCCGCTGTTCAACAAGTTCTCGCCGCTCCAGGATCCCGCCCTCGCCGGGCGCATCGAGCGGCTGCTCGCGCGCTGCGGCTTCACCTCGAACGGCCTTTTCGTGATGGACGGCTCGCGGCGCTCGGCGCACGGCAACGCCTACTTCACCGGCTTCGGCGCCGCCAAGCGCATCGTGTTCTTCGACACGCTGCTCTCGCGCCTCGCGCCGGCCGAGGTCGAGGCGGTGCTGGCGCACGAGCTCGGCCACTACCGGCGCCACCACGTGTGGAAGCGCATCGCGCTGCTGTTCGCGCTGTCGCTCGGGCTGCTGTGGCTGCTCGGAGGGCTGCTCCACGAGCCGTGGTTCTACGACGGCCTCGCCGCCGGCGCGCCCGGCGACGCCATGGGTCTGCTGCTTTTCGTGCTGGTGCTGCCGGTGTTCACGTTCTTCCTGCAGCCGCTGACCAGCCTGGTCTCGCGGCGCCACGAATTCGAGGCCGATTCCTACGCCGCCGCGCACGCCAGCGCCGCCGAGCTGGTGCGGGCGCTGGTTAAGCTCTACCAGGACAACGCCGCCACGCTCACGCCGGACCCGCTGCACTCGGCGTTCTACGATTCGCACCCGCCGGCCGCGCGGCGCGTCGCGCGGCTGCAGGCGCTCGCCTAGGAGGCTCCATGAACGAGCTCGCAACGAAGAAGTGCAAGCCCTGCGAGGGCGGCGTCGCCGCCTTCGGCGAGGCGCAGGCGCGCGACATGCTGACGCGCCTCAAGGGCTGGATGCTCGAGGACGGCAAGCTGGCGAAGGTCTACCCCTTCGCCAACTACCACCACACCATGGCGTTCGTGAATGCGCTCGCCTGGATCTCGCACCGCGAGGATCACCACCCCGACCTCGAGGTCGGCTACAACAAGTGCCGCGTCACCTACTGGACGCACGCGGTCGGCGGCCTGTCGGAGAACGACTTCATCTGCGCCGCGAAGTGCGACGCGCTGTTCGAGATCTAGTGCGGCGCGTTTTCAGCTCGTTCGACCTCGTCGCGGTGCATCACGCGCGCAACGTGCTCGAGGCGCAAGGCATCCGCGCCGTGGTGAAGAACGAAAGGCTCGCCTCGGCGATGGGCGAATTGCCCCCGGCCGAGTGTCAGGCCGAGGTCTGGGTGCTGGACGAAGCCGACGCGCTGCACGCCGAGCGGCTGCTGCGCGAGGGCACGCAGGCCTCGGGCCCGCCCTGGTCCTGCGCCGGATGCGGCGAGCGCATCGAGCCGCAGTTCACGCAGTGCTGGCGCTGCGGCGCCACGCGGCGCGCCTAGAGCGCGCTCGCGAGCGACAGCAGGATCAGCAGGAACACCCAGACCACGAGCGCGCGCCACACCAGGCCCACCACGCCGTCGAGAAACGGCGCGTCGGCGGTGTCGCCCACGCCGAGCTCGGGGCGCACCTCCACGCCCTCCACCGCCGTGAGCGGCATGCCCAGGCGCACGCCCAGCGCCCCGGCGCCCGCGGCGAGCACCACGCCGGCGTCCGGGTCGGGCCAGGCCGGCGCCTGCGTGCGCCAGCAGTAGATCGTGTCCTCGAAGTCGCCCACCACGGCGAAGGACGCCGCGGTGAGCCGCACCGCGGGCCACTCGAGCAGCCGGCCCGCGCGCTCGGCGAACTCGCCGAACGCGCCGAGCCCGCGCCAGCGCCGGCGCAGGTAGGCCGCCAGCCGGTAGAGGATCGCCCCGCTCGGCCCGGGCAGCAGCACGAACCAGAACAGCACGCCGAACACGTGGCGGTGCGAGGCCACCAGCGCCTCCTCGATGGCGAGGCGGATCACCTCCTCGCGGCTGCGGTGCTGCGCCGGCTCGCCGCGCCAGGCGCCGATCAGCTCGCGCGCGCGGTCGACGTCGCCGGTGCGGATGGCGAGCTGCAGGTCGGTGAAGTAGTGGCTGAACTGGCGAAAGCCGAGCGTGAAGTACAGCGCGGCGACGTTGCAGGCGAGCGCGAGCAGGGGATGTGCCCACAGCAGCAGGTAGTACAGCGCCAGCGCCGCGGCGAGCACCGGCAGCACCGCCACCAGCCAGGCGATCGTGCCGTGGCGCCCCTCGCCCGCGTTGAAGGAGCGCTCGAGCCACTCGGCGCCGCCCGCCATCAGCGCGAAGTAGGCCTTGCGCTCGCCGAGCGGCCGCCACTGCTCGAGCAGCAGCGCGGCGATCACGGCCAGCGCGCTCACTCGCCTTCCCCCGCGAGGAAGCGATACAGGTTGATCAGCATGCCCGCGGTCGCGCCCCAGATGTAGTAGTCGCGGTACGGGATGGCGTAGAACGGGACCGTGCGGCCCTGGAATTCGCGCTGGTGGCGCTGGTGGTTGGCCGGATCGAGGAGAAACGCGAGCGGCACCTCGAACGCCTCCTCGACCTCGTGCGCGTCGAGGCGCAGCTCGACGGGCGGCGCGACCAGGCCGACGACGGGCGTGACCCGGTAGTCGGTGCGCGTGTGGTAATCGGAGAGCCGCCCGAGCACCTCGACGCGCGCGGGCTCGAGCCCGATTTCCTCGTGCGCCTCGCGCAGCGCCGTCGCCTCGGCGCTCGCGTCGCCGGGCTCGGCGCCGCCGCCGGGAAAGGCGATCTGGCCCGAGTGGTTCCTGAGGTGGGCGGTGCGGCGCGTGAACAGCATCGTCAGTTCGCCGGCACGCGCCACGATCGGCACGAGGACGCTCGCGCGCCGGCGCGCGGCGGCCCGCTCGGCGTCGATCCCCTGGTCGCCGTAGAGCATCTCCACCGTCTTGCCGGCGGCAAAGCGCCGCCGCAGCCGGCCGGCGTCGAGCGCGCGCGGACTGTCGGGATTCAGCGTCGCCCGCATGCGGAATAAGGGTGCAAGGGCACGTGTTTGCGCTCCAGCTTGGATGATAATCTGTCCCGGCATTCCAACCCGATCACGGAGAACCACGATGAAAAGAGTAGCGTTGCTCACCGTCCTGGCGCTGTTCAGCTCGCTCGCCATGGCCTTTAGTTGCCCGAAATTGATGAAGCAGGTCGACGCTGCGCTCCCGTCGGCCAAGCTGAGCGCCTCGCAAATGGCCGAGGTGAAGAAGCTGCGCGCCGACGGCGAAGCGTTCCACAAGGCGGGCAAGCACAGCGATTCCGAAGCCGCCCTGAAGAAGGCCAAGGGGATACTGGGCATCAACTAGCCGACGGCCCCGGTAGCATGGGACAAACGCCGCCCGCGGGCGGCGTTTGTCCGTTCGCGCACCTGTACGGTGGGCCGAAGGCCCACCCTACGGCAGCAGGATCACCGAGCCGGTGGTCTTGCGGCCCTCGAGATCGGTGTGGCATTTCGCCGCGTCGGCGAGCTTGTAGCGCGCCGAGATCTCGATCTTCACCTTGCCCGATTTCACGATGTCGAACAGCGATTTCGAGCGCGCCTCGAGGTCCGCGCGCGCGGCGACGTAGGTGACGAGCGTGGGACGGGTCATGTAGAGCGAGCCCTTCTGCGCCAGCAGCTGCGTGTTGAGCGGCGGCACCGCGCCGGAGGCGTTGCCGAACAGAACCCAGGTGCCCAGCGGCTGCAGGCAATCCAGGGACCCTTCCCAGGTGCTCTTGCCGACCGAGTCGTAGACCACCGGCACTTTCTTGCCGCCGGTGATCTCCTTCACGCGCTCCACGAAATTTTCTTTCGAGTAGTCGATGACGTGGTCGGCGCCGTGCGCCTTGGCGAGCTTCGCCTTGTCCGCCGAGCCGACGGTGCCGATGACGGTGGCGCCGAGCGCCTTCAGCCACTGGCAGGCGATCATGCCGACGCCGCCGGCCGCCGCGTGCCAGAGCACCGTGTCGCCGGCCTTCACCGGGTAGGTGCGGTGGATGAGGTACTGCACGGTCATGCCTTTCAGCATCATCGAGGCCGCCTGCTCGTCGCTGATGCCCTCGGGGATCTTCACCATGCGGTCGGCGGGGGCGAGGCGCTCGGTGCAATACGAGCCGACCTGGCCGGTGTAGGCCACCCGGTCGCCGACTTTGAGGGCAGCAACCCCCGACCCCACCTGCTCTACTACCCCCGCGCCCTCGTTGCCCGCGGTCTGCGGCAGCTGCATCGGGTACAGGCCCGAGCGCTGGTAGGTGTCGATGAAGTTGACGCCGATCGCCGTGTGGCGGATGCGCACCTGGCCCTGCCCCGGCTCGCCCACCTGCACGTCTTCGAGCTGCAGCACTTCGGGCCCGCCGGTCTTGTGAAATCTCACTGCCTTGGTCATTGCGTTTGTCTCCTCGTCATAAATCGGTTCATGCCTTCGGCGCCTTGCCGTCCTCTTCGGCCGGCGGCGGCTCGACCGGCGGCGGCTTGCCGGCCAGCGCCTGCTGCATGACGGCCCAGGGCCACATCATGCTGCCCGCGGCGGTGTTGGCGCTCGTCGCGGCGAGCTCGGCGAGCGCGCTCGGCGGCGCGCCGGCCGGCGCCCCGGCGCCCATGGCGAGCAGCGCCGAGCGCTGCACCTCCAGCCCCTGGACGGCGAAGCGCACCATGTTCAGGTTCACTTCCAGCCACGACTGCACCGAGCGCAGCTCGGCGATGCGCTTCTCCACTTCCTTCGGATCCAGCGTCGGCACCGCCATGCCCGGCACCGGCAGCCCGAGCGGCCCCCACAGGCGGCGGAAGATCTCGAAAGGGTCCTGCGGCGGGTTCGATTCTGCCATGGATGGCCTCATGTTCCGGAAAAGAAGTCCCTGACCTCGGCTTCGCGCGCCAGCGTGTCCTGGTACCCGAGGTCGATGAGCGCGCGGCAGAACGATTCCTCGAACAGCAGGTAGCTCGCCAGGTTGGAGCCGGCGCGCGACAGCGCGCCGGTCGGCCGCAGAATGAAGCGCACGCTGCGCGGCAGGTCATGGACGAAGCGCGCCGCGATGCGCTCGATCGGCTGCGACGGCGTGATGAACAGCACGCGCACCGGGCGCAGCATGAGGCTCGAGCCCTCGAGGCGCTCGGGCGGGATCATGCGCACGGTGCGGTTGATGCGCTCCAGGCGCTCGATGTCCACCGCCAGGCTGTCGAGAAAGATCGAGTTCATCGCGTGCCCGGCGATCTGCGCGAGCGACGGGTAGATGCTGGAGCGGGCGCGCGCCTGGTCGAGCATCTGGCGTCCGGTGCCGACGATCAGCACGCGGTCGGCGCCCAGGTGCAGCGCCGGGCTCACCGGCGCGATCTGGCGCATCGAGCCGTCGCCGAAATACTCGCGGTGCACCTTGACGGCGGGAAAGATGAACGGCAGCGCCGACGAGGCCATCAGGTAGTCGAGCTTGAGCATCACGCCGGCGCCGATGCGCTGGTTGCGCTCCCAGCCCTCGAGCCCCGAGCCGCCCTGGAAGAAGGACACGCTCTGGCCTGAGGTATAGCCCGACGCCGTGACGCACACCGCGTACAGCGCGCCCGCGTCGATGTGCTCCTGGATGCGCTCGAAGGGCAGGGTCTTCTCCAGCATGTCGCGCAGCGGCGCGTTGTCGAGGAGCGACATCGGGTTGTTGCGCGACAGCAGCATCATGGAGCTCAGCCAGCGCGCGCCGCTCTTCATGATGCTCGGAAAGTCCGTGCGGTAAACGTGGTCGCAGCGCATGTGCTCCCACACCTCGAGCAGGTTCGCCACCGCGCGCGAGAAGTCGTCGGCGTACACGGCGAGCGAGGCGGCGTTGATCGCGCCGGCCGAGGTGCCGCAGACGATCGGAAACGGGTTCTTCACCGGGTTGCCGAGGAGGTCGCGCACCGCCTTCACCACGCCCACCTGGTAGGCGGCGCGCGCGCCGCCGCCGGTCAGCACCAGCCCGGCGCGCCGCCGCACGCGCGCCTGCGGCAGGGCCGCCACGTCGCTCGCGCTCGCCACGCTCGCCATGGCCGCTAGAACAGGCTCGGCTCCACGCCGGCGCGCGGCGCGTTGACGTCGACTACGGTGAGCGCCGTCATGTTGACGATGCGCCGCACGGTGGCCGAGGGCGTGAGGATGTGCACCGCGCGCGCCGCGCCGAGCAGGATCGGCCCGATGGTGACGCCGTCGCCGGCGGCGGTCTTCAGCAGGTTGAAGGCGATGTTGGCCGCATCCAGCGTCGGCATGATGAGCAGGTTGGCGGGTCCGCGCAGGCGCGAGTTGGGGAACACCTTGAGGCGGATCTCCTCCGACAGCGCGGCATCGCCGTGCATTTCCCCCTCCACCTCCAGGTCCGGGGCGCGCTCGCGCAGGATGGCGAGCGCGCGCTGCATCTTGCGCATGGACGGCAGCTCGAGCGAGCCGAAGTTCGACGCCGAGAGCAGCGCCACCTTGGGCGCGAGGCCGAAGCGCTTCACCTCCTCGGCCGCGAGCACGGTCATCTCCGCGATGTCCTCTGCATCGGGGTCGGGCGTGACGTAGGTGTCGCAGATGAACACCGTGCGGTTGGGCATCACCAGCGCGTTCATCGCCGCGTAGTGCCGGATGCCCGGCGCGAGGCCGATCACCTGATCGACGTAGTGCAGGTGCAGCGCGTGCGTGCCGAAAGTGCCGCACAGCATGCCGTCGGCCTCGCCCTTGTGCATCAGCATCGCGCCGATCAGGGTGTTGCGGCGGCGCATCTCCAGCTTGGCGTATTCCGGCGAGACGCCCTTGCGCTCGACCATCCTGTGGTAGCTGCTCCAGTAGTCCCGGTAGCGCGGATCGATCTCGGGGTTGACCAGGTTGAAGTCGCGATCCGACTTGACGCGCAGCCCGAGCCGCTCGATGCGCTGCTCGATCACCTGCGGGCGCCCGATCAGCACCGGTTGCGCCATGCCCTCGTCCACCACGATCTGCACCGCGCGCAGCACGCGCTCGTCCTCGCCCTCGGCGTACACCACGCGCTTGGGCTGCGCCTTGGCCGCGGCGAACAGCGGCTTCATGATCAGGCCCGAGTGGTACACGAACTGCGCCAGCGATTCCCGGTAGGCATCGAGGTCCGAAATCGGCCGCGTCGCCACGCCCGAATCCATCGCCGCCCGGGCGACCGCGGGCGCGACGCGCGCGATGAGGCGCGGGTCGAAGGGGCGCGGGATCAGGTATTCGGCGCCGAAGCTGATGGTCTCGATGCCGTAGGCGAGCGCCACCTGCTCGGAGGTCTCGGCCTGCGCCAGCCCGGCGATGGCGTGCACGGCGGCGAGCTCCATCTCGGTGGTGATGGTGGTGGCGCCGACGTCGAGCGCGCCGCGGAAGATGAACGGGAAGCACAGGACGTTGTTCACCTGGTTCGGGTAGTCCGAGCGTCCGGTGGCGATGACGCTGTCGGGCCGCGCTTGCTTGGCCAGCTCCGGGCGGATCTCGGGCTCCGGGTTGGCGAGCGCGAGGATCAGCGGCCGCGCGGCCATCTTCTTCACCATCTCGGGCTTGAGCACGCCCCCGGCCGAGAGCCCGAGGAACACGTCGGCGCCGGCGATGACGTCGTCGAGCTTGCGCGCGCGGGTGTCCTTCGCGTAGCGCTCCTTGTCCGGGTCCATCTCTTCCTTGCGGCCCCGGTAGACCACGCCCTTGATGTCGGTGACGGTGATGTGTTCGGGCGGCAGCCCCATCTTCACCAGCAAGTCGAGGCAGGCGAGCGCCGCGGCGCCCGCGCCCGAGGCCACCAGCTTCACCTGCGCAAGCTCCTTGCCGACCACCTTGAGGCCGTTCAGGATCGCGGCGCCGACGGTGATCGCGGTGCCGTGCTGGTCGTCGTGGAACACGGGGATCTTGAGCCGGGCGCGCAGCTTGCGCTCGACGATGAAGCATTCCGGCGCCTTGATGTCCTCGAGGTTGATGCCGCCGAAGGTCGGCTCGAGGCTGGCGATGATGTCGACCAGCTTGTCCGGATCGCGCTCGTTCACCTCGATGTCGAAGCAGTCGATGCCGGCGAACTTCTTGAACAGCACGCTCTTGCCTTCCATCACCGGCTTGGCGGCGAGCGGACCGATCGCGCCCAGGCCGAGCACCGCGGTGCCGTTGGTGATCACGGCGATCAGGTTGGCGCGCGAGGTGAGCGCCATCGCCTGCGCCGGATCGCGCACGATCTCCTCGCAGGCCGCCGCCACGCCGGGCGAATACGCGAGCCCCAGGTCGCGCTGGCTGGTGAGCTGCTTGATGGGGAGGATCGAGATCTTCCCGGGGCGCGGCAGGCGGTGGTACTCGAGTGCGTGCAGCTTGAGTTGCTCGTCCACCGGTGCCTCCTCGACGCGGGGAAAAATTATAGCAACCTGTCCGTATAATCCCCGGCTCCAGAGCGCACGCGCCTTGAACTCCCCCCGCCTGCTGGCGGCGCGCCGCGCCGCCGAAATCGAGCCCTTCCAGGTGATGGACGTGCTGGCGCGCGCGCAGGCGCTCGAGGCCGCGGGCCGCCGCGTGGTGCACATGGAGATCGGCGAGCCGGATTTCACGGCACCGGACGCGGTCGTGGAAGCCGGCGTGCGCGCGCTGCGCGACGGGCGCACCGCCTACACCGCGACGCTCGGCCTGCCGGCGCTGCGCGAGGCGATCGCGGCGCACTACGCGCGCCTGTTCGGCGCGGCGCCCGAGCCGGCGCGCGTCGCCGTCACCGCGGGCGCCTCGGGCGGGCTGCTGCTCGCGCTGGCGCTGTACGTCGATCCGGGCGACGAGGTGCTGGTGCCCGATCCCGGCTATCCCGGCTACCGGCATTTCGTGCGCGCCTTCGAGGGCGTGCCGCGGCCGCTCGCGCTCGAGCCGCAGGCGCAGTATCAGCCGACGCTCGAGGGCGTGCGCCGCGCCTGGGGCGCGCGCACCAAGGCGCTGCTGCTCGGTTCGCCCTCCAATCCCACGGGCACCGTCGCCGACGCGGCGGAGCTCGCGCGCATCGCGCAGTTCGTCGCCGGGCGCGGCGGCGTGCTGATCGCCGACGAGATCTACCAGGGGCTGGTGTACGGCGCGCCGCCCGCCACCGCGCTCGGCCTGCCCGGCGAGGTCGTGCTGGTCAACAGCTTCTCCAAGTACTTCTGCATGACCGGCTGGCGCCTGGGCTGGGTGGTGCTGCCGAGCGCGCGCGTGCGCGACTTCGAGAAGCTGGCGCAGCACTTCTACATCTGCGCGCCGAGCGCCGCGCAGCACGCGGCGCTCGCCGCCTTCACGCCGCAGACGATCGCGGTGCTGGAGGAGCGCCGCGCGCAATTCGAGCGCCGGCGCGACCTGCTGGTGCCGGCGCTGCAGCGCGCGGGGCTCGAGGTGCCCGCGCCGCCGCGCGGCGCGTTCTACGTGTACGCGGACTGCGCCCGCTTCGGCGGCGACGCGCGCCGCTTCGCCCTCGAGCTGCTCGAGCAGGCGGGCGTGGCGGCGACGCCGGGCCTGGATTTCGGCGCCCACGGCACGGCGCGCTGCCTGCGCTTCGCGTATACGCGCGGCCTCGCCGATCTCGAGGAAGGCGCCGCGCGCATCGCGCGCTTCTGCGCCGCGCGCTAGGTGGCCGCGGCGCTGGCGGGCACCAGCTGGCAGCCGGCGATTCGCCAGGCGCCCGCGACACGCTGCATGGTGTAGAGCGCGACCCAGACGCGCCCGTCGCGGTCGCTCAGCTGCACCGGGAAGATCACCGTGCCCTCCTCGACCACGGGGCGCAGGAACGCGCGCGAGGCCGGCCGGTAGACCACGGCGTACTGCTCGCGCACCATCTGCGCGAACGTCGCCGCCGTGCCGAAGCGCTCCTGGATGCCGGGGGAGGCGAAGTCGAACGCGCCCTGCTCGTCGTCGCGCGCAAACGCCGCCAGCTGCGCGTCGATGACGCGCTGCATTGCGCCCACGTCCTCGCGGCCGAGCTCCTGCGCGGCGCTGCTACCCGCCAGCACGAGCAGCGCGGCCCCGAGCAGGGCCTGCCAACGCCGGCAATTGCGGACCAAGCTCACGCGGGCCTCCGGGCGAAGGCCCACTCTAGCAGGCTCTCAGGCCTCGCGCAGGGCGCGCGCCAGGAACTGCTGCAGGCGGGCCTTTTCCGCCAGCACCTTGCCCGAGTACTGCGCGGTCGGCTCGTCGAACGCCCCCGCGTACTTCTGCAGCGCCGCCTCGGTGGCGCCGAAGCGGCGCATGTACTCGCGCAGGATCTGGGCGCCGACCTGGATGTTGACCTCCGGGTCGAGCAGCGCGTGCTCGCCGCCGTGCTCGAGGAGCTTCTCCTGGTGATACTTGGGAATGATCTGCATCAGCCCCTTGGCGCCCATCGAGCTCTCGGCCACCGGGTTGTAGCGCGATTCGATCGCCATGACGGCGAGGATGAGCAGCGGATCGACGGAGAATTCCCGCCCTACCCGGTACGCCGTCGACACGAACACGCTGCTCGCCGCCTCGGCGACGCGGTAGCGCCGGGCGATGAATTCCGCCACCGCGCGCTGCTCGCGCTCGTGCGCCGTCTCCTGCTGGGCCGCGGGCAGGGGTCCGGCCGCGGCATCGAGCTCGGCAGGCTGGGCGTGCGGCTCGGCAGCTACCGCCGCCTGAACGGTCGGCACCAGAGGCGCGAGCTCCTTGAGCAAGGCATCGCGCGGCGCGGGCAACGCCACCGTGAGCACGGCCGCCAGCCCGAGGAGCGCGAACATGCCGCGCGCTACTGAGAAAAGCCTGATCAGATTGTCCAGTGCGACCATCATCCACCTCCGCGTACCGGCGGCCGGGGGCTTGGGGTCGGGCCCCAGTCCGGGCTGCAATTGCTGCAATGCAACGTTGGACATGGTATGACGAATTACTCAATATCGTCAATATGTTCTGTTATTTTATGACATGCTTATGTTGCGACGCGACATGAACAAGTTCGCTCTACGAACTTGTTTTGTGGCGCATTTGAACCCCGGTAAAATGCCGGGTGAGACCTGTCCCTGGTCGGGAACAAGGGAAGCCTCGCGGACCGGCCTCAGACCTTCAGTTGCGCCGAACGACCAAGGCGGTCCGCTGAGCTTCGAGGGGCCTGGCGGGGGGCTTGCGCCCCCCGCCACATTCCCGTCTGGCGCCCGGTTACGGCCGGGAGCCGGTTGGAAACGGCCAAGCGGCCGCCGGATTCAGCGCGGTTCGCGCGCCGGGAGTCGCGGCGGAGGACGCCGGCGATGCTGCCGCCGTCATCTGTCCCGCAGAGCTGGCCTTAGGTTTAACGGGCTTCGCCTTTTTTTTCTTGGCGGATTTCTTCTTCCGGCCCGCTGCCTTCTTCTTGGATGACTTCTTAACTGCTTTCTTCTTTTTCTTTGATGATTTCTTCTTCTTCTTTTTCTTGCCGCCTTTTTTGGCTTTTTTCTTTGCCATGACTAGCTCCTTGCTGGTAGTTGAACAAAAGAAGCCCGGCCATCCCTGGCCGGACTATTCAACCGCGCGCGGGAATCGCTCCCCGCAGGCGGACTGAATTCCTCGCACCCCCGCATACTAGCGCGCGCCCCGCGCGGCCAGGTCCTGGTACAGGATGTCCGGGTCGAGCCGGATGCCGCCTTCCCAGGTCACGGTCGCGGATTCGGGATCCACGCTCACTTTTTCGAACTCGCGCACGTCGCGCCACAGCTTGAACGCGCCGATCTCGAGCAGGTTGCCGAGGAACACGCTGCCTTCCAGGCCGTCCTCGAACCGCAGCCACAGCTTGTAGTCGTCTTCCACCTTGCAGGCCGTCACCCGGTGCACTTGGCGTCTCTCCTCTCGCATCAGTCCCAGCTCAGCGCGCCGCCGGTCTGGTACTCGATCACCCGCGTCTCGAAGAAATTGCGCTCCTTCTTCAGGTCGATCATCTCGCTCATCCACGGAAACGGGTTCGCCGCGCCCGGGTAGAGCGCGTCCAGCCCGATCTGCTGGCAGCGCCGGTTGGCGATGAAGCGCAGGTACTCCTTGAACATCGGCGCGTTCAGGCCGAGCACGCCGCGCGGCATGGTGTCCTCGGCGTAGCGGTACTCCAGCTCGACCGCCTTGCGGAACAGCGCCTGCAGCTCCTCGCGAAAGCGCGCGGTCCACAGGTGCGGGTTCTCCAGCTTGATCTGGTTGACCAGATCGATGCCGAAATTGCAGTGCATCGACTCGTCGCGCAGGATGTACATGTACTGCTCGGCGGAGCCGGTCATCTTGTTCTGCCGGCCGAGCGACAGGATCTGCACGAAGCCGACGTAGAAGAACAGGCCCTCCATCAGGCAGGAGAACACGATCAGGCTCTTGAGCAGATCCTGGTCCTTGTCCGGCGTGCCGGTCTTGAAGGCGGGATCGGTGAGGGTATCGATGAACGGCACCAGGAACTCGTCCTTGTCGCGGATCGACCCGATCTCGTTGTAGGCGTTGAACACCTCGCCCTGGTCCAGGTCGAGGCTCTCGACGATGTACTGGTAGGCGTGCGTGTGGATCGCTTCCTCGAACGCCTGGCGCAGCAGGTACTGGCGGCACTCCGGCGCCGTGATGTGGCGGTAGGTGCCGAGCACGATGTTGTTGGCGGCGAGCGAGTCGGCGGTGACGAAGAAGCCGAGGTTGCGCGTGACGATGCGGCGCTCGTCGGCGGTGAGCCCATTCGGGTCCTTCCACAGGGCGATGTCGCGGCTCATGCTGATTTCCTGCGGCATCCAGTGGTTGGCGCAGGCGGAGATGTACTTCTCCCACGCCCACTTGTACTTGAACGGCACCAGCTGGTTGACGTCGGCCTTGGAATTGATGATGCGCTTGTCCTCGACCGTGATGCGGCGGAACGCGTTGCCGGCGGCGAAGCGCTCCTCCTTGCCCCCCGCCCCGGGCATGAAGCCGCTCGTCGGCTGCACCGCGAGGCCGGAGATGGCGTTCGGCTTGCCGGCGTCGTCGTCGAACTTGAGCATTACTGGCAGGCCTCGCACTCGGGAGTGTCGAGGGCGCAGAATTTAGCCTCGTCCGCCGACGCCACGACCGGCACGCCGCCGTCGCTCGGCACCGCGTTCAGCTGCCCGGCCTTGGAGGTCGACTTCTCGGCGTGCGTCGCGCCCATCGAGCGCAGGTAATAGGTGGTCTTCAGGCCGCGGATCCAGGCGAGCTTGTAGGTCTCGTCGAGCCGCTTGCCCGAGGCGCCGGCCATGTAGATGTTGAGCGACTGCGACTGGTCGATCCACTTCTGGCGGCGCGCGCCCGCCTCCACCAGCCAGCGCGGCTCGACCTCGAACGCGGTGGCGTAGAGCTGGCGCAGCTCGGCCGGCGCGCGGTCGACCCGCGCCAGGTTGCCGTCGAAGTACTTGAGGTCGGCGATCATCACCTCGTCCCACAGGCCGGCGCGCTTCAGGTCGGCCACCAGGAACTCGTTCACCACGGTGAACTCGCCCGACAGGTTCGATTTCACGTACAGGTTCTGGTAGGTCGGCTCGATCGAGGCCGACACGCCGACGATGTTGGCGATGGTCGCCGTGGGGGCGATGGCGATGCAGTTCGAGTTGCGCATGCCGTGGCTGCGGATGCGCTCGCGCAGCGGCTCCCAGTCGAGGCTGCCGGAGCGGTCGAGCTCGACGTAGCCGCCGCGCTCCGCGGCCAGCAGGTCGAGCGAATCCTGCGGCAGGATGCCGCGGTCCCACAGCGAGCCCTTGAAGCTCGAGTAGCGGCCGCGCTCCTCGGCGAGCTCGGTCGACGCCCAGTACGCGCAGTACGCCACCATTTCCATCGCGCGGTCGGCGAATTCCACCGCCTCCGGCGAGGCGTAGGGCACGCGCATCCGGTGCAGGCAGTCCTGGAAGCCCATGATGCCCAGGCCCACCGGGCGATGGCGCAGATTGGAGTTGCGCGCCTTGTCGACGGCGTAGTAG
>Ga0209108_10001351_pt1 | contig 14203 bp, 9 predicted proteins | sample Rifsed10ft1_FD_184003 | JGI IMG/M metagenome (GOLD analysis project Ga0209108, IMG submission 184003) | Soil microbial communities from Rifle, Colorado, USA - sediment 10ft 1 (version 2) | ecosystem: Environmental > Terrestrial > Deep subsurface > Rock core/Sediment | place: Rifle, Colorado...
ATAGAATGCGCGTTTGCACTGGGGCGTGGTGCAATGGCAGCACACCGGACTTTGAATCCGTGGATCTAGGTTCGAATCCTGGCGCCCCAGCCACGCCGTTTTCCCTGCCTCGCTGTGTCTGACCCCGATCTCCCTGTGCCCGCCGGGCGCATTCCCGCCTTCTTCGCCGGTCGGCGCGGCTTTCCCGGTTCGTCCGCGGAGGCATGAATGGTCTGTGAAGCCGTCATCCTGGCCGCCGGCCTCGGTCGGAGAATGATCTCCGAAACCCCCAAGGCCCTCCACCGTCTGGCCGGAGTCCCGCTCCTGGGGTGGGTGGAGCAAGCCTGCCGTGAAGCCGCCGGCCGTCCGGCGCTGGTCGTCCTCGGACCGGAAGGGGCGGCGGCGCGGGCGTTGTTGCCGTCCGACGTCCGTTTCGTTCTACAATCCGACCGCCGCGGCACCGGCCACGCCGTGCAGCAGGCCGAGGCCGAGCTGCGCGGCCGCTGCGATCAGGTGCTGGTTGCGACAGCCGACATGCCGCTGATCCGGGCGGAGAGTCTGCGACGCCTGATCGAAACGCAGCAGACCCATGCCGGCCCCGTCACGCTGATGACGCTGACCCTCCCTGAAGCGCGCGGTTTCGGCCGCGTCGAGCGCGCCGCCGATGGACGAGTGCTGGCCGTCGTCGAGGAGGCCGTCGCGACGCCCGCCCAGCTGGCGATCGGCGAGCTCAACTCCGGCCTGTACTGCTTCGAGGCGGCCTGGCTTTGGGAGCAGCTGCCGAAGCTGAAAGCCTCGCCCAGCGGCGAGTTCTATCTGACCGACCTGGTGGCTATGGCGGCGGGCGAACCGGGCGGCGTGGCTGCCATCCCCGCCGGCGATCCGGACGAAATGATCGGAATCAACACTCGCGCGCACCTGGCCCAGGCTGAGCAGGCGCTGCGGCGGCGGGTCAACCGGGCGTGGATGCTGGCCGGCGTCACTCTGGCGGACCCGGACACGACGTATATCGAAGCCTCCGTCCGCCTGGAGCCGGAAGTCGAGATCCTGCCCAACACCCACCTGCGCGGGTCGACGGCCGTCGGGCGGGGCACGCGCCTCGGCCCCAACTCGATCGTGGCCGACTCGGTCATCGGAGAGGCGTGCACGGTCGAATCGTCGGTGGTGGAAGGCGCCCGCCTGGACGATGAGGTTCACGTCGGCCCCTTCGCCCACCTGCGCCCTGGCGCCCATCTTGGGCGCGGCGTTCACATGGGGAACTTCGGCGAGGTCAAGAACAGCCAACTTGGCCCCGGGGTCAAGATGGGCCATTTCTCCTACGTCGGCGACGCCGAAATCGGGAGGGACACGAACATCGGCGCCGGGACGATCACCTGCAACTTCAGCCGCGAGGGCAAGAAGAATCGCACCGTCGTGGGTCGGGCGGTCTTCATCGGCAGCGACAGTCTGCTGGTGGCGCCGGTGCAGATCGGGGACGGCGCCGCCACGGGGGCCGGGTCGGTCGTGACGCGCGATGTCCCGTCCGGCGCCCTGGCCGTCGGCATGCCGGCCCGGGTTGTGCGCAACCTCAAAGAATGAGACTCGATCTCCTCGCCCTGCTGGCAGGGCTGATCCTGACCCTGGCCTTCGATGGCGCGCTGGCGGCGGCGCGGGCGGCGCTGATGAACAGTCATGCGCCGGTGCTGCGGTCGATGGAAACGAAAGGCGTCCGCGGGGCCTCGCGCGCCCTGGGCCTGGCCTCGGAGGCGACCAGTCTGCTCCTTTCCTTCAGCCTCGTCCAGTATCTGGCCCGCCTGACCGCGGTGGCGCTGGCGCTTGCCGGGTGGGTCCTGTGGGCCGGGGCCTCCGCCTCGCCGGGGGGCGGAGTGGGAATCGTGCTGGCCGTCGGCGCGTTGGCGCCGCTGGTGGAAGTGCTGGCCGAGTCGGTGTCCCTGCGATCGGCGGAACGGGCGGCGTGCCGCCTCAGCCTGGTGGGCACAGCCGTCGTTCTGGTCGCGGCGCCCGTGCGGTGGTCCCACCGCCGGCTGGCGCGGGCGTCGGACGGGCGTCGCGCCGGCGTCGTACCACCGCTGGTCACCGAGGAGGAGATCAAGACGATCGTCGACGCCGGTGAAGAAGGGGGGGCCATCGAGGTCGAGGAGAAAGAGATGATCTTCTCGATCTTCGAGCTGGGCGAGACGCTCGTTCGGGAAGTGATGGTGCCGCGCATCGACATCTGTGCGTTCGAGGAAACGCAGACGCAGGAAGAGGTGACCGACGCCCTGCTGGAGGCCGGCCACTCGCGGGCGCCGGTCTACCGCCAGGACATCGATCGCATCGTCGGCATCGTCTACGTCAAGGACCTGCTGCGGGCCTTCCGCGAGGGGCGCCAGCACGAGGCGGTGGCGGGGTTGTTGCGGCCGGCGCTGTTCGTGCCGGAGGCCAAGAAGGCGGACGATCTGCTGGCCGACCTGCAGGCGCGCCGGGTCCACATGGCGGTCGTCGTCGACGAATACGGCGGCACCGCCGGATTGGTGACGCTGGAGGATCTGGTCGAGGAGATCGTCGGAGAGATCCGCGACGAGTATGACCCCGCCGAAGAGGTGCCCTTCCAGGAACTGCGCGAAGGCGAGTTCCTTTTCACCGGACGCATCGACCTGGACGAAGTCAACGAGCTCACCGGGGCGCGGCTGCCCAAAGACATCGGCGACACCCTCGGCGGACTCATCTCCGGCCATCTCGGCCGGGTGCCGTCTCCGGGGGATGTCGTCGACGCCGGGGGGCTGCACCTGGTCGTGGAACAAAGCTCCGGGAGAAGGATCCTCAAGGTCCGCGCCACGCGCCTCCCCGAGAGCCAGGAGGCGGACGAGGCATGAGGATCACTCCGGGACAACGGGACGAGCTCATCCAGCAGGCCCGGCAGGCCCGGGCCCATGCGTACGCGCCGTACTCGGGATACGCCGTCGGGGCGGCGGCGCTGGCCTCCTCCGGCCGCATCTACCCGGGCGTCAATGTCGAGAACGCCGCGTACCCCAGCGGCATTTGTGCCGAGCGTGCCGCCGTGTTCACCGCCGTCGGCGCAGGGGAACGCCAGATCTTGGCCGTGGCCGTGGCCACCGACAACGGGGGGACGCCGTGCGGAAGCTGCCGCCAGGTTCTATCCGAATTCGGTCCGGAGGCGGACGTCATCATGGTCGACGCCGACGGGAAGATCGTGGCCGAGATGACGGTGGCGGATCTCCTGCCGCGGGCGTTTGGCGCAGGACATCTGCCGAGGAAGACCTGAGCCGAGGGGCTCGAAGCCCACTCCTGCCAAGCTTCATCATTGCGCGCCGGTCGTCTTCTGACGGCGTAGAAGACTCCGAGGACGCGTAACGCCCGCCACCACGGTCGGGCCGCGAGACCCGGCGGCCCTACCCTTCGCGGAGCACCCCGCCGCGGAGCAAGGGGCCCCCTGCACCGGCCGGACTTCCAGTCGTCGGTGAAGGGCAGGGGGAGGGAGGTTCTTCTCAAAGGAGGACGGGGGGCGACGCCCCCCGTCCTCCTTTGGTATCCTCCCCCTCCCCGCCAGTACCCTCTCCTGGGTCGTTACCTCTCAGGGGAGGGGCGACAGGTTGAAGTCATCGCACGACGCGGTACCTGGCCTGGGAGGGATGTCCTTCGAGGCGGTAGGAGAACCCCCAGTGCTAACGTCCGTCATTGCATCCCTGCGCTCCGGATGCCTTCCCGGCATCACGGCGGATCGATCGAGTCGGTCACATCCTGGAAATCGTAGGGCCGGACGTACTCCGAATACAGCACGCGGTCCTCGAGCATCGCAAGATCGGTCCCGAAGACCTCGTTGAAGACCACGCGGAAGGTGTTGACCGGCGTAATTCCCGGGTAGAGACCGGCCTCGCCGCTCGGCAGGTGGAAGGCGACGAGATTCGTCATGCGCTCCTGGATGTACGAGATCCGGCCGCTGTTCGAGTCGGGTCCGTGATCGCCTTCGAGGATGATCACCGGCGGGACCTGGGACTGTTCGAGGATGGCCGTGATCACTTCCTCCAACTGGCTGTTGACGAATTTCACTTGTTCGCGATACCCGTGAATGTACTCGGCGCTGGACGGATTGCTGGCGTCGAAGGTGAAGCGCAGCGTGAAGGGCGCGTCGGGGGTGACCGGCGAACCGTCGGCGGCAAAGACGAAGGGCGGGTGAGGGGCGATGATGTGGGCGAAGACGAACTTGGGCGCTTCGGTCGGCGGAAGGCGTTGCAGGCTGTCGAAGATGTTGCGGATTCGGCTGCGGTGGACGTCGTAAGGGAAGCGCACGTCGGGCAGGAAGCGCGGCAGGGCCACGACCCCGTCGGACACCAGACGCAGCAGCGACGTTTGGAGGATCAGGCTTTCGAAGGGGCTGGCGCCGACCAGTCCCAGGTTCTCGTCGATCGAGCCGGCCGTGATGTAGATATCGGCATCGGTCAGTTCGGTGCCGGCCAACCCGCTCGAGAAAGCGACCGTCACGTAGCCCAAGGATTCGAGCTGTCGCCGGACTTCGCTATGCTGGATCAGCTGCCAAAGGGCCTCTCGTCCACCCGAGTCGTCCGTCAGCCCGGGCACCAGAGCGTCGACGTAGTTCAGGTTGAGAGTCGACGAAACCGACAGGCCGGTTTGGGCGTAGTTGGATCGGGCATCGGAGGCGACGAAGAAGCCGTGCTCCTGTAAGAAACCGAGGAAAGGCGCGTTGTCCATTTCAAAGACGGAATGCAGCGTGTCCTGGCGGGCATAGCCGTCGACGATCAAGAAGTAGACGTCCGGCGACCGCTCGCCCTCCGGGAGCTGCAGGCGAAACCGGCTTTCCGAGGGGGCCGGCTGACGCGTCAGGCTGAGAACGCCCCAGCGGGCCAGCGTGAACACCGGGAAAGCCACGGCCACCAGCGCCACGACATTGAGGATGGAGGTGGCGGACTGGGGCCGTGTCACGCGGCGCAGGATGCACCAAGCCAGGAAGACACCCAGGGTCAAGAAAAGCGGAGCCAGATAGCGGTGGCGTCCGATCTCGGCGCCGAGACCGAGCTTGATCGTGTCGTACAGGTGTCCGTAGGCGAAAAACAGGATGGCCAACAGGCTGACCAGCAGGCCGGCCCGGTGCCAGCTGCCGAGCAGGCGCGCCAGGACGACAAGTAGCAACAGCGCCGCGCCGATCGCGAGCAGCAGGGCGCGCGAGGCTTGCCCCGGGCGAAGCCAATCGACGTTGTACGCCAACAGCGACAGGACCGGATAGGCGGCGAACAGGAGCGGGTGAAGAACTCTTTGACGGATCACGCGTGTCACTCGCCGTTCCCGCCCGCCACGCGGCGTTGTTACAGATGGTCGCGGAGGGACAGAGGATTGTAACCGATTCGTCCGATGCAGGCGGTCGCAGGCTCCCCGAGAAGGCTTCGAGAGCCGCGCTGGTATAATCCCGCCATGAGCGGCCGCGAACGAATCTTTCGGACCGAGGCCGTGATCCTTCGACGACAAGATCTGGGGGAGGCCGACCGCCTGGTGGTGGCCTATTCACCCGACCGCGGCAAGCTTCGCCTCGTCGCCAAGGGCGTACGCCGGCTGAACTCCCGCAAAGCGGGTCACCTCGAGCCTTTCAGTCGGACATCCTTGCTGATCGCCCGCGGCCGGGAACTCGATATCATCTCGCAGGCTGAGGCCGTGGAGACCTTTCCGGCGCTGCAAACCGATCTGCAGCGCGTCGGCCAGGCTTCGTACGTGGTCGAGCTCGTCGACCGCTTCACATGGGAGGAAGGAGGCAGCCGGCCGGTCTACGCCCTGCTGCTCGAAGCGCTCGGCCGGTTGGCGGAAGGTCGACCGGGGCCGGCGGTCCTGCGCTACTACGAGCTGCGCTTGCTCGAGCTGATGGGCTATCGCCCGGAGTTCTTCCGCTGCGTTCAATGTGCGCAGGAGATTCGGCCCGAGGCTCAGTTCTTCTCGCCGGCGCTGGGCGGAGTCCTTTGTCCCGGCTGCGGACGGGGGCAGGCGACGACGCGGGCCCTCAGCCTGGAGGCGCTCAAGGTCTTGCGGCATTCCCAGCGCAGCGGGTTCGAGGCGGCCGTCGCTCCGCAGGTCCGGCCGGCCGTGCGCCAGGAAGTCGAAGGCCATCTGGAGGCCTACTTGCATCATCTGCTGGAGCGGAAACTGAACAGCCCGCGTTTTCTGCGCCAGCTGGAAGTCCTCGACGCGGCGTCCGAAACCGCTCCCGCCGGTTGAACGGAGTCGAAGCGGGTGATCCCATGACGTTCACACCCACGATCCCGCGGCCTTTCCATGAGCTGTCCTAAACAGAGCAGCGGGACGACCCGCGTCCTTTCCCGGAATCCCTGGCGGAAGGCCGCGGGACGATCCCGCGGCCTCCTTATGGAGTAGTTGGTGGAAGGCCGCGGGACGATGCAGTCCATCATCCTGGCCCTGCAGCATTTCTGGGCCGAACGGGGCTGCCTGATCTGGCAGCCCTACTACACCCAGGTCGGGGCGGGGACGATGAACCCGGCCACGTTCCTGCGCGTCCTTGGGCCGGAGCCGTGGCGCGTGGCCTACGTCGAACCGTCCATCCGACCGGACGACGCCCGCTACGGCGAGAACCCCAACCGCCTGCAGCAACACTATCAATTCCAGGTGATCCTCAAGCCGGATCCGGGGAATCCGCAGGAGATCTACCTGCAGTCCCTGCTGGCGATCGGCGTCGACCCGGCCCGCCACGACATCCGTTTCGTCGAGGACAAGTGGGAATCGCCTGCCCTCGGGGCGTGGGGGCTCGGGTGGGAAGTGTGGCTCGACGGGCAGGAGATCACCCAATTCACCTACTTCCAGCAAGCGGGCGGCGAGCTGCTCGACCCGGTCTCGGTCGAGATCACCTACGGGCTGGAGCGGATTCTGATCGGTGTTCTCTCGCTCGATCATTTCAAGGACATCCCCTGGAACGAACGCATGGGCTACGGCGATGTCCTGCTGCAGGCCGAGGCCGAACAGTCCCGTTACTACCTCGAGCGGGCCGACATCGACCGCATGAGCGGGCTGTTCGGCATCCACGAGGACGAGGCGCGTGACGCCTTGGAACACGGTCTGGTGCTGCCGGCCTACGACAATCTACTGCGCTGCTCGCACCTGTTCAACGTCCTCGACGCCCGCGGGGCGGTGGGGGTGACGGAGCGCGCCGCCCTCTTCGGCCGGATGCGCGAGCTGTCCCGAGCGATCTCGGAGAAGTACATCGACCAACGACGCCAGCTGGAGTTCCCCTGGCTGGAACCGCCGGCGGCCGGGGCCGCCGCCTCGTCGATACCTGGCAAGCCAGGCCGGCCCCCGGACGGCCCCGAGGATTTCGTGCTGGAAGTCGGGACGGAGGAGCTTCCGGCCGGCGACGTGGCATCGGCGTTGGCGGCTCTGGAGGAGAGCGCCCCGGCGCTGCTGGCGGAACACCGCCTGGCGCACCGCGGCGTTCAGGTGGCCGGGACGCCGCGTCGTCTGGTCGTCGAGATCGCCGGGCTGTCCCAGACCCAGGGCGAGATTGTCGAACTCGTGAAGGGACCTCCGGAAGCGCGTGCCTTCGACGCCGCCGGCTGGCCGACGCCGGCCGCCCTCGGGTGGGCGCGCAAACAAGGCCTGCCGTCGACGCCGGAGGGGCTCCGGACGATGGTGCGCGAGCTGGAAGGCGGGAGATACCTGGCGGCCGAAGTTCGGCGCGGCGGAGAGCCGACGGCCACGATTCTGGCGGGCAACGTCCTGCCGCAGCTGATCGAGGGAATCACCTTCGAGCAGACGATGCGCTGGATCGGAGCGCCGGGAGATTCGCCCGAGGCGGCGGCGCTGCGGCGTACGGCATTTTCGCGGCCGATCCGCTGGCTGCTGGCGCTCCACGGAGGGCAGGTGGTGCCCTTTCAGTTCGCCGGGCTGCGAGCCGATCGGACGACACGGTCGCTGCGCTTCCGCGATCCGGCGACGGTCGAACTCGGTCGGGCGGACGAGTATCGGCCGCGGTTGACGGCGTTGGGGATCACCGTCGATCCGGCCGAGCGCCGCCGGTTGATCCTCGAACAGGCGGGCGCGCTGGCGCTGGCCGCCGGGGGCGCCATCGAGGCGGAGGACGGCCTGCTGGACGAGGTCGCCCAACTCGTCGAAGCGCCGCAGTCGCTCCTCGGCGATTTCGACTCCGCCTTCCTCGACCTGCCGGCGGAAGTCCTGACGGCTGTCATGAAGAAACAGCAGCGCTACTTCCCGGTGCGCTCGGCCCAGGGAGACTTGCTGCCGCACTTCGTCGTCGTGCGAAACGGCGGGATGGAAGGACTGGATTCGATTCGCGCCGGGAACGAGCATGTCCTGCGGGCCCGCTTCGCCGACGCCGAGTTCTTCCTGCGCAAGGACCGGGCCCACCCGCTCGAGTTCTACCGACCGCTCTTGGCTCGCCTCGCCTACCAGGCCGGCCTGGGTTCGATGCTCGACAAGGCCGAGCGCATCCATCGCCTTGCCCCCGCCTTCGCGACGGACATGGGTCTCGCCCAGGATGACATGGCGGCCACGCTGCGGGCGGCCTACCTGTGCAAAGCCGACCTGGCGACGGCGATGGTCGCCGAGATGACCTCCCTGCAAGGTGTTCTGGGCAAGATCTATGCGCGGGAGTCGGGCGAGCCGCAGGCGGTGGGGCAGGCCATCTTCGAGCACCACTTGCCTCGCTTTGCCGGAGACGCGCTGCCCGAGTCTGCGGCCGGCATCGCCGTCGGCCTCGCCGACCGGGCCGATTCGCTGGCCGGGCTGTTCGCCGCCGGGCTGCAGCCCAGCGGCGCGCGTGATCCCTTCGCCTTGCGCCGGACGGCGATCGGCCTGGTTCAGATTCTGGTGGCGCGCGGTCTGCGTGTCGACTTGGATCGCTGGCTCGCGCTCGCCGGGGATAACCTGCCGCTCCCGTTCGACGAGAGTGCACGCCGGGCCTGCCTGCAGTTTGTCGCCGCCCGACATGAGGCCGTGCTGCTGGCCGAAGGCCATCGCTACGACGTCGTGGCCGCCGTGCTTCAGGCGCAAGGGCGTGATCCGGCCGGCGTCGCCTTGGCCGTCGCCGACCTGGAACCGGCCGTCGCCGATCCCACCTGGCCTCCTGTGCTGCAGGCCTTCGCGCGCTGCGCACGCATTGTCCGCGGGCAAAAGGTCGGCGGCGCGGTCGACTCGGGGCTTTTCGACACGGACGCCGAGCGCGGCCTGCTGCTCGGCCTCGACAAGGTCCGCCACCCGGTCGAATCCGTCGACGAACTCGTCCGTTCCTTGCGGGCCCTCGTTCCTCCGATCACCGACTTCTTCGACAAGGTGCTGGTGATGGACGAGGATAAGGCAAAGCGGGCAAACCGCCTGGCGCTGGTTCGGCGCGTCGTCGAGTTGGCCGACGGCATCGCCGATTTCTCCAAGTTGGAAGGGTTCTAGCCGTGCCAGTGGTTCGGCGCGGTGGAGGCGGCCGCCCTTCGTTATCAAGGGCCCTTGTAGGGGCGAAGCATGCTTCGCCCCTACACGCCCTGACCGCAACGCCTCTCGGTGACGCTTCGTCCGGTGGGGTAGCGGTTGGAACCCCCGCCGTTCGCCAGCAAGGTTCGATTCGATGAGCACCGTCGACGACGTCAAAGAGCGCATCGACATCGTCGAGGTCGTCGGTGAGACGGTCAAACTGCGCAAGTCGGGCAAGAACTACACCGGCTTCTGCCCGTTCCACCCCAACACGCGGACCCCGGCCTTCGTCGTCTTCCCCGACTCGGGCACCTGGCGCTGCTTCGGCGCCTGCAACGAAGGCGGCGACGTCTTCCGCTTCCTGATGAAGCGCGAAGGCTGGGATTTCCCCGAGACGCTGCGTTTCCTGGCGCAGCGCGCCGGCGTGGAAGTCAGGCCGCCGCCGGCGGAGGCGGCCGAGGCCGACGAGGAGCGCCAGCGACTGCGCCAGCTGCTGGAGGCGGCCGCCGGTTTCTACCGCCACAACCTGCTCGAGACGCCGCGCGGGCGGGAGGCGCGGGACTACCTGTTTCGCCGCGGCCTCAACGAAGGCAGCCTGGAGACCTTCCAGATCGGATACGCCCCCGAATCGTGGGAGGCGACGCGGACGTTCCTGGGATCGCGCGGCTTCACCGAGGACGAACAGGTAGAGGCCGGCGTGGCTTCGCAGCGCGAGAGCGGCGAACGCCTCGATCGCTTTCGCCACCGGATCATGTTCCCGGTGCGCGACGCCCGCGGCCGGCTGTGCGGCTTCGGCGCCCGGGTGATGGATCCCAACGACATCCCCAAGTTCCTCAATTCACCGCAGACGCCGCTCTTCGACAAGGGACGCCTGCTCTACGGGTACGACCAGGCCCGCAAAGCCATCCGCCAGAACGATCAGGCAGTCGTGGTGGAGGGCTACCTGGACGTCGTCGCCCTGCATCAGGCGGGCTTCCCCACCGCCGTCTCGCCCATGGGCACGGCGCTCACCGAGGACCACCTGCGCCTGCTCAAGCGGGCGACGCGCCGGATCGTCCTGGCGCTCGATCCCGATGCCGCTGGCACGAAGGCGGCGCTGCGGGGCGTGGACCTGGCGCGGCAGACCCTCGACCGCGAAGCCGAGCCCGAGTTCGACCCGCGCGGTTTCATTCGCTACGAAGGGCGCCTGAACGCCGAGATTCGGGTGGTGGCGCTGCCGGAAGGCAAGGACCCCGACGAGATCGTGCTCGCCTCGCCGGAGTCCTGGCCGGCCATCCTGCAGGGCGCCAAGCCGGTCGTCGAGTACGTGCTGGACGTGCTCACGCAGGGAGTCGATCTGGACGACTCGAAGGTCAAGGCGGCCATCGCTCGCAACGTCCTGCCGCTGATCGAGGATGTCGCCGATCCCGTCGAACGCGAGGCTTATCGGCAATCGATGGCGCGGCGCTTGCGAGTCGACGAACGCTCGCTGGAGGGCGCCCGGACGGGGTCCCGGCCCGCGCGGCGCCGCCGGGCGCCGGCCGACGATGTCCCCGGCGCAACGGCCGCGTCCGCCTCCCGCCAGACGCTGGCGCCGCAGTTCGAACGCTTTTGTCTGGGGCTGCTGCTGCGGGATCCCGAGATCCTCTACCAGATCGACCGGCGCTTCGCCGGCCTCGACCTGGACCGTCTGGGCCCGGAAGACTTCAGCGGGACCGACAGCCAGGTCGTTTTCTCGGCCGTACGTTCGGCCCTGGCCCAGGATGATGAGGAGCCGGCCGAGCGCTGGCGGCGGGACCTCGCCCCGACCCTGGTGGAGCAGGCGGAGGTCTTCGTGGCGGAAGCGGGGGAGGTGGATCTCCTCCTGCCGCGCGTCCAGGCCGAGGCCGTCAGTCATGCCTTGCGTCTGCGGCGCCGCCACCTAGAATCGGGGCTTGTGGAGATCCGCTATCAGCTTCAGGCAGCCCAGGAGGAGCAGGCGGCGGCCGACGAGGTGCGGCGCTTGATGCACGACTTGCAGCGGCTGGGGGTGCAGAAGAACGTCGTCGACCGGGCCCTGGCCGTCGGCGAGGCGCCCAAGCGGGAAGAAACGGGAGATGCACGGACATTGGCGTAGTCAGACGACCGATCGCCGAAGGAGCATTGACCGCCCAAGGACTCCCTTGGCTGCCGGCCGGGGCTAGGGGGAAGGCGGCGGGATGATGGCGCAGGCATTTACGGAGTCCAGATGGAAGGCCGCGGGATAGGCGACCCGGACGACCTGGTCCCGCCCGACGGCCATCCGGAAGGCGACCGGGAGGCGGAAGAAACCGTCGACGAGCTGGAAGAGGCCGTCGAGGGTGCCGACGCGCCCGAGTCCGGAGCGGAGGTCGAGCCGGACTTCGACGAGATGCTCGAGGTCGAGGCCGAGACCGAGGCCGACGAGGCCAGCGCCGACGACGGCGGAGGGGGCGACGCCAGCGACGACACCGTCCGCCTGTACCTGAAGGACATCGGCCGGGAGGATTTGCTTTCGACCGATCAGGAGTTGTGGCTTTCCGTCCGGCGCGAGGCCCCCTATCGATTGGAGATGGTCCGTCCTCCCCCGCCGCCGCACGGCCGTCCGACGCTGACCGATCTCCACCTGGCGCGCTATGACAGCCTGCGCACGATGTGGAAACGCGTCGTCGAAGACGCCCGCCGCTGGCGGCGCAGCGAACCGGATCTGCATCTGATCCTCGAGGAAGCGCGCCTGCTCCGCCTGACCTGGCAAGGCGACAGCCCCTCCTACCTGAGGGCCTGGCTCGACAACGGGCGCTGGGGCACCGATCCCAATTGGGAGATCGTGGCCCGCGGCGCCATCGATGCCTTCATGGCCCTGTACACGCTGCCGGCCGTGGTCCAAGCCAGGCTGGCGCAGCGGCTCGAGAAGGGCCAGCCGCTGCCGAGTACGCGCACCTACGCCGCCTGGCTGCCGGAGGAGCAACCACTGCAGGCGGAGCTGGAAGAGCTGCAGATGCTCTCCGCCGAGGCCAAGGAAGACCTGAGCGGGGCCAACCTGCGACTGGTGGTGAGCGTCGCCAAGCGCTACATGGGACGCGGGATCGCCTTCCTCGATCTGATCCAGGAAGGCAACATGGGGCTGATGCGCGCCGTCGACAAATTCGACCCGGCCAAGGGCTACAAGTTCAGCACCTATGCCACCTGGTGGATCCGCCAGGCGATCAGCCGGGCCATCGCCGATCAGGCGCGTACGATCCGCATTCCCGTCCACATGGTCGAGACGATCAACCGCCTGATCCGAACGCAGCGGCGTCTGGTGCAGGAGCTCGGGCGCGAGGCCACTTCCGAAGAGCTGGCGCTCGAGATGGGGATGCTCGAACCGGAAGACGCCACGGCGATCCTCGAGGCGCGCGGGGTCGAAAGTGAGCTCGATCCGGCGCTCGAACGCAAATGGCGTCGGGCGGCGGCCAAGGTGCGCCGGATTCTGCGCATCGCTCAGGAGCCGATCCCGCTCGAGACGCCGGTGGGGGCGGAAGAGTCGAGTCAACTCAGCGATTTCATCGAGGACGAAACGACCCCCGAGCCGGTCGACGCCGCGGCGCTGGAACTCCTCAAGGAGCACGTCCAGAACGTATTGTCGGTGCTGACCGAGCGCGAGCGCCAGGTGCTGGAGATGCGCTTCGGCCTGCGCGACGGCAAGGACTACACGCTGGAAGAAGTCGGCAAGTACTTCAACGTCACGCGCGAGCGGATCCGTCAGATCGAGGCCAAGGCCCTGCGCAAGCTGCGCCATCCGACGCGCAGCCGGCATCTGCGCGATTACCTTCCTTAGTTTCTCCTTCGTTTCTCCTTCGATCCCACGCTCCTGCCGCTGAAGTGGGCTTCGCCGGGGCCTTCGCCGCGGCCCTCGGGCGACGGCCGAGTCCTGGGCTGTCCCTGCGATGCAATGACGATAAAGAGCAGGGGCCTGGGCGCCCAACGGCAACCTCGGTTGCCCGCTCTGGATTCGTCCCCCGGTCGGGGAGAGATCAGGAAAGGCGGCGCGTGGGTGCGGGCGGTCTCTCGGGTTGACCGACCGGTCGTTTGTGATAGAATGAACGCAGTTTCCTATAGGGCGCTATCCGAAACTCTCACCGCTCCCCAGCCCCGGGAACCGAATGCCAGCTGAATACCTGCCGATCCTCATCATTCTCTTGTTGGCCACTGCCCTGGGCGTGATCGGCGTCGGCGTCGGCCATCTGCTGGGGCCGCGCCGCCCGACGGTGCGCAAGGGCGAGCCCTATGAGTCGGGCATGCGACCCTTCGGCCCGGGTTCGCGCCGCGTGCCGGTCCATTTCTACCTGATGGCCGTGCTCTTCATCCTGTTCGACATCGAGATCGTCTTCCTGCTGCCGTGGGCCGTGTCGCTGCGCAGCCTGGGCGCTTACGGCCTGGCGACGATGGGTGTCTTCATCGTTGTCTTGCTGGTGGGGTACGTGTACGCGTGGAAGAAAGGTGCGATGGAATGGGAGTAGAGCAAAAGCTGGGCAACCTGGGGGTGGTGACCCTCAAGCTGGAGCAGGCCGTCAATTGGAGCCGCACCTACGCCATGTGGCCGATGCTGTTCGGCCTGGCCTGCTGCGCCATCGAGATGATGAGCGGTCAGGCGGCGCACTACGACATGAGTCGATTCGGGATGGAGCTGATGCGAGCCAGCCCGCGCCAGAGCGACCTGATGATCGTCGCCGGGCGCGTCACGCGCAAGATGGCGCCGGTCCTGCGCCGGCTCTACGACCAGATGCCCGACCCCAAGTGGGTCGTCTCGATGGGGGATTGCGCCTCGTGCGGCGGG
>Ga0209108_10001352_pt1 | contig 14183 bp, 22 predicted proteins | sample Rifsed10ft1_FD_184003 | JGI IMG/M metagenome (GOLD analysis project Ga0209108, IMG submission 184003) | Soil microbial communities from Rifle, Colorado, USA - sediment 10ft 1 (version 2) | ecosystem: Environmental > Terrestrial > Deep subsurface > Rock core/Sediment | place: Rifle, Colorado...
CCGCAGCGGGAGGTACGTCGATCCGCCTGCCGTCATGCGCCTGCCGACCATGCGCTTCGCGTACTGGATCGGAATCCTGCGCTGGCCCTCCTGCACGAAGACCACCGCTGCGCAGATCCCGACCGCGATCAGCGGGTAGAAGAGCTTCTCCATCGGGCCGCCGTTCCACCAGGCGGCGATGCCGAGCGGCGCGCCGACGAGGATGGACGCGAAGATGAGGATCGAGATGCCGTTGCCGACGCCGCGCTTCGTGATCAGCTCGCCCATCCACATGAGCAGCGTCGTGCCCGCGGTGAGCGTGACGACGATCAGCACGGTCTCGCCGGGGGCGGCGTCGAGGATGCCCTGGGTGCGGAACAGGAACGCGTACCCCGTCGCCTGGGCCGCCGCGAGGGCGACGGTCAGGTAGCGCGTGTACTGCGTGATCTTGGCATAGCCGGCCTCGCCCTCCTTCTGGAGCTCGGCGAGCCGCGGGATGACCACGGTCAGGAGCTGCAGGATGATCGAGGCCGTGACGTACGGCATGATCCCGAGCGCGAAGAGCGAGAACTGGGAGAGGGCGCCGCCCGAGAAGAGGTTCAGCAGCCCGAGCACGGTGCCGCCCTGGCCCGAGAAGTAGTTCGAGATCGCGTCCGGATTGACGCCGGGCGCAGGGATCCACGAGCCGAGGCGGTAGGCCGCGAGGATCATCGCCGTGAAGAGAACGCGGCGCCGGAGCTCCGGCACCCTCCACGCGTTCGCGAGCCAGGAGAACACGGCTTGCTAGTCCTCCGCTTCCCCGTCGTCCGTGGCCGGCTCGGCGGTCTCCCCCTCCTCGGCCTCGGCCGCCTCGGGCTCCTCCTCGACCCGTACGCTCACCTTGTGCCGCTTGCGCTTCTTCTCGACCGGCTCGCCGCGGAGCCACGTCACGCTACCCCCGGCGGCCTCGATCTTCGCGACGGCTGACTTCGAGAAGCCGTGCGCCGCGACGGCGAGCTTCGTCTCGAGCTCGCCCTGGCCGAGGACCTTCACGTCGACGGTCACCTTGCGGATGAGGCCTGCAGCCTTGAGCGTCTCCGGAGTCACCTCGGACCCAGCGTCGAAGCGCCGCTCGAGCTCGCCGACGTTCACGGGCTGGCTGTACGTCCGGAAGGGACCGATCGGCATCGCGTCCGCAGACGTCGCGCCGCGCAGCTTGCCGAGGCGCATGTCGATCGGCATCTGGCCGCCCTCGAACCCGGCAGGCATCTTGTGCGACCCGGCGCGCGACTTCTGGCCCTTGATGCCCCGGCCCGAGTAGCGCCCCTTGCCCGATCCGAGGCCGCGGCCGACGCGCTTGCGGTCCTTGCGCGCCTGCGCTGGCTTGAGATTGGAGAGGTTCAGCTCGTCGGGCATGGCTAGGCGTCCTTCCCGGCGACCCGCACGAGATGGTTCACGTGCCGGAGCATGCCGCGTAGCTCAGGGGAGTCCGCGTGCTCTGCGGTCCGCCCGATCTTCCCGAGACCGAGCGCGCGCAGTGTGCCCAGATGCCGGTGCGACTGGCCGACGCCGCTCCGCACCTGCGTGATCTTGACCGTGCTCACTCCTTAGCCTCCTCGACCTCCGCCTCGACGGCCGGGGCCGCCTCTCCCTCGGGCTCGCGCGCCGCCGCCCTCGAGACCGGGAGGACCTCCGCGATCGTCTTGCCGCGGAGCTGTGCGACCTCCTCCGGCCGCACCAGACGGCGCAGCCCGTTGACGGTTGCACGCGTCATGTTGATCGGCGTGGTCGTCCCGAGGCTCTTCGCGAGCACGTCGCGGATACCCGCGAGCTCGAGGACCGCGCGGACGCCGCCGCCGGCGATGACGCCTGTCCCCTCGCTCGCGGGGCGCAGGACGACGCGCGCGGCACCGAAGCGGCCGATGATCTCGTGCGTGATCGTCTGGCCGTGCTTCGGGACGGTGAAGAGGTTCTTCTTCCCGTCCTCCACGGCCTTCGAGATGGCGAGAGGGACCTCGCGCGCCTTGCCGTAGCCGAGACCGACACGGTCGACCTCGTCGCCGATGACGACGAGTGCCGTGAACGAGAAGCGGCGGCCGCCCTTCACGACCTTCGCGACACGGTTGATCTCGATCACGCGCTCCTTGAGCTCGCGGGTTTCTACGATGTCGGCAGTACTCAAAACTGCAGTCCTCCCTCGCGGGCGCCCTCTGCGAGCGCCTTCACGCGTCCGTGGTACAGGTAGCCGCCGCGGTCGAACACGCAGCGCTCGATCCCCGCCTTCTTCGCAGCCGCGGCCAGCGCCTTCCCGACCTCGCTCGCCTGCTCGGTCTTCGATCCCGAGCCGTCGGAGACGGCCGTCCAGCTCGCAGCGGCCAGAGTGCGGCCGCTCAGGTCGTCGACGAGCTGGGCGAAGATGCCGCGGTTCGAGCGGAAGACGGCGAGGCGGGGCCGCTCTGCCGTGCCCGAGACCTTGGCGCGAACCCGGCGGTGCCGGCGCAGGCGCGCCTCTCGCTTCGTGAGGACGGTCATGCCCGCTCCGGCGCCGGCAAAGCCGGCACCTCCGCTCTTGAGTCGCCTCCGTCGAGCCTACGGCTCATGCCCGCTTCCCGACCTTCCTGCGCACCTGCTCGTTCACGTACCGGATCCCCTTGCCCTTGTACGGCTCGGGCGGGCGCACCTTGCGGATCTCGGCTGCCGTCTGGCCGACCATCTGCTTGTCGATGCCCTTCACGACGATCTGCGTGGGGACCGGGACGTCGAACGAGATACCGGGCCTCGGCTTGACGAGAACCGGATGCGAGTACCCGACCGCGAGCTCGAGGTCCTGACCCTTGAGCTGCGCCCGGTACCCGACGCCCTGAATCTCGAGCTGCTTCTCGAAGCCCTTCGTGACACCCTCGACCATGTTCGCGATGAGCGTCCGCGTGAGGCCATGGAGCGCACGGTCTACCCCGCGATCGGTGGGCCGCGTCACGACGATCTCCTCCTCGGACTTCTCGACCTTCATGCGCGCAGGCACCGTCTGGCTCAGCTCGCCGAGCGGTCCGTTGACCTGCACGCGGCCCGGAGAGATCGCGACCATCACCCCGGCGGGCAGCTCGATGGGCTTTCTGCCGATCCTCGACATGGGCTACCAGACGAAGGCGATCACCTCGCCGCCCACGCCGCGCTCGGCGGCTTGGCGGCTCGTGATGATCCCGTTCGAGGTGGACATGATCGCGGTGCCGAGGCCGCCGAGCACGCGCGGCAGCCGGTCCTTGCGCGCGTACACGCGCCGGCCCGGCCGCGACACGCGCTTCAGGTCCGTGATCACGCGCCGCCGGTCCTTTGCGAACTTGAGCTCGATGACGAGGGTGCGATACGGCAGCGTGTGATCCTTCTTGTCTTTGGTCTCGATGATGCGATAGTCCTTGATGTAGCCCTCGTCCTTGAGGATGCGGGCGATCTCCTCCTTGAGCCGCGAGGTCGGCATCGAGGCGCTGTCGTGCAGCGCACGATTCGCGTTGCGAATGCGCGTGAGCATGTCGGCGATCGGGTCGGTCAGCACCTTCGTTCCTCCTACCAGCTCGACTTCGTCATCCCCGGGATCGCCCCCTGGTGCGCCAGCTCTCGCAGGCAGATCCGGCAGAGGCCGAACTTGCGGTACACGGCACGCGGGCGGCCGCAGCGGTTGCAGCGGGTGTACGCGCGCACCTTGTGCTTCGACGTGCGCTGCTGCTTGACGACGAGCGACTTCTTGGCCACTTACTCAGCCCTTCTCTCTCCGGCGAACGGCAGGCCGAGCGCGGCGAGGAGCGCCCGCCCGTGCTCGTCCGACTCCGCCGAGGTCGTGATCGCGACGTCGAGGCCGCGAATCGCCGGAACCTGGTCGTAGTCGATCTCGGGGAAGATGATCTGCTCCCGGATCCCGATCGAGTAGTTGCCGCGCCCATCGAACGCGCCCGGGTCGAGGCCGCGGAAGTCGCGGATCCGGGGCAGCGCGATGGACGCGAGCCGGTCGAGGAACTCGTACATGCGCGCGCCCCTGAGCGTGACCTTCGCGCCGACGGGCATCCCCTCGCGCAGCTTGAAGCTGGCGATCGACTTCTTCGCCCTCCGCACCTGGGCGCGCTGCCCCGAGATGAACGTGAGCTCGTCGATGGCGGCGTCCAGGGCCTTCGCGTCGGTCTTCGCCTCGCCGACGCCCATGTTGAGGGTGATCTTCGTGACCCGCGGCACCTGCATCGCCGACGAGAGCCCGAGCTCGTCCTTGAGCCGCGGGCGGATCTCGTCGTCGTACCGCTGCTTCAAGCGCGGCACGTAGGTCTCCGGGGCAGGCGGCGCGACGGTCGTCACTTGTCGATCTCCTGGCCGCAGCCCTCGCGCTTGCAGACGCGGACGCGGACGGTCTCGCCCTTGATCTCCTTCTCGGCGATCCCGACGCGCGTCGGCGTGTTGCAGACCGGGCAGACGACCATCACGTTTGCGACGGGGATCGGCGCCGGCTTGTCGATGATCCCTCCGGGCACGACCTGCGTTCCGCCCATGCGCGACGAGTCCCTGATCGGGCGCGGCCGCGTGTGCCGCTTCGCCACGTTGAGGTTCTCGACGATGACGCGGCGCTCTGCCGGGCGGGCCTCGATGATCCGCCCCTGCTTGCCGCGGTCCTTCCCCGCCAGGATCTGGACGAGGTCGCCTTTCCTCACCCTCATCTTCGTTCTTGTCTTCGCTGGCATCGCGTCACAACACCTCTGGGGCCAAGCTGACGATCTTCATGAAGTTCTTCTCGCGGAGCTCCCGCGCGACGGGCCCGAAGATGCGTGTCCCGCGCGGGTTCGACTGTGCATCGATGAGGACGGCGGCGTTCTCGTCGAAACCGATGAGCGTCCCGTCGTCCCGGCTGAAGGGCTTCTTGGTCCGGACGACGACCGCCTTCACGACCTCGCCCTTCTTGACCGCGCCCTGGGGCGTAGCGGATTTCACGGTAGCAACGATCACGTCGCCGACGCGCGCGTAGCGACGGTGCGAGCCGCCGAGCACGCGAATGCAGAGGAGCTCGCGCGCACCCGTGTTGTCCGCCACCCTGAGCCGGGACTCCTGCTGGATCACGTGAGTCTCCTCACCGGGCGAACCTCTCCGTCACTTCGCCGCCTCCACGATCCGCTGCAGACGCCAGCGCTTCATCCGGGACAGCGGCCGAGTCTCGACGATGAGCACGATGTCGCCCACCTTCGCCTCGTTCTGCTCGTCGTGGGCGTGGAGCTTCGTGCTGCGCCGGATGACCTTCTTGTAGCGCGGGTGCACCTTCACCGTGTCGACGCGCACGACGATCGTCTTGTCCGTCGCCGCCGACACGACCTTCCCCTGTCGCTCCTGCGTGCGACCGCGCACGCTCTCCGGCTTCGAGAGCCGGGAGATCGGCTTGCGCTCCGCCGGCTTCTCGCGCTTCGGCTTCGACCGCGTGGGGCGAAGCGCGCGCGGGAGCCGCTTCTTCTTCTTGCGCGCCCGGGAGACCGGCGCCTCGGCCGGCACCTCTTCGGGCGCTGGCTCGGCCTCGGCAGCGGTCACCGCTTCGGCGGCCGCTTCCTCTCCGTCGGCCTCGACCTCTGCCGTGACCTCGGCGGGTGCCTCTTCGACAACCTCAGCCTCGGCCGCAGGCTCTTCCGCGGCCGGCGCCTCGACGAGGGCCTCCACCGCGTCGGCGGGTGCCTCGGCCTCCACCGGAGCCTCCTCCTGCTCTTCGTTCTGCTCGTTCTGCTCGGTCTGCTCGTCCGTCATCTAGCTCTTTCCTCGTGCACGCTCGTTCTTTACGGTCAGGATCCGGGCGATCTCGTGCTTCGCGTGACGAAGGCGCGCGCTGTTCTCGAGCACGCCGGTCGCGGTCTGGAAGCGAAGGTTGAAGAGCTCCTGGCGCGTCTCGGCCATCTTCCGGTCGAGCTCGTCGTCGGAGAGCTCACGCAGCTCCCTTGCTCTCATCTCGCGCCTCCAGACGTTCGCAGCGGCGCATCGCTCCGCGGGCGGAGCCGGGCTGTGCCCGGCGGGAGCCCAAGTGGCGCCGAGCGGAACACAGCGGTGAAGAAGGGGGCACGCGGGGGAAACATGGTCTTCCCCGCGATGTGTCTAGCTCTCAAAGAGATCAGCCTCTCTCTTCACGAACTTCGTCTTGATGGGCAGCTTCTGGCCCGCGAGCCGGAGAGCTTCCTTGGCGAGGGGCTCGTCCACGCCGGCGAGCTCGAACATCACGCGGCCAGGCTTGACGACCGCGACCCAACCCTCTGGCGATCCCTTCCCGGAGCCCATGCGCGTCTCCGCCGGCTTCTTCGTGAAGGGCTTGTCCGGGAACAGGTTGATCCAGACCTTGCCGGTACGCCGAATCTTCCGCGTCGCGGCGATTCGGGCGGCCTCGATCTGGCGGTTGGTGATCCACCCCTGCTCGAGGGCCTTGAGGCCGTAGTCGCCGAACTGCACCGTCGTCTGGCCCTTGGCGAGGCCCCTGCGGTGGCCTCGGTGGTGGCGGCGGAACTTCGTCTTTCGCGGCATGAGCATCAGGCGCCGCCCTCCGGCTCAGGTGCGGTCTCCGGCGCCTGCTCGGGTGCCGGCTCCGGCGTGGCCTCGGAGACCGCCTCCGGCTCCACGCCCGGGGCCTCGGGCGCCTCGATCACCGGCGCCTCGGTCACCGGCGCCTCGGTCACCGGCGCCTCGGTCTCGGCGACCGGCTGCTCCGCGGGGCTCCGCCGTGGCCCGCGACCTCCGGGCCGCTGGCCTCTGCGCTTGCGCGGGACGATCCCCAGGCCCTCACGGTCCGCGCTCCGGCCGCGGCCCTCGCGAGAGGCACCCAGGCCTTCGGCCGAGGCCCCGCGGCGCCTGCGCGCTTGATCCTGGTCGCCGAGCCGCGAGTCGCGGCCACCCGCGCCTTCGTAGCCCTCCGGCATGATCTCGCCCTTGTTGACCCAGACCTTCACACCGATCGCGCCGAAGGTCGTCTTCGCCTGCGCGAATCCGTAGTCGATGTCGGCGCGGATCGTGTGGAGCGGAACGCGCCCTTCGGAGTACATCTCCCGGCGGCTCATCTCCGCGCCGCCGAGGCGGCCCGCAGCGGCGATCTTGATCCCCTGCGCGCCCGAGCGCATCGCCGATGCGAGCGAGCGCTTCATCGCGCGGCGGAAGCTCACCCGGTTCGTGAGCTGCTCCGCGATCGACTGGGCGACGAGCTTCGCGTCGAGCTCCGGGCGCTTGATCTCGTTGATGTTGATGTGGACGTTCTTCTTCGTGATCGCGTGGAGCTCGCGCCGAAGCGCGTCTACCTCGACTCCGGACTTGCCGATCACGATCCCTGGCCGCGCCGTGAAGATGTCGACGGTGATCCGCTGCTTGTCCTTCCGGATCAGGATGTCCGAGAGCCCCGCGTGCGAGAGCTTCCCGAGGATGTGCTCGCGGATGCGGACGTCCTCGAGGATGTAGTCCGAGAACTCCGGCCTTCCGGTCCACCAGTTCGACTTCCAGTCGTGGATGACGCCGACGCGGAACCCGCCGGGATGCACCTTCTGGCCCATTACGCGACCGCCTCCTCTGTCTGCGCCGGCGCCTTCGGCTTTCGGGCGCGCGTTGTCTTCGCTTTCGTCAGTGAGGGCTTCTTCACCGGGGGCTGCTCCTCTGCGGATGGCTTGGCGGAAGCGCGGCGCCGCCTCGGCGTCGCCTCCTCGGGCCGTTCGGCGAGCACGAGTGTCACGTGGCAGGTGCGCTTGCGAATCCGGTTGACGCGGCCGCGGGCGCGGGGCCGCCAGCGCTTGAGGGTCGGGCCCTCGTCGGCGTACGCGGCGTGTACGACGAGCTCGTCGCCGTCGAGCCCGTGGTTTGCCTCGGCGTTCGCGACGGCCGAGCGCAGCACCTTCTCGATCTCGGTCGCCGCCGCCCGTGGCGTGAAGGCGAGGATCGTGCGCGCCTCCGGCACGGTCCGGCCACGAATGTGGTCGAGGACCAGGCGCGCCTTGCGGGCGGACATGCGCACCCACTTCGCCTGCGCGCGAACGGTCGTCCGGTCTTCGAGAGTCGTCGCCACGTCGCTGTCTCCTAGCGCCTCTTCACCTGCGTCTGCCTATCGCCGGCGTGGCCGCGGAACGTCCGCGTCGGCGCGAACTCGCCGAGCTTGTGGCCGACCATCTGCTCGGTCACGAACACGGGCACGTGCTTGCGGCCGTCGTGGACGGCGATCGTGTGCCCCACCATCTCGGGGAAGACTGTCGAGGCGCGCGACCAGGTACGGACCATGCGCTTCTCGCCGGAAGCGTTCATGGCCTCGATCCGGCTCAGCAGCCGGTCCTCGACGAACGGCCCCTTCTTCGAGCTACGGCTCATCTACCGCCTCTTCTCCTTGCCGCGGCGCCGGCCGCGGACGATCAGCTGATCGGACTCCTTGTGCTTGCGGCGCGTGCGCTTGCCGAGCGTCGGCACGCCCCATGGGGTGACCGGGTGCCGGCCGCCCTTCGACTTGCCCTCGCCGCCGCCGTGCGGGTGGTCGACCGGGTTCATGGCCGAGCCTCGGACCGTGGGACGCTTTCCGAGCCAGCGGCTCCGCCCGGCCTTGCCGCTCGACTGGTTCGCGTGGTCGGAGTTGCCGACCTGGCCGACGGTCGCGCGGCAGGTGAGGAGCACGCGGCGCAGCTCGCCCGAGGGCAGCCGCAGCACGCCGTGATCTCCATCCTTGGCGACCAGCTGGACCGACGAGCCGGCCGAACGGGCCATTCGCCCGCCCTGGCCGGGCTTGAGCTCGACGCTGTGGACGAGCGTGCCGGTCGGGATGCTCGCAAGCGGCAGCGCGTTGCCGGGCTTGATGTCGGCCGCCGGGCCGGACTCGACCGTCGCGCCCACGCGGAGCCGCGCAGGCGCGAGGATGTACGCCTTCGCGCCGTCGGCGTAGTGCAGCAGCGCGATGCGCGCCGACCGGTTCGGGTCGTACTCGATCGCCGCGACCTTGGCCGGAACGCCGTCCTTCGTGCGCTTGAAGTCGATCTTCCGGTACTGCCGCTTGTGGCCGCCCCCCTGGTGCCGCGTCGTGATCCGGCCGCGGTTGTTCCGACCGCCGGACTTCGCGAGCGGCTCGACGAGGGACTTCTCCGGCTCGGACTTCGTGATCTCCCCGAAATCCGAGGTCGCCATGAAGCGGCGCCCGGGGCTCGTCGGCTTGTACTTGCGGAGCGGCATCAGACACTGGCTCCTTCGAAGATCTCGATCTCGTGGCCCTCGCGGAGCTTCACGATCGCCTTCTTCCAGCCGGGCCTCCGGCCGCGGACCATGCCCCGGCGCTTCGGCTTCGACTGCACCTTCACGATGTTCACGCTCTCGACCCGGACCTCGAAGAGCTGCTCGACGGCCTGCCGGATCTGGGTCTTGTGGGCGTCCTCGTGCACGCGGAACGTGTACTTGCGGTCGGTGATGAGCGAGTAGCTCTTCTCGGAGACCACCGGCGCAATGAGGACTTCGTTGGGATGAAGGCTCATTCGGCCGCCTCTCCCGTAGCACCCGCTCGCGCGAGCACGAGCGGAAGCGCCGCTTCGCTGACGAGCAGCGAGCGAGCCCAGACGACGGAGGCGACCTCGAGCTCGGCCGGAACGGTCACGAGAACCCGCTCGAGATTGCGGAAGGACTTGATCAGCGACTCCTCGTCGTCGGACGCGACGACGAGGGTCGGCGCGCTCGACCGCCACTCCGAGAGCAGCGACGCCGCCTGCTTGGTGGAGGGCTCGGCGAACGAGTCGCCGCCGACGAGGGCAAGCGTGCCGTTCGCGGCGTGTGCGCTCAGAGCGCCGCGCAGGGCGGCCCGGCGCGCCTTCCTGTTCACCTTCACCTCGAAGCTCCGCATCCCGGGAGCAAACGCCACGCCGCCGCCGGTCCAGTGCGGCGCGCGGGTCGTGCCGGCGCGGGCGCGGCCGGTGCCCTTCTGCCGCCACGGTTTCGAGCGCCCACCCGCGACGAGCCCGCGGCTCTTCGTGCCCCGGGTCCCCGCGCGAGCCGCGTTCAGCTCGGCTCGCACCGTCTCGTGGACGAGGTGCGGCTTCACCTCCGCGGCGAAGACGGACGCCTCGAGAGAGACCTCCTTCGCCTCCCCGCCCCCGAGCACGGGAGCCTTCGGTGCCGCTGCCGCCGCCACTACTGCGCTCCCCGGATCTCGACGATGCCGCTCTTGGGGCCCGGCACCGAGCCGCGAATCAGGATCAGATTCCGCTCGGCATCCACCTCGTGCACGACGAGGCCGGGCTGCGTGACCCGCGCGCCGCCCATGCGGCCCGGCATGCGCATTCCCTTGAAGACCCTCGACGGTGTCGCCGACGCACCGATCGAGCCGGGCTTGCGGACGTTGTGGGACCCGTGCGAGACGGGGCCGCGCGTGAACCCGTGGCGCTTGATCGTGCCCTGGAAGCCCTTGCCGACGGAGATCCCGGAGACCTTGACGAGCTCCCCCGGCTCGAACGCCTCGACGGTCACGGTCTCGCCGACCGCGAGCTCGCTCGCGCCACGCATCTCGACGAGATGCCGGTGCGGCCCGGCGCCCGCCTTCCGCAGGTGCCCGACCTCCGGCTTCGTCAGCTTGCGCTCCGCGACCGACTCGAAGGCGAGCTGCACCGCGTCGTAGCCGTCCGTGTCCGCGGTCTTCACCTGGACCACGGGGCACGGACCGGCCTCGATCACGGTGACGGCCGCCATGGCGCCCGTCTCCAGGTCGAAGACCTGGGTCATGCCGAGCTTCCTGCCGAGGATTCCTTTCACAGCTTGATCTCGATGTCGACCCCTGCCGGAAGGTCGAGCCGCATGAGCGAGTCCACCGTCTTCGGCGTCGGGCTGTGGATGTCGATCAGGCGCTTGTGGGTGCGGACCTCGAAGTGCTCCCGCGAGTCCTTGTCCTTGAACGGGCTCCGGATCACGCAGTAGACGTTCTTCTCGGTCGGCAGGGGCACCGGCCCCGTGATCGTGGCGCCGGTGCGCTGCGCCGTCTCGACGATCTGGGACGCCGAGCGGTCCACCTGCTGGTGGTCGTAACCCTTGAGCCTGATTCGGATCTTCTGCTGGGCCATGTCTATGGGGTGTTTGGGCGAGGCAAGCCTCGCCCCTACTTGATGATCTCCGTGACGACGCCCGCGCCGACCGTGCGTCCGCCCTCGCGGATGGCGAAGCGGAGGCCCTGGTCCATGGCGATCGGCTGGATGAGCTCGATCTCCATGTTCGTGTTGTCGCCCGGCATGACCATCTCCTGCCCCTCGGGCAGCGCGATGGAGCCGGTCACGTCGGTCGTGCGGAAGTAGAACTGCGGCCGGTACCCGTTGAAGAACGGCGTGTGGCGCCCGCCCTCGTCCTTCGAGAGGACGTACACCTCGGCCTTGTAGTGCGTGTGAGGCGTGATGGACCCCGGCTTCGCGAGCACCTGCCCGCGCTCGACCTCCTCACGCTTGACGCCGCGGAGGAGCGCACCGGCGTTGTCGCCCGCCTGCGCGTAGTCGAGGGTCTTCTGGAACATCTCGAGCCCGGTCACGACCGTCTTCTCCGTCTCCGGATGGATGCCGACGATCTCGATGTCCTCGCCGACCGTGAGCTTGCCCTGCTCGATACGGCCGGTCACGACGGTGCCGCGGCCGGTGATCGTGAAGACGTCCTCGATCGGCATCAGGAACGGCTTGTCGACGTCGCGTACGGGCTCGGGGATGTACGTGTCGACGGCCTCCATCAGCTCGAGGATCTTCGGTGTCCACTCGGGATCGCCCTCGAGCGCCTTCAGCGCCGACACCTGGACCACCGGGATGTCGTCGCCGGGGAACTCGTACTTGGAGAGCAGCTCGCGCACCTCCATCTCCACGAGCTCGAGGAGCTCGGGGTCGTCGACCATGTCCGCTTTGTTGAGGGCGACGACGATCGACGGCACCTCGACCTGGCGGGCGAGGAGGATGTGCTCGCGCGTCTGCGGCATGGGGCCGTCGGCCGCGGAGACGACGAGGATTGCGCCGTCCATCTGGGCGGCCCCCGTAATCATGTTCTTGATGTAGTCGGCGTGGCCGGGGCAGTCGACGTGCGCGTAGTGCCGGTTGGCTGTCTCGTACTCGACGTGCGCGGTGTTGATGGTGATGCCGCGCTGGCGCTCCTCCGGAGCCTTGTCGATCTCGTCGAACGAGGTCACCTTCGTATCGGTACCCGTCTCGGCGAGGACCTTCGTGATCGCGGCGGTGAGCGTCGTCTTGCCGTGGTCGATGTGACCGATGGTGCCGACGTTGACGTGCGGCTTGCTGCGCTCGAACTTCTGCTTTGCCATTCCTTTTACCTCCGGTAAAAGGTTAGGAAAACCTAACCCTATTTCCTTTCTGTTTCGCTAACCACAATTGTGTCAGCAATTGTGGCCGGGACTTCTTCGTAGCGGTCGAACTGCATCGTGAACGTCGCCCGGCCCTGCGACATCGAGCGCAGGTCGGTCGCGTAGCCGAACATCTCCGCGAGCGGAACGCTCGCGCGGATCGACTGCGACCCGCCCACCGGCTCGAGCTGCTCGACCCGGCCACGACGGCCGTTCAGGTTACCAATCACGTCGCCGACGTACTCCTCCGGCGTGACCACCTCGACGGCCATCACCGGCTCGAGGAGCTTCGGCTTCGCGCGCTTCATCGCCTCCTTGAACGCCATCGAGCCTGCGATCTTGAAGGCGCGCTCGCTCGAGTCGACGTCGTGGTACGAGCCGTCGACGAGCTCGACCTTGACGTCGACCACGGGGAACCCGGCCAGGATGCCCGCGCTCATCGCCTCCTGGATCCCCTGATCTGTGGGCCTGATGTACTCGCGCGGAATCTTCCCGCCGACGATCTTGTCGACGAACTCGTACCCTGCGCCCGGCTTCTGCGGGAGCAGGTTGATCACGACGTCGCCGTACTGGCCCGAGCCACCCGTCTGCCTCACGAAGCGGCCCTGGACACTCTCCACGGGACGACCGATCGTCTCGCGATAGGAGACCTGCGGGCGGCCGACGTTGCCCTCCACCGAGAACTCCCGCTGGAGGCGGTCCACGATGATCTCGAGGTGGAGCTCGCCCATCCCGGCGATGATGGTCTGGCCGGTCTCCTCGTCCGTCGAGACCCGGAACGTGGGATCTTCCTCGGCGAGCCGCTGGAGCGCCGTCGCGAGCTTGTCCTGGTCGCTCTTCGTCTTCGGCTCGATCGCGACCGAGATCACGGGATCGGGGAAGGTCATCGACTCGAGGACGATGGGGGCGTTGTCGACCGCGAGCGTGTCGCCGGTCGTCGTGAACTTCAGGCCCACGGCGGCGGCGATCTCGCCGGCGCCGATCTCGTCCCGCTCCTCGCGATGGTTCGCGTGCATCTGGAGGATCCGGCTGATGCGCTCCGTCTTCCCCGTGGTGGTGTTGAGAACGCGGCCGCCGGCCTTCACCCGCCCCGAGTAGACGCGGAAGTACGTGAGCTTGCCGACGTACGGGTCGGTCATGACCTTGAATGCGAGCGCGGCGAAGGGGGCCTCGAGCGCGGGCGGCCGCGTGGCCTCCTCGGCGCTCTTGGGATCGACGCCCTGGACGGGCGGGACGTCGAGCGGGCTCGGGAGATAGTCGACGATCGCGTCGAGGAGGGGCTGCACGCCCTTGTTCTTGAAGGCCGAGCCGCAGAGGACAGGAGTGACGCCGCCGGACAGCGTTCCGCGGCGCAGCGCGCGGCGGATCATGTCGGGCGTCACCGCGCTCTCGTCCTCGAGGTACGTCTCCATGAGCTCGTCGTCGAACTCGGCGATCGCGTCGATGAGCCCGTGGTGGAGCTCCTCGGCGCGCGGCAGGAGGGCCACCGGGATCTCCTCGGGCGAGAACTCCGTGCCCAGCGGGTTCGTGTACACGATCGCGGCCATCTCGACGATGTCGACGATCCCGCTGAAGGCGTCCTCCTGGCCGAGCGGAAGCTGGATGGGGGCGGGCCGCGCGCCGAGCCGGTCGCGCATCGACTGGACGGCTGCGTCGAAGTCCGCGCCCGTGCGGTCCATCTTGTTGATGAACGCGATGCGCGGCACGCGGTAGCGGTCGGCCTGGCGCCAGACCGTCTCTGACTGCGGCTGGACTCCGGCCACGGAGTCGAAGACCGCGACCGCTCCGTCGAGCACGCGCAGGCTGCGCTCGACCTCCATCGTAAAGTCCACGTGCCCGGGCGTATCGATAATGTTGATCCGGTAGTCGCGCCAGAATGCCGTCGTGGCCGCCGACGTGATGGTGATGC
>Ga0209108_10001354_pt1 | contig 14181 bp, 12 predicted proteins | sample Rifsed10ft1_FD_184003 | JGI IMG/M metagenome (GOLD analysis project Ga0209108, IMG submission 184003) | Soil microbial communities from Rifle, Colorado, USA - sediment 10ft 1 (version 2) | ecosystem: Environmental > Terrestrial > Deep subsurface > Rock core/Sediment | place: Rifle, Colorado...
GGACCCGGGGGTGGCCGCTACATTGACCGCTGGTCAAGGAACGGTGAACCCATTCTAGGTCGGGCGTTTCGCGGGACAATAGTCCCTTCCTCCCAAGGTACGAGCGAGGCGGGCTTTCGCCGAGATCGTACCTTGTCCAGACGGACAAGCGACGAGCGAGGCGGGCTTTCGCCGAGATCTTACCCTGTGAAATCGCGAAGCTGCGTCCGAGGAGGCCTCCTGCCGGAATCGCGGGGTGGCCCGGCTGGGGGTGGACGGCTGGGAGTGGCTGTCGTCGACCAATCGTGTTCCGACCGGGGAACCCGGCGCCGCCGGGCGGGGTAATGACTCCGAAGACAAGTGCGCACGGAGACCAACTGTCCGAAGCCGAGCTGGTAGCGGACGCCCGCGGCGGGAAGGCTGCCGCCTGGGAGGCCATCGTGAGCCGCCATCGGCAGGCCGTCTTCCGCTACGCCTATCTGCAGTCGGGTGATCCGGCGGAGGCGGAGGATATCGCTCAGGAGACCTTCCTGCGAGCATTCCGCTCCTTCCATCACTTCGATGACTCCCGGCCGCTGCGTCCATGGCTTCTCCGCATCGCGCGCAATCTGGCCCGCAACCGCTGGCGCAGCTGGAGCCGAAGAGTGCGGGCGACCGAGCGATGGAAGAGCGAGGCCGCGACCGAGGCGGCCGGGTCGCAAGGCCTCTCCGATGGGGGCCCGGCTCAGGTCGCCGGTCAATTGAGGCGAATTGTGGCGGGCATGCGAGAAGGCGATCGACAGGTGATCTACCTGCGCTTCTTCCTCGGCCTGACGCTGGAAGAGACGAGCGAGGCCCTGTCGTTGCCGCTGGGGACGGTGAAATCGCGGCTGAGCCGCGCCCTGGACCGGCTGCGCGACGAGGTCCAGCGGGACTACCCGACGCTGCGGCAGGCATTGGAAGAATGAACGAGGGTGAAATGCACCCCTGGGAAGCGCGCTTGGAGCAAATCGCCTCGACTGCGGTCTACCCGCCGACGCCGGATCTGTGGCCGGCACTGCGCCGCGAATGGACCACGGGTTCCCAGCGGCGCTCCGCGCCGACATTGGGATGGGCGGCAATGGGCGCGGTCGCCCTGGCCGTCGGCCTGGCGCTGGTTGCGATCCCCAGCGCACGAGCCGCGGTCTACCGGGTGATCCAGCTCGGGGTCGTCCGCATTTTCACCGAGTCGATGACGGTCACTCCGTCCGCCGCCGCCGCGCCCGGAGTCACGCCATCCCTGACGGCGACGCCGGAGTTGCGCGCTCCGCTCGACCTGCTCGGGGCCACCAGCGTGCAATCCATCCGCGAGGCGATGGGGGAGGCGTTCCGTCTTCCCACCTATCCGCCCGACCTCGGGGACCCCGACCTGGCCTTCCTGCAGTCCCCAGGTGGGCCCGTGGGGGTCCTCGTCTGGCTCGACCCCGACGATCCGACCCGGGCCGACCTGGCCCTTCACGTACTGGGACCCGGGGCCTTTGCGGGGAAGAGCGACACCCGGCTGATTCAGGAAACCCAGGTGAGCGGTCAGAAGGCGCTGTGGCTGGTCGGTACGCATGCCTTGCAGCTGCGCACTGGCGAAATGGACTACCGCACCCTCGTAACCGGAAATGTCCTGCTGTGGCAACTGGGGGATACAACCTACCGGCTCGAAACGGACCAGCCTTTAGAGGAGGCCATCCGGATCGCCGAGTCGCTGCGTTGAACGGTTCTGCTCGCCAAAGGAGACGAGATGAGACCTTCGACGATGATTGGGATCGGTCTGATCGTGGCGCTCCTGGCTGTCGGAGCCGCCATTCCGGCGGCCGCCGGCGGCTGGGCGGTGGTCACGTTGGACTCTCTGCCGGAAGGTGTCGTTCCAGGGGTCGATTTCACCGTCGGGTTCACCGTTCGCCAACACGGGGTAACGCTCCTTTCGGACCTGAACCCGGCTCCGGTGGTGACAGCCAGGAACACCGCAACGGGCGAGGTCGTCCGCTCGACGGCGGACGACGACGGACGTGGGCACTATTCCGCGCGCCTGACCTTGCCGACGGCCGGGGAGTGGACGTGGGGCATCCAGGCATTCGGGGGGCAGGTTCAACCCATGCCGGCGATCGCTGTATCGGGCGCGGCGCCGCCGTCGCTCGAATCTCCCGGCCGTGCCGCGCCGGCGGCTCTCGGCGTCGTCGCTGCCGGAGTGGCCGCCCTCGGAATCGGTCTCGCGATCCGTCGTCGGTTCGTCATCTCCGGGATCGCCATCGCCCTGGCGGCGATCGCCGCAGGGGCCTCGATCGGCGGGAACCCTCCTGCATCCTCGACCGTTGAGGCCGCCGCGCCGTCAGCCCTCGATCAAGGGGCAGCGCTGTTCGTAGCCAAGGGCTGCATCGTGTGTCACGTCAACACGGATATCGCGCAGTCCGAATCGACCTCGCCTTCGATCGGGCCAGACCTGACTCACTACAGCAACGACCCCGCCTTCCTCAGCCGCTGGTTGGACAAGCCCGCGTCCGTTCGCCCGGCGACGACGATGCCGGACCTCGGGCTAAGTGCCGACGAGATCGACGCGCTGATCACGTTCCTGAATGGGGAGGGTGGCGCCTGAGGCGTCCCTCCTAACACAATGCCGAGACCTCCTTGAGCGGAGGCCGCCCCGCGCCGCCTGATGTGAGGGACGACTCTGCGGCACCGCAATCGAGGGGCGTTCGCGCTTCGACTGCGGCTCGGGCCTCGTTGCCCTCGGCCCTCGCCTCCGCTCAGCGAGGAAGATCTTTCCTATAGGAGTGAAGATACTTATCCTATCTGAGAGTGGAGAAACCTCCCTGAGCGGAGGCCGCCCCGCGCCGCCTAATGTGAGGGACGACTCTGCGGCCCGCAATCGAGGGGCGCTCGCGCTTCGACAGCGGCTCGGGCCTGGTTGCCCTCGGCCCTCGCCTCCGTTCCGCGAGGAAGATCTTTCCTATTGGGAGTGAAGAGACTTCTCCTATCTGAAAGTGGAGAAACCTCCGTAAGCGGAGGCCGCCCCGCGCCGCCTGATGTGAGGGACGACTCTGCGGCCCGCAATCGAGGGGCGCTCGCGCTTCGACAGCGGCTCGGGCCTCGTTGCCCTCGGCCCTCGCCTCCGCTCAGAGAGGAAGATCTTTCCTATTGGGAGTGAAGAAACTTCTCCCTTTCCTATCGGAGTGACGAAGCTTCTCCTATCTGAAAGTGGAGAAACCTCCGTGAGCGGAGGCCGCTCCGCGCCGCCTGATGTGAGGGACGACCCTGCGGCCGAAGTCCTTCGCCCAGCTCAGGATCATATCGAAGGGCCGCGCGTGCTGCGCCAGCGCAGCATTGCAGTGCTCGACGGCATAGCCTACAATGCGTCTCTGGCACGGAAGCGGAGACCATGCAGGCCATCCTCGTTACCGCCGACGCCGACGAACGCGACATCCTGACCTTCGTGCTGCGCCACGCCGGCCTGGCGGTCTCGGCCAGCATCGACCTCGAACAGGTGACGGCGACGTGGCTCGAACGGCCGGCCGATCTGATCGTGGTGGCCGGGGAAACTGGAAGGGGGCTGACGAAAGACATCGCCGCGCTGCGCGGGGCCACCGAGGTTCCGCTGATCTTGCTCTTGGACGACATCAGCGAATCGACGCACGTTTCGCTGGTGCGGACGGGCGTCGACTTCGTCTTGAGGCGGCCGGTGTCGCCGCTTCTGCTGGCGGCCTACGCGCAGTCGCTGCTGCGACGCGCCGGCGCCGCCGCCGCGTTCGCCGTGCCGACGCTGGATCTGGAGGAGATCGCCCTCGACCCGACGACGCGCAGCGTGCGCCTGGCGGATGCCGTGCCGCGCCGGCTGACGCAGCTCGAGTTCCGTTTGCTCTACCTGCTGATGACCCATCGCGGCCAGGTTCTGCCGACGGACCTGATCGTCGAACGGGTGTGGGGCTACAGCGGGGAAGGCGATCGCGACCTGGTGCGCGGCCTGATCAGCCGCCTGCGCAAGAAAATCGAGGCCGATGCCGACCACCCGATCTACATCCAGACGGTCCCCGGCATCGGCTACCTCTTCGCCCTCGATCACGATTGACGAGGCGCGTTCAACGGCCGACGCGCCCCCATATCTGGGGGGTGAATCTGCACGCGATTTACACGGACTCTGCATGGCAATCGCGCGTCCATTCGTTATAAGCGACCCTTGTATATGGCGACGAACCCCAGCGTCACCTGCCGCAGCTGCGGCCGCGAGATCCGGTTGCGCCGACCCGCGCAGCTTGGACTGCGGCTGGTTTGCCCGGGCTGTGGGACCAAGCTGGAAGTGATCGGCCTGGCTCCGCTCGAAGTCGATTGGGCTTTCGACCAACCCCTGGGTGAAGCGGAGTCGGAAATCCTGGTGGAAGACTCCGGCGCCGAAGGGGACTTGGCCGGAGCGCCGAGTTGAGATCAACCCCGTCCGTGGATCGGGCGGTCGGAAATCGAGAATCGCGGAGGCGGACATGCGCTATGCACAATCTTTGAAACGAAGGAGGCCCCCCGGGTCCGGCGGACCGGCAGGACCGTGGCGGATCGCTCTGGTCGCCAATCTGAAGGACGAAGTAGACCTGGGACCGGACGCCCCGCCGGATGCCGGCGCCGAGTTCGACAAAGCCTCCACGATCGAATCGCTGGCGCGCGCCCTGGAGGCCGACGGCCACTGGGTGCATGTCTGCAGCGGGGACAATACGCTCCCGGAGATTCTTCTCAGCCTGCGGCCGAACATCTGCTTCAACATCGCCGAAGGCATGGGCGGCGACGGCCGCGAAGCGCACGTCCCGGCGCTATGCGAGATGCTGGGTATTCCCTACACCGCCTCGCGCGTCGTAGCCAACGCCCTGTCGCTCGACAAGACCCGCACCAAGCATATCTGGCGCGACATCGGGCTGCCGACGGCCGCCTTCCAGGAGTTTTCGTCTCCGGAGGCGCCGATCGATCCGCGCCTGTCCTTCCCGTTGTTCGTCAAGCCGGCGCGCGAGGGAACGGGCATGGGGGTCGACGCGGCGGCGGTCGTCAATGATGAAGCCGACCTGCGGCGACGAGTGGAGTGGATCACGACCGCCTACCGCCAGCCGGCCCTGGTGGAGACCTTCCTCACCGGCCGCGAGTTCACCGTCGGGTTCATCGGCAATCCCGGTAGCGCTTCGCACCGGCGCCGTCCGTGGCTCTACGACGCCAGCGGCTACCACGTCTTCCCTGTGATGGAGATCGACAGCCAGATCGCCTCGACCCCCGGTATCTACGGCCACGACGCCAAATCCTATGATATCGGCGTCACCGGCGCGCCCGACTACGTCTGTCCGGCGCGCATCCCGGAACGGCTGCGCAGTCGGCTGGTCGAATTGGCGCTGCGCGGGGCCGAAGCCATCGGCGGCTGCGATGTCTCCCGCGTCGATCTGCGCCTGGGCGCCGATGGGCGGCCGTACCTGATGGAGATCAATACGCTGCCCGGATTGAACCCGCTGATCAGCGATCTGTGCATCATGGCCGCCGCCGAAGGGATGGTCTACGACGACCTGATCACCGAGATCCTCTACCTGGCGGCCGAGCGCTTTGGCCTCCCCTTCGACCGTCTGGAAATCCCGGAACTGGTCGAGGCGGCCCATCTGGCCGAGGCGGAGTCGGTGCCGGTATTTGAACGGCGCCAGGCGAGCGCCCGTGGAGGCGGCAGGCGCCGCACGACAGGCCAGCGCCGGGCGAAGTAGGGCCCATCAACGACGAAAGTTCCAGGGGCGGGTCTCGGACCCGCCCCTGTGCGTCTCCCGACAGCGCCCTGCGGTAGAATCGGGAGGCGGGCATGACTTGCGGAGGTAGCGGACGATGAAGCCGATGTGGACTCCAGGGCGCCGGGCGCCGATCTACGCCGATGTGCCCGATGAGCAGTGGAACAACTGGCGCTGGCAACTCTCGCACCGCCTGAACACGGCCGACGAGATTGCCCGCGTGCTGCGCCTCACTCCGAGCGAATCCAAGGCGCTGGCGGCCACCCACTTGTTCCGGGTGGACATCACCCCGTATTTCATCTCGCTGATGGATCCCGACGACCCGCAGGACCCCGTCCGCCTCCAGGTGATCCCGACCGCCGCCGAGCTCGAGCCGTTCACGGCCATGATGGCCGACTCCCTGGCGGAAGACGCACACTCGCCCGTGCCCGGCCTCGTCCACCGTTATCCCGACCGGGTGTTGATGCTGGTCACGACGCAGTGCGCCTCCTACTGCCGCTACTGCACCCGTTCGCGCATCGTCGGCGACCCGGCGGAGCAGTTCTCGCGGGCCGAGTTCGAGATGCAGATCGAGTATCTGCAGCGCACGCCGCAGGTGCGCGATGTCCTGTTGTCCGGGGGCGACCCGCTGACGCTGGCGCCCAAGATCCTGGCCGAGCTGCTCGAGCGGCTGCGGGCGATCGAGCACATCGAGATCATCCGCATCGGGTCACGCGTGCCGGTCTTCCTTCCGATGCGGGTCGACGAAGAGCTGTGCGACCTGCTGCAGCGTTTCCACCCGCTGTGGCTCAACATCCACGTCAACCATCCCAACGAGATCACGGAAGAACTGGCCCAGGCCTGCGACCGCATGAGCCGGGCCGGCATCCCGCTGGGCAATCAATCGGTCCTGCTGGCCGGCGTCAACGATTGCGTCCACATCCAGCGCAAGCTCGTCCAGGATCTCGTGCGGATGCGCGTCCGACCGTACTACCTCTACCAGTGCGACCTGGTGGAGGGATCGGGCCATTTCCGGACGCCGGTGGCCAAGGGCGTAGAGATCATCGAAGGATTGCGCGGGCACACTTCGGGCTACGCCGTGCCTACGTTCGTCGTCGATGCGCCCGGCGGCGGCGGCAAGATCCCCTTCATGCCGAACTACCAGCTCAGCGCCTCCGACCATAAGATCGTCATGCGCAACTTCGAGGGCTACATCACGACCTACGAAGAGCCGATCGAGTACGCGCCGCATGACCCTGAGAAGTGCAGCTACTGTCAATCCAAGCGGCTGGAGCCGGGACAGTCGGGCGTCAGCGGTCTGCTGGACGGCGACGGGATGTTCATCAAACCGGAGGGGTTCGACGAGGTCCATAGCCGCGGTGGGGGAGTGCATCGCCTGCGGGCCGATCCCACCAAGTGGCAGCCGCGCGGGATCGGCGAGCCCGCCAAGGCCCTGCCGGCCGGTGAGGGCGCCGAGGACTGACGACCGGCGGCGCCGCGCCCGCGTGGCGTCAAGAAAAGCGCGCCCCGATCAGGGGAGCGCTTTTCGTGCGGGCGACGCCAAGGCAGTCAGGGATTGGTCTGTTTCTCGGGGCGCGGCGCCGGACTCGGCCGCTTCCAAGAAGAGACCGCCGACGGAGGCCGGGCCGTCGCGCGCAGCAGACGAGCGGACTCGGCATCGATCCGATCCTGGTCCGGGTGGGGCTGTCGCAGCTGGTCGATGGGAGTCGGCTTGAACACCTGGCACCTCCGCGAAGTCGTCTCGCGGGGAAGCCAGATGCAAGTTCCAGGCCGGCGGGCGGCCCGTCCTTCGGACAAGGAAGGAGTAGTTGAAGCTTACCCTCCAGGGAGCATGGGGACCTGGATCGAGTGACGCCGGGCGAACTCGATCGCCTCCGGGTAGCCGGCGTCGGCATGCCGGACCACACCCATCCCCGGATCCGTTGTCAGGACGCGCTCGAGTCGCCGATCGGCTTCCGGAGTGCCGTCGGCGACGATCACCTGCCCGGCGTGAATGCTGTAGCCGATGCCGACCCCGCCGCCGTGATGCAGGCTGACCCAGGTCGCCCCGCCGACGGCATTGATCAGCGCGTTGAGCAGCGGCCAGTCGGCGATCGCGTCCGACCCGTCCTTCATCCCCTCCGTCTCGCGGTTGGGGCTGGCGACGGAGCCGGCGTCGAGATGATCCCGGCCGATGACGATCGGCGCCGTGACCTCGCCGCTGCGCACCAGCTCGTTGAAGCGAAGCCCGGCCCGGGAACGCTCGCCGTAGCCGAGCCAGCAGATGCGCGCCGGGAGTCCCTGGAAGGCCACTTTCTCCTGCGCCATCCGAATCCACCGGTGGAGGGCGACGTCTTCCGGGAACAGGTCCAGAATCGCCTCGTCGGTGCGCTGCAAGTCGGCCGGATCACCCGACAGGGCGACCCAACGGAACGGTCCCTTGCCCTCACAGAAAAGCGGCCGGACGTAAGCCGGGACGAAACCCGGGATGCTGAAAGCGTCGTGCACGCCGTGGTCGAAGGCGCGTTGGCGAAGGTTGTTGCCGTAGTCGAAGACGATGCTGCCGCGCGCCCGCAGGTCGAGCATCGCCTGCATGTGCCGCGCCATCGACTCCATGGACCGGCGGACATAGCCCTCTGGATCGGCCGCACGTAATTCGGCTGCCTGCTCCAGGCTCAGCCCGTCCGGGACATATCCATAGAGCGGATCGTGGGCAGAGGTCTGGTCGGTCACCACGTCCGGGACGACATGGCGAACGACGAGTTCGGGCAAGACGTGGGCGGCGTTGCCGATCAGCCCGATCGAAAGGGGCTGTCCTGCCTGGCGGGCCTCGTCGACCCACGTCATCGCCTCCTCCAGGTCGCCGCTGATGCGGTCGAGCTGGCGGAGCGACAGGCGGCGCTCGGCTCGGGCGCGATCGACTTCGACGATTAGCGCCACGCCTTCGTTCATCGTCACCGCCAACGGCTGGGCGCCGCCCATCTCGCCCAGCCCGGCCGAGACGACAAGCTTGCCCTTCAGGCTCGGCCAGCCGTTCAGGCGCGCCAGAGACGCCAGCGTCTCGTACGTTCCCTGCAGGATTCCCTGAGTGCCGATGTAGATCCAGCTGCCGGCGGTCATCTGGCCGTACATGATCAGGCCGGCGGCCTCCAAGCGCTCGAAGTTCTCCTGGGTGGCCCAGGCCGGGACGATGTTGGAGTTGGCCAGCAAGACGCGCGGGGCGTCCGGGTGAGTGCGGAAGACGGCCACCGGCTTGCCGGACTGGACCAGCATCGTCTCGTCCGGCTCGAGGCGTTCGAGCGTTGTCAGCAGGGCCTCAAAGCAATCCCAGTTGCGAGCCGCCTTTCCCCGCCCGCCGTACACGATCAGATTCTCGGGGTCGCCGGCGACCTCCGGATCGAGGTTGTTCTGCAGCATGCGGTAGGCGGCTTCGATCAACCAGTTCTTGCAGGTCAACTTTGTGCCGCGCGGGGATCGGATGACTCGGGGCATGATGACGCTCCTGTGTTGACGGCAGGGGACCTTCACCAGGATTCTACAGCCGGCGGCCCCTCGGCCGCCGTTTACCCCAACCCCGACCCCCTCCCCGGCGTAGCGAGTCTCCCGCTTTGGACGGATCACGGGGGAGGGGGAGGAAAAACTTCGAGAGGGAGGGGCCGCTTCGCCGCCCCTCCCTCTCGAAAGAACTCTGCCTCCCCCGGCACTTCAGCACGAGATGCGAAGGAGGCCTGCTGCAGGGGGGCCCCTTCGCTGTGCTACGGGATGCTACGAGGAGGGCAGGGAGGGGGTGAACCCGTGCGTCGCGGACCCCCCAACAAAAAGCAGCGGGCCAAGGGCTCCCGCTGCTGATGGTCGGGGCGGGCGGATTTGAACCGCCGACCTCACGGACCCGAACCGTGCGCTCTAGCCGGTCTGAGCCACGCCCCGAGGACTCGCGGGATTATATCAGAAGGTCCATCGAGTGGTCCGTGGACGGTGGGCGGTGGTCAGAAAGGACCCCGCGGACCGCTGACCACTGGCCACTGACCACTATGCTGTTCTGAAGACCTTGGCCGCCGCGGCGGCTTGCTTTTCGTCGATCGGGACCATGAAGCAGAACAGGCTGCCCATGCCTTCCTTACTCTCGCACCAGATCTGTCCGCCGTGCATTTCCACCATCGCCTTGGCGATCGAGAGTCCCAGGCCCATCCCGCCGTGCGTGCGGGTCAGATGCGACTCGACCTGGTAGAAGCGCTCGAAGACGCGGTCGATCTCGGTGGCGGGGATGCCGATGCCGGTATCGACGACGAACACCCGGGCGAAGCCGCCTTCGCTCTCGACCTTGACCCCGATTTGGCCGCCCTTGTCGGTGAAGGCCATCGCATTCCGGATCAGGTTGCTCAGGGCGACCTCGATCTTGTCGCGGTCCCCGCTGACGACGACCGGGTCCTGGCTGGGGACGTCGCAGCCGATCTCGATTTGCTTCTCGACGGCCGAATCCTCGAAGCGGCTGACCATGTCCTGGGCCAATTTCGACAGCGAGAAGGGGGCGCGCCGCACCCGCGACTGGCCTTCTTCCTTGTGCGAGATCGTCGACATATCCTCGATGATCGACTTCAGCCGCATGGCGCTGCGGATGATGACTTCCATCTGTTCCTGGTAGTCGGCCGGGATGATCTCGGTGAGAAAAGTGGCATGGCCCAGGATCAGACCGAGCGGAGTGCGCAGCTCGTGCGAGGCGATGGCGATGAAATCCGACTTCATCCGGTCGAGGCGGGTAAGTTCGGCGTTGGCATCCTGCAGCTTGATCAGCAGGCGGGCGTTCTCGATGGCGATGGCGGCCTGGGCCGCCAGGGTTTCGAGGATGGCCAGGTCGTCTTCGGTATAATGGCGGGTGGGATGCTTGTTGACGGCCTCGATGACCCCGATGGCCTCCCGTTTGACGAGCAGCGGCACCCCCAGGATGGAGCGGGTTTTGAACTGGAGCGCGCTGTCGATTCGCCGGTAGACGCGCGGATCGGCGGCCGCGTCCTGGACGACCATCGGGCGTGTGTGGGTGAAGACCCAGCCGGCGATGCTCGAATCGAGCGGCACGCTCAAGGTGCTCAGGGCGCCCTGCGGGGCGCCGGAGGACGCCTCAAACCGCAGTTCCCCGGCGGACGGGTCGTAGAGCAGGATCGAGGCGGCTTCACTCTGAGTCAGCTCGGCGGCGCTGTCGACCACGCTCTGCAGCAACTGCGGCAGATCGTGGGTCGAACTCAGCGTGCGGCTGACCTCGAGCAGACGCTCCAGGTGATGTGGCTTGCGGGGGGAGGTGGGCCGGTCAACCGGCATCGGCAGCACCGACCATAGGACCGGATTCTAGCATAGGCGGGTCCGCCCGCGGCGGCGGAGCCGGCAAACCAGAACGGCAGGAGGGCCGAATGGCAGTCAGGAAGAAGGTGCGGGTGGCGATCATCGGCGTCGGCAACTGCGCCTCGTCGCTCGTGCAGGGCGTCCACTACTACCGGAACGCCAAGGTCGGCGACAGCGTCCCCGGCCTGATGCACGTCGATATGGGGGGCTACCATATCCGCGACATCGAATTCAGCGCCGCGTTCGATGTCGTCAAGACCAAGGTCGGCAAAGACCTCAGCCAGGCGATTCTGGCCTACCCCAACAACACCATCGCGTTTGCCGACGTGCCGCGCCTCAACGTGCGTGTCCACCGCGGCATGACGCACGACGGACTGGGGACGTATCTGGCGTCGGTCGTCGAGAAGGCGGAAGGCCCGACGGACGACATCGTCCGCATCCTTAAGCAGACCAAGACCGACGTCGTCGTCAACTACCTGCCGGTCGGTTCGGAAATGGCGACCAAGTGGTACGCCGAGCAGGTGCTCGAGGCCGGCTGTGCCTTCGTCAATTGCATCCCGGTCTTCATCGCCAGCTCCGACTACTGGGGCGGGCGCTTCCGCGAGCGGCGCCTGCCGATCATCGGCGACGACATCAAGAGCCAGGTCGGCGCCACCATCGTCCACCGCGTCCTGACCAATCTGTTCACCGACCGGGGGATTCACCTGGACCGAACCTACCAGTTGAACTTCGGCGGGAACATGGACTTCTACAACATGCTCGACCGCGGCCGCCTGGAGTCGAAGAAGATCTCGAAGACGAACGCTGTAACCAGCCAGCTGCCTTATGTCCTGGCGCCGGAAAACGTCCATGTCGGCCCGAGCGATTATGTTCCGTGGATGACCGATCGCAAGTGGTGCTACATCCGGATGGAAGGGACCACCTTCGGCGACGTGCCGCTCAATCTCGAACTCAAGCTGGAAGTGTGGGATTCGCCGAACTCGGCCGGGGTGGTCATCGACGCCGTGCGCTGCGCCAAACTGGCGCTCGATCGCGGCCTGTCCGGTCCGCTCCTGCCGCCGTCGGGCTATTTCATGAAGACCCCGCCCAAGCAGTTCAGCGACGATATCGCCCGGCAGATGGTCGAGGACTATATCGCCGGCAAGCCGTACCCCGCCTGAGACCCGCGGCGGGCGCCGAGGAGCCAAAGTGCGCGCCCTGCGTCTGGCCCGTCCCGCGCCCATCGATCATGCACCGCTGCAACGGGAGGACCTGCCTGTGCCGGAACCGGCGCCGGGCGAGGTCCTCCTGCGCGTGCGGGCCTGCGCCGTGTGCCGCACCGACCTGCATCTGGTCGAGGGAGATCTCCATCCGCCGCGCTTGCCGCTGACGCCGGGCCACCAAGTCGTGGCCGAGGTGGTGGCGGCCGGGGAGGGGAGCCCGCTTCCCCAGGGGGCACGCGTGGGAGTGCCGTGGCTCGGCTGGACATGCGGCGCCTGCGCCTTCTGCCGCCGGGGCGAAGAGAATCTGTGCCCGGAAGCACGTTTCACCGGCTTTCACTACGACGGCGGTTTCGCAGAGTATCTGACGGCCGATGCCGATTTCGTCTTCCCCCTTCCGGAAGCGCTCTCCGACGAGGCCGCCGCGCCGCTCCTGTGCGCCGGGATCATCGGTTATCGGTCCCTGCGCCGGGTGGACCTGGCGCCGGGCGAGGCGCTCGGCCTGATCGGGTTCGGCGCCAGCGCGCACCTCGCCCTGCCGGTGGCGAGGTCGTGGGGCTGTCGCGTCTTCGTGTTCACCCGGTCTGAAGCCCATCGCCGGCTGGCACTGCAACTCGGGGCGGCCTGGGCCGGCGGAATCGACGATGCGCCGCCGGCCGAACTCGATCGGGCGATCCTATTTGCGCCGACCGGCGACTTGGTGCCGCCGATCCTGGAGCGCTTGCGACCGGGCGGGACGCTGGCGATCAATGCCATTCACCTCTCGCCGATCCCCTCCATGCCCTATGCGCTGCTGTACGGCGAACGCGTCGTGAAGTCGGTCGCCCATGCCACTCGCCAGGACGGCCGTGATTTCCTTCGGCTGGCGGGCGAACTCGGCCTTCGACCGACCGTGAGGACGTATCCGCTGGAGGACGCCAACCAGGCGCTGGCCGACCTCCGCCACAGTCGGCTGGAAGCGGCGGCGGTCCTGCTCCCATGATCGCTGCGCTTACGTTTCATCGGCCCAACGAGGCGCAGGGATGATCCGCCTGGGGACCTCGGGCTTCTCTTACGATGACTGGGTCGGCGCCTTCTACCCGCCGGATCTGCCGAAACGGGAGTGGCTTGCTTACTATGCCCGCGAGTTCGACACGGTGGAGCTCAACGTCACCTACTACCGAATCCCGGACCGCCGCACCGTCGTGGGGTGGGCCGAGCGCACACCGCCCGGTTTCCTCTTCGCCGTCAAGGCCTTCGGCGGATTGACTCACGAGCGTCAGGAGCCGGATTTCGCCGGCTTCGCAGGTGCGATCGAGCCGCTCCGCGCGGCGGGTAAGCTCGGCTGCATTCTGGCCCAGTTTCCTTACGCCTTCGCCCCGACGGCGGCGAACTGGAGCTACCTCGGGCGGCTGCGAGAGGGCCTGGGGGATCACACGGTCGTGGTCGAGTTCCGACAGCGTGGCTGGGTCCAACCGGATACCTTCGAGCGCATGAAAGGGCTCGGGCTGGGATTCTGCTGCGTCGACGAGCCTCCCCTGGAGGGGCTGATGCCACCGCAGGCGCACGCCACCGGGCCGGTCGCCTACGTCCGCTTCCACGGCCGAAATGCGCGCAAATGGTGGGAGCACGACCAGGCGTGGGAGCGCTACGACTACACCTATCCGGACGGCGAGCTCAGAGAGTGGCTCCCCCGGCTGAAGCTCCTGGACCAACAGGCCGAGGTCGTGCTGGTCTACGCCAACAACCACTATCGCAGTCAGAGTGTCGACACGCTGCGGGCCCTGCGGGGGATGCTGGCGGAGGGGTGAGCATTCGCCCGGCCGTTCTCCGTCGCGGAGCCGGTCCTCAGCCCTTCGATATGATCCTGAGCTGGGCGAAGGACTGCGCCCGCACGGTTCGACCTCCCAGCCGAAGGCCCGAGGCGGGCTCCGGTCAGGGAGGGTGCGTCACTCTCCATGGAAACTACGTCC
>Ga0209108_10001355_pt1 | contig 14174 bp, 16 predicted proteins | sample Rifsed10ft1_FD_184003 | JGI IMG/M metagenome (GOLD analysis project Ga0209108, IMG submission 184003) | Soil microbial communities from Rifle, Colorado, USA - sediment 10ft 1 (version 2) | ecosystem: Environmental > Terrestrial > Deep subsurface > Rock core/Sediment | place: Rifle, Colorado...
CCCCCGGCCGGGCCGGCGCCCGGCCGGCCATTTACCTGGAGAGATCCATGAAACCCGCCGTTGCCATCGTGTTCGTGCTGGGAATGCTCCCCCGCATCGCTTCCGGTCAGGCCGCCGCCTCGATTCAGCCGCTGTTCGAGTCCAACAAGGGCTACCTGATCCGGTCGGCCGAGTTGATGCCCGAGGCCAACTACGGGTTCAAGCCGGCGCCCACCGTCAGGAGCTTCGGCGAGATCATCGGCCATCTGGCGAACGAGAACTACCTCATGTGCGCGGCCGGCAAGGGCGAGGCGAATCCGGTCGCCGCGACGGACTTCGAGAAGGTCGCGGTGAAGGCCGAGCTCGTCAAAGCGCTCCGCGAATCGCTGGCCTATTGCGATGATGCCTACCGGATGCCGGACGCCCGGGCCATGGAGCCGACCGAGATCTTCGGGATGAAGGGGAACAGGCTCTGGGCCATAACCCTGAACCTGACCCACAACGGCGAACACTACGGGAACCTGGTTACTTATCTCCGGATCAAGGGACTGGTCCCGCCCTCGAGCCAGGGCAGCTCCATGTAAAAAGGGGCCGCCGGGTTCACTCCCCAACCCGCTGTCAGGAGGATTTGCGATGAAACCTCGTCTTGCCGTTGCACTCGCGCTCGCGATTCCCGGGGCGGTCTCCGCTCAGGGCGTCGCCTCGGTTCAGCCCCTGTACGAAATGTCCAAAGGCTGGCTGGTGAAGTCGGCCGAGCAGATGCCCGAAGCCGATTACGGCTTCAAGCCCACTCCCCAGGTGCGGAGCTTCGGCGAGCTAATCGGTCACGTGGCCAACGCCAACTTCATGTTCTGCTCGAGCATCCTGGGAGAAAAGAGCCCGGTCACCCAGGATTTCGAGAAGACCACCGACCGGGCCGCGTTGATCAAGGGGATCAAGGACGCCTTCGCCTACTGCGACGGGGCCTACAAGATCACCGACGCCCGATCCCGGGAACCGATCGAGTTCTTCGGCATGAAGGGGGACAAGCTGTGGGTGCTGATGTTCAACGTGGCCCACAACAGCGAGCACTACGGGAACGTGGTCACGTACTTCCGGCTCAAGGGCATGGTCCCGCCCTCGAGTCAGCAGGGCGGGATGTAGCTAGGGGGCCCGCACCCGGTTCCGCAGCACCCCCACCCCTTCGATCTCGACCTCCACGACATCACCCGGCTTCATCGGCCGGGTGGTGCCGGGAGTTCCGGTGAAGATCAGGTCGCCCGGCTCGAGAGTGACATAGCGGCTCACGTAGCTCACGATTGCGGGCACGTCGAAGATCAGGTCCCGGGTCCGCTGGGACTGCACCACCTCCCCGTTGAGCCGAGTCTGGAGCAGCAGGTCTCCGTAGTTGAGCCCGGTCACGATTGCCGGCCCCAGGGGACCGAAGGTGTCGGTGGCCTTGGCCCGGAACCACTGGAGATCGCTTCGTTGCCAGTCCCGCTCGCTCACGTCGTTGCCGGCGGTGACGCCGAACACGTACTGCGGGGCGTCCGCGGCCGAGACCTTGCTGGCCCGCTTCCCGATCACCACCACCAGCTCGCCCTCGTAGTGCAGGTTCCCGGCGTCGGGCGGGTAGATGATGTCCGCCCCGGGTCCTACGATCGAAGTGGGCATCTTGGCAAAGAGACCGGGATACTGGGCGGTGGGCCGTTCGCCGAGGTGGGACTTGTAGTTGAGCCCCACGGCAATGACCTTGCCGGGAACGATCGGCGCCAGCAGGCTCGCCCCGGCCAGCGGGACGCTGCGGCCGGTGGGCCTGGGGTTCCCGAACAGGTCGCCCGATAATTCCCGGATCCGGTCCGCCTCCAGAACCCCGTACCCGGTCCGCCCCTCAGCCGTGTAGCGGACGTACCTGGTGACCTGGGCCGGAACGGCCGGGGCGCTGCCGAGCGCGAGGACCAGGAAGCCGGCGCCGCGAAGCCGTGGGGATAGGATCATGGAGCCCTAAGCTTCGGCCCGCCGAAGCAATCTGGCAAGTCAACTCGCAAGCGGCGGCCTCAGGCCTGTTCCAGGGCCTCGCGATCCTCCTCCGTGAGCGCCGAGCTCCGGCCGGACCGGAAGTCCCGACACCGGCGGCTCATCACCATGAACGCCTGGTGCACCCCGGCCGGCGAGGCGGTGAACCCGGCCGCATACGCCGCGTCTATCCCCATGCCGCCAGCCTCCGCGAACGCGTCCACATTGGCTCCGAGGTAGATGAACTCCCATTGATAGACTTGCCGCTGGCGCTCGATCAGCTCCCGGATCCGATCCTTGCTGAACTCGCGGCTGGCATTCTCCCTACCGTCCGTGATGATGACGAAAAGGACTCGGCCCGGGCGGCGATGCTCCGGCATCGAGGCGAGCCGGGTCCCGGCGCGCCCAATCGTGCGCCCCACGGCATCCAGGAGCGGAGTCATGCCCCGGGGCTTGAGCCGAAGCGGGGGCGCTTCCGCGACCGGTCGGGCGACGTACACCTCGTCAATTCCCTCGCTGTCGAACTGGGTGAGCGAAAGGCCGCAATCGCCGGGGAGCTTGCGCTGGTCCTCGAGGAAGCGAGCGAACCCGCCCTCCACATCGCTCTGGACGGAGGCCATCGAGCCGGAGCGGTCGAGCAAGACGGTGATGTCGGTGCGGAGCGGATCGGTCATGGTTCCTTCCTTGCCCTCCCGGGGCCAACGGGGTATCTTGACAGTGACAAGATAAGATATCCAAGCATCTATACGGTGTCAAGATCTCCGCGCAAGACCTACCATCATGGAGACCTCCGGAGGGCGATCCTGGAGGCCGCCCGGGAATTGCTGGATCGCGAGGGCCCCTCGGCGCTCAGCTTCCGAAGGATCGCGGAGGCGGTGGACGTGAGCCACGCGGCGCCGCTGGCCCACTTTCCGGACCGGCTCTCGCTCGATGCCGCCCTGGCGGCCCAGGGGTTCCGGGAGCTCGCCACCCAGTGCGAGCACCTCCGCGCTCCTGTCGCTTTTGCGGCGCCAGCGGTTCCGGCGCTCTCGGTGAGCCGCAGGCCCGAAGCACAAGGTCCGGGGTTACCCGCATCTTCCGGAAAGCGCGGGTCGGGACTTTTCGCGATGCGGCTGGTGACCGCCGCCCTCATGTACCTTCGGTTCGCGCTGGAGCATCCGGGCTTGTACGCCGTGATGTCGCAGCCGGAGCTGGGCGAGCGGCTGAGGCAGTCGGAACCCGGCGAGGAAGGAGAACCGGCGCTTCGAGAGCTCCTCGACGAGAAGACCCGGGCCTTCTCGGTCTTTGTCGAGCTGGTCCGAAAGGGGCAGGCAGCGGGCGAGCTCCGGCGGGACATCGCGCCGGAGAGCGCGGCGCGCCTGGTCGCCGCGCTGGCGGAGGGGCTGGCCCATCAATACCTCTCGGACCGCCGAGGAATGGAGCGCCTGAGGGAGGCGGAAGCTCTGTTCGAGTCGCTGCTCCGCGGGCTGGAGAAATGACCGAGGTCGCCACGTTCGCCGGAGGATGTTTCTGGTGCATGGAAGCGGTGTTTCGACCGCTGCGGGGGGTGGAGCGAATCGTTTCCGGCTACATCGGTGGCCGGCTCCCGAACCCGAGCTACGCGGCGGTGTGCACCGGCGTCACCGGACACGCCGAAGCCATCCAGATCAGCTTCGACTCGTCGGTGATCTCGTACCTCGAGCTGCTGGAGTTCTTCTTCGCGTTTCATGACCCTACGACCCTCAACCAACAAGGGCCCGACGAGGGGACCCAGTACCGTTCGGGGATCTTCTATCACTCGACCAGCCAGAGGGAGGAAGCCGAACGGACGATCCAGGCTCTCGAGAAGGCCGGGACCTTCCCCGGCGCCATCGTTACCGAGCTTACTCCCGCCACCGAGTTCTATCCCGCCGAGGCATCCCACCAGGACTACTTTCGGCGGAACCCCGACAACGCGTACTGCCAGGCCACGATCACGCCGAAGCTCGCGAAGCTCCGCCGGAAATACGCAGAGAGGCTTGCCCGCCCCGTCTAGGGCCAGGACCCGTTGTATCCATCCTACGCCAAGGCTCTGACCCCTCCCGAGCCCGCTGTAACACGTTGTACGACAAATACTTGATTGCGATGGCAGAGTACCCCCGAGGGGCACGGCGCTTGCGCTGCATGGAATGGGGAAACGCCTCCAGAGGGGGAGCCATGTTGCAGAGACGCGGAACTCGAATCTCAGGGCTGACCGCCGCGCTGGCAGCGGTACTGCTGGGCGCGAGCCGCGCCGAGGCCCAGGGTTGCGATCAGCGCGCGATGCCCAATCCGGTATACCCGGGTGATCCGGGCTCCGCCTGGGCTCCGTCAGTCATGGGGAGCGGCGCGATCGGCATCACCGGAACTAACCCGCGGAGCGGGAACGGCTCACTCGAGGCCTGGACCACGGGCAGCCTTCTGGACTGGTCGTTCTTCCGGATGGCGAGCGAAGGGGCGGCGTGGGGCCTCCTCTCCGACGTCAATTGCGTCTCCTTCGAATGGTGGCGCGACGCGCCCGGGTCGGGTGACCCTCTCGAAGCGACCTGGGTCAACCAGACCCCGGCGTTCCGGATCCTGGTCAAGGACGGCGACACCTACAGCCAGCTCATCTGGGAGGGCTGGTACAACGGCGCCGGGCCCACCGCCAACGGCGTGTGGAATTTCTCGGATCTTACCAACCAGGTTTTCTGGCGCCACTACGACGGCGGGATTGATTACACCTACGGCGGGTGCGCCAACCAGTCGTTCCAGGGATCGGCGACCCTGCTCACCTTCTCCATGGCCAGCTGGGTCGAGCAGTGCTACTCCGCGACCGCCCAGGTCTACGGCATCATGCTGGGATTGGGGAGCTACTGGCCGGCTTCGTACCACGCCTTCCTCGACAACGTGCAGCTCTCCTTCGAGGAGACCGGGTTCGCCGTCGAGGACAACTTCGAGTTGCCGGAGACTGCGGCGCCCGAGCCGGGGACCCTCATTCTGGTCGGCACCGGCCTCTCCGCGCTGGCCGGCTCCGGGTACCTCCGCCGCCGAAGAAAGAGCTGACGGGCCCGACTCATCCCCCTTGCGCTTTGCGCGAAGAACGATAAGATATATCGCAAGCTACATCTTAAGTCATGTCTTGCGAGGTATCTTACTGTGCATAAACCACGCGACGACTGGGGGTTAGGTGATCTGGCCGACTTCTTTTCGGCCGAACTACCCGGCATCTTCGGCTTTCGGGCTGGAGGCGGCCGACACCGCTCCCGGCCCCGACGAAGCCCGATGTTCGAATCGGGTGAGGTCAAGTTCGTAATCCTGCGGCTGCTCAGAGAAAAGCCCCGACACGGCTACGAGGTCATCAAGGCGCTGGAAGAGCGGCTGGCGGGGTGCTACAGCCCATCGGCCGGGACGGTCTATCCGACGCTGCAAATGCTCGAGGACCAGGGATACGTCAGAGTAGTCGAGGAAGGCGGCAAGAAGGTCTATCACATCACCCCTCCGGGCGAAGCATTCCTCGACGAGCACAAGGCCGCCATCGAAGACATTTTCGACCGGGTTCGCGACACCGTCCGGGACTTCGCCGGCGGCCCCATGGGGCACCTGCACCAGGCGTTCGCCGGGGTTGCCCGGGCCACCTACAAGCGGGCCTGGCGGTTTGGGCCGGCGCACCCGGCGGTCCCCCGCATCGTCGAGATCCTCAAGCGTGCCGGACGAGACATCGAAGCCGAATGGACTCGGGAGCAAGGAGGGCCGGAATGAGATGGCCGAGCTGGATCCTGGTGGTGTTTCTGCTGGCGTGGATGGGGCCGATGATGCGCTGGATCCTCGGATCGGAACGGACCCCGAAGCGGCTCCGGCCCCGCGACCGCAAGGAGCTCGACACCCGGCTCGAGGACGCGCTTGCCTCGCGGGACCAGGTCATCGAGGACCTGCAACAACGGATCAGCGAGCTGGAATCCCGGCTTGATTTCACCGAGCGGCTTCTGGCGGAGCGGTCGCAGGCGGCGCTTCCGTGAGCCGTCCTTCCCGACCCCTTAACGCGGCCTTCAGTCACCGGGGGGCAGCTTACTGGGGCGGCTGGCAGCCATTGGCCGTTTGATCTGAGGTCGACATGAATCGCGCCCGGGTCCTCATCACCTCCCTCACCGTTCTGGCCGCGGGCCAGGCCGGCTGCATCTATCGCGGGACTCCGGTTCCGGTGGCCGGTGACACCCGGCTCCTCGCGGGCGAGTGGGAAGGCACCTACGAGAGCGAGGCGACCGGCCGCAGCGGAATCATCACCTTCTCGCTCAAGGCGGGCACCGATTCCGCCTTTGGCGACGTGCTGATGGTTCCTCGGCGAGCCGAATATCCCCAGGCGCCGGGCGCGGAGCCGGGAGGGAACCTCCCTCGAGCGATGACCCGGCTGCTCCGGATTTCCTTTGTTTGGTGCGCGGCTGGCGCCGTCACCGGCCGGCTCGATCCCTATGAGGACCCCGACACCGGGGAGCGGATTCAAACCGTGTTCGAAGGCCTGCTCGACCGGAGCACCTTCGCGGGGACCTTCGTGTCGGTGTACGCGACCAGTGGACGGCGGGTAGCCGGCACCTGGACTGTAACCCGGAAATCCGGAGGGGGGGGACCCCAGGTTGCACCCCGCTCGGACGCCAGCCCCCGCCCCGGGCCGGGCTGCCGTCCTCCCGGATAGCCGCCGTCTATTTGACCTTGTCCTGGCCGGGGCACTTTACCCGCTCAAACCGCACCTCGATGCTCGGTCCGTCCCCTTCGTTCCGGGGAATCAGCGACCCGTCCGAAGCCATCCGATAGATGATCCGGGTCGGGAACCCTTTCTTCTCCGGGTTCTCGAACACGACGTATTCCGATGCCAGGGTTTTGAGAGGATAGACGTCTTCCGGCTTGCCGTCGCTCGAGGCCGCGAACACCACCACACTGTCCATCCACTGGATCCGGGTGAACTCGTACCCGGTGGCGCGGTCTTTCGTCAGGTATCGGGTGGTCGCGAGCAGAAGGTTTTCGGACGGGGCGGTCCAGTTCTCCTCGACCCAGGTGTCCTTGCCGGTCTGGGCTCGCCAGCAGCCTTCGAAGAACTTGAACTTCGCGAAGTCGACCTTCGGCTTTGGGGGGGGGGGAGCCGGCTTCTCAGGGGGCCGGGCCGGTTCCTGGGAATTGAGCGTGGGGACCGCGGCGAACGCGGCCCAGACGAGGAAGGGGAGGCGCATAGGAGCGGCCATTGGCTATAAGGCTATTGGCTATTAGCTGTCGTGCCAGCAGGTTAAGTTGTTGGCTGAAACAACGCTAGGCCACCGCGCGCCGAGGCCTGGTGACCGGCGGCACAACTGACGGAGCGAAGCCAGCATGACGACCACCATCTCCCCTCAGGCCACCCGGACCCCGTTCAAGGTCAAGGACATTTCCCTGGCCGAGCTGGGGCGCAAGGAGATCCGGCTGGCCGAACAGGAAATGCCGGGACTCCTGGCGATCCGGGCGGAGTACCGTAAGCAAAAGCCCCTGGCCGGGGCCCGGATCATGGGGTCGCTGCACATGACGGTGCAGACCGCGGTGCTGATCGAGACCCTGGCCGACCTCGGGGCCGATGTCCGGTGGGTTTCCTGCAACATTTTCTCGACCCAGGATCATGCCGCGGCCGCGGTTGTGATAGGCCGGGACGGCACGCCGGCCTCTCCACGGGGGATCCCCGTTTTTGCCTGGAAGGGGGAGACGCTGGAGGAGTACTGGTGGTGCACCGAACAGGCCTTCATGTGGCCGGACGGTGCGGGGCCGACGCTCCTGCTGGACGACGGCGGCGACGCCACCCTACTGGTTCACAAGGGGCACGAATTCGAGCGGGCCGGGCGGGTTCCCGACCACGACCCGGCAACGGAGCCCGAGGAGTGGGGGGTGGTCCTCAACCTGCTTCGGTCCGAACAGCAGAAGCACCCGGGGCGGTGGACCCGGGTGGCCAAGGACATCGTGGGCGTCTCCGAGGAAACCACCACCGGGGTCCGCCGGCTCTACGAGATGATGCGCCAGGGGACCCTCCTGTTCCCGGCGATCAACGTGAACGACTCGGTCACCAAGTCGAAATTTGACAATATCTATGGGTGCCGGCATTCGGTGATTGACGGTCTCAACCGGGCCACCGACGTGATGCTGTCGGGCAAGCTCGCGGTGGTGTGCGGGTACGGAGAGGTGGGCAAGGGCTGCGCCCAGGCCCTCAGAGGCCAGGGAGCCCGCGTGGTGGTGACGGAGATCGACCCGATCTGCGCCCTCCAGGCCGCGATGGAGGGATACCAGGTCGCTACGGTGGACGACGTGGTGGAGGCCGCCGACATCTTCATCACCGCGACGGGCAACTTCAATATCATCACCGCCCGGCACATGGCGCGGATGAAGGACAAGGCGATCGTCGGTAACATCGGCCATTTCGACAACGAGATCGACATGGCCGGGCTCAAGCAGGTGCCCGGGATCCGGCGGGTCAACATCAAGCCGCAGTACGACGAATGGGTCTTCCCGGACGGACACAGCGTCCTGATTCTGGCCGAAGGCCGCCTCTTCAACCTCGGCTGCGCCACCGGGCATCCGAGCTTCGTGATGTCGGCGAGCTTCACCAACCAGGTGATGGCCCAGATCGAGCTGCACCGGAACCCGGGCAAGTACCGGAAGGAAGTGCACGTGCTCCCCAAGCACCTGGACGAAAAAGTGGCCCGGCTCCATCTCGACAAGCTCGGGGTCAAGCTCACCGTGATGACCGACGAGCAGGCGAGGTACATCGGGGTGGACCGGGAAGGGCCCTACAAGCCGGAGCCCTACCGGTATTGATGGTGGAGGAGGATTTGACGAGTTCCGGGTAGGCCGGTAGCTTCGAAGCGGAGTGGAGACGCGATTCCTTGGCACCCAGGGAGGACCGAGTATGAAGAAACAGTTGCGGACCGGGCTCCTCGCGGTAGGGGCGGCGGCGACCGCGGTGTTGACCGCCTTCTGCGGGGGCGGGACCGGCACCTCCGGCGGCCAGACCACAATTGACGAGACGGGCGTCGAGCGCGGAATCGAGCTCGCATCCAGCGTAATCGCCATTTGCCACAACGGCGCGGGCCTCCGGTCGTCCACGATCAACCCCACGGTGCCGGGGGGGGCAGCCTGGGTGGCCAAGCTGCTGGTGAAGCACCGCAACAGCCTGCTCCGTGGAAACCCGGACCGCAAGTATCTGCTCCCGCCCTCGCAGCCCGGAGACGCGTTCGGCGACTGCGGGGGCCGGATCACATTCCCGACCTACAACCACTCCAATGGAACCACGTCGGGAACGGTCCGGTTCGAAGACTATTGCTCGTTCAACGATGATACCGGCGAGCGCGACATCGCCGACGGCGACGTATCCTTCGTGGATAACGGGACCCCAAGTGCCGAGGGTCCCATCACCACCCTGTTCGAGGCCAACAGCCCGGGCGGGTTGACCACCACCTCCCAGAATTCGACCGGCACCACCACGTTGAGCCAGGGCCGGATCACGTTCGAGGACTTCCTGTACGACCCCGGGGTACCCGGCGGAGACCCGACCTCAAGCAACCCGGACCAGATCACCCTCGGGGATGCCCGGGCCACGGACCTGGACACTGACAAGAGCTACCGCCAGAGCAACTACAACGTGACCTTCTACAATACCGCTCAGGGAGGCACGGTCGCGACGATGAGCGGTCGGAGCTACCGCTCCAACGGGGATTATTTCGATTGGAGCTCCAGCTCGGCGATCACCATGGACGCATCGGGGAACTTCACCGGGGGGGCGCTGACGTTCAACGGGGCCAACGGCACCAACGCCATCGTGACCCTCGTTCCCGGTTCCACGTTTCAGGCTACGATGACGGTCAACGGCACGCCGGTCACGAACGTGCCGGCCTGCCAGTAGGAAGCCCCGGAGCCCTGCCGACCCTCCCCCCGAGCAGATCGCGGGCGCGGGGGGGAGGTGAGTGGGGCCGGCGGGCGTGATTTCGATCCGCAACGTGCTGCGCGCCCCGGCGCGCAGCCTCCTCACCGCGCTCGGCGTCGCCGCCGGCGTCGCGCTGTTCGTGGGAATCACCGCCATCATCGTCGACGTCCGCAAGCAGATCGGCGGCGCGATCAGCTCCTACAACGTGGAAGTGGCCGTGTACGAACGGCGGGCCAACTCCCCGTTCTCGTCGCGGCTCAGCCCGGCCCAGATGGAGGAGCTCCGGTCCCGCTACGGCACGGCGCTGTCCCCCCTGGTCATCGGCACCCACAACGAGAAGTGGAATGCGTACGCCTTCATCACCGGTGTCGGCTCCGAGCTCCTGGAGCGGGTTCCGCTGACTGCCGGCGCCCGATACGAGCCCGGCTCCGGTGACGCCATGCTGGGGGAGATCGCGTCCGAGCGGCTCCGGATCCAGCCGGGGGAACGGCTCTTGATCGACGGGCGGGAGGTACGGATCACCGGGATCTTCCGCACCGGGAGCCGCCTGTTCGACGGCGGGGTCATGACCGACATTCCGCGCGCCCAGGACATTCTCACCCCGGCGGGGGCGGAGCGTCAGTACACCCTGGCGCTCCTCCGAGCCGACGACCCGGCGGCCGGTGCCGCCCTGATCTCCGAGATCAACCGGGAGTACCCTCTGCTCCGGGCGATCCGGGGCACCGAGTTCGCCGGGGCGTTGCGGCTGCTGCGGGTCATGGACGCGTTTGTCCGCACTATCGCGGTGATCGCGCTGGTGGGGACCTGCCTGGTGGTGAGCAACACCTTCCTGATGGCGATCGCCGAGCGGACCCGCGAGATCGGGATTCTCATGGCGGTGGGCTGGTCGCCCTGGCTGGTCCTGCGGATGCTGGTGGCCGAGAGCCTGGTGTTGTGCGTCGCGGGGGCCGCCCTGGGCAATGGAATGGCGCTGGTTCTGCTTCGGATAGTCAACGGCCTGGAATCGGTCGGGTACGGGTGGATTCCGGTCCGGTTCCCGCTCTCGGTGGCCGGGGCCTCACTCGCGATGGCGCTCGCGGTGGCGTTCCTGGCCCTGGCCTGGCCGACGGTGGTTCTCTACCGGATGCAGCCCCTCACCGCCCTGCGCCATGAGTGAAAACCGCCCGCTGGTCGCCGTGGAATCGCTGAGCCGCGATTACGATCGCGGGGCGGTCAAGGCCCTGGCCGGGGTTTCTTTCGAGGCCAACGCCGGAGAGGTGGTGGCCCTGACCGGCCCCTCGGGGTGCGGCAAGACCACGCTCCTGTCCCTGATCGGATTGCTCGATCAGCCTACCGGCGGAAGCGTACGGATCGGGGGCCAGGATCTGGCCCGGGTCGCTCGCCCGGGCCCCTTCCGGGCCCGAACCGTCGGGTTCGTCTTCCAGTTCCATCACATGGTGCCGACCATGACTCTGCTGGAGAACGTGGCGGCCCCGATGGTCGCGCTGGGCGTACCGCGGGGCGAGCGCCGCACCCGAGCCCGGGCCATGCTCGACCTGATGAGCATGTCGACGCGGGCGGCCTTCCTGCCGGCCAACGTGTCCGGGGGGGAGCGCCAGCGGGCGGCGGTGGCGCGGGCCCTCATCAACCACCCGCCGGTGATCCTGGCGGACGAGCCCACCGGCAACCTCGACAGCCGGAACGGCCGGATCGTGATCGACCTCCTGATCACCCACGCCAGGTCCCAGGGCGCGCTGGTACTGATGGCCACCCACAATCCCGAGGTTGCCCGGCTGGCCGACCGTCGGATCGAGCTACGGGACGGCGAGGTCGTGACCGCACGGGCTCAACCATAACCCGGAGAATCCAGCATGCATTCGCGTCTCTCCATCGCCGGGATCACGCTCGTGGCTCTGCTCGGCGCCTGCGGGGGTCCGGGAACCGCGCCCCCTGTCATTCCCGACCCGTTTGCCGAGATCGGGGCGGCGCTCCGGGCCTCGACCGAGGCCTTCAACCGCGGCGACCTGGACGGGCATCTGGCCATCTACATCGAAGCGGCCACCATGATGACCGGGAGCGGCCCCCGGCCGGGGCGGGACCGCATCAAGGCGGGGTTCTCGACTAAGTACTTCGATGCGGAAGGGAAGCCGTTCCAGCAGCTCGGATTCGATTCGCTGGCCGTGCACTCGCTCGGCAGCGACCACGCCTACGTCACGGCCCGCTGGTCCCTCACGGGCGGAGGCCGGCCCGAGCTCGGGGGCTGGTTCACGCTGATCTGGGAGAAGCGGCCCGAGGGCTGGAGGGTCCTGCACGACCACACCAGCTGATCCCCCCTTCCCCTCTTCCCCTCTTCCCCTCTGCCCCTCTCCTACGGCTTCCGTTCTCGGGACAGAGCCCGGTAGTACTCCTCCACCAGGGCGCGGTATTCGGCCGGCGCCTGGGACGGCGACCCGACCGCCGGCCCCTGGTCCCCGGCCCGCGCCATTGCCCGCCAGAGCCGGAACTCCCACGTCTTGAGCCCCTCGATCACGGCGGCCTGCAGGTCGGCCAGGCTGCCGGGATCGGCCCCGGCCAGCTCGGACTCGAGCCGGCGGAGACCGCTGATCGCCCGGTTCAGCTCCCCCAGCTCAATACCTTCCCGGCCTAACGCGCGGCCCAGACTCTCGGCTGCCTCCCGCCGGAGCCGGAATTCACGGCTGAACTGACGGGCGTCTCCACCGCTCAACCGGCCGCCGGGAAGACCCGCACCCCCGCCACCCTGCGGATTGGCGTTGCCTAACCCGCGCGGGCTGCCCTCCGCCCCCATCCTCGCTCCCTGCCCGCCTTGCCCTTCCTGGCCGCGCTGTCCGCCCTGGCCCATCTGACCCTGCTGACCTTGCTGGCCCTGCTGGCCTTGTTGGCCCTGAGCCTGCTGGCCTTGCTGCCGGTCGCCGATCCGCTCGCGAAGGGACTCGAGCCCCCGCACCAGCTCCCGGGCCTGGGCAAGAGCGCGTTCCCGCCGGTCGCCCGATGGCTCGGACAGGGCGCCCACAGCCTCCCGCAACCGTCCGGCAACTTCATCCAGGTTCTCGGTGATCTGCTCCTCGAAGCGCCGGGCATAATCGGGCGAGGAGCCCCGCATCACGTCCCGGGAGTAGAGGATCCGGTCCCGGAGCCGGGCCTGCTGCATCGACTCGGCCGCCTGGCCGATCCGGCTCGCCGCGCCGGGCTGCTCGCGCCGGGTCTCACGGGCGGCCCGCTCCGCGTCCTGCTGGAGCCGGTCCACCTCACCGGCCATCGCTTCCTTCCGCTCGTCCAGGCGACGGATCTGCTCACTCCGCTCCGCCCCGGCGCCGGGGAGGGCGTTCACTCCTTCCGCCACCTCCCTCTGACGACGAGCGAGATCCTCGGCCCTTCGCTGGAGGTCCCGAATCTGCTCGGTCTGGGCCGAAGCGCGGGAGCCTTCCAGATTCCGCGTCGCATTGCGGAGCCGATCGAGCGCGGCGCTCCCCTGACCGGCCGCGCCGGGCGACTCGCCCGCGGCGCGGCGCATGGCATCCGCCGCATCCCGCAGCTGCCGGGCAGCTTCAGCGAGCTGGGGCTGATTGCGCTCCCTCGCCAGCCGCTCGAGCCGGCGGGCTTCCTCCTCCGCCTGCCGGGCCAGGTCCCGCTGGCCGCTCCCGCCTCCTCCACCGGACGCTCCGGACTGCTGCTGGCCGACCCGGTCGCGAAGCGCATCGGCCATCCGCTGCATGCGTTCGTTTTCCTGCTGCTGCCGGGCGGCCAGTTGGCGCAGGCGCTCGGCGATTTCGTCCACTTCCTGCTCGGCTGACTGGGAGCGCTCTCGCTGCACCGATTCGTATTGATTTCGCAGCTTGTCGTTCTCCAGCTCGAACAGGTCGGCCAGGTCTTCGGCTCGGGCCTGGGAGGCCCCGCCTCCACCGCCGCCTCCCCCACCCCCGAGCTGCACCTGCACCTCGCGATAAACCGCCTCGGCCCGCTGAACGTGCTGCAGGGCCCGCTGCTCGGGAGGGAGCGCCTCTCGAGTCTGGCCCCGGCCGAGGGTCTCTTCGGCGGCCTGCATCTCGCGGCCGGCGGCCTCGAGCTCGTCCTTGATTTTCGCAAAGTTGGTATCGCTGGCCGCGATGTCTCGCTCGACCATGCGGCGCACCAGCCCGCCCACATCCTGCTTGAGCCGGCCCTGGGCGATGGCGAGGGTTGTGACGTCCTCCCTACGCTGCCGTTCCGCGGTGCGGGCGCTGTCCCGGAGCCAGTTGAACGTGCCGGAGATCACCTCTCGCTGGCGAGCCGAGAGCCCTTCCGGGGACTCCCCGCC
>Ga0209108_10001356_pt1 | contig 14169 bp, 9 predicted proteins | sample Rifsed10ft1_FD_184003 | JGI IMG/M metagenome (GOLD analysis project Ga0209108, IMG submission 184003) | Soil microbial communities from Rifle, Colorado, USA - sediment 10ft 1 (version 2) | ecosystem: Environmental > Terrestrial > Deep subsurface > Rock core/Sediment | place: Rifle, Colorado...
CCACAGACACGACGACGGCGGAGCTATTTCGACTTTTGCAGTTGAACCCAAACCCGTGGCAGCTACATTATGACTGGACCAAAAACGGGGGGCAGGTCAGCGGGAGCCTAAAGTCACGCCGAGGTATGGGTGCATTCTGGTTTTCACCCGTTAACATGTCAAGTAATTTTTCAATGAGTTATCGTCGGCTGAAACTGGGAAGTGCCCTTCGCATCTGGTTTCGGCCGGGGATAACCGTTTGGTGGCTGCCGGCGCTTCCGCCGGGATTGCCGCTGTTCACCCACTCTATAATTCGGGACATGCGCTCGCTGATTGGACTCCTGCTCGCCGCACTCATCGCCATGGGCGGGTACTACGTCTATCTGAAACGCGCCGCGCCCGGGCCCGGCCAAATCGCCACGCAGTCAATTTCCACTACCGGCGTGCAGATGGATTTGAATGCCATCGCGCAGGCCGAGCGGCTGTACTTCGCCCAGAACGGCTCCTACGCTTCGCTCGATCAACTGGTCTCCGGCGGCGCCATGAACCTTTCCCGCGCCGGCCGCGACGGTTACACCTACACCATCGAAACCTCCCCCACCAGTTTCCTGGTCACCGCCAGCCGCCCGGACATCCCCGCTGGAGTCATTCAGGGCAGCGCAGCCATTCACTACCCAACATTTACCATTGATCAGACCATGCAAATTCGCCAGGGCGATTGAAGTATCGCGGAAGAGTTTTAGTGGGTCAGCGGCTTGGTTTGTGTAGCGCCGGCATTTAGGCCGGCATCTCTCCGAGTCGCCTGGGCGGGGTGGCGCCCCAATGCGCGTCAACGTGCCGTGCGGCGAGCTGAAAATGGGGCGAGACCAGGGCAGGGTGCCGCAGGCTCGTCCGCAACGTCGGATGCAACGCTACGCGAGAAAAGCAGACAGCCGACTAACTCTGCGCGCCGAGCCTCTGCGCGGCCCAGTCGTCATCAGTGGGAAGCCGCAGCTCGACTGACCCGCCCGACTTCTCGTCGTGATGCGAGTGTCCCCCGCCGGCCCACATCTGCCGGTCGGAATTGACCGCTGCCTGATAGAGCCGGAAGGCGCCTTGCGGATCCACGATGCGGTCCGTGGGGCCGTAGCCGATCAGCATCGGGCACCGGATATTCCGCGCCACGCCCTCCACGGTGTAGTCCTGGAGTTTCCTTCGGGTGTCGGCCAGGTCCCGGGCCCCAATGATCCAGCGTACCCGGTCCTGGATCGGTGGATAGTACTCGAAAAGGTCCCGCAGCAGGTCATGCGAGCCGGCCGAGACCCACACGGCCCTGATTCTGCTCTCCCCGCTGGCCGCCCGCGGCGCCGAGTAGCTCCCCATGCTGATGCCTTGCAGGCCGATCCGCGTGGCGTCCACGTCCGGCCGCGTCTCCAGGTAGTTGACCAGGTCCTTCACGTAGCGCTCGGTGTCCGGCAGCATGTAGAGGTTCTGCAGCCGCTTCGCCGCTCCTTGGCCCGGCAGGTCGACGACCAGAATGGCCAGGCCCCGCGCGACGAATCCGCCGCTGCCCAGGATGGTGTTCTCCGCCAGCGAGTCGGCGCCCTGATAGGCGATCACCGCGGGAAAGCGCGTGCCCGCCGGACCTCCGGGCTTGCGGAAAAAGCCGGCCAACGGATGGCCGTCCACCTTGACCGTCACTCGCTCGAAAGGCGGGCTGTCCATCTGCCAGGCCTTGTCAAACATCTCGCGCATCTTCCTATAGCCGGGCATCATGGTCGCGTCGGTGTCTTGCTGATAGACGATGGACAAACGATGAAACCGAGAGGCCCGCAAATAGAATTGATTGGCGGAAACTTTCAGCCCCTGCGCTGCGTATCCTTCCGCGATCTCTTCATTTCGCAGCGCCACCCGCCGCCACTCTTCGTACCATGACTGCGGATTGAACGGTTTCATGCGGTGCGCCACTTCCAGTTCGTCCGGATCGCTGGTGTGAATGGATTGATTCAGCCGGATCTCCATTTGCGCCCCGCCCGGAAGATGCTTTCCCTGAAAGAGCTGGGCCTCGTCCCGCCCGCCCGTCTGACCCACGCCGCGGTTGCCCGGACCCAGATTTTGCGCCCAAGCTGTTGCGCCCAGCATCTTCGACAACATCGAAGCTCCGGCCGACATGAGCCCCCACTGAAGCATGCGTCGCCGGCCCAGTATTGACAGCGCTCCCATGATGGTGTGCCTCCTGTTTTTGGTTCTCGACTTCTTCTGACGCGAATCCTCCGCCATATTACTCGCAGAATTTCATCCTTGCACGCACTTCCCGGCGCAATCTTGAAGCGGAGCATCAGGGGCACATCCGCCACAAGAACTGAACATCCTTCCATGAGGGCCCGAGGTGCTAAGATATCCGCAGGATGCTTCCAGAAATCCAGCGCCTGGTCGAACTGCAGGCCGCGGATCTGCGCTTGGCTGAATTGCGCGGGCGGCTGAATGCCCTGCCGGAGCAGTTGGCCGCCATCGAGAAGCGCGTCGCCGGCGCCCGCCAGCAGATCGCCGCCGCTAAAGACGCCCTCACCACCAGCCTCAAGGACCGCAAGAAATACGAAATCGACGTGGACACCTGGAAGGAAAAGGCGCGCAAGTACCGCGCGCAGAGCTTCGAGGTCAAGACCAACGAAGCCTACAAGGCGCTGCAGCACGAGATCGAACATTCCGAAAAGCAAATGGCCCAGGCCGAAGACCTCCTGCTCGAGCGCATGGTTGCGGGCGAAGAGTACGAGCGCCAGGTGAAGGCCGCGGAACGAGCGCTGGCCGAAATTGAACGCGCCGCCGAAACCGAACGGCAGAAACTCAGCGCCGAGCAGTCCGCATTGCGCCAGGACGCCGAGGCCCGGGAATCCGAGCGGCAGCAGATCGTCCCGGCCATTCCCGAAAATTTACTGCGCAACTATGAGAACATCGCCCGCCGCCGCCACGGCCACGGCGTGGCCCTGGCCGAAGCGCGCGATGGAGCCTGCGCGCTGTGCGGCATGCTCATCACGCCGCATGTGGTCCAGGAATTGCGCCGCGCCGATTGCGCCGATCTGTTTCAGTGCGAAACTTGCACGCGCATCCTGTACTACGTCGAGCGGCCTCCTGCTGCAGCTGCGGCACCCGCCGCCCCGTCCGCTGACGTTCCGCCGCGCGCGGCCGAAGCTCCTGCCGGCGAGGACTAATCCTCACCACCATGAAACGTACAGCCAAGCCGCGAGCGCACGGAGCCGCGGGCCTGTTCGAGGAGCCTGAACGACCGGCCGGCGTGTACACCGCCTATGTGGACGGCGCGGCGCGCGGCAATCCCGGCCCGGCGTCGTACGCGGTGATTGTGCAGGCGCCGGGCGGCAGCACCCAATTCCAGATCGGCAAGTATCTCGGCCGCGCCACCAATAATGTGGCCGAGTATTACGCGCTGATCGGCGCGCTCGATTACGCGCAATCGCACCAGATTGCGCGGCTGGCGGTGCGCAGCGATTCGGAGCTGCTAGTGCGCCAGATGCAAGGACGCTACAAGGTGAAGAGCGCGGTGTTGCGTCCGCTGCACGAGCGCGCGCAGAAACTGGCTCGCGGACTGGCTCACTTCGATATCGAGCACATTCCGCGAGAACAGAACAGCGATGCCGACCAGCTTGCCAATCTGGCGCTGGACGCGACAGCTACCGTCGGTGGCACCGTCGCGGGCACAGCCCGAGGAACCGATGTGAGCGCGGCCCGCGAGACGGCTAGCCAAAGCGCGGCGACGGCTTCTGCGACTTCCCGAGTTGGCGCTACTTCCACCGCTCCGGCGCGAGAGACGCGGCGCATTCGCGCGCGATATTCCGCAGGGGCGCTGCATCCGCTGGAAGCTCTGGAACTGGCCGAAGGCGACATCGTCGAAATCAGTGTGAAGAAGCCTGCGCCGCGCTGACCTGCGCAGCGTTGGTTTGCTCGGCGGGCGGCGGCTTCAGGACGTAGGAGCGATAAAGCGTGTCGCGCTGCGCGGGAATGTAGCCGGCGCCGGAGATGATGCGGCGCAATTCGGCTTCATTGGTGCGATGGCGCACACCCGCGGCGTACACCACGTTTTCTTCAATCAAGATGCTGCCGACGTCGTCGGCGCCGAATTGCAGGCCCACCTGGCAGACCTTGATTCCCGGCGTGAGCCAGCTCGACTGGATGTGGTCAATATTGTCGAGGTACAGGCGGCTGATGGCCAGCGTCTTGAGGTAATCGGTCGCGGTGGCTTGCGGCACTCTCTTGCCCAGCGAGGTATTTTCCGGCGCGAACATCCAGGGGATGAAGGCGGTGAACCCGCCGGTGTCCTGCTGGATGCGGCGCAGGCGTTCAAGATGATTGACGCGGTGGCGGTGCTCCTCGCCGCAGCCGAACATCATGGTGGCGGTGGTGCGCAGGCCGAGCGAATGCGCGGTGCGGTGCATATCTTCCCACTCATCGGCGGTGCACTTCAGGCGCGAGATGCGCGCGCGGATTTCGTCGTCGAGGATTTCGGCGCCGCCGCCGGGAATGGAGGCCAGGCCGGCGTCCATAAGACGGGCGATGGTGTCGCGCACGGAGAGGCCGGAGACTTCGGCGATGCACAGAATCTCTGGAGCGGAAAAGCAGTGCAGGTGGACCTGCGGGAAGCGCTCGCGGATCGAGCGCAATAGATTTTCGTAGTAGCTCAGCGGCAAGTCCGGATTCAAGCCGCCCTGGAGCAGGACTCCGGTGCCGCCGAGCTCGATCATCTCCTCGATTTTCTGGAAAATGGTTTCGAGCGAGAGGACGTAGCCTTCCTGGGAGCCCATGGGCCGGTAGAAGGCGCAGAAGGAGCAGTACTCGGTGCAGAAGTTGGTGTAGTTGATGTTGCGATCGATCTGGTAGGTGGCCACGCGCGGGTCGTTCTTCTTTTTCCGCAACTGATGGGCGGCCATGCCGATGCCCACCAGGTCATCGGAGCGGAAAAGCTCGAGCGCTTCTTGTGGCGTGAGTCCCACGCTAACGCCCCTCCATGGTTCGACCCGCCGCGGCGGACTCACCACTTGCGGCGCGCGCGGCGCGTTCGGGCGCGGCGGCAAATTCGATAGGCCGGGCGGTTGGAATTAATCCGGCGCGGGCGCATTCGTTGAAATAAAGATTCAAGCCGGCGAGATTTTCGGCGTCAAGCGAGAAGTCAATGCTCTCCCGCAGATAGCTTTCAAGCTGATTGGGAGGCAGATCGAGCTTCAGGGCGGCACCTTCGGCGATTTCGCCGATGTGCGCCAAGCCGTAGTCGCGGGAGGCCAGAAAATCCGCGACCACCTGCGGCGTGATGGCTTCGCGGCGGCCGGCCCAGACGGCCAGCACGCAGGGCTTGCCGGTCATTTCGCGCCACTGCTGGGCGACATCGTAGATGAAGAGCGTATCCACGCCGGGCACGGGCTGCTCGCCGGCGTCACCGGCACAACAGGCCGAGCCGGGCGCCGCCGACTGCCTGGTGGAGAGCGCGTCCATCTGGATGCGCACGCGCAGGGCGGGATCGCCGATCAGGAGCGCCGCATCGGCGCCGGCGAGCATGGCCGAGGGATCCGGAGCGGCGTCCACGAATTCCGGCGAAATGTTCCACAAGCCGCGGCAGAGCAGGCGCACCAGGGCCACCGAGCTGCGCGAGTTGGTGTCCAGCGCGATGCGCTTTGCGAGTTGCACTGGCTTTTTCGCCAGAAGGAGGATGCTGCGCACTTCACCCTTGGCGGCCACGGCCATATCCGGCAAGACCACCAGGCCGGGGATGCGCTGGTACTCGATGGCCGGGATGATGGCCACGTCGGCGTCGCCCGCGCGCAGTGCTTCGGCGCAGAGCGAGGGGACGGTGAAGGAGAGGTCGTAGCGGCCGGCGAGCGGGCCGTCGGTGAAGCCCCAGACGAGCGGCGCGGTGTTCAGGAATTCGACGATGGAGATACGCAGCTTCTTCATGACAATGTCCCGCAGAAACTCAAGATAATAGCACAGCAGGCGGTTCGGTCCGGCTGGAGGACTTGCGTATCGCGCAAGCGCCTCCCGTAGAAGCGACCGGGACGCAAACTTCGCGCCTTGCCGGGAGCCTCGCGTTCAGGAGCCCCCCACCCCCCACCTTTTTTGTAAGTGCGCAGTACAAAGGAGTTGCGGGCCGATTTTCTGTAAGTGCGGATTCTAAAGCGGTTGAAGTGGCGTGTTTTCATGGGACTTCCACTACGCTGTAAGTGCGGAGTACAAAGGAGATAATGTCGAGTGTTTGCAACACATACGGGCATTGCGGGGTGGGCGGTCTGCGGAGACTTATGTATAGGAAGCGTACTCCGAGTGGGGACGCCAAGACGCGCACGGTATCGCAACTCTCAATACATTATAACATCGCGGTCAATTATCAGGGCGGGCTGCAAGTACAGCCCGCACCCGTTGCTTCGACCGGTGCGATCAGGAAGGACTTGCCGAGCGAAACACAGAGTGCTCGGAGGGGGCGCGGAGAGCACGGAGAGGAGGAAGATAGGAATCGCAGATGTGAGATTTGAAATTTCAGAGAGCGGGCATACCGAAACGCTCAGGGTAAACAGGGCCAGCGTTCGAATGCTTGCGCAGCGATGAAATCATGTACAGGCGACCTCGCAACCGTCTCGAATCCTTGGTGAGGGACAGGAGAGAACCAAGAATCCCCACTTTTGGCTAGCGCCAAAAATGGGGCACCGGCGCACCCCAACCCCATCAGGCCCTAGCGAATAGGCTCCTTCGGGAACGGTGGGCCACCCGGCCACTTCTGTGGAACGTAGTTGGAATTGTGAACGCGCCGTTAAATAGGCCTACGTCAACCTCCCCCATTCCATCGCTCTGAAAAGCGCCACGAGTAGGCCGGGCGGCAAGGAGCGTGAAGTTGCTCTTACCGGCGTCGAAAGCCAGTCGCAGGCCATCGAAACTTCGTTGCTACCCTCTCCAGGTTGCATTCCGCCTGGTGTCCTATGCGCAGGCCAAGACCGTTTCGTGTTCGGTCATCTAACCAAACAGCGGCCTCAGTGCTTTCGCTCTTCCCTCGTATCCAGGACAAACAGGACAAAAACGAATATGCCAGACGTCGAATGCCTGCACGCTTCGCCCTCAGGGTGAGTGGTTTCTGTGAAGGCTCAAATCCGTGTTAAGAGAGATTTACGCCGATTTTACTGTTGCCACCTGTTCCTCTGGGAGATCATTGAGGCATTCTTGACCTTACCGGTCAGGGTTATGGCCTCGGTTAATAGGCCAATAAATCGGGATGTGGTGGGAGGCTGATGGCTATGCTGAACATGCGGGATGTCAGTCGTTTCGGGTCAAGGTTACTCAGGGGCGGCGCGATGGCAGCGGTGGCATCAGCGCTCGCGATTCCGTCCATTGCGAATGCGCAAATGCCACCGATGCCACAGATGCCGCCAATGCCGCCCGCGAGCGCGGGCGCACGGGCGGAAGAAAGCGTAAACGAGAGCACTGACCCCAAGGCGCTGCTGGAACGCATTAAGTTGCTGGAACAACGGCTGGCCGATCTCGAATCCAGCACCGTATTGTCCGAGCCTGAAACGCGCGTCAAGCGGGTCGAGGTATGGGTGGACCCAGAGGGAGGCCAACACGACGAGCCGGTGACCGGCGCGAAAAAGGTTGTCACTTATCAGCGAGAAAGGGTCTATCGCCGACAGACCATCAACGAGAAGATTGAAGAAGCGCTGTCGGGAGAGGCAGAAAAAAGCGTCCAGGTGGGCGTGAGTGCTGCGATCGCGACGCAGGTGGCCGCACAGACCAAAGGCGCTGCTACGGGCAACAGCGGTCACGCCTATGCGCTCGGATCGGCCGATCTGTTTTTTACTGCTCGCGTAGCGCAGAACACGCTGTTCTTTGCTGATGTGGTTGGCCTCAGCGGTCCCTCCCCCGACGGTGAGATTGGCGGACTCACTCTTCTCAACGGCTTCACCGCTCGCCTGGTCAATCAGAACGAGTTGAACCTGCGCGAGGCCTGGCTCAGGACCGAACTCTTCTCTCAGAAGCTGTCGCTCACGGTTGGCAGGCTCGATCTGACGAACACGTTCGACCACAACGCCGCCGCGAACGATGAAACGACCCAATTTCTGAGCGACGCATTGGTGAATAATCCCACCTTGGGCCTGGCGGTCAACGGAACGGGGTTTGCAGCGGTCTATGACCCGAAGAGAAGTCTGAACTTCAAGCTTGGGATGCAGCAGAGTAACACTGACGCAACGAATCTGTCAGATTCGCTCTTCTCTCTGGCGGAAATTGGCTATTTCGCGACACCATTTTCACTCGGTGAAGGAAACTACCGGGTTTGGTACCGCCAGGCCAACAGCACCGGGAGCCATCGAGGAGCGTTTGGTGTAAGCCTCGATCAAAAGCTCGCGCCCGCGATTACGCTGTTTGCCCGCTACGGGTCCGGACAGGCACCTAGCACAAATGGAAATAGCTCCTTCAGTACTGGCCATCACTTCTACAGTGGTGGCGTGCAGTTCCGAAATGGTGTCGTATTCTTTCCTGGGGACGCCTGGGGAGTCGGGTATGCACAAACGGGCCTCGGCACCGGCCCGAGGGAAAGGCTGACGGAGGCCTATTACAACTTTGGTCTCACAGAGAGGCTGAAGCTTTCATTCCACCTAACGCATGTCCTGGAGAAGCAGCCGGCAGCCGGCACGGTCGGTTTTCTGGTGCCTGGCGTGCGTTTGCAAGCTGCGTTTTAGCGTTTAACCGGTTTAGGAGGAGAAGAATGTTCAGCGTGCGATTTGTTGCGAGACTTGTATTAGCCCTCTGTTTGGCATGCGCCGCCACATTGCTGGCCCAGGACATCAAGATAACCGATCCCACTTCCGTGGTCATGATCGTCAACCGCGACTCGAACGACATCGCTTTTATGGACATCAAGACCCACAAGATGATCGGCAGTGTGTTTCTGGGGAACAACGTCAACCCGCACATGGTGATGATGTCCCCAGATGGTCGATATGTGGTCACGGGCGGAACGCGAGCCAACAAGGCCTTCATCATTGATGTCCCTACTCTAAAACTGGTCAAGACCATCTCAGTGGATATCGCCCCGGAGCATCTGGCGTTCTCGCCCGACAGCCGTTGGTACTATCAGGGCAATCCCCAAGGGGACTCGATATCCGTGATCGATATGGCTTCGCTGACGAAGATCAAGACCATTCCCGGTTTTGTGGAACCCTTGAATATTACGTTTTCGTCCGACGGATCGAAGGCCTACGTTGGCAATTACGGCGCCCACTGGGTAGGCGTGGTGGACGTCAGGCGCCACGAGCTACTGAAGAAAATTCAAATCGCGCCGCCACCGGGCGTTGCCAAACTGGACCCGGACCGCTACTTGGGTGAAATCAAAGGCGTCAACATCGCCATGCCCTCGCCGGATGGACGCTACCTGTATGCGGCGGACGGCGATTTGGGAGTGGTGGGCGTGATTGATTCGCGAGAGGATAAGGTGGTCAAGGTGATCCGGGTGGGCCCCAACCCTTGGCGTGTTTACATGGGGCACGACGGAAAGTATGCCATCACGCCTAACAATGGCGACGAGACCATCTCCATCATCGACATACGTGAAAACAAGGTTGCAGCCACGCTGGAAGCGGGCCCGGACATGACCGGAGTGAACTTCGCCGGCGGCAAGGCCTTTGTCATCAGTTCGACCAGCGGATTCGTATACGTCTACAACATGCAGACATTGAAGCCTGCAGGGCGCATCAAGATTGGCACCAATATTCAACTCGAGACCGCCACCACAGACACCGCCGACCAGAAGCTGTATCTCGCCGAGTCAACCAATCATCAGGTGGTCATCATTGATGCCAAGACGGAGGCCATCGAGCGGGTCGGAAACGTCGGTCTGTATCCTTGGGGTACCCATATCATGGACAGCAAGGACAATTATTGCCATTGATGCGCAAACGGATCCAGTTTGCTGTCGTTCGTGACCGCGACGAAGCGCACAGAGTGCGTTCTGCAGACTGTCCGCTAGATGGCAACATCGCTGAAGGATGCATTACACTTAGTCCATGATGCTTAAGACCCTAGTCGGATTGCTCGCGCTGTCACTGTCTGCGATGTGTCCAGCGCATGCGCAGAGCACGAGTGATCAGACTCCGCCGCCCCGCGGTGATGGCGCAAAAGCCGCTCCGTCACAGGATACAGACCGGGTACGGGCCCGCCTTCGGAGCGGCGTACCTTCCCGTGGCACAACGGTGAGCGAGTCCCAGGCAACGGATCTTACTTTGACGCTGGCCCAAACGGCGGTGCGCGCCGTACAAGTATGGGTGCGCACCGCAGGCACAATCGACAAGACCCGAAAATTGCTAACCGCCCAATTGAGTTCTTCCGATGGCGCACTGATTAAGGTCGGGCAGCGCGTGCGCGCCTTCCCGCCGGAGTCGAAGTCTTCCATGTACCAGGCATGGGTGACCCAGGTGGTTCCCCAGGGTGGCGGCGTGACCATGGAGGCCACTCTGGCGAGCACAGGACGCCAAAACAGCGAGCATTACGTGATGGAAGTGGTTGTGGAACGAGGCCAGTTCCTTGCGGTTCCCAATGAGGCCATCATCGAAGAAGGGGACAAGCAGATTGTTTATGTCCAGCAGCATCCCGGCCATTACATTCCGCAGGAGATTCACACCGGCGTGCAGGGCGAGCTCTATACGCAGGTGCTAGACGGGCTAACGGAGGGCGATTCGGTCGTCACCATCGGCAGTTTTTTTGTCGACTCTGAGTACAAATTGAAGGCTTCCGAACAAGGTGCGATCAGCAATGAACCTCAGCACCATCATTAGGAATGTCATCCGCTTCAGAGTCATCGTACTGCTCCTTGTCACGGCAGGTGTCCTGCTCAGTGCCTATTTAGTCCGGACAGCATCGCTCGATGCGATTCCAGACATATCCGATCCGCAAATTGTCATCTACGCAAAATGGTCGCGAAGCCCACAGTTGTTGGAAACGGAAGTCGCTGAGCCCCTGATCAGGACTCTTCTGGGCGCTCCCGGCATAGAAGCGATAAGGAGTACGTCCCACATGGGATACTCCTTTGTGTATGTCCTGCTGAGCGACCCGGGGCGCCGGGAACAGGTGCGAGAGCTGGTCGTTGACCGAATCAATTCCATTCGACCACAACTCCCATCCGACGCGACTCTCACGCTGGGCCCCAACGCCAGCAGTATGGGCTGGATCTATCAATACGCGCTCGTGGATCGGGAGGGATCGCACGATCTGCGCGAACTGCGCTTGTTGAATGAGAGCCAGATCAAGACGGCGCTGCAGACGGTGCCGGGAATTGCTGAAGTGGCCTCGATAGGTGGCTTGGAAAAACAGTATCAGCTAAAGATTTTCCCGCCGTTGCTGGCCCAGGCGGGCATTTCCCTGAGGCAACTCATCACTGTCCTCCAGGAGGTATTCCAGGAAGTCGGCGGGCGCACCATTGAGGTCACGAACCGGGACTACCAGCTTCGTGGAGTCGTCAACAGCGAGAGTCTGGACAAGCTGGAGCTTTTGGTCATTGGCCGGAAAGATGGAAAGGCAGTCTATCTGAAAGACGTTGGCTATCTCCAAGTGGGCTACGACCAACGGCGAAGTATCGCCGACCTTGACGGGACTGGAGAGGTGGTCGGCGGAATCGTGATTATGGAGCAAGGCCAGAATGTCCTCGCGGTCACCCGCTCCGTGGAACGAAAGCTCCAGCAGATCAGGGATTCGCTGCCCCAGGGCGTCGAGTTCGTCACGACCTATAATCGTTCGTCGTTGATATGGGAGACTCTCAAGACTTTTGTTGGAGCGCTGATTTACGAACTGCTGGTCGTTATCCTGGTTATTGTGTGGGCCCTCAGAAACCTTCGTGCTGCCGTGGCCCCTGTATGCGTGCTTCTACTGGGGTGCTTGTTCACGGTCCTACCGCTGTCCACTTTTGGCCAGACGATTAACCTACTTTCTCTCGCAGGCTTAGCGATTGCGATTGGCGAAATGGCCGATGCAACGATTGTGATCGTTGAGAACTGCACAGCAGAGCTATCGAGGCGCGGAAACTTGAGTCCCGCTGAAAGGAGAGAAACGATCATTGGCGCCACCGCGACGATGACGCGGCCATTGCTGTTTTCCATGTTGATCATTGTTGCGTCGTTTCTGCCCATCTTCTTTTTGGGCGCGCGGGAAGGGCGCTTGTTTAATCCTCTGGCATTCAGCAAGACGTTCGCCATGGCCTTTTCGACGTTGCTTACACTCTTCGTTTTGCCCATTCTCATTATCTGGATTTTCAGAAACAAGGCGCCCACGCCAAGTGACTATCGGGAAAGCGCCCCGGTCAGAACGTATCGAGCCGCTTTACACAGAACGATTCGGCACCGCTACGTGTTTGTTGCCGCCAGCATTGTTGTCCTGGTCCTGGCGGCGGTGCTGCTGCGCGGCTTTCAGAAAGATTACATGCCGGAAATGGAAGAGGGAACCATATTGTACATGCCGACTACACTGCCGGGCTTACCGTCCCGGGAGGCAGGCTGGGTCCTGCAGCAAATGGATAGGAAGCTGAAGGAGTTTCCAGAGGTCGAACGAGTGTTCGGAAAGGTTGGCAGAGCGGACACCGCTACGGACCCTGCGCCTATCACCATGATTGAAAACACTATCCTGCTGCGGCCGAAGTCTCAGTGGCGAGAAGGCATGACGAAAGAAAGACTCGTTGCCGAAATGAACGAGGCCATGCAGATCGTCGGCTACGCGAATACCTGGACGCAGCCGATCAGCGCGCGAGTGATGATGCAAGATACCGGCATTCAAACACCGGTCGGGATCAAGGTGAAGGGTGCTGACCTGGTGGTAGTCGAGGAAATATCGCGACGTATTGAGGGACTCTTGCGCACCTTTCCTGGCACGCAATCCGTCATCGCCGAGCGCATATCGGAAGGCTATTACGTAGACGTCCAGCAAGATCTCGAACGCATGGCAGAGCATGGCATTGCCGTGGACGAGACGATGTTGACTGTGCGTTACGCCATAGGCGGGGAGAATGTCGTCGGAATCAAACAGTCAGACAACACGATTGTTCCCTTGAGCATGCAATACTCGCCCGAGTACGTCGACACACTGGCAAAGATCCGAAACGCTCCGGTTGTTACGGAGGACGGCCGTTCTATACCGATCAGCGACATCGCGGACGTTTCGGTGCGTAAGATGCCCGAAATGATGCGCAACGATAACGGCGCCTTGGCGGCTTATGTCTATGTGAATCTTGAAAACGTTACCGCTCCAGATTACGTGGAAAAGGCGAGGCCGTTTCTTGCGGACAACTTGATGTTGCCGCCGGGCTACTCCGTTGAATGGACCGGCCTTTACCAGTACGCAGCGGATGCGCGCAGGAAGCTTCAAGTGATTGTGCCCTTAACGCTGGCGATCATGTTTGTCTTGTTGATGTTCACGTTCAGGTCGGTTGCGGATAGCTCGCTTATCATGTTATCCGCACCCTTTGCACTGGTTGGTGGAATACTTCTGCAATGGGGTCAGGGGTATTCCATGACAACCGCCGTGATAATTGGCTACATATCGCTTTTTGCCGTAGCGATACAGACGGGCATTATCATGATTGAGTTTATTCGTGCGGCCCTAGCGAACAGGACAGCGGCTCAATCCTATACAGAGGCTGTGATCGACGGCTCTGTCCTGCGCTTGCGCCCCAAATTGATGACCGTTGCAACTACCGTGCTCGGGCTGATCCCGATCATGTTGTCCACGGGATCGGGAATGGACATTACTAGGCCCATCGCCACCCCCACTTTTGGGGGAATGATCAGCTCAACTGTATATGTACTGTTCTTGATTCCTTGCCTGTTCGCTATTGGAGAAGATATTCGCCAATTCTTGTACCGTCGCCATTGGAGAACGAGAACTGCGTAGCGAGCCGGTTGCAGCAGTGGGCGTGTAGCTCAGTTGGCAGAGCACCTGCTTTGCAAGCAGGGGGTCGGGAGTTCGAGTCTCCCCACGTCCACCATCTTCAACTAGTTACAGGCGCTCGCTAGTTCGCGTTGCTGCACTGTAGGGACTTTCTCACCATTTCGCATCGATTTGTGCTGTAGGGCTGCCCCGCGCAGAGGTTGGGGCTTCGCTCGCACACACCCCGTAAACGCTCGCTACGCCCTATGCAGTACGTTTCAGATTGGTGATTGTGCCTGCGGGATGAAGCCGACGACG
>Ga0209108_10001358_pt1 | contig 14168 bp, 10 predicted proteins | sample Rifsed10ft1_FD_184003 | JGI IMG/M metagenome (GOLD analysis project Ga0209108, IMG submission 184003) | Soil microbial communities from Rifle, Colorado, USA - sediment 10ft 1 (version 2) | ecosystem: Environmental > Terrestrial > Deep subsurface > Rock core/Sediment | place: Rifle, Colorado...
GGTGCGGGACCGCCGCGTGCTGGGCAAGGTCGTGCTGGAAATGCGCGATGATGGAACGGCGTGATATGGGAAAGGACGAGTCATGGCATCGGTGTTGCCGCTAAAGCACGGGGCGTCGGCGAATCTGCTTGCAGACGGCGCGAGCATCAAGCTGTGCGAGACGATTGCGCGCCTCACCTACGAGGATCTGCCGCGTGAGGTGATCGAGATGCTGAAGACGCTCATCATCGACGCGTTCGGCGTGATCGGCGGCGCCGCTCGCGCAGCGGGGATACCGGAACTGAACGCACGCCTTTCGCGGTGGGAGACGCAGGGCTCCGCCACCGGCCTGATCGGGAAGCGGCGCTACTCGCCGCCCACCGCCGCGCTTGCAAACGGCGCCGCGTGCCACGCCCTCGACTTCGACGACCAGCACGATCCGGCGCGCGTGCATACCAACTGCGTGACGCTTCCTGCGCTGCTTGCCACCGCCGAGGACTGCGGGAGCATCAGCGGGCGCGATTTTCTGCTCGCCTACGCGATCAGCGCGGAGCTGCACGCGCGCCTCGGGCTTGCGGCGTACAACAGCCTCGGCAAAGGCTGGCATCCCACCATGGTGTTCGGCGCATTGAGCGCCGCCCTCGGGGCGGGTCGCCTGCTCAAGCTCGATGCGGCAGGACTCAACAATGCCCTGGGGCTCGCGTTTCATCAGGCTAGCGGTTCAGCACAGAGCATGCGCGATGGCGTGCTGTCGAAGCGCCTGGGCGCGGGTTTTGCCGCGCGCGCTGCGGTGCTCGGGGCGTTTCTCGCCGCGGACGGGCTCACCGGCACCCGCCGCACGCTGGAAGGCAACGCCGGGCTCGTCGCGCTGTACGAGCGCGGCGAGTTCAATCCTGAAGTTCTCTTCGAGGGGCTCGGCACCAAGTGGCGCGTACCTGAGTACAGCTTCAAGCCGTATCCCTGCTGCCGCTGCAACCACACGCTGATCGGCATCGGCATCGAGCTCTACAACAGGGGAATCCGCGCCGACAAGGTGGAGTCCGCCGAGGTCCGCCTCGGCAACACCAACTGGCTCACGGTGGGCGAGCCCTACGATGCGCTGCGCGATTCGGTCGTGCACGCGCAGTTCAACGCCGCCTACAGCTTCGCGCGCGCCCTCACCGATGGTACGGTCGGACTGCGGAGCTTCCAGAAACCCGGCATCACCGATTCGGCCGTGGTCGCGCTTGCGGCGCGCACCGGCATCGTGTCCGACCCCGAAATCGAACCAGCTGCGATCGAGCCCGCGCGCGTCAAACTCAGGCTCGCGGACGGCAGCAGCATCGAAATCAGTCGCGATACGATCAAGGGCAGTCCGCAGGAGCCGATGACCGAAGAAGAGGTTCTCGGCAAATTCCGCGGCTGCCTCGAATTTGGTCTCGGGACGCCCATGTCGCAGGCGGATTGTCTGGCCGAAGCGGTACGGAATCTGGAAAGCGCACCGGATGCCGCCGCAGCGCTCGTGAGCGCCTTTCCCTGATGTGCGAGGCCTGATCGGTCACGTGTCCTCAGGCACCGCGGGCGAGTCGAAATGGTAGCATTACGCTCGCACGCCTCATACCCACAAGGAGCAAACGACCATGGAACTCGGACTCAAAGGACGCACCGCGCTCGTCACGGGCGGCTCGCGCGGCATTGGCTTCGGCGCGGCCCAGGTGTTCGCCGCCGAAGGCTGCAATCTGCATCTTGCCGCCCGCAGCGCTGCCGACCTCGAAGCCGCACGCAAGAAGATTACCGCGGCTCATCCGGTCAGCGTCACGTGCCATGCGGTCGATCTGGGTGTGAGCGAAAACGCCGTCAAGCTCGCGAACGAGTGCGGGCCGCTCGACATCCTCGTCAACAACGCCGGCGCGATTCCGCAGGGCACGATCACCGCGCTCGACGAGAAGGCGTGGCGCGCGGGGTGGGAACTCAAGGTGTTCGGCTTCATCAACCTCACGCGCGAGGTGTACCGCGCGATGTGCGAGCGCAAGAGCGGCGTCATCGTCAACGTGATCGGCTCCGCGGGCGAGCGGCCGAGCGCGGGCTACATTGCGGGCAGCATGGGGAATGCCGCGCTGATGACGATGTCGCGCGCGCTCGGCGCGGACAGCCCCAAGCACGGCGTGCGCGTGGTTGCGGTCAATCCCGGAGCGACCGCAACGGACCGCGGTGTCGAGCGTTGGCGCAACGACGCGAAGCAGAAACTGGGCGACCCGGAGCGCTGGCAGGAGTTGACGAAAGGCATGCCGTTCGGCCGGCCGGCAAGCGTGGAGGAGCTGGCTAACGTGATCGTGTTCATGGCCTCGCCGCGCGCCTCTTACGTGAGCGGCACCGTAGTGAGCGTCAACGGCGGGGCAAGCTGGCGGCCGTCAGCGTAATCTCGCCCGTTCACGCGCAGCGCCGCTGGCGCCACCACGGCTCGGCGGCGCGCTGCGACGCCCGGTGCTCGACCGATATGGCGTCCTGGCTGCGCGGGGGCGCGCCGCTACCCCTTCACTGCCGCGATGACCTCGGCATCCTTGCTCGACGTGGCGATCGACATCGGCGTGGCGGCGGATTTTCCATGCTCCGCGTACGGATCCGCGTTGCCGGCGCGCAGCATCCTGATGATCTCGAGGTGCTTGTTGGCCGCGGCCTTGTGCAGCGCCGTCCAGCCCTCCTGGTCGGCGGCGTTCACCGATGCGCCGTGGGTAATCAGGGTTCGCGCTATGTTTGTGCGGCCGAACGCTGCTGCCTGGATAAGAGGCGTGATCCCCTTGAGGCTCCTGACGTCGACATAGGCGCCCTTTTGTATCAGCAGTTCCGCCACCCGCGCGAAACCTCTCTGCACCGCCCAGTGCAGCGGGGCGTAGCCGCGCTTGTCGCGCACGCTCACGTTGGCGCCGGCGTTGATGAGCTTGTTGGCCGAAGACTCGCTCCCCATGAAGGTCGCAACCATGAGCGGCGTCCAGTCGAACTGGTTCTTGAGGTTGACGTCGACGCCCGCTTCGAGGAACAGGCCGATGGCTTTCTCGTTGCCTTTCTCGGTCGCCCAGAAAAAGCCCCGCGGCGAGAATTCGATGTTGCATTCCTTCTCCATCCGCTCCTTGAACTCGATGTTGCCCCAGACATCCTCGTCCTTCGTGCCAAGCCTCATGTTCCTCAACTTGTCGTGCAGGCGGGAAAGGAAGAGGATGTCGCGCATCACCTCTTCGGGGAAGCCCTGGCGATTGCCGCGATTATCGAAGTACAGATCCTCGAAGGTCGCGTCGCATTCCGTCGTTCCCCAGGTGCTCATGATGCTGCTGAATATCCGGAGGTACTTGTCTTCGAGGTGGTGCGGATACTGATGCATGTATCCCTCGAGAATTCTTGCCAGCATTGAATGCATGATCGCTACCGCTTCCCGTCCGTTGAGATTTCGACAACCATCAGCATCCGCCGGTCATCCGTCCAGCCGGCGCGCCTGCCGTAGTATAAAGCCCCGCGCTTCGGCGCAAAACTGTCAGCCGCGCAGCCCGAACCAGCCCCGCCACGAGCGCCCGAACGCGTTCAGGTCGTAGGTGTGGCTGAAGGTCGTTGCGACCTGGCCGAAGCCGCGGGGATCCAGCCATTCCCAGATGCCGAGCACCACGCCCATATAACCCAGATTCAGGAGCACCACGCCCACCCCGAGCTTGGGGACCCTCACGAGGAGGGTCCACACCACGCCGCCGCGGCTGCGCGGGTTGAGGACCAGCAGGAATCCTGCGCCGGCGAGCAGCAGTCCGGCCACGACCAATGCCGGACCGGGCCGGCGCACGAGATAGTCTGTCGCCGACCCCCAGGACCCTTGCGCAAGGAGATAGGCCGACCCGATCACGGCACACCCCGCCGTGAGCAACATGAGACCCCACACCACCGCCGGCGCGCCGGCATAGGCCTCGCCCGAATCGCCCGCCCAGCGGAATCCACTGCGCCCGGTGAAGATCGACTCAAGGCCGCCCAGTACGATGCCGGCGCCGATCACGGACAGGCTCAATTGAAATCCCTTAGGCTGGTCGAACGTGTGGCTCGCCAGCATCCCGAGCCCCCCCACGACCAGGGCGGCGTATTCGAGAAATCCGGCAATGCGCATTCAGATCATCCGTTCCAGCGGCAACTGGAACAGCCGTATCTTGTCGTCGGTGCGTTGGATCTGTTGGTTCGCCGCGGTTATTTCGCGGATCAGCGCATCGAGCGGACCGCTCTCGGGAAATGCGATCATCAACACCGAATTCATGCTCGGGAATCCACCCGAACCCAGATGCGGCTCCGTGCCGTGGCCCTTGCCCTTGACGTGCTCCCAGCGCGTGTAGTAATCGATGCCCGCCGCGCGCAGGATCTCCATCACGCTGGCGCTCTGATACTGGTTATGAACGATGAATGCGAGCTTCATTGCGCCTTCCTTCCGTTTTCGTCTTCGACGCAGCAGGGGATTTCGGCCGCGGTCCCTCCCCTGAATTCGCCCAGGAGCTTGCCGATCGTGAGTGGGTCGTGTTGGACTCGAACCAACGACCGACGGATTATGAGTCCGCTGCTCTAACCGACTGAGCTAACGACCCGGCTGCAGGGATTATACCGAATGGCTGCGCTCTTCCGCGGCGCAACATTCTCGGGGCTCAGGTGCGTCAAGCGCGACTACCCGGAGCAAGCAAGACACCGGACTGAGGTTCAATCGGTGGCCGGATCGGCCGGAATTGACCCGAACCGAACCAGGAGCAACAAAAAAGCGGTTGCTCGGCATTGACCGTCGGTGTGGCCAGCATGGCTCAACGAAGAGTAAGCTTATCCGGCGAGGTTCGCAGCACCTTCTTTGCCAGATTCGACCGGGAGGGCCATTGGCGAACCGCTCCGGGAGAGCCGTGAGGCTTCTCCCTATCCCGATTAGAGCGCCAAGCAATGTGGGACCTCAACGAGACCAGACAACTGATTCGCACCCGATACGGACTCGATCAACTTGAGCTTGCTCGGCAAAGCATTGGTTCTATCGTTGACCGTCGGGAATTCGCTCGCTTTCACTACCACGAGGCAGTAGATCTACTGGCGTCTGACATCGATGAGCTCTTCAAGTCGAATGAACTGTTTCCGGCTATGCTCGGAGCACGCGACGAACACCGGGACAAGTATCAAGAGTGCTTGTTTAAGATCGGCGCTCACGTGACGGCCTGCGTCCAGAGCATGCATGCTATCGCAGACATACTCGCACACGCCCTCTTCTATTCCCTTGGATGCAATCTCCGTCCAGACGCACTGAAAGAACGAGATATCAACGCCGCAAGGGTGCAGTACTTCCTAAGTTCTCGCAGAGCCTCAGCCAGGTAATCCACAACGAAACCATAATGGTTCGTGAAGAAAGGGGAGCGGGCGTTCTTGGAGCAGACGGCGACCGTCCGGTTCTGGCCGCGAAGCGACCGTCGCCCGATAGTCGCAAACGGACCTATTACTGCCGGTAGCGTTTCCTGAAAGCTGCCGTTCATTGGTTGCGGGGTGGACTGCTTCACGGCACACCCCCATTCAAGTCGTTCCCCAAGACAATTACACGCTATGTTAACCAGCGCACATCATTGTCTAGTGCTTCGGCCTATTATTGCCGGCGTGTCGAATGCTGGTCTCGGAGCATTCACGAAGGCGTTTCGTTCACGCACAGGATCGCGCTGAGCGGGTGAACGGGATAGATTTTCCCATTCAGACCCGCGATCTAGGCGTGCAACCGCGCAACGTATGACAGCGCCCGCCAACAACCAACGCTGGCGTGCAGGCCTTAAGGTACCCATCCATGAAGCGCGGGCAAAAGTGGGCAGTCGGCCTGGGGATTGCAGCTGCCGTGCTGGGCGCGGCGTGGCTTGCCGTGGCCTGGTGGCTGCCCACCGACGAAGAACTTGCCGCCCGGCTCACGGCCGAGGCCGAAGAACAGCTGGGCGTCAAGGTAACCATCGGCTCTGCCCACTGGGCGTGGCTGCCAAGACCCGTTATCGTGGTCGACGACTTTCGCACGCAGCAGGCGCAACCGGTGGTCATCCGGCAGCTGAACGCGTATCCCAAGGCGCGTGTGCTGCTTCACCGCAGGTTTGTGTTTGAGCGCATCGACATCGAAGACGCAGTTTTCCCGCGCAACTCGGTGCGCGCCTTTCACGCCAAACCGGGCGCGAGCGAGCTCGATGCGGACGATGGCGTGCCGCTCCAACACTTCGAGTTTCGCAACCTGACCTGGATCTCCTACAGCGGCATCGCCGTTGCCTATGACGGCGAGATCGACTTCGACCCGCACTGGCGCCCACGCCATGCCGAATTGCGTCGCCCCGACATCAAGCCCGCCTTCACGCTGACGTTGACGCGCGAAGCCGATGCCGACCGCTGGCAGACGCGCATCCATGTCGGCGGCGGCACGGCGCACGGCAACGTTGAGTTGAAGACCGCCGCCAACGGCCTCATGCACCTCAGCGGCCAGCTGGCCCCGCTTGGCATTGAGGTCGCCAGTGCGTTGAGCTCATTCAACCGCCGGTCACCCGTCGGAGGCAGGGGCTCGGGACAGACAGTGTTGTCCGCGCACGGCAAATCGGTGGGCGAGCTGGCACGCTCGCTGCATACGCGCACCACGTTTTCGGTCGATCCCGCAACGGTATTGCACTTTGACCTGGACAAGGCCATCAGCACGCGCGGCAAAGAGCGCGACGGCCAGACAGCGTTGCAGGAGCTCACCGGCCAGCTGGACACGCAGAACACCGATAAGGGCATGCGCGCCACCTACACCGGCGTCAAGGCCCGCGCCGGCAAGTACACCGCCACGGGCGAGGCCACGGTCTACAACCGTCAGGTCGAAGCCAGCGGCAACCTGTACCTCGTCGAGGGCACGACCGGCGTGCCCTTCACCGTGAGCGGGCCAGTCGACAAGCCGAAAGCTTCGATGCCACCGGGGGCCTTCGGAGGCGCGTCCATCGGCACTGCGGTGCTGCCCGGCATTGGCACCGACATCGGCGCCCGCATCGGCAGCGCCCTTGGCCAGCTCTTCAAGGGCGGCGCGCAACAGCCTGATGCGCCGGCGCCGGTTGCGCCAAAAAAGAATTAGCCAGACACCGCTGCAGTCCGCGAGGTTTCTCAGTGATGGGTCGTGGGGCGACGAGAGCCGATTGCTGCGCATTGACATCCGGTTCGCCGCGGGTATTGCAAACAATGACCAAGCAGCCAGTGGAAGAAGTGGTCATTGAGCGCATTCTCGAATTTGGCGACGCGGTCACGCGTACAGTGATCGTATCGAATGACCGGTTGTGGCCGGCGGCGACCAACAAAAACTTGCTTGCAGATCTTGCAGTTCGGAGCGCGCCCTGCAGCTCTCGTTTGGATTATGAGTCCGCTGCTCTAACCGACTGAGCTAACGACCCGGCCGGCGAAATTATACCGGAGCGGGTCGCGCGGGCATCGTCGTCACGGATTGCAGGAGCGCCCTGCAACGCGACCGGCGGTGAAAATTGCAGCCCGTTCGGGCGGGCGCGAGGTTCAAGCGCGTGAAGCAAGCGCCTCGTGAATGGCGTGAGCGGCGCGCTTGCCGGCGCCCGCCGCCAGGATCACCGTAGCAGCGCCAGTGACCGCATCGCCGCCGGCGAACACGAGCGATTTCGAGGTCAGCCCGGTTTTTTCGTCCGCCACGAGGCAGCCCTTCTTGTTGGTGAGCAGACCCGAAGTGGTCCGGGTCAACAGCGGATTCGGGGTCGTCCCGATCGCCAGCACCACGTTTTCCACCGGGATCACGAATTCGCTGCCCGCGATCGGAATCGGCCGTGCGCGGCCCGAGGCGTCGGGCTCGCCCAGCTTCATCCTCTGGCACTTGAGACCGGCAACCCAGCCGCTGCCGTCATCGATGATCTCAAGCGGATTGGTGAGCCAGTGAAACTTCACACCTTCCTCGATCGCGTGGTGGTACTCCTCGACACGGGCGCTCATCTCCTTGTCGCTGCGCCGGTAGACGATCATCGCCTCCTCGGCGCCCATCCTGAGCGACGTCCGTACGGCGTCCATGGCCGTGTTTCCGGCTCCGATCACCGCCACGCGCTTGCCGACGCGCACAGGCGTGTCGGCTTCGGGAAACTCGTAGCCGCGCATCAGATTGATACGGGTCAGGAACTCGTTGGCGGACATCACGCCGTTCAGGTTCTCTCCCGGGATTCCCAGGAACTGCGGCAACCCCGCGCCGGTACCGATGAACACCGCCGCATAGCCCATCTTGTTGAACAGGTCGTCCAGCGTGAGCGTCTTGCCGATGATGATGTTGCAGACGATCTCGACACCCAGCGCCTTCAACATGCCGATTTCCCAGTCGAGGACCGCCTTGGGCAGGCGAAACTCGGGGATGCCGTAGCGCAGCACGCCACCGGGCGCGTGCAATGCCTCGTAGATCGTAACCGGATAGCCGTGCTGAGCGAGCTCGCCGGCGCATACGAGTCCTGAAGGGCCCGCCCCGATGATGGCAACTTTCTCCTGACGCGTGATCCTCGCTTCGGCCGTCGACGCCTGCGTGCGCTCCCAGTCGGCCACGTAGCGCTCGAGGTGACCGATCCCCACCGAATCGAAGCGATTGGTCATGCTGCATTCGGCTTCGCACTGCGACTCCTGCGGGCAAACACGCCCGCAGATCGCAGGCAGCGGGTTCGATGCGCGCAGGAGTTTCGCGGCACCGGCCATGTCGCCAGTGGCTACGAGGTGGATGAAATCGGGGATCGGCACCCGCACCGGGCAGCCGTCCACACACACCGGGTCCTGACAGCGCAGGCAGCGCTCGGCCTCGAAAGAGGCCTGCGGCAGGGTGTAGCCCTCGTTGACTTCCCTGAAGTCGAGCGCGCGCACTTCCGGCTCGCGCACGGGCATCGGGGTTTTTTCCGCGCGTTTGACCGGCATTACCTTGCCTCCCTGTTTGCCATGCACGTGAGACGGTCGAGCGCCTGCCGCTCCTCTTTGACGTAGGCCTTGTTGCGCCGCATGGCAACGTCGAAGTCGACCTCGTGCGCGTCGAAGCACGGGCCATCCACGCAGGCAAATTGCGCGCGACCGCCGACGTTGACGCGGCACCCGCCGCACATACCCGTGCCGTCGACCATCAGCGGGTCCATCGAAACCAGCGTCTTCACTTTGGGACCGCGCGTTGTTTCCGCGACCGCGCGCATCATCGCCATCGGGCCGATCGCGACCACATGGTCGGGCCGCCCGGGTCCGTCACCCTCGATCAACTGCGCCAGGCGTTGCGTGACGAACCCCTTGAACCCGGCGGAGCCATCGTCGGTGCAGATTTCGACGTTGTGGCACAACGGCCTCAGCTCATCGGCGAGAATGAGCAGGTCCTTGCTGCGCGCGCCGAGGATGGCGGTGGTCTTGTCCCCGCGGGCGGTGAACTCACGCATCAGGCAGAGCAACGCGGCCGAACCAAAGCCGCCGCCCACACCACAGACGTGACCGCCCGGCGCGATGTCGATGTGTCCGCCCAGCGGACCCGCGACGTCGAGTATCTCATCGCCTGCCTCGAGCGCGCAGATGCGTTTAGTGGTGGCGCCGACCTCCTGCACCACGATAGTGAGCGTGCCGGCTTCGCGGTCGTAGTCGGCAATGGTGATCGGTATGCGCTCCCCGCCCTCGCGCACGCGCAGCATGACGAACTGGCCGGGCCGCGCGGCGGCCGCGATGAGCGGCGCGTCGAGGCGGAACAGTTTGGTAACCGGGGTCAGCCGGCGGGTCTCGATAATTCGTGCCATGTCGAGCTCCGACTAGGAATTCGCCGGCCTTGCGGCCAGCGAATTCCTTAAAGAGGACCACCCAAAAATGAACCATGAGAGAGGACAGCAGCTGGACCTCCCAGTCACAGATTTCGATCTAGCAGGGATGGTTCCGTTCAGTTTCATCCGATTCTCAGTCATCCAATTCTCAAGCGTCTTTCGGTAAAGAATTTGTCGGCCCAGCATCCGACAAATTCTTAGAGCAGCGGGTGCTCGTGCATCGCCTTCATCCGCGCCCACCGCCGGTCGGTCTCGGCCTGAATGCCCGCGACGATTTCGGCGTTCTCCGGCCTGGTCAGGTGGCGGGTCTTGCCCATGAGGCTCAACCAGTCCGCGACCGGACGGCGGCGGCCCGTCGCTTCCGGGTCATAGGTGAGCGTCGTGTGGCCGTGCTCGATCTCGTAGAGCGGGAAGAAGCAGCAGTCGATGGCCGCCTGCAGCACGGGCTGGGTTGCATCATCAGTCGTGCGCCAGTTGAGCGGACAGAATGAGAGGATCTTGCCGTAGACGAGCCCTTCGTTCTTCGCGTACCACTGCCCCTTCGCGACCTTGCGCATGAGGTCCTCGGGATAGCCCTCGCTCGCGGTGAACACATAAGGCACGTGGCACGCGGCGAATATCTGCGCAGTGTCCTTGTGGTGGTAACGCTTGCCCGACAGCGCCGTGCCGACCTCGCTCGTGGATGTGCGGTGGCCGAACGGCGTAGAGTACGAGAGCTGCGCGCCGGTGTTCATGTAGCCCTGGTTGTCGTACTCGAGGATCATCATGCGGTGATTGCGGTTGGCCGCGCCGAGCGCGGGGCCCATGCCGATATCCATGCCGCCGTCCCCGGAGATCATCACGAAGGTGATGTCCTTGGAGCCGGGGAGCTCGCCGCGCCGGATGCGCTCGTGGTACATCTCGACCAGCCCCGACAGGGTCGCCGCACCGTTCTGGAACAGGTTGTGGATGTAGTTGATACGGTGCGCCGTAGTGGGATAGCCGGTGGTCACGACCATGGCGCAGCCGGTCTGGAACAACACCACCACATCGCCTTCCATCGCGTTGTAGACCTGGTGCAGCGTCGGGAAAGCGCCGCAGCCCGGGCATGCGCCGTGTCCCGGCCCGATGCGATTGGGCACCTCGGTCATCTTCCACAGCGGCTGGAGTTCGACCTTGAGCCGGCCGGTCACCGGATCGCGCTGGATCTGCGCCATCCCGCGCGGAATCTCCGCGGCCGTGATCGGCGGCAGGCCGGTGCGCGGCGCCGTGTCGGGCCGGCCGGGCGTCGCGCCATAGTAGGCGAAGGGCTCGTCGACGCGGCCCGACTTCGCGGCGGCAAGCGCCTGCGCAAAGAACTGCCCGGCATCGGCCGCGTAGAAGTCTTTGCCGCCCAAGCCGTAGATGCGCGAGAGCACCCGGGTGTGATTCTCCGGGTCGATCTGGATCGCAGCGCGCACCTCGAGCGACAGGTTACCGCCACCTGCGCCGTAGGAATCCGCACGGTCTCCGATCGTAACGGCCTTCACGTGCTTGAGCGCGCGGCGGAACTCCTCCGCCGGGAACGGCCTCAGCACGTTGGGCGAGAGCACGCCCACCTTCGCGCCCTGCGCGCGCATCTGGTCAGCGGTTTCCTTGGCAGTCTCGGCTGCCGAATTGATCAGCACCGTGGCGACCTCGGCGTCGTCGATCCGGTAGGCGTCGAGCATGGGGTAAGCCCGACCGGTCATCTTTTCCAGCTCGGCGAGCACTTCCGGGATGACGCGCCGTGCGGCCTCCATCGCTTCCGAGAGCTGCACCTTGTTGTTGATGAGGTCCGGATCGTTCATGTACGGTCCGAAGGTCGTCGGGTGCTCGATGTCGAGCGGCGTAGGCATCGGCGGGCGCTCGCCCAGAAAACGGCGGATCGCGTCGAGGTCGTCGAATACCTGGATGCGCCGCTTCTGGTGGCTCGTGAAAAAGCCGTCATAGGCAACGATCACCGGCAGCCGCACGTCGCGATGCTCGCCAATCTTCACGGCAGCGAAGTTCAGGTCGTACACCGCCTGCGGATCGCGCGCGCAGAGCATGATCCACCCGGTGTTGAGCGCGTAGTAGATGTCCGAGTGGTCGCCCCGGATATCAAGCGGCCCGGAGATCGCACGTGCCGCGATGTTGAGCACCATCGGCACGCGCGTGCCGGCCTGCACCGGCAACTGCTCGAGCGCGTAGAGCAGGCCCTGCGAACTGGTAGCGTTCAACACGCGCCCGCCCCCGAGCGCGGCGCCATAGCAGATCCCGGCAGCACCGTGCTCGCCATCACCTGCGACCATCACGATTTCGTGCTGGCCCTCGGCGCGCATCTTCGAGAGGTTCTCGGCGACCTCGGTCGAAGGCGTGATCGGGAAATACCCCATCAAGTGAAAGCCGATATCACGCGCAGCGAGCGCAGCAGCTTCGTTGCCGCTCTTGAACTCGAGCTTTTGCGGCACGACGCCGCGCGCCGGAGCGTCCGTTTCGCGCAGTGCCGTGGCGAAGGCCTGGGTCGTCATGGTTTCCCCTTATGGGATCAGATCCGGAAAGAGCGGCACGCGCAGGCGATCCGCCAAGCCGGGTGTTTCAGTTTCCCGGGTGAGCGCGCCCGTCGGACACGACTCGACGCAGCGCATGCAGCCCTTGCAGTAGCGATAATCCACACCCATCAGCATGCGCTCGTACTTGCCACCCTCGGCTCCCTCACCCCATGCGAGGCAGAAGTCGGGGCAGACGAGGTCGCACACGCCGCAGTGAATGCACTTCTCCACGTCGAGAACCGGCATCACGCCGGTGCGAGACGCGGAGAGATCGTTCCACGCCATATTGCCCGGCTCGGGCAGAATTCCACCAGGAGGCTGGGTCTGGTAACCCCACGCCGGCTCGGAACGCGCCGCCGGCAAGTCGCCCTCGGCGCGGCCGACGCCATCCATCAACTCGAATTCCGTCGCGCCGCGCTGGAACGCGCGCGTATTGGATGCAACCGCCTCGGGGTGCTTCCCCGCGAACTCCTCGGTCAGCGCGTCCAGAATCACATCAGTAGGGAGAAAGGGAAACGCACCGGCCAGCGTGCCCAACAGTACCGCATTGGGTCGCGATTTCTCTTCCATGGCGATCCCGAGCGCATTGACGCGGATGAGGCGCGCGGTGCGCGGCAGCGCCGCGAGTTCTTCTGGAACGGGACCTGGGGGCGCGTTGTAGATAAACGTGCCGTCCTTGAGGAGCCCAGCACGCGTCGCCGGGTTGCGCAGCAAGGCAGCGTGGAAGACCACGACGGCATCGGGTGTCTCGACCGGTGCGCTGGTACGGATCGGCCGCTCCACATGGCCCAGCCGCACGAACGAGCGCACCAGAGACCCCTTCTTCTCAGAGCCATATGACGAAAAGTGCGCGCCGTTCAGTCCCATGTGCAACACGGCGGCGGTTGCCAGCACTTGGCCGGCCGCGTGGGCGCCCAGTCCGCCGATGGACTCGAACCGAATCTCGAAGAACCGATCTGGGTGCGGCAGGCATATGGCCTGACTCACAACGTTGCTGGTGGATTCGATACGTACGCCAGGCAGGAGGTTCACCCCCGTTGCTTCAGGAAACGGTCGATTCACGTGACAGCCTCTAAAGTGGACACAACGTGCGCGCCACGCGCGCCGCAGGGCGTGGAGAACGCGTGGGCGCCGTCCGCCTCAGGCATCGGAGTGCAAGAACTCGTCATGTGCGTTGTCACGTCCATCCCTCACGGCGCGGTTGGCGGCATCTGGCGTGTCGTCGTAAGCAGATGCAAGGAACGCTCAGGGGAATCTCCTCCAGCGACGCGACCACATACTAGTTTCCCCGTCGCGCCTGCTTATTGATTTAGCGCAAATTTCATGGATTTGCTGCGGCTTTGCGGCGCCACGGGGATGGGGCCCGGTCGGCGTTTGCGTGCATGCGCGACCGGCGAAACCAAAACAACTGCTTGATTCCGTTACGGTCACTGCTGCCGAAACAAGGGTGCGACGGGCTCCGCGACAGTGTTCGCGTGCTCCGCTGGTCGTGCTTTGGAGGCTACGGAGACCCGCAAGGGCGGCGGATCCAGATGCGAGCCGAAACCGCCCGATATCGCGTTAGTCGAGCGGGGCGACGTTGTCCGACATCAGAACGTCAGTTGTTATGCGATGCCGCCAACGATGGGCAATTCCACCAAGCGTGCGCTTGCGGGCGGGAAAGCGTCGCCCCCGACGCCAACCGCACCGGAATCAACTTTCGGTGTCGAGAAAGCTGCGCAGCCGCTCCGAACGTGACGGGTGGCGCAGCTTCCTCAGCGCTTTGGCCTCGATCTGGCGGATGCGCTCGCGCGTCACGTCGAACTGCTTGCCGACCTCTTCCAGCGTGTGGTCGGTGTTCATCTCGATGCCGAAGCGCATGCGCAGCACCTTCGCCTCG
>Ga0209108_10001359_pt1 | contig 14165 bp, 11 predicted proteins | sample Rifsed10ft1_FD_184003 | JGI IMG/M metagenome (GOLD analysis project Ga0209108, IMG submission 184003) | Soil microbial communities from Rifle, Colorado, USA - sediment 10ft 1 (version 2) | ecosystem: Environmental > Terrestrial > Deep subsurface > Rock core/Sediment | place: Rifle, Colorado...
AAGTAGATCACCAGGGCGAATATCACGACCTGCTGAACATGCCCGACCCGCACGCCTGCCTCGGGGCCGTGCTGGCGCTGCAGGGCGAGCACCTCGGCTATCTGGTCGTGGATCGGGCCGGGGCGAGTCGTTTCCATCGTGGGGAGGTCGAGTTGATCGCCGCGTTCGCCTCGCAGGCCGCGGTCGCGATCGCGAATGCGCGGCTGTACACCGCCCAGCGCGAGCAGGCCTGGGTGAGCACGGCGCTGCTGCAGGTCGCGGAAGCCACCGCACGCGAATCCGAGCTTTCAGAAGTGCTGGCGACGGTCGCGCGCCTGACCCTGATGCTGGTGGGCGTGGATCGGTGCGCGGTGCTGCTGGCGGAAGACGACCTGTTCGTCCTCAGCGCGTACGAGCGCACCGACGACGAGCCGGTCGAGTCGCTGCTGCGCAGCCTCCGTCCGGGCGACTGGCCGAGACTCGCCGAGATGGCCGCCGCGCAGTCGCCGGTGGTGATCGCGCCCGACGAGCCGATGCCGGAGGCGCTGCGCGATTTGTTCGAGGGGGTCGTCATCCTCCTGCCCCTGCTCGCCAAAGGGAAGGTCGAGGGTGCGCTGATGGTGGGACAGACTCCCGGCGAGACGCCGTTCACCACACACCGCATCCGGCTCATCGGCGGCATCGCGAACCAGGCGGCGCTGGCGATTGAAAGCGCGATGCTCTATCAATCGCAGCAGGAGGAAGCGTGGGTGAGCACGGCGCTCCTGCAAGTCGCGCAGGCCGTGGCCGAGCAGCCGACATTGGAGGAAGGGCTGGAGATGGTGGCGCGGCTCACGCCCATGCTGGTGGGCATCGAGAAGGTCGCCATCTACCAGTGGAACGCGGAAGCGCAGCTGTTCCACCCTCGCCAGATCGTGGGATTGGACAAATCCGCACCCGGCCTGGCCGAGCTCACGGCGGCGGCGGACGAGCTGGGCGTCCATCTCCACGAAATAGGGACGCCGTCGTTCCATTATCAGTTGCCGGATCGGCTGGCGAAGGTTTTCGGTTTGGAGACGTGCCTGATCTGGCCGCTGTGGGCGCGCGGCGATTTGCTCGGCGTGCTGGTGGTGGAACCGGTGCGCGATACGAGCCGCCGCATGAGCATCTTGAGCGGCATCGCTCACCAGTTGTCGCTGGCGATGGAGAACGCGCGGCTGGCGCGCGAGGTCACCCTGCGTGAGCGGATGGAGCGCGAGATGGAACTGGGCCGCGATATCCAGGCGAGCTTCCTCCCGGATGCGTGCCCGGTCGTTCCCGGCTGGGAAGTGTGCTCCTTCTGGCGCGCGGCGCGGCAGGTGGGCGGCGACTTCTACGACTTCATCCCGCTCCGCGGGCACGACGGCGGAGAACGGTGGGGCGTCGTCATCGCGGACGTGGCCGACAAGGGCGTCCCGGCGGCGCTGTTCATGGCCCTCTCGCGCACGCTGCTGCGGACGGTGGGCATCAACCGCGTCTCGCCCGCCGCCACCCTCGCGCGCGTGAACGAGTTGATTCTCGCCGATGCGCGGACAGATTTATTCGTGACCGTGGTCTACGGCGTATGGGAGCCGGGGACGGGCCGGTTCGCGTATGCGGTGGGCGGCCACAACCCGCCGCTGTGGGTCGCCGCCGACGGCGACATTCGACCGCTCCGGGGGACGAACCTCCCGCTCGGGGTGATAGACGAGGCCCCATACGACGAGCACGAAATCCACCTTCACCCCGGCGACGTGCTCCTGCTCTATACCGACGGCCTGACCGATGCGGTCAACGCCGGGGACGAAGAATTCGGGACGCAGCGCGTCTGCGAGGTGCTGCGCGAGTCTCACCACCGCGCGGCGTCGGAGATCGTGGATGCGCTGGAGGCCTCCGTGCGCGCGCACGTCGGCGCGGTGGAAGCGTTCGACGATATGACGATGGTGGTGGTTAAGCGCAGTCCGGCTGCTGTATAATTGGGCCAGGAAATCAGCAGCAGGCCAGAGTGAGACTTATATGATGCCGCAGACGGCGCTCAAGTACGATGTCGAAGTAAAGGACAACGGGCATGTGGAATTGACCGTTCCCTTTCCTCCGGGGGCTCACGTGGTCGTCTTTGTGATCGAAGCCGCCGACGATGTAATTGCCGACCTGCTCTCGGCGGCGCAGAGCAGTCTCGATTTCTGGGATAACCCTTTTGACGACGAGGACTGGAACAGTAATTGAACTTTGGAGCGCTACCGGACTTTCCCGCAGATGTGGGAAAGTCCGGTTTTTGTTTTGAACGCCGGCGGCTGGATTTCAGCCTGCCGAAGGGCAGGCTTCGCGCCCTTCGTTGCCGCGATTTCAATCGCACGGCGAGGCGGACCTCTGAACAGCAGCCGGTTCAGTGCCCCCAGCGCGAGGTGGGTCATCGCACCGATTACGTTTTGGTGGAAGGAGGAAGACATCACGAACTCCTGAGGCTGATTTCAGCGGCGCGGAGGAGACAATTGACGATATGATGATACTGGTGACAAAGAGGGGGGCGTAAGGCTGACGGCTGGCATCTGGCGACACCCTCTTACTCAGAACATCGTCTTCACTACTTTTTGCACGCCTTTTACCAACTCATCAACCTCTTCTTTTGTTGGTTCCCTTTCTTTGAAGTGTACTGACAGGTTTCTCAAATCACCCAACCTTTGTATGAAACGCCAATCGGGCAAATCATAGACACCTTCTTTTTTGAAGATGTCGTTGAAGTCAGATATTGTAGGGTCTTTCTTGGCGACCCTGATGCCGTGCTCTTGAGCAATTGTTGAAAGATGCCGCTCTAAGGTGACTCCGGCAAGAGCACCCGCTGCCCGTAAATGACCTTTCTTGAGAAGTTCCTCGGCAGCGCTTAGCTCATCATCGAATAGTTCTGCCTGGAGCGTTCCGCGTATATTTGATAGTACAGAGTCGAGTCTTTCCAAACAAGAGTACAGAATGAAGAGTTGAACCTGAAACTTGCTTGAAAAAGCTTTGTATGGGTTGACCACCTCTTCCTTCGCATAACCCCTTGTTACATGCAAGCCAATCAGATAATCGCTTATCGTGTAGGTGAGGAAGTCAATTTCCTTGCGCTTCTCAGACGGTTGATACTGGCTCACAAACTCTTCGCACCTATCCGGGAGAATTTGCTTTACCACGGGGAGGGCTTTTGTATACCAAACCTGATAAGAGTGCTGTATCGATTTTTCTTTCGCCTCAGAAGCAGTAGGCTTCTTCTTGGTTGATTTCTGTTCATTGTTTTCAGTGTTGTAAATGCTTGCCCCTTCTTGAAACAGGGTTGCCACTTCCTTGATGAGTTTCTCCTTCAATGTGCTCATAAGACCGTAAAAATGATTGTTATAGTGATGCTGCTGACGAGTCGCCCAACCCAGGGTTTTGCCGCTGCGGTCTAATATCCCAATCGGCAACTGCGCCCTATTCTCCCTACGCAACAAACCGGGCCGCTTCCATTTGAGACGAGCGGCCCGGAGTATTATCCCCTCGCCGCGCGCTCTCCGCGCAGGCTTTTTCCTATCTGCTTGAGATTATAGACCCGCTTCTTGTGGATGCAAGTGGTATTCCTCACCCCCTAACCCCCTCTCCTGAACGCGCCTTGTGGCGTTCAGGAGAGGGGGAATCACACACACTACTCCCCCTCTCCCGACTGAGTTTTTCCAGTCGGGAGAGGGGGCCGGGGGGTGAGGTTGCCTCTCAGCCCCCTCACACTTATACTCTCCTCACATCCGTATCCGTTCTATGCGTATCATCCGTTGACCACGCCTTTCGTCCCCGGCTACCCTCCCTCTCCCAACCGCCTGCTCGCGCGGTTTCTACCGCCGCTCGCGGAAGGCGTCGCCGCGCATTACGTCGAGCGACATGCAGGGCAGGGCGATCTCGTCTTCGACCCCTTCGGCCAAGCGCCGGGCGTGGCGGTGGAGGCGCTGCACCTCGGGCGGCGTGTCCTCGTCGCGAACTTCAACCCCATCTCGCACCTGGCGCTCTCACTCGCCGTGCGCCCACCGACCGAGGCCGACCTGCGCTCGGCGCTCACGCTCCTCGGCGACGTGCGCAAGGACGGCGACCGGCTGGAGAACTATCTGCGCGGGCTGTACCGCACCACCTGCGCCGATTGCGGCACAGAGTCGAGCGCCGACTCTTTCGATTGGGACACGGACCTGAGTCCGGACGCGCCCGTCGAGCGAACCTACCTCTGCCCGGGCTGCGGCCCGCCGGTCAAGCACGGCCCCACGACCGGCGCCGACCGGTCGCTGGCCAAACGCTTCACGCGCGGGCTGGACTATCAATGGCTGCTCACGCGCGTGACCCTGCTCGACGACCCCGACCGCGGCCACGCCGAAGAAGCGCTGGCCGTGTATCCCCCGCGCGCGCTCGCCGCGCTCGCCGCCCTCCTCGTCAAACTCGACGCGCTGAACCCGCCGCCCGAAACCCGCCGCCTGCTCTCCGCGCTCGTCGTCGCCGCGTGCGACGTGGCGAGCATGCTCACGTCGGAGCGGCCCAAAGCGCTCGCCGTCCCGAAGCGATTCAGAGAGCACAACTTCTGGCTGGCGATGGAGAAGGCGACGGGGACGCTCGCCGGGGCCTCTGCGCCTGACCGGTCGCTTCCACTCTCTAATCTCCTGTCCCAAACTGATTCTGCGATTCACGCCCACGCCGGGCCGGTGCGCGAACTGATCCCCTCGCTGCCCGAGGGGGCGTGCGCGCTCGTCATCTCCGCGCTCCCCCGGCCCAATCAAGCCTATTGGACGCTCTCGGCGCTGTGGTCGGCGTGGCTGTGGGGGCGCGAGTCCGCCGCGGCGCTGCGCTCCGTCCTTCGCCGCCGCCGCTACGACTGGTCGTGGCACGCCGATGCGCTCAACCGGACATTCGCCGCCGTGCTCCCTGCGCTCGCGTCCAACGGGAAAATGATCGGCTTGATGCCTGAAGCCGAACCGGGCTTCGTCGGGTGCGCGCTGGCAGGGGCCGACGGGGCCAGGTGTGCGCTTGCGGACGCCGTCCTGCGCGCCGACACCGCCGAAGCCCAATTCGTGTGGGAGCGCGCTGCGCACGCTCCGCCCGCCGACCTCGGCCCGATGCTCGACCACGCGATCACAAACACTGCACAGCAGGCCGCAGTGGATACGCTTCGGGCGCGCGGCGAGCCGAGCCGCTGGATCACCGTGCACTTCGGCGCGTGGCGCGGCCTGGCCCAGGCGCGTTACCTCAGCGCCCTCCCCGACGACGCCTTCAGCGGCGTGAGCCATCTCCTCGACCCTGTCTTCCGCGACCCGAAGGCATTTCAGCGCCTCGGCGCGGACACGGACGACGACCTCGCCACCGGCCTCTGGTATCTCCCAGAATCTACTCTATCGTCTGTTTCATCCTCGTCCGATCAATCCGTTCCATCCGTTGACCAACCCCTCACCCCGCTGGCGGATCGGGTCGAGTCCAAAGTCCTGCGCCTCCTCTCCAATGGCGAGGCGATCCACGAGCACGACGTGATCCGCGAAATCTGCGCCGCGTTCCCCGGCGTGCAAACGCCGGGCCGGGGGCTGGTGCTGGCCTGCCTGAGTTCGTATGCCCAACGCGTGGATGCGGAGGTGTGGCAGTTGCGCCCGGAAGACGCCTCCGCCGAACGCGCAAAAGAACTCGAAGCGATTCAAGCCGAACTGCGCGCGCTCGCCGTCCGGCATGGCTACGATGTGGCCGGGGCTAACCCGCAGGAGTGGCGCGAAGAGGGGCAGATCGTGTATCTGTTTGCAGTGATCAGTTCGGCAGTGATCAGCAGTTATTTGCTCGGCCCGCCGTTGCCGGCCCGCCGGCGCTTTCTGGTGTTGCCCGGCGGCCGCGCGGGGCTGGTCGCGTTCAAACTCCGGCGAGACCTGCGCCTGCGCGCGGCGATGGCGTCTGGAAACTGGATCGTTGTAAAATTCCGCCACATCCGGCGCATGGCGGACGACGCGCACCTGACCCGCGCCACACTCGAACCGGCCTTCGCGGGCGACCCGCTGGAGGAAGCAAAGCAGTTGGCGCTGATCGTGGACGACGAGGGGTGAATGACAAATGGCGAATGGCCGCTTCGCGTGACAAATGGCAAATGGCCGCTTCGCGTGGCGAATGGCCGCTTCGCGTGACAAATGGCGAATGACAAATGGCGAATCCACAATCTCCAATGACTAGTCTCCAATCTCCTCTGATTAAATCTCGACCGATAGATTACTGGGCGCTCTGGCTCGTCGCCGTCGCGTCGCTGGCGGTCAACGTCTGGCTCGTCGCCAACCTGCTGGGCGTCCGGCGGCAGGCGGGCGAGGCGGCGGCGCTGGCGGCTCAGGCGGTCGGCGACTTGCGGCAGTCGTCCATTGACTATCAGGTGCACGTGGCACAGTTGGTTCCGATTGTCCTGTCTATCCCCATCAGCCAGACGGTGCAGGTTCCCATCAATACGCTCCTGCCAATTGACACGCAGGCGACCATCCCGCTCGAGACGCCCTTCGGCACGTTCCCGATCACCATTCCCATCCGGGCCACCGTGCCGATAGACCTGCAGCCCGAAGTCCCCATCCGCCTTACGGTCCCGGTGTCCACGACCGTGCCCGTAGAGTTGGATGTTCCCATCCACGTCGCCATCGCCGATACTGAGCTGGGTGAATCTCTCAGCCGGGCGCAACGCTCCCTCGAATCCCTCGCCGCCCAATGGGGAGCACCCGCATCCACGTCGGAACCGTCTTCGCCCTGATTCCCCTGCCATCGGCTGCCGGCGATAAGCCATACGCGATATACTACCTGCTACCAGGAGGTTTCCATGAAGTCCCCACGTCGTATTGATTACTGGCTGCTCTGGGTCGTCGCCCTGCTCTCGTTCACGGCGAACGCCCTGCTGATCCGGCTGCTGATTGACGCGCGGCAGCAGGCGAGCAAAGGCTTCGACCTCGCCGCCCAATCGCTCGGCACCGTCCACGATGGGTACGTGATTTACACAGCCCACATTGAACAGAACGTGCCGGTGTCCCTCACCATTCCGGTTGACACCACGATCACGGTGAACGGGAAGGAGACACCCCTCCAGACCGAACTCCCGGTCTCGACCACGGTCCCCCTGTCGTTCGATCTGCCGATCCAAATGCCCATCGCCGATACGCCCGTGGGTGAGCCGCTGGTGAAGGCGCAGGATTACCTCAAAGAACTCTCCGCGGCGTGGAAGGCCGATCCATTGCAGGTTTTCTTCTCGCCGCCGAAACCGTGATAATGTTCGCATATGAGTAACCTGTTGATCCTTACCGTCGTTGCTTACCTCCTCGGCTCGATTCCCATTGGCCTGATCGCAGGTTGGGCGCTGTTGCGCCGCGACATTCGCGCGGGCGGCTCCGGTCATTCCGGTGCGACGAACACCCTGCGGCAGGCGGGGTGGGGGGCGGGCGTAGTGGTGCTCGCGCTTGATATCGGCAAAGGCACACTGGCCGAATGGCTGGCGCTGCGCTACGGGACGATGCCGCTGACGCCCGTCCTCGCCGGAGGGGCAGCCGTCGCGGGCCATTGCTGGCCGGTCTTCGCCCGCTTTCGCGGTGGGATGGGGATGGCGACCGCGGGCGGCGTGCTGTTGGCGTCGTGGCCGCTAGGTTTTGCGATCGGGGTGGGGTTGGCTGCCTTCGGGTCGCTCGTCCTGCGTCACTCGGCGCGCGGCAACGTGATGGCCGGGCTGCTCGTCGGCCCGGTGATCTGGCTGTTCACGCGCTCCGCCGCGCTCGCGCTGATCGCCGTTACGGTGGGCGTCTTCGTCGCCGTGCGCGCGCTTTCGGATTGGAACCGCGTGTATCGGGAATTGTGGCTGGATCGGGGGAAGTGAAGTGTGGGCGTGTGTGGGTGTGGAGTGTGAGGATAGTGATTGAGATTGACGGCTCCTTTGGGGAGGGCGGCGGGCAGGTGCTCCGCACCGCGCTCACACTGTCTGCGATCACCAATCAGCCCGTGATTATCTCTCGCCTCCGGGCTGGTCGGCGTAACCCCGGCCTCGCCCCTCAGCACCTCACCGTTGTCCACGCAATGGCAAGAGTGTGTGATGCGAAAGTGCGCGGGGCCGCCATCGGCTCAACCGAGATTGAGTTTCGCCCCCAATCACCTCCACGCGCGGGTGAGTATATCTTTGATGTGGCGGAGGCTGCGCCGGGTGGGAGCGCCGGATCGGTCACACTGATTCTTCAAGCGCTGCTCCTGCCGCTTGCGCTGGCTGGAGCGTCAAGCCATCTCACCCTGAAAGGCGGCACGCACGTTGCGTGGAGTCCGCCGTTTCATTACCTGGCGCACGTCTTCCTGCCGACAGTCGCGCGCATGGGGGTGCGGGCCGAAGCCCGCCTCGATGCGTGGGGGTTTTACCCGGTGGGCGGTGGGCGAATTTCAGCGGATGTCGTTCCATTGCCTTCGATTGTTCCGCACGCAGTTGCACAGCGAGCGGCGAACAGTAGTGCAACTGCTGTCCGAACGGTTCCCACTTTTTCTTCCCTCTCTCTCATCGAGCGCGGTCCATTGAAAACGATTCGGGGTTGGGCCGTCGCGGCGAACTTGCCCGCCCATATCCCGCAGCGGATGGCGAACCGTGCGCGGAACGTGCTGGCGCAACAGGGCTTGCCGGTCAAGATCACGCCCGTGCGCGAGCGCGGAGTTGGGCCGGGAGCGGGCCTGTTCCTCGTCGCCGAATACGAGCACAGCCTCGCCGGGTTTTCGTCGCTCGGCGAAAAGGGCAAGCCCTCGGATCAGGTTGCCGACGAGGCCTGCCGAGATTTGCTGGCCCATCACGCGGCCGGGGCCGCGGTGGACATGCACCTTGCCGACCAACTCTTGCTGCCGATGGCGTTGACATCCGGGCGTTCCGAGTTTCGCGCCGGTCGCGTTACTCAGCATCTGCTCACCAACGTGCACGTCATCCGGCAGTTTCTTCCGGTGGAGATTGAGATTGTGGGAGAGGAGGGCGGGCCGGGCGCGGTGACGGTAACTGGGACGGATTGGGGGGACACGGATCAACGCGGACGAACGCGGATTGACGGGATCCAAAGTACGCGGTATTAATCCGTGCCCTACGAATCGCCAGGTGAGGTAACGCCCCATCGAAGAGGACGTTCGGGCCAGGGGCGCATATCTGCCCAGGATGCGTAGAGCCGAAAACTGTGTCGCCGCGCACTGGAACGTAGCTCAGTTTCAATGCGCCCTACGGAGTCAAAAGATGAGCAGTTCGCGTCGCGTGCAATTGATGGCTATCGGGATAGTTCCCCTCGCGCTGCTGGCCATGGGTCTCTGGCTCGCCAACCCCATCCCGGACAGCCGAAATGATGAGGCTGAAGAGCGTTCCGCCAGCGCCACTCCCACACGAGCAGCACCCAGCGCTACATTTACCTTGACCGCTTCCCCGACATCCACGCCCACCCCGACTCTGATTCCTACCGACATCCCGCGCCCACCGATGCCGACAGCCCCGGCCCATCTGGACAACAGTTGGCAACAGATGCCAGTCGTACCGGAAGTCAGCCCCGCCATGAAGGCGGTCTACGCCCGCGGTCTGGCGCTCGGGAATGAGCCTCACGCCTTCGCCAAAGTGGGCGACTGCAACACCGAGGCGGAGTTCTTCCTCACCCCCTTTGACCAAGCCGGGACGTACCGGCTGGGGCCGTACGCCGACCTGCAGGCCGTCATTGACAATTTCGCCGGGTCGTTTAGCCACGTCAGTGTCGCGGCCCGAACAGGCTTTGGGCCAGGCGCGATGTTCGATTCGACCTGGGTGGATCCAAATATCTGTTTAGCCACTGAAGGGCCGCTTGCGTGTGAGTATCGTCTTCAGCGCCCAAGCCTCGCGCTCATCAGCCTGGGAACCCATTACCCTCCGCTCGCCGAGTTTGAGAGTCGGATGCGGGCGGTGATTGAGTTCTCCCTCGACCGGGGGGTCGTGCCCATTCTCGCCACGAAGGTAGATGTGGAAGGTGGTGATCGAGTAAACGCGATCATTGTTTACCTGGCGCAACAGTACGAAGTGCCCGTCTGGAATTTCTGGCGAGCGGCTCAGCCGCTATACAACCACGGCCAACCCGATGGGATTCACTTCACCTGGGCCAGCAATTTCTTCGATAGCCCGTATGCCTTACGGCATGGCTGGCCGGTGCGCAATCTCACTGCCCTGCAGACGCTCCAGGCCGTCTGGCAGGCTGTATCGGAATAAGCGTTGGCGGCCTCTTACCCGTCGCTCCAGCCGACGCCGCTTCGCGTCGCTTCTGCGCTCTGTCGTTAGCCGCCCATGGGTGGGCATTTCTAATCCGCAGGCTCTGTGCGCCGGAGTGTCAGCACCAACGCCGGCTGCGCGGCATGCAGGCGATACCTGACCCCGGCGGGCACGACCGTGAGCTCGCCGGCCTCGAGGCGCGCCCCGGCCCCTTCGGCGGTCTCGATCCCCGCCGACCCGCGCAACGCGAACCACAACGCGCCGTGCCCCGGCGCGGCCTCCTGAGCGCCGAAGCCTTGCGCCGACATCAGCAGCACGTCGAAGTCCTCCACGCGCGCCAGCACCACCGGCTGATACGGCGTGGTCAGCATCGCACTCGCGCGGGCGATGCGGACCTTCTCCAGCGGCGGGTCGGTGTCCAGTCCATGCGCGCGGTGGCCGTTCTTGCGCTCCGTAAGCACGGCGGCGCGGATGAGCACCACCACCGAGCGCAGCGTAGACCCGGAGCGATGCGCCACGCCTTTGGGGACGACCGCCAACTCCTCCGCGTGCAGGTTCAGGTTGCCGCGTTCGGTCTCCAGCCCGATCACCCCCTCGTGCACGAGAAACAGTTCGTCTTCGTCGAGATGCTTGTGCCAGTTCACCTGACCCTGACAGACGTACACGCTCACCGCCAGGTCGCCGACGGCGGCCAGCGTCACAGCCGCAAACGGGCGCCCGATGCGATTGGCGACGGCGGAGAGGTTCGTGACGGTCAGGGACATTGAAATCGGAAGTCGGAGGTCAGAGGTCGGAAGCACAGTCTCTGACCTCTGACCTCCGGCCTCCACTCACTACTCCGGCGGTTCGACGTGGACGACCACGCGATGCAGAAACCCTTCGTGCGCGTGCAGCTCGCGTTCGATGGTCTCGGCCAGCGCGTGCGCCTCGGTGAGAGGTTTTTCCGCCGATTGGGTGACGTGCAGGGTCGCGGTGAGGTGGCCGTTGACGTTGTGCAATTCCACGTTGTGGCAGGCGCCCGGCCCGGCGAGGCGGTTGGCTACAAGGATGATGCGCTCGCGCAAAATGCCGCCCCGGATGATCCCGTCATCTTCGTCAGGCACTTCCACGGGCAACGGCTCGATGTGCGTCACGATGGAGGCCACCTCCGGCAGGGTCTCGCGGACGCGGGCCTCGAATTGATCGGCCCGGGCGTGCGCTTCGCCCAGCGTCAGCCCGGCATCCACCTCCAGGTGCATTTCCACCGAATAGTGCCCGTCGTGCTCGGCGTGCGCGTGAAAGTCGTGCAGGCCGAGGCCCAGCCCGTCGGCGAGGCCGCGCAGCTTGAGGTATAAATCTTCCCAGGGCGTGACGGCGGTTTCCAGGCGTTCCGGTTCGATGTGCACCAGCGTATCCACCACATTGGGCATGGCGGTGGAGATGCGGTGCTCCACTTCGGTCGCCACGCCGTGCGCCTGATCGGTGTCCATCGCCGGGGGGACCTTGATGTGCAAATCCACGTATACGGCTCCGGCCTGGCCCCGCGAGCGCACGCCGCCCACGTGGGTGACGCCCGGCACGCCCAGCGCGAGGCGCTCCACCTCCTTCGGGTTGGCGATGGCCACGTCCGTGAGAATTTCGGACGTTGAGCGCACGATCTCGTAGGCGGCCCGGAACAGCAGGATGACGACGGCCCCGGCGACGAGCGGGTCGAGCCACGTCACCCCGAAGCGCGCCCCGACGAGCGAGGCGATGACGGACAGCGTCACGAACAGGTCGGTGCGCGTGTGCGCCGCGTCGGCGATCAGGATGTCGCTTCGCAAGCGCCGCCCGGCCCGCGTCTCGTAGGCCACGACGGCCATGTTGACGGCGAAGGTGAACGCCATCAGCGCGAGGGTGACCGGCGTGACCCGCGGGGCCGGAGCGCTTCCAAAAAAGCGCGCCACCACACCTTTGCCGATCTCGAATCCGGCCACGATCAACATCGCGCCAACGGCCAAAGCCGCGATGGTCTCGTATTTGTGGTGGCCGTAGGGATGGTTCTCGTCGGCGGGGCGCGCGCTCGCCCACACGCCGACCAGCCCGATCACGTTGGAGGACGAGTCCACGAGCGAGTGAAAGGCGTCCGCGACGACCGACAACGCGCCGGAGGTCAGGCCGACGACGAGCTTGATCAACGTGACCACGAGATTGAGCGCGAGCACGATCCACAGCACGCGGCGGATAGAGTGAGAGCGTGAGGGGGGCATGGGTGCGGTGTAAGCTACGTGACTCGTGATCCGTGAAAGGCTCTCAGGGGATGGGAACGTCTTGGAGGAGAACGTCTAGTTCGTCCCGATCGGGTCCGGGTTTGGCAGAACTTACCCGGTACTCAAAGTCATCTTCACGCAAGACACGGCCCCGCTGCTCGGGTATCATAGTCAACAGCCTTCACGCTTCACGCGTCACTCACCAGCCATCACGGCGTTGGTGTCTCCGTAGGTGTCTCGGTTGCGGTCGGCAAGGGCGTATCGCTGGGCGTTGGCGTTGGCAAGGGTGTGTTGCTGGGGAGCGATGTGTCGCTGGCGGGCGGAGGCGGCAACGGGGTGAAGGTGGTCGTCGGGATGGGCGTGACGGAGGCGGTGGGTGTCGGGGTCGCCGTTTCAGTCACGGTCGAGGTGGCGGTCTGGGTGTCCGTGGGCGTGGGCGTCGCGGTGGGGTGCTGCATCATGAAGCGGACGCGCGCCTCGGCGCTCCGACCCGATTTGCTGAAGACGATGATGCGCAGCGTGACGGGGCCGTCCGGGAGCGGGTTCAAATCCCAGTCGGCGAGGCGGCCCGTCTCCGGGAATGGATTGGTGTTCGGCCCGGCGACCGAACCCCAGCCGCCTGGGTCGTGGCTCAGTCCGTATTCGATGATGAAGTGATCGAAGTCCGCCGTCGCCGCGGCCTGCCCCAGAATCTGGATTGGCCCACCGGTGAGGGTTGCGCCCTCGGGGGGATACGCAAAGGAGATGACGGGGTGCGGCGAGTCCATCGTGCAGTCGTCGGTGGGCGCCCACAGGATGGGCGGGGTGATGTTGTGCGCCGCCGCCCACGCCTGGCCGTTCGGGTCGTCGGTGAGCCACTTCTGCGCCGAGGGATCGGTGACGGCGACGACGAGCTTTTGCTGGTCGAGCAATCGGTCGTTCTGATAATACGGCGCGCACTCGGCGGTCAGGCGCAGGCCGGTGTAAGAGTCAATGAAGATTTTCTGCCACAGGTCGCGCTCTGCGGGCAGGGGAGGCTTGTCCACCGCGAAGAGCTCGGTACGCTGTTCTTCGGGCGGGCAGAATTCGCTCGGCTCCGCGCCGGAGAGGCCGCAGATCGTTGCCTCGACGATGCCCTGCGGGCGCGAGAACGGAGTGGCCTTGCCGCCGCCCAGCGCGCCTTCCATGAAATTGTGCCAGATGGGCGCGGCCCCGCTCACGCCCGTGGTGCCTGCGGCCATCGGCGTGAAGTCGGCGTTGCCCACCCACACGCCCGCGACGAGGTTCGGGGTGTAGCCAATCGTCCAGTTGTCGCGGAAGTCGTTGGTCGTCCCGGTCTTCACCGCCGCCGGGAACGACAAGAGGAGCGGCGAGTTCGGGCCGAAGGCAGGGGTGCGCGCGGCGTTGTCGGAGAGGATGTCGCCGATGAGGAAGGCGTTCTCGGGCGAGACGATCTGGCGACCCCAATTTTCGGGCGGGGTCTGGCACGGCGGCGGATCGGTCTTGAGGTCGGCCGGCGCGAGCGGCTGCTCGCACACGACCTTGCCGTTGGGGTCGGTGATCTTGCGGATGGCGACAGGAAACACGCGCTGGCCGCCGTTGGCGAGCGCGCCGTACGCGCCGGCCATTTGCAGGAGCGGGACTTCGCCGCCCCCCAGCGTCAGCGACAGCCCGTACTGGTCGCTGGTGAGCGCGGTGACGCCGAGCGTCTCGGCGAACGGGACGAACCCGCCGTCGCCATAGATGCCGACGAATTGCAGTGTCTTGACCGC
>Ga0209108_10001366_pt1 | contig 14130 bp, 13 predicted proteins | sample Rifsed10ft1_FD_184003 | JGI IMG/M metagenome (GOLD analysis project Ga0209108, IMG submission 184003) | Soil microbial communities from Rifle, Colorado, USA - sediment 10ft 1 (version 2) | ecosystem: Environmental > Terrestrial > Deep subsurface > Rock core/Sediment | place: Rifle, Colorado...
CTCCCCGTACACGACCTCGCGGACCTGATCATGCACGAAGTCGAAGCGCTCACCCACGACGCGAAGGACACGACGCCGGACGAGCGCCTCGACTTCCTCAGCCACGTTAGCCTCATCGAGACCTGACGCCCCCTGCAGCAAGGCGAAGTCGAACTCGCGGCCGATCACCGAGGCGATCGCCAGGAGGCTTCTGCTCCGATCCTCGAGGCGCTCCAGCCGTCCGGCGATCACCTGCCTCACCCGCTCGGGAAGTGGCAGCCTGCCCGAAGTCTGTGGCACGGTCCCCTCGGCGAGGGCCCGCATGGTCTCGACCACCAGGAACGGGTTGCCCCCGCTTGCGGTAAAGATCTGCTCGGCCAGGCGGGCAACCGTGCTCCCATCTAGGTCGGCCCGGGCCAGCGAACGCACCAGGACCGCCGTGTCGTCACGCGATAGCGGGAGCAGAGCGATCCGGTCGACCTGCGGGTCGGCGTCCAGCTCGTGGAGGACGTGGGCGAGGATGGAGGTGCCCGCCACTTCGTCCTGGCGCACAGTCGCCGCGATGAGGACGCGAGCGCTCCGGATTCGGCGGGCGACGAAGGCCAGGAGACGCAGGCTCATCTCGTCGGCCCAATGGAAATCCTCGAGCATGATGAGGCAGGGCTGCTCGGCCGCGAGGCACGAGACGAGGCTAGCCACCGCCTCGAACAGGCGCTGAGGTGCTGGCTCGCCGGCGCGGTCGGGAGCACCAGCCCCGAGGTCCGGAATCAGGCGGGCCAGCTCGTCGACCCAGGCAGGGCCCAGGCGCGCGAGGAGCGCCGAGTTGCCCACCACGTCACCGGCGCGCAGCGCGTCGATCCAGGGAGCGAAGGCGAGCACCTGTCCACTGAGATAGGCGCGCCCCAGATGGCACCGGACGCCGCGCCGGCGCGCCTCGGCCTCGAGGGCCTCGAGCAGACTGCTCTTTCCGCTCCCGGCCTCGCCGCGCACGAGGACGAGGCGGCTGTGGCCGCGTCCGGCGTCATCGAGCGCCTGACCCAGGCGGGCCAGGTCCGCATCGCGGCCGATGAGGGGAGCCGCCGCGCGAACCGGTTCATCGGCGACCGCCGCCCCGGAACGCGCTCCGACCACGGGGGACCTCGCGTCCGCCGGGGTCGACACAACGCGCCCGGACCGAACGATCTCCTGGTAGAGCCGCCTCGTCTCGGGTTGGGGCTCCACTCCCAGCTCTCGCTGTAAGCCGTCAACGCACAACCGGTACTGACGGAGCGCGTCACCGCGGCGACCCTGACGCTCGAAGAGCCGCATCAGGTCCCGGTGGACTGCCTCCTCTGCCGGATCGAGGGCCAGGATCCGCATGGCGGTCCGAATCGCCGGTCCGGCCGGGCCGGAGCCGAGCTGGTGGGTCAGCAGCTTGCGCAGGGCCTGCTGGGCCATCTCGCGAAGGCGCTGCCGCTCCCCCTGCAGCCATTCCTCGAATGGCGGCTCCTTCACCCGGATGCCCTCGAGGAGATCGCCCTGGTACAGCGTGGCGGCCGTCTCCAAGGCGGCCACCGAGCTTTCCGTGACCAGCCCTTCGAACCTGACAACATCGATGTCGAGGCGAGCCCCCTCGAGCGTCACGTCCCGCTGGTCGGCGACCAGGATCGCGTGGGTCCCGAGCACGCGGCGCAGCGTCACGAGCGCCTGGCGCAAGCTCTGACGCGCGTGCTCGTCACCCGCGCCTGGCCACAGCAGAGTCGCGAGCTTGTCGCGCGGGTGGCGGCGCCCGGGCGCCATCGCCAGGTAGGCGAGCAGCGCCTGAGCCTTGTTGTTCGGGAAGGGTACAGGGGCACCGGAGCCGAGACTGGCGCGAAAACCTCCGAGGAGGACGAGGGAGAGTCTGGATGCCAAACCCGCGTCCTTCATGGCGCAAGTCTAGAGCATTGCCGCTGGCCGTGGCAACTGACGTCGCTTGACGCGTTCTTCACGTTCCCGCGCATGTCTCCATGACGGCGGTGCGATTACATGGCAAGCAAGGAGAACCAGCCTATGCGTCAGCGGGGGCGCCGTCTCGCCATTGTCGTCCGACCTGCTGCCTCGCTGCTCATCATCGCGGGTGGAGAAGCTAGTGCTCGGAGGAGCAGAGAACTGGAGCACGGCCTCAGGAGTCACCCGTGAAGCCGCTCATGGTTGCGCTCTTGACGTGGATCGCGGCCCACTCGGGCTATTCCGTACCGGACATGCTACCTGACTTGGTTGCGATGACCCAGGCGGATTTCGAGCTCTATCTCTGCGAGCAGATGGTGCAGTGCGATTCCCCGAGGCCGTATCTCGAGATCCTGGCCCTGTTCGACTTCCAGAGCCGGACGATCTACATCCGCGAGCCGCTCGACCCTCAGGACCTCGAGCACCAGTCGACGATGGTGCGGCAGCTGGTTCACTTCCTCCAGGCGCATGCCGGTCGCAGCCGGAGCTGCCAGGGGGCGCTTGTTCAGGAGGCGCGCCAGATCGAGAGTCGCTGGCGCGTGGCCCATGGTCTTCCGCCCCTGCCGGTCACGCCACTTGGGATGCTCCTCGAGTCGTGCGGGCCCGGCCCGACGTGACCGCTGTGGATCCGGTGTAAAGGCGGTCAAGTCTCTGGAAGCCTTCCCGGTCCCGCCGTCAGCAGGGGAGAAGGAACTCGAACATCAGCGGTCGCTTCCACAATTCAATTCTAGCCCCCGCAACCAAGTACGACGAGGGGTTAGCGGACGCAGAAGCCGCTAGCCCCTTTCGTTTACCCAGGAATTACCCAGGAAGTCGCTGCGCTCCGTCCATCGCTGTTCGGTAGACTTGAAAAGATGAGCGTCACCATTTGGGGCCGATTGGTCAGTGAGCTATGTAACCAGTAAAGGGAGAAGAGCATATGAAGGGACTCGTGTTCCCATTGCAGTTCAAAGGGAAGGCACGTCCGGTCGAAGGGGTCGAGGGGAAGCTTGTCGCCAAGCCGACTGCGGCGGGCCAGGTCTTGCGCACGGCACTGATGGCAAAGGGCGTACAAACCAAGGCGGAATCGAGGCCGGGCCCTCGTGCCACTTTTGAGTCGGAGATGCAGATGACCGGCGCCGGGACCTTCATTGAGAGCGGGCGCATTAGCTACGGCAAGGCCGGCGGGGTAACGTTCAAGACGGCGGGTCATGGTGTACTTGGGGCGAGCGGGGTGCAAGGCCTTCAGCGGGGCGCGGTGATTTGGGAAGTGACCGAGGGGAGCGGCCAGTTCACAGGGGCGACTGGCCTTATTACCTCTAACTTCACGGTCGGGTCGAAGGGCGAGGTCGTGGACAATCACTACGTTCGCCTATTTTTGCCAGCGTGACGGGCTACTGGAGGGGGCTGGTGATCAGCCTCAAGACCGCGAAGGCGCTCGGGCTGACCACTCCACAATCGCTGCTGGGGCGGGCGGGCGAGGTGATTCGGTGATAAGGCGCAGGTGCTGGTTCGAGCAGAGACGATGGGTCTCGCCATTAACGCACTGATCCACGACCGCGCGGCGTTGTTGTTCGTTGCGACGATGGGCCTGCTCGGAGGCCTCGCGATGGTCCTCGCCCACAATGTCTGGTCGGGCGGCCCGATTCCCGTTATCGTGACGCTGATCGGATCGTGGCAGTTAATCAGGAATGTGCTCTTGCTGTTTCTCCCAGCCGAGGCGGTCGTGGCGATCGTCGACGCGCTTCAGGTCGAGCGGTTTTCCTATCTCTATGCTCTCACCTGCGCGGGATTCAGCCTCAGCACCGGGCATGAGGTTGCAGATCGGGTTTTGGGCGATCAGGTGATCGCGTGATGGAGCGACGCACCTTCATCGGCGCGCTGGCCGGCGGCCTCCTTGCCGCGCCGCAGAGGAGCAAGCCATGGCTCAGCCACTGTCCCCGGAGATCAAGCAGCTTCTCGACCGCCCGAACTTCGCTCATCTCGCCACTCTGATGGCCGACGGCTCGCCGCAGAGCGTTCCCGTCTGGGCGGGCCGCGAAGGTGACCGCATCCTGGTCTGCACGGGGGAGGGCTCGCTCAAGGCGAGCAACACCCGGCGTGATCCACGGGTGACCCTGTCCATCGTGGACTTCCAGAATCCTTACATGGAGGCTCAGCTCCGTGGCCGCGTGATGGAGCGGCGTCCCGACCCGGACCTGGCGATCATGGATCCGGTGTCCCACAAGTACACCGGAAAGCCGTTCCCGTTCCGCGCTCCGGAGGGGAGAGTCGCGCTGGTGATCGAGCTTGACAGGGCGCGCTACACGAAGCTGCCCTTCGAGCACACTCCCGGTGTCTATACTGTTTGAGCAATCGACCGACCAAACAGGAGGTCTGTCATGTCAGGATCAACCGCACCGGGAACCGTCGTTGCTCAACTCGTCGAGACCATGAGGGCGCTTGCCGGTTCGCATCCCGGCTTCCGCGCCGCGCACGCCAAGGGCATCGTCTGCTCGGGCACGTTTCGCGCCGCACCGGATGCCAGCCGCGTGAGCAAGGCGCCTCACCTCCAGGGCCAGTCGGTACCGACCGTCATCCGCTTCTCCAATTCGAGCGGGAATCCGGATGTGCACGATGGCCTCGCCAGCGTGCGTGCCATGTCCGTGAAGTTCCAGCTGGCCGGTGGCAAGAACGCCGACGTCCTGGCCAACTCCATCGAAGGCTTTCCCGTGCGGACGCCCGAAGAGTTTCTCGCGTTCCTCCGCGCTCAGCTACCGGACCCGGCCACCGGCAAGCCCGCGCCCGATGCGGTTCCCCGCTTTCTGGAGAGCCACCCCACTGCCCGCGCCTTCATCGTGCGCCTGATGAAGAAGCCGGTGCCGGCCAGCTACGCCCAGACCAGCTACCATGCCGAGCACGCCTTTCTGTTCACGGCCGCGGATGGCACGAGCCGATTCGGCCGCTATCGATGGATCCCCGAGGTGGGCGAAGCCTATCTTTCCCCCGACGATGCGGGCAAGCGAAGCCCCAACTTCCTACGCGACGAGCTGGAGAGCCGGCTGCGGAACGGTCCGGCCGTGTTCCGCCTTCTCCTGCGATTGGCCGCGCAGAACGATCCGACGGACGACGTGACGGCCTTGTGGCCCGAGGACCGGCCGCTGACCGAGCTGGGGCGCCTGGAGGTGACCGCCATCTCTCCGGCGAGCGCGGCTGACGAGCGCCGTCTGGTCTTCGACCCCACCAACCGGACGGACGGCATCGAACTCTCGGCCGATCCGATTCTGCTGGTCCGCTCGGCCGCCTACTCTATCTCCTATGACGACCGCAGCAAGGGAGCGAAATGACTGCATCCAAGGGAAGCTTCGTGACCTCTTATGTCACGTACGCTCCCGGAAAGTCTACTCGGCCAGCCTGACCGTCACGCGCACAGGGTCGGGCAGGTTCGACCGCCCGGCCTCGATTTGCCAGGAGCCGATCCGGTTGAGGCCCGCGGTGAACCTGCCGTAGCTGGGATTGGGCACGACGGCCTCGATCACCGTCACGCGCGGGCCACGCTGCCGGCTCACCGTGGTCCCGCCCGCCTTCGCCACGAGCGCCGTCAGGTCGCGCTCAGCACCGCCTCGGCTCTTCACGACGAGCTTGCCGACCACGTCCAGCGAGGCGCGCGTCGTGCCGGGACGAGGAGGCGCACGCTCGGCTTCTGCGGACCTGCCTTCTGCGGACTTGACAGCGCGATCTGAACGGCTTTCGCGGGTTTGCGCTGAGGGCACGGGCACTGGCCTAGCCGTTACCGGCTCCTGACGCGGCGGCGAGCGCTTCGGCCGCTCGATCGCTGGCGTGGGTGGTGATGACGGCTCGGATGCCCTGGACGCAGGCCGTGGCGCGAGCGGCGAGGGTGCCGGCACGGACGTGGCCGGTGGCGACGGCGGCACTGAAGGAAGCTCCGGTCGAGGAGTGCGCTCCGTGGAGGCAACCACCGGTGGCCGAGTCGGCGCTGGCGCCTCCGCCACCGAAGGAGCCGAGGGCACCCAGCGACGGAGCGCGCCGTCGAGCTCCGAACGGTAACTGAAAACGCCCACGGCGCCGAGCGTGGCGGCCGCGAGCGTGACGGGCAGGCGCAGATGCTTGACTTTGAGTTGCCGCACGACTTGCAGGCGAAGCCAGGCGGCCCTGGCGATCGAGCCCGTGGTCTCGATCCACGTCTTGGCGGCACCAAGCCCCGCTCGGGCGGGGCCCATGAAGCGAGACGGCGACCAGACCCAGGCTCGCATCCGAGCGACCACATGAGCCGGCCGGATGGACGGAAGAGCCTTGCGGATGGCGTCGAGGCCGAGTCCCCGGCGCGTCGTGGGGCGCGCGTGCGGGGAGACCGGGCGGCCGGGTCGATGCAAGGTCCTTGGATGTCGGATGGAGTCGAGGGCCTTGCGGGTCACCGTGAAGTCGAATCGAGGGCGTGGCAGCAGATGCCTGATCGTGATCGAGGCCAGACGAAGCCGGGGCCGGATGTCGATATCCTGGACCATGGCCTCGAGGAGCGCTCGGACCCGATCGAGCCTGAGTCGAGGACGCCAGTTGATTCGCCTGACCCGCCCCGACAGCTCGGCTAGCGTCTCACGTCGCCTGATCAGCTCAGGTGAATCGGCAAACACGGCAGGGGCGGGCCGACGGCTGAGTCGCACGCGCGCGCGCATGCGCTTGCGAAACCGGTCGAGCCGGGCAAGCGGGCGAACGATCGAGAGGGTTCGCGTGACCTCATAGGCCCGGTTGACGAAGCCGAACTCCGGGCGGGGCCACCAGGCGGGCGGGCGTGGGTCCTCGCTCGTGCCGAGAACATCGAGGGCGTTCTGGCAGTCCCCACACTCGCTGAGATGAGCCTCCAACGGGATACGTTCCGTCAGCCCGATGTGCCCATCGACGAGCGCCGGGAACAGCTCGCGAGCGTCTTGGCAGATCATGGCAAGAAGCACCCCCAATTCTTCCCTGGATGATACTTGAGAGTGGGCCCTGGGGAAGCAAACTCATAAGACCCCCTGTCCCTGCCCACCATTGTTTTCAATGAGTTGCCCATCGATGTGAGTACTTCAACCGAGCGTCAGAAGATGGGCGACGGGCAAGACGGTGAAGCAGGAGGGTCGTCCGGAGCGGCGGGGAGCGGACCCGGATGGGTCCATGCGGGCCAACGTCAGCCGAATGTTGGCCTGGAAGCTAGGGTGCTGGAGCGGCCAACTTAGCGATCACAGCTTGTAAGTGTCAGCACTACAATGTATCAGCTGTGGATAGACCTTCTGTTCTGGTGCTTCCCATGACCCCGAAGCGCTTGGCTGAGCTGAATTGGACGCCGCTGCTCAAGCAGCGTTTTCATCCTTCTCCCCCGGCCTGGGAAGACCAGGTCCTCTATTTTCTGCTACCCGACCGCTTCTCCGACGGCAAGGAGCGCGGCTACCGGAACATCGCCGGCAACAGGGTGAGAGCAGGCACGACTCCTCTCTTCAACCGGGCCAAGGACTTCGAGAATGCGATCCGGACCCCCGCGGATGCCCAGAAGTGGAGAGATGCCGGTGGAGCATTCGTGGGCGGCACGCTGAAGGGACTCACCAGCAAGCTCGGCTATCTCCGCCGCCTGGGTGTGACGGCAATCTGGGTGGGTGCCATTTTCAAGCAAGTCGCCTTCCAGCCGACCTATCACGGCTACGGCGTACAGAATTTCCTGGACGTCGATCCGCACTTCGGAACCCGCGAGGATCTGCGGGCGCTGGTGCAGACTGCCCACGCCAACGGCATCTACGTGATCCTCGACATTATCCTGAACCACTCCGGCGATGTGTTCTCCTACAGCAACGGGCAGCCGACCTGGACGGGAGCCGCTTATGCGGCTCAGGGCTTCAACGACGCGCAGGGACATCCTACTCTTCCGTTCCAGCCCATCGACTTGCAGAACTTCCCCTCGGCTTTCCCGGATGGAGCCGTGTGGCCGGCGGAATTTCAGGGCCGTTCCATCTTCACCCGCAAGGGTGCCATTACCAGTTGGGATAGTGACCCCGAATACCGGGAAGGCGATTTTTTCGATCTCAAGGACATCGATCTGGGTCTCGGTGATCCGGACCACTTCACCGTCACACCCGGACTGGCCGCCCTCTGCGGGGTGTACAAGTTCTGGATTGCCTTCGCCGACCTCGACGGTTATCGCGTCGATACGGTGAAGCACATGGGTGACGGGCCCACCCGCTACTTCGCCTCCACGATCCACGAGTTCGCCCAAAGCCTCGGCAAGGAGAACTTCCTGCTCGTGGGCGAAGTCACAGGAGGCCGGGTGAAGGCCTTCAACACGGTGGAAACCACAGGACTCGATGCCGCCCTGGGCATCGATGACGTGCAGGACAAGCTGGAGTACTTGACCAAGGGATATCGCAATCCCAGCGAGTACTTCGACCTGTTCCGCAACTCGCTCCAGGTGCAGAAGGAATCTCACGTCTGGTTCCGCAACAAGGTGGTCACCATGATCGACGACCACGACCAGATTCGGAAGGGACACAATAAGGCCCGCTTCTGCGCCAATGATCAGGGCGAAAGGCTCATCGTGAGCGCGATTGCCCTAAACCTGTGCACGTTGGGGATCCCTTGCATCTACTACGGCAGCGAACAGGCCATCGACGGCGCCGGCGGCAATGACCGCTACATCCGGGAAGCCATGTTCGGCGGCGCCTTTGGGGCCTTTCGCAGTCGTGGGCGTCACTGCTTCGATGAGCAAAGCCGGATCTACTCCGAATTGGCCAAGATCGTGAAGATCCGGGAGCGGGAAATCACGCTGCGCCGTGGGCGTCAGTACCTACGCCAGATTTCCGGAGATGGTGTGAGCTTCGGCTTCCCCTTCATCATGGGAGACCGGATGCGATCGCTCGTGGCCTGGTCACGCCTCTTCCTCGAAGAGGAAATCCTGCTGGCGGTCAATACCGATCCCGGCCAGGCTTCCTCCGCCTGGGTAACGATCGACGGTGATCTCCATCGCGCGGAGGACAGTCTCACCTGTCTCTACTCCACTGACAGCGCTGACATCGGCGGGAGGGCCCAGGTCGCGCCCAGAAATGGCAAGGCCGTCCGCATCTCCGTGCCGGCCGGTGGGTTTGCGATGTATAAGTGAATCGGCAAGCCCTAGTGCCGAGGGAACTCCGCGTCACGCACAAGCCCGGCGGGCCGCCGGGGAGCGGATATCCACGGCCCATTCGAGAGCCCTGCCGATCGCGAGGAAGATCGGGTTCGTCCTGCCATGATCATCCGGACACGGAGGGGCGGCTAGTCCCAGAGCCGAGTCGAGAAGTAGCGCTCCCCGAGGTCGTTGAACAGAGTCACGAAGCGTCCCGCTCGCTCACGACGGGCGATGCGCTCGACCCCTGCCATGTAGGCCCCGGAAGACTGGCCGACGAAAAAGCCCGCGCGGGCTAGTCTCACACACATCTTATAGGCGTCATCGCTGGTGACGGGAATCCGCTCATCGATGACCGCCTCGTCCAGGATCGCGGGGACGATATCCTCGGGACGCCCGAGCGGCTTGAGGCCTTCGATCCCGGGAAACACCTCTGGAAGCACGCAAATCACGCGGATGTTGGGGTCGTGCTCCTTCAAGCGTCTCCCCAACCCCGTCATCGTCCCTCCGGTCCCGACGCCGGCAATGACGTGCGTGAGCCTGCCTTCGGTCTGGTCTAGGATCTCGACAGCCGTCGTCTCGTAGTGGGCGCGCCAGTTATCCTCGTTGCTGTACTGGTCGCAGAAAAAATAACGCTGGGGATCGGCCTCGTAGCGGCGGTGCACCTCGCGCAACGCTTCATCGTAGCCCTTCAGCGCGTCCGTGTAGATCAGGCGCGCACCGTGCGCCAGCATCCGCTTCTTGCGCTCTGCGCTAGCATTGTCCGGCATGACGACTTCGACGGAGTAGCCGATGATCCGCCCCACCATCGCATATGCGATGCCGGCGTTGCCCGATGAGCTGTCCAGGATGGTCTTCCCTGGCGGCAGGCGCCCATCTGCCAGTGCCGCGAGCAGCATGCGCAGGACAGGGCGATCCTTGAGCGAGCCGCCCGGGTTGAGGCACTCCATCTTCGCAAGGACCTCGGCGCCGGGCAGCTCGTCGCCGAAAATGTGCACAGGGACGAGCGGCGTGTTGCCGATGGCGCGGAGCGCCGGGTAGCGGTCGAGGAACGGCTCGATGCGTGTGTCCCAGGGCATGACAGTGCTTGCGCTCCTCTGAAGCACGCTCACGGTCAACTTCGATGGATCCGCTCCTCCGGCAGTTCCACCCGCTTGATGCCCTTGAAGCTGAACAGGAGTTCGACCTTGTAGACAGATGGGTCCGTGGACACCTGCTGCAGGATTGTCCCGAGCGCCTTCTGCACGTTCTGGCTGAACGAGACCCCCTGGATGACGAGGCCGGACAGGTCTACCGTCACTCGATCGTTCGGCTGAAACATGAGCCCTCCCCGGGTCGGCCCCGCAGCATTGCGTGCCCCATGGTATACCCGGCCGGAGCTTGACGCGTGGGGAGCCCGGAGGTACTTAATGGGGGCCTACGGTCAGGCGACGGCGACAGGAGGTGATGGCCCCAGTTCTCCCACGGGTATCCCACGTACGAACGGTTCACACGATGCGGAGGCGAGTCATGGCGTTGAGAATTAACAGCGAGGCTCCCAACTTTACCGCGGACACCACGCAGGGCCGGATCAACTTCCACGAATGGATCGGCAATGGCTGGGCCATCCTGTTCTCGCATCCGAAGAACTTCACCCCGGTCTGCACGACCGAGCTCGGGTACATGGCGGGGCTGAAGCCCCAGTTCGACAAGCGCAACTGCAAGATCATCGGCCTCAGCGTGGACTCGGTCCCGGATCACCAGAAGTGGTCCAAGGACATCGAGGAGACACAGGGGCATGCCGTCAACTACCCCTTGATCGGCGACTCCGATCTGAAAGTAGCGAAGGCCTACGACATGCTGCCGGAGGACTCCGGCACCACGGCGCAGGGCCGAACCGCGGCCGACAACGCGACCGTCCGCTCGGTATTCGTCATCGGACCGGACAAGAAGGTCAAGGCGATGCTGACTTATCCGATGAGCACCGGCCGCAACTTCGACGAAGTGGTGCGGCTCCTGGATTCCTGCCAGCTGACGGCGAAGCACAAGGTGGCCACGCCCGTGAACTGGAAGCAGGGGGAGGACGTCATCATCGTGCCGGCAGTCTCGGATGCCGAGGCCAAGCAGGCATACCCAGGGGGCTGGAAGGCGCCGAAGCCGTACATCCGGATCGTCCCCCAGCCGAGATAAGGCAAGACGGGCTCACCGGCGGCGACCGTGTCGCCGCCGGTGAGCGGCTGGCCGCCCGTGCAGTCTCGGCATGGGCTACTGCCGGATCATGGGACTGGTCGGATCTCGATCAGCGAGACACTCGAAGGTCTGCTTGCTCGATTTCAATGATTGCAGGCCCTCGCGACCAGCAACGACTAGGAGTTAGCGGACGCAAGTGCCGCTAGCCCCTTTCGTTTACCCAGGAATTACCAAGGAATCGGCGCACGTCTTGAGTTACGCGGCACTGATGGATCCCGCGGTCATCCGGACGATCCTCGCGCACCTCGTCCACTCCCACTCGGAGCAGAGTCCTGGCCCCGGCCCACCCGAGCCCGGCGCCGTCGCGCCCTGGTCTGGTCGGTCCGTGGCGCGGCGGACGCCGTCGTGCCTGCGCAGCGCCACGAGGCGCCATCAACGCTGCTCCGGCCGACCGGTTGACGGCCGCGGTGTGTCTCGCATAGCATGCCGCTCACCCGGGTCGGCTCTCTCGACCCGCGAGGAGGCCGCTAATGCGCGCTGAGCCGTCGGGCTCCTGGGGCGGCCCGCGTCCGAGTCTGGCGCCTTATGTCACGGGGATGGGGCCACGAATGTAAACCTCTCTCGGCGATGACGAGTCCGTCAGATTGAAAGGAGATCAGACATGGAACCCACGCGCTTCGGGTCGCTCCGGCACTACGAGAAGGGAGGCGTCGAGGTCATCAACGACGACGCGCGCAACTACGTCTTCTCGAACATCTTCGAGGTCGCCTCGAAATCCCGGCCTTTCGAGAAGGTCGCGGTCGGCAAGAACATCGAATACGTGATCGAGGCCATCCGCGTGGAGGGCACCTCGGGCTGGCGCGCGCCAGCTCAGGACGAGTTCGCGCTCGTGATGGACGGCGAGGTCGAAATCCGCCTGCTGAAGCTCGACAATCCGGCGGTCGTCCCCGCCGGCACGCACGGGTCCATCGCCCTCGCCGGTACGCCGGCCGGCCGCAAGATGGGCATCGTCAAGGCCAGGCGTGGCCACATGACGCTCCTGCCGCTCGGCGCCGCCTATCAGTTTCACGGAGCGCAGCCTGGGGTGGTGCTGCTCCAAACGCTGGCCGGATCGGACACGATCGAGCGGTGGGTGGAGATCTGCCAGACGGCCTCGCGGCCCAAGGCTTCAGCACAACAGCGAGGAGGAATGACGACATGAGCTCTACTGCGGACACCGTCCCCGAGATCGGATCGATCGAGCCCAACCAGCATGGCTACCGCAGCTTCACCCTCGGCAACTTCGCCTTCACCCGCGACGAGTACTTCGCGCACGTCACGTGGCCGAAGGGCCATCACTTGCTGCCCGTCGACGCGTTCTTGCGCGCGCTCCAGCGCGACATCGCCTGGGGCTTCTTCTACGGCATCGTGAACTTCGACGCCGTCCTGGGCACCGTGAACCACTACGGCTCGGTGGATCTCTTCGCGGGCCGCTTCAACGAGCACTACCGCAAGGCCGGGCTCGATCACAGCGAGCGGTTCGCGACCCCGATGATCCAGCGCGTTTTCGAGGCCATCCTGGAGGACTGGACGAACGCCACGTTCGATCCGTTCGCGAGTCCGGCGGAAACGGGCAGCGCGTTCGGGCCCAAGAACGGCAGCAACAAGGAGGCGATCACGCGGCACCGAGTCACGGCCCGGCGGATGGTGGGCGCGCCGGGCGACGAGCCGGTGCGGACCGACGACAACGGCTTTCCAGTGAACCGGCACTTCCGCGACGTGCCGCAAGACAAGCCCGAGGTCCTCGCCGAACCCGGCTTCGAGGACGAGGTGGTCTCGTTCAATCTCTTCGGCTATCTCTCCCGCTCAGACGTGACGTGGAACCCTTCCGTCGTGTCCGTTTGCAAGGCGAGCCTGTACTGCCCGACGACGGAGGAGTACATCCTGCCCGTGATCCACGGCAACGACCGCGTCGAGTGGTTCGTGCAGCTCAGCGACGAGATCCAGTGGGAGGTCGAGGATCGCGAGACGGGCGCCGTGCGCGCGCGGGTCACGATGAAGGCGGGCGACGTCGCCGCCATGCCCGCCGACATCCGCCACCGCGGATTTTCGCCCAAGCGCTCGATGCTCCTTGTGTGGGAGAACGCCTCGGCGGAGCTGCCCGCTCTCTACGCCAGCGGCAAGATGCCCCCCACGCCGGTGCAGTTCTAGCGCCCCGACTCGGCCGAGGCCCCGCCCGATCATCTACCGGATGTCGACCACGATCTCCCGCTCGCGGGGGCCATCGCATTCTACCAGCGCGATGCCCTGCCAGGTGCCGAGCAGGAGTCGGCCTTCCCGGATCGGGACCGTCTCCGACGGGCCCAGGATCATGGCCTTGAGATGCGCGGCGCCGTTGTCGTCGACCTTGTCGTGCTCCCAGATGCCCTGGGGGAAGAGGCGGTCGAGCGCGCTCACCACATCCAGGCGGAACCCGGGATCGGCGTTCTCGTTGATGATGATGGCCGCCGTCGCATGACGGACGAAGACAGTGCAGATCCCCTCGTCCCGCCGCGAGCGCGCCAGCACCTTGGCGACCTGGCCGGTGATGTCCACCACTTCCTGGCTCTTGGACGTCTTGATCCTGAGCATCTCCTGCATCGCAGAGCCTCCTTGGATAACGCCATCCATCGCGAAGCTGTTTCGTTCACCATGCCATACGCGGACGTGCTCCGCCCGATGGGGGGCAGCCTGTGAGGTATAAACGTGACCATATACGTGCTCCGGCAAGCGGATCGACAAGCCCGCCCTGCCGTGCTGGAGGGCGGTGAGGCGGCTCAGAGCCGCCGGGAAGGGGCGAGGCACTCACGTGGCGAAGGCCAGGATGACCGGGCGCGGGCGCCGCCGGGATAGCCGTCCCGACTGCGTCTTCTGCCGGATCGTGGCGGGCCAGG
>Ga0209108_10001369_pt1 | contig 14122 bp, 11 predicted proteins | sample Rifsed10ft1_FD_184003 | JGI IMG/M metagenome (GOLD analysis project Ga0209108, IMG submission 184003) | Soil microbial communities from Rifle, Colorado, USA - sediment 10ft 1 (version 2) | ecosystem: Environmental > Terrestrial > Deep subsurface > Rock core/Sediment | place: Rifle, Colorado...
GTCACCAGCCGCTGCGGCTTGGACGGGTCGGCTTCGATCTTCTCGCGCAGCCGCCGGATGTGGACGGTGACGGTGCTGGGGTCGATGAACTCCGACCCGCCCCACACCGACTGCAGCAGCTGATCCCGGCTGAAGACGTGCCGCGGGTGACGGGCGAAGTGGTGCAGCAGTTCGAACTCCTTGGCCGTGAGAGAGACCTCCCGGCCCTGCACCGATATCAGCATCGTCGAGGGATCGATCGTCAGGTCGCCGAAGGCGAGCGAGGCCTCGGCTTCCGCCTCGCCTTTGTGGACCCGCCGCAGCACCGCCCGCACCCGGCTGACCAGTTCCTGCGGGCTGAAAGGCTTGACGACGTAGTCGTCGGCGCCCAGCTCGAGGCCGGCGATGCGATCGCTCTCCTCGCGGCGAGAGGAGACGATGATGATCGGCGTGTCGCCCCGGTCGCGGATCCAGCGCGTGATGGCGAACCCGTCGACCTGAGGCAGCATGATGTCGAGAATCACCAGGTCCGGGCTGGCGTGGTCGAGGGCCTCCAGGGCGGCCTTTCCGTCGGCCGCCCGCAGGGTCTGGTAGCCGGCGCGGCGCAGGTAGAGGTCCACGACCGCGGCGATCGACGGTTCATCTTCGACGATCAGGATCAGGTTCTCGGGCACGGGCGTGTCTCTTATGAAGGATTCTAGTCTGGTGTGGCGGAACGCCGGGCCTCAAGTTCTTGCGTATTTCTTGCGACGAAGCCGTCCCTGTTCCTGACTTCGTAACCGGCCGGTCGCCGTGCGGCAAGACCCGCCGCCTACCCTTGCCTCATCGATATCTGGAGGCACGAATGAACTCGACGAGACTGGCGCGGCGTGCCCCGGCCATGGTTCTGGGGCTGCTCCTCGCAGCGTGTGCCCCGTCGACGCCGGAGGCCATGGTGGAGACTCCGGCCGCGACGGAAGAGATGATGGAGCAGGCCATGCCGACCGTGGACGCCATGATGGCGGAGCCTACTCCCACCGGGGAAGCCATGATGGAAGAAGGCGCCATGGCCATGCCGGCGTTCTTCTCGGTTGCCCTGACGGATGTGAAATCGGGCGCCGACTTCGCGCTGGCCGACTTCAAGGGGAAGGTCGTCCTTCTGGAGCTCTTCGCTCAATGGTGCCCGACCTGCCTGGCCCAGCAGCGCGAGGTCGTGCGGCTGCGCCAGCTCGTGGGGGAACGCGAGGACTTTGTCAGCGTCGGATTGGACATCGATCCCAACGAGGATGCGGCGATGCTCCGGGGGTACCTGACCCAGCACGGCTTCGACTGGCTGTATGCCGTCGCTCCGGCGCAGGTGTCGGGTGAGATCGGGGAGCTTTACGGGAGCCAGTATCTGAACCCCCCATCGGCCCCGATCTTGCTGATCGACCGTCATGGTGTTGTGCATCCGCTGGAAGCCGGACGGAAGAGCGCCGAGTCGCTGCTGGCGGAGTTGGAACCTCTGCTGGCCGAGCCGATGTGATCGCGCTCTGGTGGGCGGATAGCTGCGGTCCGGGCCGTCCGCCCACCAGGACCTCGCACCCGACATGGACGTTCAGACGGCGCTGACCTCGCTCGGCCTGGGCTTGCTGGCGAGCACAAGCCCCTGTGTGCTTCCTCTCTACCCCGGGTTCCTGGCCTTCCTGGCGCTTGGGCAGAATCGTCGTCCGCTGGGACGCGGGCGCTACCTGCTGGGCGCCTTCGTGCTGGCCGGCGTGCTCTGCATGATGCTGCTCCTCGGCCTGGCCCTGGCGGCGCTCTCGGTGTCGATCGGTCGAGCCTTGTCGATCGTCGTCCCGCTGGCGGATCTCTTCATCCTGACCTTCGGGGTCCTCCTTCTGGCGGGCCGCAATCCTTTCATGCGGCTGCCCCAAGTCCGGGTTCCCGTAGTTTCGCATCCGTTTGCCGGCGCGTTTCTGTACGGGCTCCTCTACGGCCCGATCGCGTTTCCGTGCTCCGGCCCCCTGGTGGTGGGCCTCTTTGCCTTCTCGCTGACCATCGGCCAGGCGCTGGACCAGCTCTCAGTATTCCTGTGGTTTGGGCTGGGCTTCGGCCTCCCGCTTCTGGCGCTGTCCTTCATCTCCGGAGCGTCGCAGCGTCGGGTGACGCGCTTGTTCGCCATCCATGGAAGAGCGATCGCCGTCGTCGGCGGACTGATGCTGATCTTCGTGGCTGTGTACGACTTGTGGAACAACTGGGAGTTCCTGCGGCCGTACTTTGTGTAGCGGCTCCGTCTTCCACCCCCTATGGGCCCCCTTCGCGTCGCGCCCCGCCCTTCCAGGATGCTACGCGAAGCGCAGCGAGGGGCTAGGAGCCAGCTCTGGGATGCTTCGCGAGGGTCAGTGGATTAGGGGGAGGGGAAAGTCGCGAAGCACCCCGTAGCGATCGCGCAGGATCCCGTAGCGAAGCGGAGGGAAGCGGAGGGGTACTTCCCCTCCCCCTGGTCCTCTGAGAGACTCATCGGGGTGTGCCGCAACCTAGAAAGTTGATGGCTTTCTCTACGGCCACCCGCACGGGCTGGGGATCGACGCCCCGCCGCGCGCCCCGCACCACTCCCCCGGATCCGGATCGGTGTACGTGCCGCGGAACTGGTCGGTATTGTCCAGCATGTGGAAATCGAACTCGGCGACCTCATCGTCGCTTGCGTTGAACACGTCACCGCTGAGGTCGCGACCCCCGCCGCTGGTCGAGCCGGACATGGTGTAGGACACCATGCCGGCGATCAAGCTCCCGCTGACGTTGGAGCCGGACTGGGTGAGCGTCATCGTGCCGGATACGCCGTCGATCATCAGGCTCCATGTCCCCGTCCAGATGAAAACCGGCGTCGGCGTCGGCGGCGGGGTGAAGACCGGGATCTGCGACGTGTCGCCGCTCACCTGCGCGTAGCGGCCCCACATCCAACAGTCTCGCCCGTTGGGGGCGGCCACGTAGAAGTAGTCGCCGGCCGGGTTCTTGCCCAGGATCATCACCTGCTGCCCGGTCAGCACCGTGTCGATCAGCTCGTAGACGACCAGCGGCCCCGTGCGGCAGTGGGTGTCGTCGGACAGTTGGGCGAAAGCCCCCTCCGGCGTCGGCGTCAGAGTCACGGTCGGCGAAGCCGTCGGTTCCGGCGTCAGCGTGATCGTCGCCGTAGGTGTGGGAGGCGCTGCCAGCGCCGTCTGCGTGAACGCGCCCGCCAACGCGCTGGCCAGCGCCGTCTCGGCCGCCCCCGGCGCCTCGGTCGGCTGGAATTGCAGGCTCGGCGCAGAGCAGGCCAGCACGGCTGCGCCCAGCATCACACCGGCCAATCCCCAGCGGCCCGCCCTTCGTCCGTCGATGCCCACGCCGCGCATACCCACCTCCTCTATTCGCACCAAGGTCTGCCGCAGATACCTAGGATTTTACATTCGGCGTCTTGGTCGCTTCGTGTTCTTGCGCTCCGCGCCCGATGCGCAGCGCTCAAGTCCTCTCCCTAGGGCCACTGGCAAGGAAGCGGTTGCGTGCGGCCGGGGCGGGCGCCGCAGAACGGGTTGGGACCGGGATCGGGATCCGAGGTCCAGCTGCCCACGAACTGGTAACCGATGTCGAGCATATACCACTGGAAGACGATGTTGGCCGGGATGAGGATCGCGCCGTTGGCCTGTCGATCACCCTGGCTGGTGGTTCCGGATACGGCCACAGGCCCAATGAAGTCGTGGTACGTCCCGGTCAACTTATGGTCGGCGTGGCTGAGTTCCATCGACGTGCTGGGCGCGTCCTCATTCAGCCAAATGGCCCAGTCCCCATTCCAGTTCCAGCTCGGCGTCGGAGAGGGCGGAGGGGTCGGCGTGACCGCAGGCGCCGCCGTCTCGGTCGCGGTCGGGGTGTCCGTGGCGGCGGGTGGCAACGCCGCCGTCACCGTCAGGCCGGCGACGACGGTCGCGTTCTGGGCATCTTGCACCGCCTGGGCCAACACCGTCGGATCGATCTCGCCCGTCGTGGTCAGCGGCGGCCCACAGGCAAGGCCGGCCGACAGCAGTGCGGCTGCGGAGGCAAATAGGCGCCTACGGTTCCCGGTCAATCTGGCGTTCTCCGAGAATCGGCTGGACGTGCGAAGCAGGCCGGGGACGGCTGGGTCGATCGAGAATCCGGCCAACGCCAAGTGGCCCAACTTCTTTCCGCCGACCCCCGCGCCGCGCATTCGTACCTCCGCTATTCGCCCCACCGTCAACAGCGAGTCCCCATGACTTTACACTAGACTCGCCTCCGGTTCACCGCGCCCTGCGCCCACAAGTGTTGACTTGTGACGGGAGCCACACAACGGCTCCGGTGGTCGTGGCCGGAGACCGGGTGAGCGCGGGAGCCGCTGAGGCGCCGCTCCTTCTTCTCTCTCCGGGGTCTTGGGAGGGAGGGGCACTCCTCCACATTCAACCGGGTTATGCAGTTCCTGGGGAGTTCAGCCTCGCACGGCCCGGTGCAGGATCAGGTACTTGGCGTGGGACCAGAGGAGAGGGCGGGCGATGTCACCCCATCGTTCCCGCCACGGCGCGTAGTGTGCAGGGTCATTCAGATTGACCGGCACTTGCTCGGGCAGCTGTCCGTCGGCGTCGGCCTGGGCCTCGATCCAGCGAAGGGCGGCTTCCGCCTTGTCTCGCTCGCCTCGTTGGGCGAAATGCCAACCTAGCCAGCCCGTGAGCAGGATCCATTCGCCGCCGCCGTAGTAGCTGTCGGCGCGATAGCGGTGTAGCCCTCCGCCTCGCTGCAGATCGGATTCGATCCTTTGCACAGTGGCGAGCATGGCCGGATCTTCCGTCTCGACGACGCCAAACGGAGTCGCCAGGCCGAGGAGATTGGCGTCGACTTCCGCCGTCCCAATGAACTTGACGAAATGTCCATCGGCCACCGCGCGGCTCCGGAGGACATGCGCGAGCAGCTCCAGAGTGGCCCGATGGTCGGCGCGGCGCATTCGCTCATCAGCCCGCAATCCGCCGTAGATCGCCGCCAGGGTGTAGGCGTGCACTCGGTCGGGGAATTCCTCCCAGCAGTCGAAGCAAGGTCGGCTCCACAGGACGGTGACGTAGTCGCTGACAAGCTCAGCTGCCCGCGACCAGGCCTTCGGCAGCGATCGTCCGCCCAGTTGCTGGTGTTCCCCCAGGGCCCACAACCACGTCCCGAAACCATCGAGCTGGAAGTTCGGCCAGCCTTCGCCCTGGGCCTCCCCCCCATCGGGGGCATAGCGCGTGTGAAGGTAGTCGGCGGCGGTCAGCGGCTCGTCCCGTCGAGCCTTGTCCACCGATCGCTTAACGACCTCGGCGCGGGCGTTGATCGTCGCCGCCGCCCAGTCATGGAAGCGCTCGGAGCTGTCGTGCTTTCCGACGAGGTCCATGGCGTAGGCAGTGAAGGAACCATCGCGGAACCAGCAATATCGGTAGCTGGGGAAACCTGGACCGGCGATATAAGCCCCGCCCGGGGTCTGGTTCGCCAGGATGATCTGCAGACTGCGTTGAAAGAGTTCGGTCATGGCTGATTGCCCATCGGTTTGCGTTGAAAGGCGAGGATGGCCCAGAAGTCGAGAAAGGGCAGAGTCGCGCGGACATCGCCTCCATCACCGCTCCACTCCGCCGGCTGAAGTTCCGGGTGACCGCGATCGGGCGTGGCCCACCAAACGGGACCCGCCCGCCAGGGAGTCCGTACCTGAATGGGGACGTCGGTCCGCGGGGTTGGTGTGGGCTGGGGCTCGTCCCAGCGCGGCCCGCTCAGCCCGGTCATATTGACCAGGCAGACGACGCACCAATCGCCGGCGGTGCGACACACCGACAAGATCCCGTCGGGGGCCCGAACGGGGATGTCCGGAGCGTCGCTCGCCGCCGGACCGATCCACTCCCCGTACCGTACGGCGAAGTCGTAGTAGCGGCGCAACGTAGTCCGCAGCTCGGGCGTGAGTGGCTGATGCTTGGGGAAGTAGGGATCGGCGAGCAGCCGTTCTCCCTCGCCGAGCTCGATGCGCGAACCCCCGCACGAGAAGATCAACGCATCGGCCAGACGGATGTTGGTGGGTCGGTCCGCCGGCAGGTAGAGTGCGATCACAACCGGCTTCGCTCCCGACCGCACGCGCGCCCCAGCGATGGTCTCTTGAAGGTCGCGGTAGGCCGTCGCCGGAGGCCAGACCTCGATGTAGGCGAAGTCCTGCGCCGAGGCGGCGAGCGCCTCGATGGGCCAGTTGCCGACGGCGTTGAAGAGCACCGTCGCCTGCGGGTGACGCTCCTTCAGCGCGGCAATGAAACGCACGAAAGCGGCGGGCAGGTCGACGGGCCGCCCTCCCGCATCGGAGGCGACCTTCGGGTCGCCATATTGATCCACATGGAGTCCGTCGAAGGGCAGGGCGGCCAGAACGGCGGCACATTCCCCGAGCAAATGGCGGGTCCACGGCGCGCCGGGGGCGGGGTTCATCAGACCCAGCAGGCCGTCGCCGAACGACATCGGACGGTGCTCGGCGTCATACAGAGCCCAGTCGGGATGGGCGCGCCAAAACTCGGGCGAGGCGGCGTAGACCGCCAGGTACGGCATGGCGGCCATTCCATGAGCTTGTGCGGCGCGCACGCCATCGGCCACGATCGGCAGGGAAAGACGACGGCCCAGAGGGTCGATGTAATCGGGCTCGAGCGGGAGCAGATGGTCGTGCCGGTATTGCCAGTCGTAGAACTGGAGGCCATTCAGATGAAAGCGCGCCAGGGAGGCGACGACAGCGGGGATGTCGCCCCGACCGGGTGCGAAGTCGGTCAAATATCCATAGCGTGGGAAAGTCGTCCAGGAGGGCAGCACGTCGAAGGCGGTTGTCGCGGCGTCCTGCCTCCGGCCGACTTCGTCCAGCAATTCAACTTCGACGCCGTAGCCGCGCGGGGCGATGTCGGGAGGCGGCCAACCGAACGTGACGGCCCGAGTGCCGGGCGTCAGCGAAATCGACTCGATCCAGCTCGCCACCGTCTCTGTCAGATGGGCGATGGTGATTCGCAGGGAGCCGGAGGCGGTCGCCTCGGCCTCGATTTCGGCCACGAGCCGCGCCGGCTCGCCTGGCTTGAACATCCCGCGGGCCGGATAGACGTCGCGCAGGCGCACGGCTCAACCCTTGAGCCCGGTCGTCGCGATCCCTCGAATGAAGTGGCGCTGGAAGAGAATGAAGACGATAACCACCGGGACCAGGGCGACGAGGGAGGCGGCGAAGACCTGTCCCCATTCGGTGAGATGCTCGGACTGAAACAGAGCGATGGCGATAGGAAGCGTGCGGCGGGAGGTCTCCTGGATGGCGACGTGCGCCCAGGGGAACTCGTCCCAACTATAGAGGAAGGTGAAGATGGCGACGACCGCCAGGCCGGGCCGCGAAAGCGGAAGAACGATCCGGCGGAAGATCGTCCAATGGCTGGCCCCGTCGATGCGAGCCGCGTCTTCGAGCTCGCGCGGCACGCCCTCGAAGAAGCCGCGCAGCAGGAAGGTCTGCAGGGCGAGGTTCATCGTCACGTAGACGACGATCAGGCCCACGAGCGAATTGAGCAGGTGCAGGTACTTCGCCACGATGAATTGCGGGATGATCAGCATTACCGGGGGGATCATCATGCCGACCAGGAAGACGTAGAACAACGGCTCGCGCCCCGGGAAGTCCAGCCGGGAGAAGGCATAGGCCAGCATCCCGGCGACGAGAACCGTGAGCGCTGTGGCGCACACGGCGACCACCAGGCTGTTGACGAAGTACAGGCCGAAACGATCCTTGCTCAGCGCAACGACGTAGTTGGCGAGCGTCGCCTGGCGCGGCCACAAGCTGGGTGGGATCTCGAAGATGTAGGCTTGTGGCTTCAGCGAGGTGGCGATCATGTACCAGAACGGGACAGCGACGATCCCGACCCCCAGAAGAAGGAGCAGGTACGTCAGCGCTCGTCCGAAGACGCGCTGGGTGCGGTGGTTCATGGCTAGAATGCCACCTGTCGGCGCAGCAGCCGGATCTGGACGACGCTGATGACAAAGACGAAGACCGTCAGCAAGTAGCTTATGGCGGACCCGTAGCCGAAGTCCAGCTTGGTGAAGGTCGCTTCGTACATCAGCGTGAGGACGAAGTGCGTCAGGTCGAGCGGGTCGCCGCCGTTGGTGATGAGCAGATTGGAGATGTAGGCGTTCAGCCCCCCGATGGTCAGGACAACCAGCAGGAAGACCAGCGTCGGCCGCAGCAGGGGGAATGTGAGATAGCGGAAGCGGGACACGGGCCCCGCCCCGTCGACGGCCGCCGCTTCGTGCAGATGTTGTGGAATCGTCTGAAGACCCGCCAGCAGGATGATGGCGGTCCAGCCTACACCCTTCCAGATGCCCAGCAGATCGATGGGCACAAACACCAGGATCGGATCGGCCAACCAGCGGATGTTGTCGCGGATCACGTGAAGAACATCGCGCAGGATGAAATTGACCAGGCCGGCCTGTCCAACGAACATATACTCGAACAACAGGCTGACAATGACCCAGGAGGTGATCACGGGTAAGTAGTACGCGACCCGGAAGAACGCCCGGCCGCGGATCGACTGGTCCAGCAGCACCGCCACCAGCAGCCCGGCGGCGATCTGGCCTGGCACGGTGACCAGGGTGTAGGCCAGGGTGTTCAGGACGGCTCGTCGGAAGATCGGATCGTTCAGGGCGCGGGCATAGTTCTCCAGCCCGACCCACACCGAGTTCTCCGGATGCACGATCTTCCAGTCGTAGAAGCTCATGCGCAGGGAGTGCGCCATGGGGCCGATGACGAACAGCAGGAACAGGATCAGGCCCGGCAGGATGAACGGCAGGGCGGAGAGCGAACGAGTGAGCGATCGGCGTAAGCCCATCAGCCCGGCCTCCCAACGCCAGGTCGTCATTCTACAGCCGGGGAGGGGAGCCCCGGCCCTCCACTTCGGTGGAGGGCCGGGACGAAGGCGGATGGGTTACTGGAGCAGGGCGTTGATCTCGTCCGCCGCCTGATCGAGCGCTTCCTGGGGCGTCTGATCGCCGCGCAGCATGCGCTGGAACGCGTTGTTGATGGCGTTGTCCATGTCCGACCACTTGGGATGGGGGACGCGCGCCTGGGCCGTCGTGAGCTGATCCAGGAAGACGCCGAAGTAGTCCGGCAGGCTCGGGTCGCCGATCAGGCTGGAGAGAGTCGGGATCACCCCGACCTCTGCCATCATCTTCTGCGACTCGGGGCTGAGCAGGAATGCGGCCCATTTCATCGCCGCCTCTTGATTCTGCGAGTCGCCGAAGATCACGACATCCTCGCCGCCGACGACAGAGCTATTGGTGCCGCCGGGCCCGCTGGGGATCGGCGCGAAGTTCACCTCGAAGTCGGGATAGGTGCCCTTGTAGATGTCGACCATCCAAGGGCCGTCGATGATCATGGCGTACTTGCCCGTGGCGTGGCCGTCGGCGGTGCCGATGCCGCCGCCGAGAAGGTTCGGCGAGATGCAGCCCTGGTCGTACAGGTCCTTGAGCAGGCTGAAGGCGGCGACGCTCTCGGGACCGTTGACATAGCCGGTGGCGGTTGTGATCCCCTCGTCCACGATCCTCCCGCCCATCGTGTAGAAGATCGGAGCCGGCGCCCAGAAGTACGTTCCGCCGAGAGCGTAGCCGTAGGTCTCCGAGGAGGCGTCCGAAGAGGCGCAGGCATCCTCAGCGAACTCATCGAAGGTGGCCGGCGGTGCGCTGATGCCGGCGGCGGAGAAGTTGTCGGCATTCCACAGCAGCACCTGCGTATTGGTGTTCTGGGGCAAGCCGTAGTAGTGGCCGTTCCAGAAGTTCGTGGAGAGCGGGCCGGGGAAGGTCCCATCGGCGATCGCCTCGAAATCGGGCATCACGCCGTCGAGCTGCTGAAGCGCGTCTTGGTCGGCGAACTCGGATACCCAGGCGATGTCCATGCGCGCAGTGTCGGGGGCTTCGCCGCCGGCCAGCGAGGTCAGCAAGGCGGGCTTGAAGTCGTCGTAGGCGTAGCGAGTCGTCGCCAAAGTGATACCCGGGTTGGCGGCTTCGAACGCGGCCACGACGTTTTCGAGCTGAGCGGTCTCGGGATCGCTCATCGTGTGCCAGTAGGTGATGGTGACCGGCTCCGGCGGCACTGCCGGCGGGGTGGCTGTGGGTTCAACCGCTGGGGCAGGCGGAGCCTCGGTCGGGGTGGCGGCCGGGGCACAGGCCGCCAGGATCAAAGCCACAACGGGCGCAATACCGAGAAGGGCGGTCACGGTCCTTCGAGTCTTCATGATGCTCCTCCAAAGCAGGAATGGCTCGGGTTGGAATGGACTCTGAGCGACATCGGTCTTCCTTTCGCGATCACATCCCTCCTGTCTGGACTTTTTTCATTCAGCAAAATAACCCTGGAGAAAAAAAGGGGTCATGCAGCCTGGGCCGCCCGCTGCGGTTCACGGTGGACGGGCGACTCGAACAGTTCACGCAGGACCAGACTAGCAGCCCCGCGGGCCCAGGCATCGTCTCCCCAGGTGTCGATCCGGATCTCGGTCATGTCGGCGAGGCCGGGCATGACCTCCCTAGCGATGGTCGAGCGCATCGGGCGGAACAGCCAGTCGCCGGCCCGCACGCCTTCCCCGCTGATGATGATCCTCTGCGGATTGAACAGATTGACCAAGTTGGCGATCCCCCTCCCCAAGATCTCGCCAGCTCGCGCGAAGATGGCCCGGGCAGCCGGATTGCCCGCCTCGGCCCGGGCGAGTAGGTCGTCCACACGGTCGATTGGCGGCGGGATCTCACCTCGGGCGACTGCCTGTGCCGCCAGGCGGAGCAGGGCCGGGTCGGCCACGAAGGCCTCCAGGCACCCTCGTTTGCCGCAATCGCAGGGCGGGCCGTCCGGCTCGATCACGGTGTGGCCGAACTCGCCCGCGCCGCCGCGCATTCCCCGATAGACCTGGCCGTTGACGACGATGCCCATCCCCACCCCGCGGCCAACCGTGACGGTGAGGAAGTCGTCGATCCCATGGCCTTCGCCAAACCATTTCTCGGCGAGGGTGAGGGTATTCACGTCGTTGTCGATCCAAACAGGGACCCGCACGCGCCGTTGGAGCATTTCGCCGAGTGGCACGTTGCGCCATCCGAAATGCGGTGACTGTCGGAGCACCCCGCGCTCGGCGTCCACCGTCCCAGCCAGGCCGACCCCCACGCCGAGGAGTTGGCTCCTGCGGATGCGTCCATCGGCCAGCAGAGCCCGAACCGCCTCTGCCAGCGCTTCGACGGCGTCGTTTTGACCGTGGCCGGCCAGCTGAACCGTCCCCTTGGCCAGGATGGTTGCCTCAAGGTCTGTGAGGGCGCCGATCACATGGCTCTCGGTTAGCTTCAGCCCCACCACGTAGCCGCCGCGCGGGTTGAGCGCCAGCAGGATCGGCGGCCGTCCCTTGTGCGAGTCGCCCTGGGCCTTCTCGAAGACCAGGCCTTCGGCCATCAGGTCGGCCGTGATGCCGGTGACGGTCGCTGCGCTGAGGCCCGAGCGATGAGCGATCTCTTTCCGCGAGATCGGTCCATACGCCTTGATCATGTTGAGCACAGCCGACCGGTTGATGGCGCGGATGAGATCGCGGTTGCCCAGAGGATGAACCGGCATGGGGATAAAATTCACTCAGTGAAATAACTACCCCAGATCATACAGCGTTCCTGGGACCCGAGTCAATACCCGGCCGCCGGGGGACGGGACCCGGTGGCGGGGGCTTGCGGCTTTCTTGCTGGTGGCCGTGGGGGGGGCTTCAGCCCTCCCCTGATCGCGAAGCATCCCGTAGCCCTTCGGCAGAGCTTGCCCTGAGCGCAGTCGAAGGGCTCAGGGCAGGCTCCGCGGAGGGAAAACGGGGCAGTAAGGCGTCGTGCGATCGCCACTGCGATGCGCCACTTCTGGATACGACCCTTGAGGGGCTCCCTGCGAGTTCGAGTCTTTGAGCGGCGGTTCGCAGCCGTTTGCGCAAGGTGTCACTCACCGCCGCTCACCTGCACCGCACCTGCGGTGCGCCGCAGGTGCAGGTGTGCGAGGGTGGGGGGATGGGGGTATGGGGGCTGGGGGGAGGGAAAAGCACTTCCCCTTCCCCCTTTCCCCAGAGAGTCCGCGATGCGCCGCGCGAGGGCCGAGGCGCTTCCTGCAGCCGAGGCGCGGGCGGCGCCAGAGTCTTGGGTTTGAGGCGACGGTCCACTGCTTCGACCGCAAACCTCCTCCAACCGCCGCTTACGAGGGAGGGGGCACGGGGTCCAGGGGACTAGGGGGAGGGGAAAGTACTTCCCCTCCCCCTGTCCCCTGAGATGAATCGAATTTGCGACCCGGGCCCCTGGAGCATCATTCCCGAGGCATGGCCAGGATCCATCGCCACGCGACCACCCCGAGCTCGCGCAGCAAATCCAGCGCCCCATCGCGATCGAGCCCGATGTTGTCCTCAAAGCGAGTCCAGAACGCCTGCCACCAGCCGGGCGGCTCGTCCTTCGGCCCGTCATATTCGGTCGGGCGATCCGATGGGCCATCGACGACAAGGCTGCCGACGTAGTCGCCGTCCTCGTACACCCGGTCGATCTGGTCGGCGATGGCCTGCATGTCGGATTCGGTGACGATGCCGTCGCTCGTGGCCTTGTAGAACTGCACCGTGACCCGGATGGGGAAGCGCCCATCGCGCCGGATGGCCAGGCCGTCGATCTCGGTGAAGGGGCCCTCGACGGCGCCGTGGCCGATGACCGCCGCCTCGACATCGGATCGTTGCGCGCTCTCGGCCATCGGCGCCATCGCGCCGAACGACGGGAGCAGGTCCTCGAAGGACACCTTCTGGCGCAGCGGAACCTGGATGATGAGCACCATGTTCAGCCCGGATTCACCCGCCGCCTCGGGGGAGTCGAGGGTGACAGGGCGAGTCGAGACGAAGTCGCTCAGGCGCTCGCCCGTGAAAGAGGCCCGCTCGCCGTCCTGGTTGAAGAACAGGCGCTGGCCCCAGGACCAGCCGGCCGGAAAGGCATCGCGCGTGTTGTCGATCACGGTCGCGCTGGTGCCCTCGCGGGTGGCCACGATCGTCAGCACGGCCGGGTCGCCCTGGTAGGACTGATAGTTGAAGATGACCGGGTTGAACTCGGCGATGCCCTCCTGCGGAACCGGCAAGAAGGCCGCCTGGGCGCTGACGAGGACGTGAGAGTCGCGGCCGGCGAGCAGCGAGTCCTCGCGGGAAGCCCACGAGTCGGGAACGCTCAGGTAGCGGCGGAAGTGCCTGAGGTATTCGGTGAGGGTGATGCGCTCGAGGTCTTCGCCGCGCTCGTTGCCCACCAGGAGGTAGAAGTCGTCGGGATCGATATCGGCGGTGAGGTCGGTGAAGTTGGGGTAGCGGATGACCGGCATGAGGGTGAGGGCGCAGTCGCGTGTGCCCTCCAGCTGGTGCTGCACCTGGATGGTGAGGTCGGAGATGTTCGGGCCGACGGATGAACCGTAGTAGCGGCCGGTGTCTTCCCAGGTCAGGTTGACCAGGTCCAGGCCGTGCTCCTGGGCCAGGCGCAGGGCGCCTTCGTCCCAGACCATATCGGCCGTGCGCTGGATAGCGGACACGTAGTCGGGATCCGAAGAGCAGGATGCTCCCCTGGGGTCGATGAGGCCGGGCCCAGCAGGGGATGGCGGCGGTGCCGCGGCGACGATAGTGGTCAGGGAGACGGTCGCGAGCAGGAGAAGAGAGGGCGGGTGCTTGAGCATCGAGGTTCCTCCACGGCGTGGACCATCGGGTTGGTCTACTTGGTCAGACGCCGCGTGGCGTGTGGAGGTTCCCCTCCCTGGTCTTCTCTTCTGAGGGCCTTGGGGCGGGGGCTTACAGCCCCCTCCCCTTCGCGGGCACCCCCGAAGCGAAGCGGAGGGGGCAGCACCCCCAAACCCCTCGCGAAGCGCCCCGAAGCGAAGCCGAGGGGGCGTCACCCCTCCCCTGATCGCGAAGCATCCCGTAGCCCTTCGGCAGAGCTTGCCCTGAGCGCAGTCGAAGGGCTTAGGGCAGGCTCCGCGGAGGGGAAGCGGCGCAGGGAGGAGTCGTGCGCCAGCTACTTCGATGCGCCGCTTCCGGACATAGCGAGAGAGACGCTCCAAGGGGGAGGGGCTCACGCCTCCTCCTTCGCATAGCACAATCTCAGCCGCGGAACCATAGCGGGGGGTGTGGGGGGGAAT
>Ga0209108_10001370_pt1 | contig 14117 bp, 22 predicted proteins | sample Rifsed10ft1_FD_184003 | JGI IMG/M metagenome (GOLD analysis project Ga0209108, IMG submission 184003) | Soil microbial communities from Rifle, Colorado, USA - sediment 10ft 1 (version 2) | ecosystem: Environmental > Terrestrial > Deep subsurface > Rock core/Sediment | place: Rifle, Colorado...
TGCCGCGGGATTTATTTATGCGGTCATCAATAACTATGTTCCTGATTTGCCTCTGACTGAGGAGCAGGTACTTTGGCTTGTTCTTAGCATTCTTGCTGCATTGAATGTAGATGTAGTGCAAGCTCTTCGTAAGCAGGGAGTTGCTGGAATTCGATAGTTTCCTAGGCTAAAAAAGAAAAGAAGATAGATGACAACATATGGATTAACGGGTTATGCTGGTCATGTAGGACAGGAGCTAATGAGATATGGGGAGGTTGTTCCATTAGCCTGCGATGTTCGCAATTTGAAAGAAGTTGATTTGGCTGTACGAAGTACCAAGGTGGATATAATAGTCCACCTTGCTTCTATTTCTGATGTAGATGTTTGTGAGAAGAAAGAAAACGAAAAAAGAGTCAAAGATATAAATGTTATTGGAACCTTCCATGTAGCAGAAGTGGCAGAGATGTATGGTTGTGGAATGGTTCTTATGTCCACAGCACAAGTTTTTGATGGTAAGTGGGGAAATTATAAGGAAAATAGCAAGCCAAATCCTAAGAACTTTTATGGACTGACTAAGTTGGCGGCTGAGGGGCTTAGAGAAGTTTTCCCATTTATGAAGGTAGTGCGTACATCTTATCTTTTTGACCACGAACGAATATTCAAACATCTTTATCCTCTGCGAGCAGGGCAGTCTTATTCATATCCTACCTTTATCGAACGCTCATTCATGTACCTTCCACATTTTGCAGAAGCCTTCTATCAATATCTTTTGAGATTTGATGAGATGCCGAATATTTTACATATCAGTGGGTCACGAACTGTTTCTTGGTACGAGTTTATTGTGGATATGGCAAAGGAATATTGTTTGGATGAGTCTTTAGTGGGGCCTAGAAATAAAGAACTTGATATGGATGTTGCACCCCGTCCTTATAAAGCAGGACTGAATGTAAACTTGAGTAAGAAGTTAGGACTACTGCAATACGGGCATCTTGAAGGATTGCAGGAGATGAAAGAGACAGGAAAATGAGCATAATAAACGTGTTTGGAAAAGGATTTATCGGGGGAGAGTTTTGTGGTAGATATGGTGTTATTTCAAATGGGAGAGATGATTATTATCCCAAATCTCCCAAGATTTTATACTTTATATCTACTGTAGACAATTATAATATTCATACCAATCCACATTTAGACATTGATACAAACTTATCTTTATTGATAGATGTTCTTGAAAATTGTCGTAAAGAATATGGCAATGAATTTGAATTCAACTTTATCTCATCTTGGTTTGTATATGGAAAGGTTGAAATTCCTGCACGAGAAGATTCACCCTGCTTTCCCACAGGATTTTATTCAATAACCAAACGATGTGCGGAACAATTACTGATTTCCTATTGCCAAACATGTAATATTCCTTATCGTATTCTTCGTATGTCTAATGTGATAGGGATCAATGACCACAAAGTTTCCAAAAAGAAGAACGCTCTGCAATACATGATACAGCAATTGGTTCAAGGAGAAGAAGTCTCTCTGTATGAAGGAAAAATACTTCGTGACTTGATTGATGTGAGAGATGCGGTTGATGCTATTTATCACGTCCTTGTTTACGGAAATCTAAATGAGATATACAATGTAGGCAATGGAATAGGATATAGCTTTGAAGAAATTGTGTATTCTGTGCAGAAGTATCTAGGAACAGGCAGCATTAAGAGAATTCCTATTCCAGAATTCCATAAATTAATTCAGGCAAAAGATTTCTATTTGGATGTATCCAAGATTCACGGCTTGGGATTTCAGTCCCAATACGATATTCAAAAATCTATATTCGAGATTGCGGATTATTACAGATGAAAACATTTTCTTTTGCAATTCCTATTTATAGTAAGTGGCATCTTACACACCAACTTCTATTCGACGTATATCAGAAGTGTTCGGATGTTCATGAAGTTGTTGTGGTAAACGATAATTGCAACGACCAAGATGTTTTGGATGGCCTGAAGTGGTGGCAGGGGAATGGGATGCTTCCCATAAAAGTCATCAAATTGGATGAAAATGTGATGTTCTTGAAGGCGTCCAATATCGCTATTAAGGCTTGTACGGGGGATGTGATTATCACGATTAGTAATGATGTTAGAATTCATAAAGACATCGTGTCTCCTATCTCTATTGCATTACAACCTACGACCTATAATAGAACGATTGTAGGAGGCCGTTATTTAGATTGGGATACGGGATGGAACACATTTAATAAGAAGATATTTCCATATTTGGAAGGTTGGTTACTTGCCACACGCAAGGAACATTGGGAAGAGCTTGGATATTTTGATGAGAGGTATGCCCCATCAGACATGGAAGATGTTGATATTTGTACAACCGCAAAGAGCTTGGGATTTGATCTTGTGGCTCTCACACAAGATTGTACAACTCATATTGGGGCACAAAGTATCTCGTATGGAAGTGCCAGAGAGGCAATTACTATTGCAAATAAAGAAAAGTTTCGTAAGAAATGGACTGAGAATGAAAAATAAAGGTCAAAGTTTAGTTGAGTTAGGAATTAGTTTTCTTATGTTGATGTTTCTGCTAAGTGGGGCAGTTGAATTTGGTATTATGTTTTTTCAATATGTTCAGCTTCAGGATGCCGCACAAGAAGGCGCATTGTATGGAAGCATGTATCCTTATGACACAGTGTCAATTGAGGAGCGTGTTCGTAATTCTTCACATTCACCAATCGATCTGAGCAATCCCGAAGTGGAGATTTTTATCTCTTATCCTGATAATTCTTTGTGTGAAGGGAAGGCCGTAAAGGTGGACGTTGTATATTATCACAATGTCTTCATGCCGTTTTTGCCGCAGTTGTTGAGAAGCGATGTAATTATGTTGCGAGGCGAAGTTGTTGATACTATTCTAAACCAGAGTTGCTATGAATAAAATAAAAGTCTTACTTACATATCTTGTATACCCTCTTGCTATGGCTACTTATTTCAAGAAGGCCTTGGAGCATCGGGAAGATGTGGATTTGAAAGTGGCGGGAATTTATACAGGGAGTTGGATTCCCTGGCTTGGAGGTATGAACCTTCCAGAAAAGTATGCTATTCCGCCCGACGTTCCACTTCCTCTGACTCTCGGCACAAATGAATATCCTTATGAGCTTATCAAAGGGCAGTTAGGAGACTGGAAGCCCGATTTGATTATCCAAGTGGATGCAGGATTTCATGCCAAGTATAAGCCTTCGGATGGAATGGTTGTGACGGTAGGAACTGACCCGCATGTGCTGAATGAGTTTTATGATACTCCTCGCAAATACTCCGATAAGTTCTTCAACATGCAGGCGGTGTATTCAAAGGATGGAGATATTTACCTTCCGTATGCTTATAGTAAATATGACTTTTATCCCAAAGATATTCCAAATCCAGACGATATGGTAGATGCTGTTATGATAGGAATGCCTTATGAAAATCGTGTGCAATGGGTAAACGATCTTCGTAAGCGAGGTGTGAGTGTGATATTTGAGAATGGGCCTGTGTTCGATGAAGCACGAGCCTTGTACAATAAGGGTAGGATTGGGTTGAATTGGTCAAGTATGGACGATTTGAATTGTCGAGCGTTTGAACTTCCTGCCATGAAACTTTATCCTATAATAAATAATGTCACTGACTGGTGGAAACACGAATCTTTACATCATCATCATATATTTAACAACATGCAGGAAGCTATTGATGCTGTGTTGTGGGCCAAGAACAATCCTGAAAAGGCTGAAGCAAATGCAGAAGAAGCTTACCAGTTGGTTCAAGGTCAAGATTATGATGCCCGTGTCGCAATGATATTGAAAGAATGTGGATTCATTTCCTGATATAATGGTTGTATATGAAAAGAGAAATAAAGTTTTTTCCTGCTTATGATAGAACTCATCCAGACCCAAAGAAAAATTATGGAGTTAATTGTTTAGAATTAAGATTTTTGGTGCTTGGAGAAAGAGGAATTGTTGAGTTTCAATTGTTAACAAATTGGTACAATGAGCAGGTTGAAAATAGAAGATTTGCTCGTATAAAGATAGATATTATTTCGGGGAAGGAAGATTATTTGGTTAGACATTTTAATGCTCCGTATCCAGCAGATGTTTGTTATTATAGCTTAACCAGAATGAGTGAAGATGATGCTTTTTTTGATAGTGGAGTATCTTATGTTTTTGATAATTCCCCCTGTTTTTATGGTTATAAATATACAGATGATGATGGGTTAGTAGCAAAAGATAGAGCATTTAGATTGCTAGTAGATTTTGGAGAAGACGCGCTCTGGAAATATTTAGAAAGTTATTATAAAGAGGTATTTGGTGAATTACGATAGTTGGAAAGGTACATTAGACCATATCCAAAATGTGCGTTTGAAGATTTATAAGGTAGTGGAAGATTTGCTTCGACGTTCTCTTCTGCACGATATGAGCAAATTAGAGGCTCCTGAAAAAGAAATCTACGACAAATATACTCCCCTACTAAATGGAATGGAATATGGCTCCCCTGTGTATCGTGAGACTATATCCAAGATGAAAGTCGGAGTCGATCACCACTACACCAATAACCGTCATCATCCTGAATATTTTCCTGATGGAATCAATGCAATGAACTTGGTTGATCTAATCGAGATGCTTTGTGATTGGAAGGCAGCAGGGGAGAGGCATAATCTAAAACCCATCGACATCTTTCAATCCATCGAAATCAATGCAGGACGTTTCAAGATTGATCCGCAGTTGAAACAAATCCTTTTGAATACAGCTACTTATCTATGGTATGACTAATGCCAAACAATATAATTCGTAATCATAATGACCCTAACCATGCTACGACTTTGAATGGTGTCTCCGTTCAGCGGGAAAAAGAAATCTTCCTCCCGTCATACAAACAATGGTTTCCTGTATTGCAAACTTCTATGCATTTTTGTTTTCGAGATGCGAGTCATGCACGAGGTTCTACATTATTTTGTACTTGCGGTGCGCCTGGAATTATTGTTGGTTATGGTGCATACAAAAGATATAATGCTTTCATTGGGAATGAAGTTATTTCTTGTCATTACCTAATTCAATATGGAAAACATGCCGATGGAAGCCACGAATAAATACACCATATGGACATCTGAAACTGAGGCCGAGTATGTATGGGCGGATGATGTGGTTATTTCTAAAAGTCACATTGGATTTATTAGGAACGGAAAAATAGTTAAGCAGTATCTATCAAATATTTTTTATAGATATAATCCACATTGGAAAACGTTGGAGAATTTTGAGTGAAATCCTTGATTATTGGCGCACGTGGTTTAGTGGGATCAGCCCTTGCAAGGCAAATTCCAGATGCTATCCTTGGCATACCTGTTGAAGCAAAACATCCAAATGAGCGTTATACAGACCTGACAAAGTATGAAACTCTTTTCAAGGTATTCAGCAAAGATCGCCCTGATGTGGTGTATCTTCCAGCGGCAATTGCTCATGTAGATAAGTGTGAAGAATCAGCCGGAACAGATGTAGTGAACGTTAGGGGTGCGATTACTGTATTACGTTTGTGCGAATCATTCAATGCCAAATTGGTATATTTTTCATCTTCCTATGTATTTGATGGGACAAAGAAGGAGCCTTATACAATACAGGATGAGACACATCCTATAAACAAATATGGTGTGCAAAAAGAAACAGTCGAAAAAACCATCCTGACATCGGATGCCAAATATGTGATTGTACGAACAGTGGGAGTATATGGCACAGAGAGGCTAAAAAAGAATTTTGCCAAGCAGGTTATCTCTGCCATTTTTCAAGCAAAGAAAGTATTTGTTCCTACTGACCAAATTATGAATCCTATATTATCAAATGATCTTGCTAGATTATCTATTGGATTGGCAGATAAATATCAAGGATTATTCCATGTGGCAGGCGATACGTGCTTATCTAAATATGATTTTGCTGTAAAGATTGCCACACAGTTTGGATTGCAAAAGTTGATTATTCCTAAGACGACTGAAGAAATGCAGCAGAAAGCTCCCCGCCCTAAAAATGGATGTCTGAATTGTGCGGGGTTAAAGGAATTGGGATTGTTTGTGCCGCCATTTGAGCAAGGATTGGTAAAGTTTCTTGCCAGTGAATTCAACGGATGAACAAAGCACAAATCATAGAGCGAGTCAGAAAGAACATTGATGGTCAGAAAAAGAAACAGTTCATCCCAGGCGAAACTTATATCACATCCTCTGGACAGTATTTTGACGGTGATGATGTAGCATCTCTTGTAGAGTGCGCTTTGGGACAATGGTATGCAGAAGGAAAATATGCTCACACATTTGAAAAAGATTTGCGTACTTTTTACAAACATACAATACGTAATGTTGTGCTTACTAATAGTGGCAGTTCTGCCAGCTTACTTGCTGTCACAACAATTACGGATAAGGCATTTGGCTCACGAAGCGCAAATGTTGGAGATGAAATCATTACAGTGGGAGTGGGATTTCCAACAACTCTCAATCCTATTATCCAAAACGGGCTTGTTCCCGTTTTCGTGGACGTAGACCTAAATACACTCAATCCGAGTATGGAGATAATTGAAAATGCAATTGTGGAGGGACGAACTAAAGGTGTGGTTCTTGCTCATCCTCTCGGTAATCCTTTCGATGCAGAAACATTACGTGATATTTGTAATGAATATGGAATCTGGCTTATCGAAGATAATTGTGACGGTTTGGGGGGTAGCCTTCGTGGTAAGCAACTTGGCTCTTTTGGTGATATTAGTACGCTCAGTTTCTACCCTGCTCATCACATCACGGCAGGGGAGGGGGGAGCGTGTCTAATCCAATCTCCTATGGTGAAGAAGGTTTTGCAAAGTTTTAGAGATTGGGGAAAATCTTGTTGGTGTGAGCCAGGAAAAGATAATACTTGTGGAAAACGATTCTGTTGGCAGGAAGGTGAGTTGCCAGAAGGTTATGACCATAAATATACTTTTTCCCGTATCGGATATAATCTGAAGGCAACTGACATGCAGGCATCACTTTTAGTATCACAATTGAAGAAGTTGCCTTTTTTCGTGGAAAGACGTAGACATAATTGGCAAGTTCTTCGCGAAGGATTAGATAAATACAAAAAGTATTTCCGCTTTATGCAGCATATTGAAGGCGCAAATCCGTCATGGTTTGGCTTCCTGATTACCGTGAAAGAATCTGCGCCATTCACGAGGCGAGAGTTGATTGACTTTTTGGAGAGCAGGAAGATTGGCACACGTCTGGTATTTGCTGGAAATCTTCTTAGACAACCCGCATATTCATCTATCCAATGTAAGGTTTTTCAGCCCTTGATAAATTCAGATGTGGTAATGAATTATTCTTTTTGGATTGGTGTACATCCTAGTATAGATGATGAACGACTTGCCTACATGCTTTCTGTATTTGATGAGTTTATTGAAGGAAAAATGAAATGAAAAAATACATAGATATGAGGATTGAGGCAGATGATACTGACTTGCAAGACTTTGTAACGATATGTGGCGCTATTCAATATCTTGGGGCGGTGGGGGCAAGTAGAGAACTTAGGGTGAAAGTCGATGGTGATGGCTCTGCTAGGTTTAATTTTTATATAGAGGGACAAAAAATTCCTCATACAAAATTAGATATAGGGCATTTACCAATTAAGTTTTATTTGGGAGAATAAAATGACTGTAATAAAAGCAGAAGCTAGGATATCATCTCCTTGGCATAGGTCAATACAATTTTATTTGGCAGAAGTTAGGGAGGGAAGACTATATGCACTTGTCTCTGATTTGATTATGACAACTTATGATGAAAAAAGTTTTGTAGAATATATAAACCCTTCGTTTACTTTGGATTATTCTGATGCTCAAGCTTTGATGGACGATCTATGGAACTGCGGATTGCGACCATCAGAAGGTACAGGCTCGGCAGGGGCATTGGCCGCAACACAAAAGCATCTTGAAGACATGAGAAAGTTGGTATTTGAGAAATGAGAGATTGGAAACATCACGATCAATATGTTACAAAATTATATGGGGATATTTATCCTCAACCGGATGATAGCGGCCATACCGAGCTTGCACGCCAAGTAATTGATTATTGGATGAGTAGAATGGCGACCTGTAAATCCGTTCTTGATGTAGGATGTGGCACAGGATTTTGCCAGCCAATGTTTGAAAAATGGGATGTAAAATACGATGGGATATGTATGGGGGAAGATTATATTGATGCACAAAATCATGGACGCAACGTCAAGAGGATGGACTTCAACTTCTTGGATTATAAGGATGATTCATTTGATTTGGTATTTTCCAGGCACTCTTTAGAACATTCTCCAATGCCGTTATTAACCCTAATGGAATGGGCAAGAGTTTCTAAAAACTGGCTTGGGCTGGTTTTGCCTGCCCCTGAGTGGTATACCTATGTAGGTAAAAACCATTATAGTGTTATGAATATGGAGCAAATCAAAAACCTTTTAAAAGTCTCTGGCTGGAATGTTATGTGGGAACACATAAATATTCTGACGTGGAATGAAGAAAATAATGAGCTTCGTCCGAACGAGTATTGGATTATGAGCGAGAAGAAAAGATGATAGTAGAAGCAAATGGAAAGATTATACGACTAGAAGTAAATGACACAGTGTCAAGAATGATAGAACTTACTTGTACAGAATGTGGACACGAATTGAAAGATCATTCTTATACTTACAATTTTGGTACGTTAGAGGAATGGTTTACATCTCAATGTATTGCCTGTGGATTAACTGAAAACAACAAGAAATTTGTCTGTCCTCAATTTAGGCATGGCAATGGAACTTTTTGATGAGAATGAAATGAATGAAACATTATATGTCCTGGCAACCCTGATTGCGGCATATTCAAATCCACACATGTTTCCATTTGATTTAGCAAAATTACCTGAAATAGAATTGAAAGCTGAATTGTCTAGTTTGAAAGGCTTAATGAAAGAGATGATAGGATGAATAGGGTTGATGTAATCCAATGGTTTATTGATTTTTTGGATGCAGAAACCTATCTTGAAATCGGGGTTAGAAATGGAGATTCATTCTTTCCAATCCTCTGCAAGAATAAAATTGGGGTAGATGTTCACTTTCCGGTTCCTGTAAATCATGAGAATGATACGTTTTATGAGATGTCTAGCGATGATTATTTTTTCTATCACCCATCTCATTTTGATGCGGCTTTTATAGATGGGGATCATACTTATGAACAATCTCTAAGAGACGTAGAAAATTGTTTGCGTTGGATGAACCCTAATGGAGTTATTCTTCTTCATGATTGCAATCCCACAAAAGCAGAGATGGCAACTCCTAAATACATAGAGGCATCTCCTGACTGGTGTGGGGAAGTTTGGAAAACAATTCTTACATTAAGAACTCGTCCTGATTTATATGTTACTGTGCATGATTTAGATTGTGGAATTGGCATTGTCAGAAAAGATACACAAATCAATTTGCTTTCATACTCAATCGAGCAGATAAAGAGTATGACATACAAAGATTTAGATGAGAATAGAAATACTTTTTTGAATTTATTAAGATATGAATAAATTGAACGATTTTTGGAAATCCAAGCAGGTGTGTGTCCTTGGAGGGGCAGGATTTATTGGTTCTCATCTTACAGAATCTTTATTGAATGTCGCAAAAAGTGTCATTGTAGTAGATGACTTTTCAGCAGGCTTATACAAAAACATTCCCAAAGATGCATATATTTATCAAGCAGATTTGAGGAACTTTAGTTCATGTGTTCATGCTATGAAAGGGTCTGATATCATATTTCATCTAGCCTCGGATAATGGGGGAAGGGGATATTTTACAAATCATAATGCTAGAATGTGGGGAAATTTGGAACTGGATACTACTATTTTTAGGGCGTGTGAACAGGTTGAAAAGGTTGTATTTTTTAGTAGTGCTTGCGCTGTTGGAGAAATTGATGGTGTGTATGGACTGGAAAAATCGTTGGGTGAGCAAATGTTGAAGGACTTCAGCATTGAAAATTCATTTAGTGGAATTTCTGTCCGTCCCTATACCGTATATGGCCCTCGAATGAAAGAGAATAGAGCCATTGGTGCGCTGATCGCCAAGACTTTTATCCAGCAAGACCCCTTTGAAGTTTGGGGAGATGGAAATCAAAAGATAGACTGGATTTATGTAAAGGATTTGGTTGAAGGAGTCTTGTTAGCCGCCGAGAAAATGGATGATGGAGAAGTCGATATAGGCTCTGGAAAGCTATATACTCCTATGGATGCTTTAGATGTCATCTGGTATTATGTAGGTTGGAGTCCTAAAAAAATTGTTTTTCGTTCCGATATGCCTATTGGCCCAATCAAAATTGCAGATACTACAAAAATACATTCTTTGGGATGGGAAAGAAACTTCTCATTCGATCAGGGAGTGCAAAATACAGTAGACTGGTATTATAGAACTCATGCTGTAGAAGATGTTCGTGAGAATTTTGAAAGGAAGTTGTTAGAACGATGAAAGTTTCTGTTATTCTGCCCACTTGTAAACGTCCAACAATTTTGAAAACGATGCTGGATAGTCTTGTTGCAACTACTCATGACTATGATATAGAAACCATTGTGTTGATAGATGATGATTTAGAATCTTGCCAAATTGCTTTAGATTATGGGTGTATTGTAGATTATAGTGATTATCGTAGGAACGTTTTATCTCTTTGGAATAAGGGTTTGAAGTTGTCTACAGGTGATATGATTCACCCCTCTATGGATGATTTGATATACCACGAGAACTGGCTCAGGTATGGATTAGAAAGTCATGCAGAAAAGCTAGGCAGGTGTGGGGTTGTTGGCTTCAATGATTTGGCTTATGACGGAAATCTACAAGTTGCTACACAATTTATGTTTGATAGAAGGTATTGCAAAGAGTATATGGGAGGAGTGATTGCTCCGCCTGTCTATGAGTATTTGTGTGTAGATGCTGAAATTAATGAGACAGCAAAGCTATTCAATAAGTTTTATTGGGACAAAAGGGCAATCGTAGAGCATGTACATTCGGCTCATGGAAAACGACCTTATGATGTCCATGATAAGTGGAAAGACGAAAATTCTTTGGCAATGTATGATGGAATAGTATATGAAGCTAGGAAGGCAAACGGCTTTCCTGTAGTATGGGAACCCATTATATGAAAATTGTAGTGGCTGTACGCTGTTACAATGAAGAGAAGAACATTGAACGCTTCATGCGTGGCTATGATTTTGCAGATATGATTGTAGTCTCTGATGGAGGCTCAACCGACAACTCTGTGGAAATGTTAAAGAAATATCCCAAAGTGAAATTATTACACTTTACAGAGCAAGAAACAGTAGATGGGCAGACTTGGAATCCAGATGCGCCACACATGAATTTTGTGTTAGATGCCGCAAAAGAATTGAAGCCAGATTGGATTATCTTTGACGATATGGATGATGTGCCAACATTTACTCTAAGACAAGAGGCTAGGGCGATATTTAAATATGCACACATGTTTCAATATCATCAAATAAATACCTTCCGTCTATATCTATGGGGAGATGATAAATACTTTCCTTATATGAATAGGGATTTCCATGAAGATTATCGTTCTCTATGGGCTTGGCGTCCTGATGTAGTAGATATTTATGCTGACATGTCAGTACGACATGGGACGCTTCTTGGATTGGCGGATGAGTCTGTGACCATGAAATTAAAGCCTCCGTACTGTCTTCTGCATAAATCTTATGGGCCAGACACGATATATGCCAAGTTGAAACGGTATAATGCTCTTGGACTTCCTATGTTACATCCGTTGGAAACCAATGGAGAGTTGAGAGATTTACCGGATTGGGCGCAAGAATGAACATTGCCTTGGTAATGCCTAAAAGCACTTTTCTTGAAATGCCTATGGTTTTTCAGCCGTTGGGACTTTTTTATCTTGCGGCCCGTTTAGAATCATTAGGACATACAACAGAATTTTTTGATTTGAACGTAGATGAATTACCTTCTAACGTATATGATGAGATTTGGATTTCTGCTACCAGCCCACAGATGAAAGAAATTAAATCTCTTGCTAAGTCTTTAGGCGGATATGATGCTAGATTGATTCTTGGTGGGGCATCTGTATGGGCAAATCCTGATAGTTGTAAAGACTTAGATTACGATTTGATTGTAGGAGGAGAGTCAGATAGTCCAGAAAGTATACATACAATTTTACATAATCCAGATTACGATAATCCTTATCTTTCTGTTCCTATCTCTCGTACATTGGATTGGGTAATCCCTCCTGTTCGTAGATGGTCACGCAAGTATTCTTCTCAACTCACAGACTTAGATGGAACAAAGATAGATTGCACGACTATGTTCACCTCTCGTGGATGTCCGTTGGAATGTGCATTTTGTGAGTCAGGAAGGCATGGCGTCATTTGGGACAGGCTTACACGTTATGAACCTTTGGATGTAGTGGAGTATCAAATCAAAGAAGCACAATCTTTAGGCTATCAGGCTCTTGCGTACTACGATGACATCCTTCCATTGTACAAAAAACGTACGCTGGAATTAATGAAGCTACATAGAAAATATAATATGATCTGGCGATGCTTCCTGCGGAGTGATATCATCAACAATCAGGGCGGATATGACTATCTTAAAGAACTAAGAGATGGCGGATTGGTTGAAATTTTTGTTGGAGTGGAGAGTGCTTCTAACGAAATCAAGAACAATATTACCAAAAAGACTACGATTGAACAGGATACGAATATTGTTAGGTGGTGCAAAGAACTTGGGATACGGTGTAAAACATCCTTTATACTCGGACTCCCAGGGGAATCGTTGGCTACCATGCAAGAAACTAGGAAGTGGATACTTGAGTATAGACCTGATAGAGTGCAAGTTGGAAGACTTATACCGTTCCCTGGAACACCCTTGGGGAATCATCCAGAAAATTACGATATTAGAATAGAGCATAATGTTTCAGATGATTGGTTCTATATGGGCAAGAATGATATGAACCATTCATTTGTCTCCACATCAAAAGTCTCGGTGCAGGAGATTGATGACTTTTGGCACAAACTCAATAAAGAATTAGAAGAAGAAGGAATATCAAAATGAGATATTGGAATTATTCAATTTATAGTCTAAACGAGAAAAGGGATACAGTTGCCTTGGGAACTAATTATATAGATAATCTAGATGACCTAAAGCGAGCTTTGGATGAAATATATAAACTTCCTTTATCAAGAGATGAAAAAGAATTGACCGAGGGGATTACGCTTCAGGTTATTATTAGAAGAAAGATTGTAGAATGACAGGAAGAATTATTCACGTTCTATGTAACGACGGTTCGCCATTAGGGGTAACAGAAAAAACTATGCGTGGTGAAGATGGGCGCATGGGAGTAGGTGGGGCGGAGCTTGCCTTGCTGACGATGTGTGGAGCGTGGCAGTATTACGGTAACGATGTCACATTGTATAATGATCCCAAGGAAGGCGGGGCATCTTCTTTCAAACAAAAGACGCTTGGAGAATTCAATCCATCAGATGAAAGAGATATATTGATTGTCTTTCGCTCTCCCAATAGAAGAATAGATGGAGCTAATGGCAAGAAAATTTGGTGGTCATGTGATAGTTATACAGTAGATGACTTCAAAGAGTTTCGCGGTCATGTAGAAAAGGTAGTGAATATATCCTCGCATCACGCCAATTATTTTAAAGAGATGTATGGTATCACAGATGGAATTGCGATTGATTTGCCAGTACGCACATGGGAGTATTCGGAATCTGTACAAAAAATCCCTAAGCGGTGCATCTTTACATCTATCCCTGATAGGGGAGTAATGGAGCTTCATGCGGCATGGCCACGTATTCATGTTGAAGTTCCAGAAGCATCTCTTGTCATTACATCGGATTGGAGATTATGGGCTGACTGGTGTACAGAAGAACAAATTCGGCATTTCAAATTATCTTATGCTCACCATCCAAATGTGATTTATCACGGAGCTATCAAGAGAAGTGAACTAGTAAAAATTCAACAAGAAGCTGATATTCATCTTTACCCATGTATTTTTGATGAGCAGTTTTGTATCTCTGTGGCAGAAAGTCAGGTAGCGGGTGTGTTTCCAATCTCAACGGATGCAGGAGCCTTAAAGACTACAAAT
>Ga0209108_10001372_pt1 | contig 14107 bp, 14 predicted proteins | sample Rifsed10ft1_FD_184003 | JGI IMG/M metagenome (GOLD analysis project Ga0209108, IMG submission 184003) | Soil microbial communities from Rifle, Colorado, USA - sediment 10ft 1 (version 2) | ecosystem: Environmental > Terrestrial > Deep subsurface > Rock core/Sediment | place: Rifle, Colorado...
TAGGGGCGAGCTTCGAGCTCGCCCCCGACTCCTTACCCCGCGTCGAAATTCGCTCGCCCGCTAGTAGCGCCGTCGTCCCGACGGACAACAAGAACGCGGCGAGACTCGAAGGAGTGGCCTTCGGCGCTGGTCCTGGTTGGTACGTCCGCGCGGAAGTGTTCACCAACCGCTGGTATCCGCAGGGACGCAACAAAATCCCAGTGACGCCTGATGGCTCATTTTCTGAAACGATTTATCTGGGGGGTGAGGGAACCGAACAGTGCTACCACCTCGTCCGCGTCCGGCTCTATGACGAGCACGACCAATGCAGAGCCACAGCCCTAAATTTCGGGATTGCCCGGGCGAACTCCGATGGTAGCCGGCCGGTTTCCCGATAGGATCCGTTCTGGCGGAAGCCCAAACGCGAACACCGGGAATCCCTAAACATTCCTCTAAGCTCAACCTGTTGCCGAGCTTAGGTGCAATACCCTCATGTCATAGCGGCTTTGCTTCATCCCGTCTGGCACCTCGTCGCAACCTTGACAAATTCGCAGCAGCCTGTTATTTAGGGACGATCTCCTAGCGTGGAGGTTGAGCAGGACCTTCGTGTGGCTGGTGTATAGCCGGCCCGTTAGAATTGACTGCGATTCTTCACCGCGCCTCGCTCGCTCGGCGCGGTGGCGCGTGGAGTAGGAGACAAAGCGTTGTGGACTGGCTTCACCATCCGTCCTACGCTCACTTCCGAGATGGCCTGATCGAAAGGCTAAAAAGACCTTCCTATACCTTTAAGAACCTCCGAAACGTCATTTTCCTTTGCGGTTCGGCCAATAGCGCACCTAGAGACGCTTTGGCAGCCTACTTGAGAAAGTACCATCCAAACAAACTCGTCTTCTATGCTGAGGAAGTGTGGAGCCACATGGCGAAAAATAGCGCTTCAAGCGCCCTCGAGATGGAAAATAGGCTTGCAGAGCTAGCAGATATCGTAATCATAATTGTCAATAGTCCCGGAACCTTCGCTGAGCTTGGCGCCTTTTCATTGAACGATCGACTGCGGCGAAAGCTTCTCCCAATACTCGACGTAGATCACCGAGATGCTCCGTCATTTATCAACACAGGGCCAGTCAGGTCGGTTGACACTGATTCTGCGTACCGTCCAACGATTTACACCAAACTACCAGCAATTCTTGGAGCGATTGACGAAATTGAGAGTCGTCTCCGACGCATACCCCATCGATATCGTGAGAGTGTTCAAGATCTTGCTTCAAGCCCTAAGCATATTCTTTTCCTTTTGTCTGACCTTGTTACCATTATCGGACCAGTGCCTGTCTCCCATCTTTCTTACTACTTGGAGCGAATCTTGGGACGACCCCCTTCCTGCGATATCGAGACTCTTCTGGGCCTCTGCGTGTCGCTAAAAATGCTTGCATACTACGAGGTGGGTGCGGTAAGGCGTTACTATCGTCCACTGCAGGGTGACCGATTAATACCTTTCCAGCACAAGAAAATGTTCGATCTCTCCGAAGAACGAGCTAAGTTCTTGAGCGTACTTCAAAATATCCCCGAGGCGAGACAAATCCTAGAGGCTATTGAGCCAGTATATGCTTCTTGAACGGATGGTGGCAGAACTCCATTTGCCCACGGAGTACATACTTAAGACCGCTCGGTCCGCATCCCATCACTACAAGTCGTATGAGATCCCGAAGAAGGCTGGCGGGCATCGGACAATTCATCATCCCTCCAGAGAACTCAAGGGTCTTCAACGGTGGCTTTTGAGGCACGTAATCGATGGTCTCCCTGTTGATGAGCATGCCTATGCTTATCGCACAGGGCGGACCATCGCCGACAATGCCCGATGTCATGTCAACAGTAAATACTTAGTAAGAATGGATTTTGCAGACTTCTTCCCCTCGATTACGGCGCAGGATATCAAGTACTGCATCACAAGGAATCCTGGGTACTTTCCTGGTTGGACATCCTTGGATGTGGAAATCTTCTGCCAACTAGTATGCAGGCGTGAAAGACTTACCATCGGTGCCCCGACGTCGCCCTCTCTCTCTAACGTGTTATGTAGAGAACTCGATGTGCGCTTGGCGAGGCTGGCGGACGACCACGACTCAGTATATACCCGGTATGCCGATGATCTCTTTTTTTCCTCGAAAGGGCCAAATGTTCTTGGGGATCTGGAAACTTTAGTTCGCACCGAGATTGAGAGCTTGAAGTGCCCAGCCGCATTGAGGATCAATGCAGGAAAGACACGGCACTTTTCGAAGCGAGGTAGAAGATGTGTTACCGGTATAGTGCTTGGGAGCGATGGGAAGATATATGTGGGCCGGCGCCTAAAGCGAATGATACGGTCACTCGTGTACAAAATAGAGGAACTCAACAATGACCGAAGGGCTCGGCTCGCTGGGTACATAGGTTACTGCCAAGCTATCGACCCGGATTTTGTTAATTCCTTGGTGATCAAATTCGGTCGCGAAAAACTTGGTCTTGTGCGCTTCCCTAGCAGTCGCTTGATCTAACCCGGGATGGGTGCCGTGAGACACAGCTTCCTGAACCAGCAACTAAATGCCGCAAACGCTGGCGACTCTCGCGAAGCATTGCAGGCGGACACGATATTTCCCGCAAGAAACCCAGCCTTCCCTTGGGGGGCCGAGCACATAGGTCAACTGCCCTCCATGGCTCCAATCTGTGTCCAGCGGGAGAACGTCGAACAACTTCCCAAAGCGACAGCAAAGTGCACAGGGGCTCGTTGTTTGCTCCGCTGATTTCCTTGCTTGTCCAGCATCGAGGAAGGTCTAGGAAACCACTCAAAACCACAATCGCCTGCGGCACCTCTATTCTTCCGCAACCACCTTCATACTCAGTTTCTTTTCGCCCACTGCCAGAGTAACTGTGTACTCGCCGGCGGGGACGAGCTCAGGCTGCTCGAAGGGGCCGGGGGCGCTGACTCTTCCGGCCGGATCGAACTGGAGGTCCCAGATCACATTTTGACAGTCAAAGAGCGGGTTGTTAGAATTTCAGCGTAGCATGACGAAGATACGTTCTAAAGCAAAAACGGTTAAGCCGGACATCAGCTTCACTGTCCAGGTCTGGCGGGAAAATGGGACGTATGTGGCCTACGCCCCGGAGCTTGATGTTTCTAGCTGCGGAGATTCTCTCGCCGAGGCTAGGGCCCGCCTCCGCGAAGCAGTAAGCCTCTTTCTCGAAGAGGCCTCGCGCAGGGGGACTCTGCAAGACATTCTTGCTGAGGCAGGCTTTGAAAAGCATGGCAAGACCTACCGTCCTTACCGCGTTCTAGCCAGACAGAAAGTTCGGCTGGCAGTTCCTGTGGGTTCCTAGTGCCGTTCCAACTATTTGAGCAGGATAACGAGTTGGCGCGACAAATTACGCGTAAATGCTCAGTTCTCGAAGAGCTTAGCCTGAGTTGGTTGGAACGGCACTAGCTCCAGCCGTATGCCACGGATCTCACCCACACACTACCGCAAGCTTGTGCGAGTTTTGGAACTCGAAGGCTTTGCACTCGTCCGACAACGGGGCGACCACATGGTTTTCACCAAACCGGGCATTTCACGCCCGGTCGTTGTGCCCCGCTACGATCCTCTTCCCGTGTTCATCATCAAGAATATTCTGCGGACTGCGCGCATCACTCGTGAGCGCTACTTCGAACTCCTGGAACGTGTCTAATACTTCATGTTGCGAGCTAGTTACCAATCGATCCTCAAACGGGATTGAACTGAACTCCCTCTCTGATCTGACCGACTGTATTTAAGAGATTTCTCATAAATGTCAAAACTTCGCTAACCAGTCGGAGAGAGTCCCGCCTCAGGGGTTGAAACCCCCGGTTTGTTACCCCTTTTACGGCACGGCTCAAGCCGTGCCCTGCCGGCACCGTTGCCTACCGCTACTCTTCGACCAATACCTTGGTCGTTAGCTTCTTCTCCCCAACGGCCAGCGTAACGGTGTACTCGCCGGTGGGCACAAGTTCGGGCTGCTCGCCGGGGCCGGGGGCGCCGATTCTCCCCGTGGGATCGAACTGGAGGTCCCAGACGACGCGGTTGAAGCCGGGGTATTGCGTGCCCGTCAACTCGCGCACCTTTTTGCCTCCGGCGTCCGCAATCGTGATTTTCACTTCGTCGCCGGTGAACGCCTTGAGGTAGTAGTTGATATACGCCCCAAAGGGCGGGTTTTTAACCTTGAAGAAGCGATTGCCCCAGGCAGCGTTGCCGGGGAGATAGTGGAAGCGGAGCGCTGGGCGGATGCTGAAGAGGTGCGCGTCGGCGGCAAGCACCTCGGGCGTCAATTCCTGGAGCGCCGTGATGTCATCGAGGACGTAGATGCTGCGGCCGTGGGTACCGATGACGACGTCGCGGTCGCGCGGGTGGATCACGATGTCGTCCACGGCCACAGTCGGTAGGTCGTTTTTGAGCGGAAGCCATTTCCCGCCGCGGTCGAAGGAAACGTAGAGACCAAACTCGGTGCTGGCGAACAAGAGTTGCCGGTTGCGCGGGTCTTCGCGGATGACCTTCACGGGCGCGTTTGTGGGCAAATTGCTCGAAATGTTCTTCCAAGTCTTGCCGAAGTTGAGGGTCATGAACACAAAAGGTGAAAAGACGTCGCTGCGGTGGCCGTCGAGGGCAACATAGGCGGTGCCTTCCTCGAAGTGCGAAGCTTCAATGCGGCTGATGTAGAGGTTCTTGGGCAGGCTTGCCCCGCCAAGGGCGGGGCCGGCTGCGCCCCGACTTGTGGGTGTAATGTTGGCAGCCACGTTGGTCCACGTTGCGCCGCCGTCCTGGGTTAACTGGATGTTGCCGTCGTCGGTGCCGGCCCAGATGATGGCTCCCCCGCCACCGGCGGGGCCGGGCTTCAGGGGAGACTCGGAGAGGCTGACGATGGTGCAATGCGTCTCAGCGCCCGAGCCTGCTGCTGTCATCTTCTGTGGGTCCTGAGTGCTCAGGTCCGGGCTGATGGGGTCCCAGCGGTCGCCGCGCTCGGTCAGCTTGAACAGGCGATTGCCGCCGAAGTAAAGCGTCTTCGAGTCGTGATGGGAGATCACAAAGGGCGAGTTCCAATTGAAGCGGTAGCCGGCTTGGCCTTCTTTGGGAATGGGCTTCAAGTTCTTGCGCTCTCCGGTGCGGCGGTTGAGTCGAAACAGGTTTCCGCCTTGAGATTCGGCGTAAACGATGTCCGGGTCGTCGGGATCACTGGCCACGTGAAAGCCATCGCCGCCGCCGATGCGGTACCAATTGGCGTTGGTGATGCCGTCGAGGTTGCGCGAGGCGCTGGGCCCGCACCAGCTCCCATTGTCTTGCAGGCCGCCGCAGATGAAGTAGGGCCTGCGCCGGTCCACGTTCACGTTGTAGAACTCTCCGACCGCCAGGTGATTGACAAAGTCCCAACTCTTCGCGCGGTCGTAGCTCAGGTAGATTCCGCCGTCGCTGCCGAGGAGCAGGTGATTGGAGTTGGCGGGATTGATCCACATGGCATGGAAGTCACCATGAATGCCCGTGCCGCCGTCGTTGCGGAACGTTTTGCCGCCATCCTCGGTGATGTAGAACCGCGCACCCAGAACATAGATGTTGGCCTCGTTCTGTGGATCCACTCGAACCTTGCTGTAGTAAAAGGGACGCGGGTTGACCTCGGAGAGCCGTTTCCAGCTCTCACCCTTGTCCTCCGAGCGAAAGAGCCCGCCCTCGCGGCTTCTTTCCTCGATGCTCCGCGTGCGGCCGCCCAAATCGGATTCGATGATCACATAGACCACGTTGGGGTTTTTCCGGTAAATGTCTATGCCGATCCGGCCGAGCGGCCCGGCAGGCAGGCCCTGGGTCAACTTCTGCCAGGTCTTCCCCGCGTCGGACGATTTGTAGAGACCTGAGCCAGGGCCGCCGCTCGTGAAATTCCACGGCGTGCGACGCCGCTGGTAGGCGGCCGCGTAAACGATGTTCGGGTCTCCCGGATCAATGGCCACGTCCACGACGCCCGTCCCGCTGCCAGCGGGGCCGGTGTCAGCGTCAATCTGCAACACGGCTGTCCAGGTCTTGCCGCCGTCCGTGGTCTTGTAAAGGCCGCGTTCCGGGTTGGCTCCCCAGAGGTGCCCGAGCGCCGCCACGTAAACCGTGTTGGTATCCGCGGGATGGATGGCGATGCGGCCGATGTCGTGGCTGTCCTGTAGGCCCACGTTCGACCAGGTCTTGCCGCCGTCGGTGGACTTATAGACGCCGTTCCCCCAGGAAGAGCTGTTGCGGTTGTTGGCTTCGCCGGTGCCCACCCAGACGATGTTCGGGTCGGATTGAGAAACGGCCACCGCCCCGACCGACGCCACCGCTTCGCGGTCAAAAACAGGTGTCCAGGTGACGCCATTGTTCGCGGTCTTCCACACGCCGCCCGTCCCGAGGCCGGCGAAAATGGTGTCGGGGTTGCTTTCCAGCACTGCGAAATCGGCCACTCGGCCGCCCATATTGGCCGGGCCGACCGACCGCCACTTGAAGCTCTTGAAGAGCAGTGGGTCAACTTGAACTGTGGCGGGCGCCGGAATGGGAGGAGTGCTCGGAGTTGCTTTTTCCTTACTTTTTGGGACGACTTTTCGCGATTTGGCCCGCCTTTCGGTACCACCGGGCGCGGGCTGCTGGGCGTAGCTCGAATGATCTGGAAAGTTCAACACGAGAAGGAAAAAGATCCCGACGAGAACTGCTGTTCGCTTAAAGGCTGGTTTCACGGCATTAACCCTCTGCTTTCTGGCGCTGGATGGTAGTCTCCTTGAAATGCGGATTTCAACCATCTTTGGGGTGCGGCGGCTAGCTGCCTTCCGAGAGCGGGAGCAAGCTCCCGCACTCCAGATGGAAATGCTTCGAGTGGCGCATGCCCGTGGCGGCGCTCTTCGTTTCAGTAGGTCCACCCGCGGATGCAATCCCGGCAGTAGAGAGAATCGGTGGCCGGGTCGAGGTAGGCTTCGCGACGAATGACGCTCGTGCCGCAGTGGTCACAGCAATCTTCGACCAGGAGAAGAGCATCGTCACCTGGCGGGATGCCCACGTCCCGAAGGAAATTCTTGTCCGCGTCCGTCAAGACGAGTTGGGCGCGCCGCACGAGAATGCGATGCACGTCGGGCGGCTTGAGCCCGGCCAGCGGAATCGGCTTCCGTTTATCGGTCATGCTTCCAAAAGCAACTTAAGAAATGACGCGAATCCTTTTCCCAAAGTAGAGATAGCAGCGAAGGCGTTCGAGCAGCTCGTGCCACTCGTGAAAGCGTTGCCACTCGGCGCCGCCGGGTCCCACGAGCCCGGTGTGGTGGAGGGAGACAAGAGTGCCGTAAGGCGCGCGGCCGGCGGCCAGGCGCACTTCGCTGGGGCGGCGAGTGCCCTCCCAGGTGAAGGCGACATGGCTCCCCCGCGCAATCTCCAGGAACGTTCCTGAATCGAGTCGCCCACGCCACCCCCAAAGAAATTTGCCGCCCACCTTTGGCGCGAGAGTCACTTTTCCGGGAAGGATTTTGGCCATTTCTCCGGCATGGAGCCAGGTGCGAATGACATCTCCCGGGGTGCCGCGCACCAAAGCGCGCAGCAGGATATCATTTCCACCGGGCTGGAATTCCAGGTAAGTCTTGAAGCGCAGCAGGAAGTCGGCCCAACCGTAGCGATAGTCCTCGAGATTGGCGCGGCGCAGGTCGGCTTGCTGCACGACGGTCACCAGCGAGGCGTCGGCATCCCCTTTCACGGTGAAGCACACGACCCCGACCTGCCGGGGGTCGCCGAGCACCAGTGTCGAACCAGGAACTGCATCGAGCACACTCCCGCGCCAGGCGTAGTCGCCTCTCTTGGCGGCGACTTTCTCCCAGATGCCCCAATGCCAACGGAAGGAAGCGCCCGGCTTCGGTTCGAGCTCGACGCGACCCAAAAGAATGCGGCTCAGTTCCGACGGTGATGTCAACGCCTGCCAGGCACGCGCGGGCGGGACGGCCACCGCCAACGATTCCCCCACCGGACCCATTTCCTTCTTCGCCATCCCACGTCCTTCGGATCGCAAGCCCACGGCGATTCTACAACGACGTGGAGTGGGCGCGAAGCGATTCCTGGCAAGCTGCTCCTACCGGTGATCGAACCATTCCCCTGAGCGACTTCAAACCTTATCGCTTGAGCTCACCGATCAAACTGCAAATCGCGTTTAAATCTTCCGCCCACGCGGAACTTCTTGCCATGCTCCCCGGAGTGGAGCGCACCGATGGCCACACGATTGTTTTCACGGCGCGCGACATGGTCGAGGCGGCAAAATTCCTCACTGTGGTGATGGACTACGGATCGTATCAGTAGCTTGTAGCGCGGGTGAATCCGTGCCGCTCGGCGGGATTGCACTGAGGGTTTTCACTCCCGGAAGAGGTCCGCGGGACGCCGCGGGCCGCGCCCAGCGAGCTGCAACCTGAGACAGTCGTGCGGGGATGCCTATATTATATAATGTCCAGGCCTGCCCTGAGAAAAGGAATCGGGGTGCGTGCTGCGCCCGCCGGAAGATGTCGTGAGCGAAAAACCGATCAGCCCGCTCAACGAGAAACGCTGGGTGGCCCTCACCTCAGTGGTGGCGGCGGTCTTCCTGACCACCTTCAAGGCGGTGGTCGGCGTGGCGACGGGGAGCCTGGGCATCTTGTCGGAAGCCGCTCACTCCGGCCTCGACCTCATCGCTGCCGTCATCACCTTTCTTTCCGTCAGCGTCTCCGACCGTCCTGCCGACGAGACCCACGCGTACGGTCACGGCAAGGTGGAAAACTTTTCAGCGCTCGTGGAAGCCTTGCTTCTTCTCCTCACCTGCGCTTGGATTATTTTTGAAGCGTTCCGCCGGCTGTTCTTCACGCATCCGCACGTGGACCCGACGGTCTGGGCGTTTGCGGTGATGGTCCTTTCGATCGGGATCGATCTGGGGCGTTCGCGGGCGCTCTACCGGGTGGCGCGAAAATACCGGAGCGAAGCGCTGGAGGCGGACGCGCTCCACTTTTCCACCGACGTTTGGAGTTCCTCGGTCGTCATCCTCGGGCTGGCGGCAGTCTGGATGGGGCAGAGACTCAACGTTGCCTGGCTGCGATCGGCTGACCCGTTGGCGGCGTTGGGCGTGGCCGGGGTGGTGATCTATGTCAGTTCGCGGCTCGGCAAGCGGACACTGGACGCGCTGCTGGACGCCACGCCGGTCGCTTTGCGCAATCGCGTCGCTCAGGCGGTGGAAGCGGTGGAGGGCGTGCTCGCCTGCACGCGCATTCGGATGCGGCGGGCCGGCAACCGCTACTTCCTGGACGTGACCATCAGCGTGGCCCGGACCATGCCTTTCGAGCGCGCTCATGCTGTCTCGGAGGAGGTGGAGCGGCGGGTGGAGCAGATGATCGGCGAGGCCGACGTGGTGGTTCACATGGAGCCGCGGGCCGGTCAAAGCGAGAATATTTTTGACGTGATCCACGCTGCCGCGCAACGCCGGCGGCTGAATGTGCACGACCTTGACGTCCATCAGCTCAACGGGCAGTTGCTGGTGGACTTGCACCTGGAGGTTCCGGCGACCCTAACGCTCGGCGAGGCGCACCGGGTGGCGAGCGAACTGGAGACGGAAGTGCGCCGGGAAGTTCCCGCCGTCAGCAGCATCAACGCGCACATTGAAACGCACTGCACCGAGATTCAGGCGGGCGACGAGATGCGCGAACTTTCTCGCGCTATCCAGAAAACATTTCACACCCTCATTCCCGAGTTCCACGAAGTACGCGATTGCCATGAAGTAACGGTGCGACACGTGGAAGATAAGATTCTCGTATCCTGCCACTGCACCATGGACGGCAGCCTGCCCATCGGCCGGGTGCACGATGTTACCGGCGAGCTGGAAACGCGCCTCAAGGAAGCTTTTCCGCAGGTGTTTCGCGTGACCATTCACCCCGAGCCTCCGGAAGAAAGCTAGTGCGCGTGCGGCCGGGTCAATGAATTGCCGCCGAAACAGGGCCGCCGCTCACCACCTGCAATGGCACAAGCGCTTCTCTTGTGCCGTCCAGCAGCACCTCAATCCAGTAAGTGCCGGGCGAGGTAATCTGCCAGTTCAGGTGAAAGGCGACGTGGCGGTGGAAGCGAGATTCGTCGGCCAGCTCAAACTCGGCTGCTCCCAGGTCGCCCACCAGCTCGCGGCCGGGTCCCAACAGCCTGATGGTGCTCTGAAAGCGACCGCGGCCGCTGCCCCAGGCGTTGACCACGACAATGCGCGGGTGAAAAGCCGGCAGCACCGGGGCGTAGATGCTATCGAATAGTCCCATGAGACTGATTTTGTCGCCCACTTCCTGCCGGACGTCATCGCAAACAAGGGTATAGAGCAGTCTCGGCTTCCTGGCTTGGCCTGCCATGCCCGCCTCCTCGTCACCAACCCTGAGCCGCTGTGCTTCCTTTTATACAACCTGCTGATGGCTCACCTGGCTGCTACTTGAGTTGGTTGGCTACTGAAAAAAGATACTGTGGGGAATCATGTAGATGCCGATCGTCAACACCAGTCCCACGATGGTCAGCCACGCAAACGCGCCTTCCGAGAGCGAGTCACGCTTTCCTATGCCCATCGGATCGCGGCGAAAAAAGGAATGGGGCCTCGAAACCAGCAATCCCAGCCAGAAAAGCACCGTCAGAAGCGATTTATTATCGGTGATATCCCATCCCAGCGGGAATCCACCCCAGCCGACGCCCAGCCCGTACCAGGCCACCAGATAGCCCAGCGGCAAAACCGCAACCGCAAAGGAAACCCAACCCCAAAAGACCGTCTTGTAGAGCTTGGGGAAGCCGTTGCTGTTGATCAGGTGACTTAACGAAAAGTAGAGCGAATGAACAAGAAAGATGAGAGCGGCGGTGATGAGGGCAATGTGAGGAACGATGACGACTTTCGGCACTCGGGCAAAATAGGTGACGTGGAAGTAGCGCTCGCCGGCTCCTTTGAGCAGCCGCTCCAGCTTTTGCTTCTGAGCTTTTAAGATCAGCTCGGTGCCCGCCTCGTCTTCGGCAACCAAGTAATAGAAGAAGCGCTGCCCGCGCTCCAGGTGAGGCAGGGCGTCGATGTAAGTTCGCGTTTCCTTGACGCGCTGCATCGTGCTCGTCCGGGCAAAATCGCCCCGGGCGCTTCGGTCAAAGTGGAGGGTGACGGACTTGATGGGCGCTCGATTCGACCATACGCTGAGCTGGACCAGGTGTTGCCGGGCGTATTCGCTGGTGGAAGGGACATAGACATAGTTAAAGGTTGCCGAGGAATCCAGTTGCCGGTAGATCTCCGGCGTGACCATTTGATAGAGGCCGTAAAGGAGCCCGGCGCCGACCACCGCCAGGACAATCCAAAGCGGCATGCGTGAAGGCTTGAGCGGTTTGTTGATACCGATGCGGCTCAGAGTCACCATCGGAGCCGAAAGTATAACCCAGGCAATGCGCCCCGGCCAACCGTGGCGCTACCCGGGCGAGTGCCGTTCCAACTTGCAAAAGCTAGGAGGGAAAGAAGACAACCGCTTCCCCTGAGCATCGCGACACAGTGAGACTCGCAGGGGCCAATAGTTGGAACGGCACTAGCTCCTGCCGCGCCAGGCGTTGTGGATGCGGTCGGCAATCGGGGCAGCAAAGGCGAACAACAACCCCACGCCAGCGATGATGACGGCCGCGCCGACAATCAGGAGAACGACGATTCTAAAGGGATCTTTCTGGCTCTCGCTCACCGCTATCAGAAGCATCCCGAACGAGATCACGATCAGCGAAGCACCGAAGTAGCAGCCCTGCCTGAACCACCATCGAAAATCCGAAGACATTTCTCCTCCGCGTTGCTTTGAGATTTTGCCCTGGCAACCAGACCCGACGGGCGCGCCTCGAAGACGCCCTCGAGCTTCATCATATTTCCAACCTGTCCTGGTGAACAGCAATTTTTCCTGCCCGGCCCTCCCGGCGACAGGAAGGGATGAGATCAACCTCAGCTTGCTTACAAACCATCCCGCTGCCGTCTGCGGGGCATGGTTGCCATGAGCCCTTCCAAAAGCTATCCTAGGTTGCTATCGGGGGGTGACGGATGGCTTTCCTTCGCGTGCCGCGAGGCTGGGAGATTCCCGAAGGCGAGGCGACTCCCGAATCCATCTACGAGCAATTCACGCGGCGGCGCTTTCTTCGTGACCTCGCCCTGGCGGGCTTGGGCGCCGGGGCCACTCTGGTGGCGGGGCCGGCCATGCTCGAGGCGGACAACCGGCAGAAACAACCTCGCTCGTTCCCTGCCTCCCCTTCCGTTTATCCCGCGCGGCGCAACCCGAAATTCACTCTCGACCGGCCGCTTACCGATGAAAAAATTGCCGCGAGCTACAACAACTTCTACGAATTCAGCGAGCAGAAGGAAGAGGTAGCAAAGCTGGCGGCGCGGTTTGAGACCCGGCCGTGGACGGTGGAAATTGCCGGTCTCGTCCACAAGCCGCTGAAATTCGACGTGGACGAACTCACGCGGCTCATGCCCATCGAGGAGCGGCTCTACCGTCTGCGGTGCGTGGAAGCCTGGGCCATGGCTGTGCCTTGGACGGGCTTTCCCTTCAAGGCGCTGATGGATCGTGTCGAACCGCTTGCCAAGGCGAAGTTTGTGCGCATGGTCTCTTTCGAGCGGCCGTCGCAGGCGCCGGGGCAGCGGTCGCCGTGGTATCCCTGGCCCTATTTCGAGGCGCTCACGATGGCGGAAGCGGCGAACGAGCTGACGCTGCTGGTCACCGGCATCTACGGCCACGAGCTTCCGCCGCAACACGGCGCCCCCATCCGGCTGATCGTGCCCTGGAAGTACGGCTTCAAGAGCATCAAGTCCATTGTGCGCATCGAGTTCGTGGAGCGGCAGCCCGAGACCTTCTGGCACAAGGTGGTTCCCGGCGAGTATGACTTTTGGGCGAATGTGAATCCGCGAGTCCCGCACCCGCGCTGGTCGCAAGCCACCGAGCGTATGATCGGAACGAACGAACGCCGGCCGACGCTGCTCTACAACGGCTACGGCCCATTCGTCGCCGGGCTCTACTCTTAGGAGTCCACGGTAGGCGCTGATGCCGGGCGGAATCCAATCACACTATACGTTGGATGCCACGAAAATGTCGGCTTGCGTAGGGCGACGCCTGCGTTGGACAGGCGTGCCATGGCGTGAACGACGAAATTGCTCTCGTTCAGATTTGATTTTTCAACGCTCCGCTTGCTCCGCCTTTTGCGAGACTCCCCGATTTCTATCGTAGCCAAACGGAAACTTTAGGTTCCAAGCCCGAGCGGTCTCAAGGATCGTAACTAGATTGGAGAATCGAGGCTCCCACCCTAACTCGCGTCGAATCTTCTCGGAACTTGCCACCAGGATAGCAGGGTCACCGGGACGCCTGGGACCTGCGACGGCTGGGATTGGCTTTCCAGTGACACGCCGCGCAGCTTCCAGTACCTCGATCACGGAATTGGCGCGGTCGCTTCCCACATTGAAAGCCTGCCCGGAAACACGATCCAAATGGTCGAGTGCAAGGAAGTGCGCTTCGGCGATGTCGAGAACGTGCACATAATCCCTTATGCAGGTTCCGTCCGGTGTTTGGTAATCGTTGCCATTCACCTGGAAATGGTTGCGCTGCCCGAGAGCAACTTCCAAAAGTAACGGGATGATATGGGTTTCCTGACGATGATCTTCCCCGCGTTCGCCTGAGGCCCCGGCCGCATTAAAGTATCGCAGGCTCACATAGCGCAGGCCTGTGCAGGCCCGGTAGTCTTCCAGCACCCTTTCAAAGAGCAGTTTTGATCGCCCATATGGATTAATCGGTAAGGTCTTGTGTTCTTCGGTGATCGGAACGCTGTCGGGTTCACCATAAACTGCCGCAGTCGAAGAAAAGATGAGCCTGTTCACGCCTTGCCTCACCATGGCATCGAGTAAGTTGATCCCGTAGGCGACGTTCGTCACGTAAGAAGCGCTTGGCTCTTTGATGGACTTTTCTACCAGGGACGCGGCCGCGAAGTGCATCACCGCGTCAACTCGATGAGATCGAAAAATGCGATCCAGTTCCTGCCTGTCGCTGAGATCACATTCCCAGAAGAGAGCCGCTTTCGGTACTGCCTGGCTGTGGCCTTCGGAGAGAATGTCCAACGCTACGACGGTGTGGCCACGCTCAACAAGC
>Ga0209108_10001377_pt1 | contig 14093 bp, 11 predicted proteins | sample Rifsed10ft1_FD_184003 | JGI IMG/M metagenome (GOLD analysis project Ga0209108, IMG submission 184003) | Soil microbial communities from Rifle, Colorado, USA - sediment 10ft 1 (version 2) | ecosystem: Environmental > Terrestrial > Deep subsurface > Rock core/Sediment | place: Rifle, Colorado...
TAGGCAGCCGGATCGAGGCTGCCGGATTGGCACCGAGCAACGCCAGCAGCACGCCGGCGATCAGCGCCAACAGTGGATCGGTGATCTCGGCTGATCGGCCCGGCAGCCAGATCTGTGCCAGCTCGATCGCCCCCAGCAAAGTTGCCGTTGCTGCGGCCGCGCCCGGTATGCTCCAGCCGCGGCGGGTGAAGAGCCACACCAGCGAGAAGTACCAGAAGCACTTCTCGAGCAGCACCGAGTAATTCACCTCGAGACTGTCGCTCAAGGAGTTCTTGAACGGCACCCAGCTGAACTCCTGTGCATGGGCGAGCGGCTGGAACGGTGTCAATCCCTGCAAGACGATCGTGGCCGACAGCAGGACAGCCAGAAGCGCGGTGCGCCGGCGGTCGGGATTGGCGACGATGAGCGCGGCGAGCGGAATGCAGATGAGCAGCGCCACCAGTTCGGATGCGACCAGGACCTTGCCAACGACGACGATACGCCCCGCGAGCACGATGCCAACGATGCAGAGGACCGCGAACAACGCATACTCGCGGCGCCACAATTGACGCACGGTGTAGCCAACTACCAGCCACCCCACGAGGTAGCGGAACGTATCGAGTACGCCGATCGACGGGTCGAGGAACAGCGGTTTCACCGCATCCTGGTATTTTTGCCAGTCGATCGTGGGCACGAATGGCGCCAGGCGAAACGCCAGCCATAGCAACAGCACGCCGAGCGGCACGGGTTCAGGCCTGCCGGCGGCGATACCGGGGATCCTCAGTGTCGTGCCGAGCTCGAGATAGACGATTGCAGCCAGGCTGCCGGCCAACGTACCGACCGCGTTGATCACCACATCGGTGAGGCTCGAAACGCGTGAGATCGAGTAGACCTGCACCAGCTCGACGGCCACCGACAGCGCGGTGCCCGCGAGCACGGTCCACACCAGCACTGCGAGCCGGCTCCAGCGCGCGGGCCATGCGAGCACCAGGCACAGTCCGAGCGGCATGTAGAGCAGCAGATTGGCGACCAGGTCGCCGCGAGACGTGCGCTGAAAGCGCAGGCTGGCCAGCAATTCGCCGAAACCGACGTCGACCAGCGAGTCGAAGCGGAACGGGAACAACGAACCGTAGAGGATCAGGGCAACGCTGGCGAGAACAAGCCAGCGGGCGACCGGTTGAACTCGCTGTCGCGTCGCTGCTGATGAAACCGTGGACTGCACACTGCGAACATAACCAAGAAGCGGCGCGCGCAAAAGGCTTGTGCCTGCTTTGCCAAGCCGTGCGACACCGGCTAACGTGGCCGGCGTATGTGATTTCGCTCATGGAGACGCAGTGAAGACACTGGAAGGGCACGAACGATCGCCGAAGTGCGCCACTCGTCCGGCGCCGGGCCGCGTACTGGCGACATTCCTGCTGGCGCTGGCAACGGCGGGTTGCGCGAACTGGTCGTGGAATCCGGCCAAGTGGAGTCTCTTCAACGAGGATCCCGCGCCCGCGCCGCCGGTCGTCGAGATGCTCGCGATCGAGTCGCTGTCGTCGAACCCGGCCGCGGATCGCTTTTCCCAGAGCTGGGACGGCGTGCGGCTAGTGATCGACATCCACAGCGACACGGGGATCGGACGCGCCGTACTTAGGCCGCGCGACGACGGCTGGCCGCTCCGTCTGGCATTCCGCCTACACCTGCCCGCGCTCGAAGGCTTCGAGGTGCGAAGCGCGCAGACTCTGCGCTTCGGCCTGGGTCACGAGCCCCTCACCGAGCCCGCCTTCATCGATCTGCCGCCCGGCGCTTACACGAAAGACTCGCCCCAGATCGAGATCCAGTGGGTTGATCGCTACCGATGAGGTAAAAGCACTCCGAGCCGGCCGCGGGTTCCGAGTGCTCAATCTCGGTTCACCAATTGTCATTGCGCTGGTGACGACAGAACTTCCGATCATCGAGGTATTTCCGCAACTGAAGGCGGCGTTGCGGGAACATCGCAACGTCGTGCTCCAGGCACCGCCGGGCGCGGGTAAGAGTACCGGGGTGCCGCTCGAGCTGCTGGGCGAGCCGTGGACGCGCGGCAAGCGGCTGATCATGCTCGAGCCGCGACGCTTGGCCACGCGTGCCGTCAGTGCGCGGATGGCGCAGATGCTGGGCGAGCCTGTCGGGCGCACGGTCGGCTATCGCATGCGCCTCGACAGCCGTGTCGGCCCCGCGACGCGCATCGAGGTGGTGACCGAAGGCGTTCTCACGGCGATCCTGCAGCGAGATGCGGCCCTCGAGGGCGTCGCCGGCGTGATCTTCGATGAGTTTCACGAGCGTAGTCTGCAGGCCGACTTAAGCGTAGCGCTCTGTCTCGAAGTGCAGGCGCACGTCAACGAGGAGCTGCGCCTGCTGGTGATGTCGGCGACGCTGGCAGCGGATCCCGTCGCCGAATTGCTGGGTGGCGCACCGATCGTGAGCAGCCGCGGACGCAATTTCCCCGTCGAGACCCGCTATCTGCCACCCGCGACCGATCGCCGTCGTCCAGGAGCGTCCGTCAGTTCGGAGCTGGAGAGCCTGGTGAAGCGCGCGAGCGCGGCAGTGAGGCGCTCGCTCGCCGAGGAGCCGGGCGACGTGCTTGTCTTCCTTCCCGGCGCCGCCGAGATCCGGCGGGTGCATGCCGAATTGCTCGCCGCGGACCTCGATGCGACGACACGGGTCATGCCGCTCATGGGAGAGCTGACGCAGCAGGAACAGGAGCTCGCCATCAGGCCGAGCGCCGCCGGCGCACGCAAGGTCGTACTCGCTACCAACATCGCGGAAACCGGCCTGACGATCGAGGGCGTGCGAGTCGTCGTGGACTGCGGATTCTCGCGCCGCCCGCGCTTCGATCCCGGGAGCGGCATGAGCCGACTCGAGACACTGCGCATCTCGCGGGCATCCGCCGATCAGCGGCGCGGACGGGCGGGACGTGTAGCGCCGGGGGTGTGCTACCGGCTGTGGAGTGAAGGGACCGACCAGACACTCGAGGAGCACACGCCCGCAGAAATTCTTGAAGCGGATCTGGCGCCGCTGGCATTGGAACTTGCCGGCTGGAACGTCGCAGACGTCGCCAAGCTGCGCTGGCTCGACGAACCACCGGCGGCCGCCTATGCGCAGGCCGGCGACCTGCTGCGCCGCTTGGGGGCGTTGGACGCGCAGGGGCGAATCAGTGCTCACGGGCGCGAGATGCTGGCGCTGCGCGTCCACCCGCGCCTCGCGCACATGCTGCTTCGTGCCCGCGCGATCAGTCTCGTGGATACCGCCTGCGATCTCGCGGCGATTCTGGGTGATCGCGACATCTTGCGCAGTGGTGGCAGGCAGCGCGACCCGGATTTGCACGCGCGGCTGGATACTGTCCAGGGCACGGGGACTGGTCACGATCGCGTCGATCGCGCGACGCTTGATCGCGTGCGCCAGGCGGCGAAGCAGTTTCGTCGCCAACTGGGCGGCGCGTTCTCGCAGTCAGGCGACGTCGTGATTCCCGAGGCGGACGAAACCGGCGTCCTGCTTGCCCTGGCGTATCCCGACCGGGTGGCGAAAGCGCGTACTCCGGGTTCGGGCCGATACTTGCTGAGCAATGGCCGTGGTGCGTTCTTTGACGGTCCGCAGGCGCTGTCGCGACACGAGTTCCTGGCCATCGCCGAGCTCGATGGCGCTGAACGCGAGGCGCGCATCTTTCTCGCCGCGCCGATCAGCTTGGACGCGCTGCGCACTGCATTCGCTGACGAGATCGTCGTCCGGGAGCGCGTGTCCTGGGAGGCGCGGCAGCGCGCCGTGATCGCGACCCGTGAACAGCTCCTGGGTGCGTTGGTGCTCGAGGAGCGGCCGCTGGTGCAGCCGCCGGCGGAACGCGTCGCGGCCGCGTTGCTCGAGGGCATTCGCGAGCTGTCGCTTGAAGTTCTGCCGTGGGACGAGGCGACGCTAGGGTTTCGAGCACGAGTGCAATTCGTGGCCGGATTACCGGCTGAACGCGCCGCGAACTGGCCGGATGTAACGGACGCTGCACTGCTGGCTGGCGTCGAAAGCTGGCTCGCTCCGCGGCTTCGGGGTATGACACGCATCGATCACCTGGAGAGGCTCGATCTGCGTGCGGCGTTGGAAGACCAGCTCGACCGCAATCAGCGGCGACGTCTCGAGGAACTCGCACCCACGCACATGAGCGTGCCGAGCGGTGCGCGCGTGCGCATCGACTATGTCGATGGCGACGCGCCGTCGTTATCGGTAAAGTTGCAGGAACTGTTCGGCCTTCAGGAGACGCCACGCATCGGCGGCGGCGCCGTGCCGCTTCTCATCAAGCTCTTGTCACCGGCTCAGCGCCCTGTGCAGGTGACGCGTGATCTGGCGAGCTTTTGGCGCAATGGCTACGCGGAGGTGCGCAGAGAGCTGAAGGGGCGTTACCCGCGGCACGACTGGCCGGATGATCCGTTGCGTGCGCGGCCCTCGCGGGGTGTTCGCCGCCGCGGATGAACGCGGGCGGAGAGGCGGGTACGTCTACTCGTCCTGCAGCTTGAAACGCATGCGCAGCGCCAGTCGCTGACTGACGGTTTCGCCGTCGATCTCGAGCGGCTTGAACCTCCACTTTTTAATGGAGCGCACGGCCGCGTCTTCAAACATGTCCGCCGGCTCGGCGTTTATCACTTCGACATCGACCACTTCGCCCGACGGATTGACGGTGAATTGCATGTCCACAAAGCCCGCGACCTTGCGGCGCTGCGCCTTCGGCGGGTATTCGGGCGTGTTCGCCTTGACGACCATGTCATCGCGCACCGGTTGCGCCTTGGCAAGCACATCCGCCTTGCGACGCGCGCTGGCGACCGCGGCGGAGGCCGCTTCGAAGCTGGCGCCGCTCGCGCCCAGTCCGCGCGCCTCATCGAGCATGCGTTGCGCAGTCCCAACCTCCTTGCGCCTCGCCGCAGTTTCGGCGGCTGTGAGGAGCTGGGCCTTCAGGGAGTCGAGCGCGGGCGCTAGTCCCGCATGCGTCGGATACTGCGATTTCAGAGCCTGAACGTAGAACAGCGCGCTGTCGGTTTCCGGGCTCAGGAGCTGGCCGGAAGCCATCCGCTCGCGCGCGAGACCTGCGAGCCGGTCCGACTCACCGCTCCTGGCGCGCTGGCTCGAGGACTTGATGTCGCGCTCGGCCTTGGCGAAATCGACGCCGCTGACGCCGAGCTGGCGCGCCTGCGCCAGCCACTGCTCGGCTTCGGACGCGTCACCGCGCGCGGCGGCCAGACCACTCTTCTGCACCATCTTGTTGGCGAGCGACCGTAGACCCTGCTGCGTGAGCAGGCTCGCGGAGTCGATGTCGCGCGCCGCAGTGAAGTAGTAACGGGCGCTGTCACTGCTGGGCTCGACGAGCCGATCCTGGTTGAGGCGGTCGTTGCCGAGCTTGATCAGGTTCGCGAGCTTCTGGCTGTTTGCGTCGGTGCGCGCCGTCTCCTGCTGTGCAGCTGCCGAGCGGTCGGCCTCGCGCGCGACCTGTGCCTCAAGAAACGCCACGCGTGGATGCGTCGGCTCGATCGCCTTGGCCTGCTTGATGGCGGTGCCGGCCTCGCGCAGTTTTCCATCGAGCAGCGCAGCTTCAGCGCGCGCGAGCATCACCTCGGCTACGCGGTGCACGCCGTCGCTCGCTTCCGCATTCTTGGGCTCGCCCGCCAGCGCCAGCCGGTAGTGATCGAGAGCGCTCGAGCCCTTGGGATCCGTGTAGCGTCCGGCCTCGAACGCCTCGCGTGCTTTCTGCAGCTCGAGATCGACGGCGGCTGCGGCATCGAGCTTCGCTCCGCCCGCAGTCGCCGCATCCGCGCCGTTCGCGTCGGTGGCCGCCGTGTCGTCGGCGGGGCGCATCAGCAGCCATCCTGCGATCGTCGCGACGACCACGACCGCTGCGGCGAGGCCAGCGAACAACGGGCCGCGCTTGCTGCCGCCGGTGACCGTGGTCGCCCGCGTAGCCGACTTGAGCTCGAGATGGCGATTGATGGCGGATTCAAGCACCGCTGCCAGCGTCTCGGCCGTTTGTGCCTTGGCGATGAAGCCCTGCAGCTCGCCGTGATTGATGAGACCTGTAACGCGGGCCTCGTCCCCCGGTTCGCCGGCGGCCACGAAGCCGAGGTCGGGAAACTGCTCGTTGAGGCGCGTGATGACCGCTTCGAGCTGCGTTTGCACCAAAGCCATGTCGATCACCGCCACGGCGCAAGGCGAGGACACCAGCATGTCCGCGGCCTGCGAATCGCTCGTGGCGTGCCACACGCGGTTGGGCAATGTCACCACCCGGCGCACGGCCAGCAGGAAGAAATCGTCCTCCGTGACCGCCAGGATGTCCGTGCCGGCACCGGAGGGAGCGGGCGCGATCGTGTTGACCGCGGTTGCACGCAGGGTTCGGGCAGCGCTGTTCTTCACGGGGAAGCTCCGCTTAAGTGGGCTAGTCGAGGCACACCACCAGCGATGCCGAGTGGCTGCGCCAGTTGATGGGAATGACGAAGGATCGGGTGTTGGCCGGCGTTACCGCGCCCTCCGGCGTGCCCGCGATCACGCGCGGCACCGAGATCATGAACTCGTTGCCGAAGTCGCGACGCGCGTTGCCGGAAATCTGGTTGGCCACTTCGCCGACGAGGTCGCACATGTTCTCGTGCGTCATTTCGGTCTCGCCGAGGCGCATCAGCAACACCGTCAGCATCGGGCGCGAGGCAGTGAAGTACACGATGCCCTTGCGCTTGCCAGCGACCGTAATGATGCCGGTGTATTCCTGGATTCCGGGAATGCCCTCGTTGACCAGGTACGGCGAACCGACGGATGCCGGCTGATTGGCCGCCGTCTGGAAGTAGTGCGTCGTCCCTTCGACGAAGGTTTCGAGCTCCACCTTGGTCATTAGCCCGCTCCTCTCAGCAGCTCATCGAGCGCATCGGTCAGCTGCCGATCGGTGAATGGCTTGCACAGGAATCCGTTGGCGCCGCGCTTCATCGCCTCGATGGCGGTGGCCTTGTCGGCGAGCGCGCTGATGATCAGGATCAGCACCTCGGGCTTGATGCCGACCAGCTGCTCGACACATTCGATGCCGTCCATTTCCGGCATCGTGATGTCCATGGTGACCACATCCGGTTCGGTGCGGCGAAACAGCTCCACCGCCTGCTTGCCGTTGCCGGCCGAGCCGACGAACTGCAGGCGTGCACACTGATGCGAGCGCTCGATCTTGCGGCGCATGACGTTCGAGTCGTCCACGATCATCAGCTTCAGGGGCACGGCTGCATTCACTGAATCGCTCCGGAAGTGTCGGGATTACTGTTGGCGGCGCGGCATCAGGCCGCCCGTGCCTTGGCCGAGGCCGGCAGCCAGATCCTGAACCTGGCGAAACGCCCGGCCGTGGTCGAAACGCCGACCTTGCCGCCGAGCTCCTGGATGAGGTTGCGCACGATATCCATGCCCACCCCGCGACCGGCGTCCTTGGTGACCTCGGTCTGGGTGGTGAAGCCGGCCATGAAGATGAGCGACAGGGTGCGACGGTCATCGAGCTGTGCCGCCTGCTCGGCCGTCAACAAGCCTCGCTTGACGGCCGTCGCTTTCAGTTTGTCGGCGGACAGCCCGCGACCGTCGTCCTGACAGATGAACTCGAAACCCTCCGCACCGCGGTCCTCGAATTTGATCGTGATCAGCCCGGCGGCGCCCTTGCCCGCGCCGCGGCGCTCCTCCTGCGACTCGATTCCGTGCGCGACACAGTTGCGCACCATCTGGATCGAGATGTCCTTGATCGCGCGGCGGTAGTCCTTTGGCACGTGCTCGAGACCCGTGCAGGCCAGCTTGACCTGCTTGGCGGTCTCGCCCGCGATGCGTTCGGCGAGCGACTTCAGGCTCGATTCGAGCGTGTTGGCGGCCTCGGCACCCTCAGCCATGCGCTGCAGCAACGCCGGCGCCGGCTGAACCAATGTCCCCGCCGGCCCGGTGATGCCGGTGTCGTGATCGTCGGGCAGGTGAGACTCGCCCTCGGCGGACATCGCCACCCGGAGGTCCGCGAGCCGGCCCACCATCTCGCGCACCTGCGCGAGGTGGCCAAAGAGATCGTCGAGCTTCACGACCAGCGGCAGGAAGTCGTTGCCGCTCAAGCTTGGTCGCGTGCGCAGCTCCGCCAGCGCCTCTTCGAAGCCGTGGGCCCGCGACTCGACCGTCTTGAGCCCGAGCGCTGCAGCCTCGCCCTTGACGCCGTGAATCTGGCGGAAGATGCCGTCGAGCTTGGCGCGGAACGCGGTTTCCTCGCGCGCCGGCTCCTTGAGAATCGAATTGACCATCTTCATCGCGACTTCGCTTTCCTCGAGGAAGCCGGACAGCTGGCGGGGCTCGACGTGCAGGATATGCAGCAACAGGTCGAGCTGTGCCTGCGCCTTCTCCTGCGAATCCTGCAGCTCCTTCGACAGTTCCACGCGGCGCGTGACGTCGATGACGGTCACCAGCAATCGCGACATCTGCCCTTCGGTGCGCACGCGGTTGAAATCGAACTCGAGAAACTGCGTATCCATCGAGCCGGAGCCGGAATCGAAGTGCACTTCGACCTCGCCCAGCGGGTTGATGGTCTTGATGAGCTTTTCGTTGACGCGCTCGCCCCACATGAGCCTGACGTACTCGATCGCGGTGTTGAGCGTCTTCTCGGGAATGATCCCGCGCAGCAGACCTTCAAACGTCAGCCGGTCGAAATCCTTGCGGCGGAAGATGCGCTCGAGCGCCTCGGAGCGCTCCGATCCGAGCTTGAGATCCTTGTCGAGCAGGAACAGGCCCTGGTTCACCGTGCGCAGAATGCCGTCCGTCTCGAGCTTGGCGCGCAGAGTCGCCTGCTCGCGGCGGTTCGCCTTGGCCAGCAGCCACAGCGCGACCACGAGCAGCACGAACGCGCACACGAGTCCGCCCATCAGGAGCGCACGCAGCTGGCTCGAGCGAGCCTGGGTATCCGCTTCGACGGCAGCGGCCAGCTCGGCGATCTGACGCGACATCTGCTCATGGCGCGCCAGACCGAAGCGGGCGGCTTCGTTCAGGTCGCTGTTCAGGCGGAGCCCCGCGGTGCTGAGCTGCGTGCCACGGGTTGCGGTCTCGACATAGGGATTGGAATCGAATGCGATCACCGGCTTGAGCAGCTTGTGATACTCGCCCCACAGCTGCCGCAGGTTCTGGAGACCGCGCTGGTTGCGCGTGGAGCCGAGCGGCGCGTAGTCGATGAAACCCTGCTTGCCCGTGGCAGTGGTCGCGTGCCGGTCGAGCTCCGTGAGAGCGCTGTCGAAGGCCCTCACGGCCGCCTTCACTTCACTCAGCCCGCGGCCGAGATAACGCCGGCCGGCCAGGTCGGTGCGCAGCAACTGCGCGCCCGCGGCGATCACGCGCGGCTGGTAGCGTTGCTCGCTGACGGCGCGCAGCGCGCTCAGGCTCTCTGCCGTGCGCGCCGTAAACAGATAGTTGATTGCGAGCACGGCGCCAGTGATGGCCAGGAACAGCACCAGCACGGTCACCAGACCCTTGAACTTGCCCAGCTTGAAGATTCCCATTGGACCAGTCACCTCGAGCCGTTGAACCGTCTCCGCACGTTGAAGCCGCAGGCCCGGTCGATGTCGGTCGCTCGGTGCACACGGCCACACTTCCTGGCGGTCACAGAAGGGCCTCCTGGCCCCGGTAATTGGCCGCTATCTTTGACAATAGTCGGCCGCCGGGATGTGGACGCAGGTCGGATTTCTTAGGACCGAAATCCGATGCAGTTCATAGTTCCGGCAGGTCGCCGGTGTGACGGATTACCGGGGATGGAGGGCGAGGAGAAAGTCGCTGGCGCTCTGGTAGCGCTCGGCCGGCCGCTTGGCCAGCAGGCGGTCGATCAGTGGCTGAAAGTGTGCCGCCGCGCCGCTCAGCTGCGGGACGGGCGCATGCTGATGCTGCGCCAGGATGTCGAACACGGTGCGCCCGACAAATGGCTTCTGGCCCGTGAGCAGCTCGAACAAGATCACGCCCATGCTGTAGAGGTCGGAGCGTTCATCAACGACCTTTCCCTCGGCCTGCTCGGGACTCATGTAGTACGGCGAGCCGCGGATCTCGCCTGCGCCGGTGAGCGCCTTGTCGCCGGTGAGGCCCTTGGCCAGACCGAAATCGATCAGCACCAGCGTGTTGTCGGCACGCAGCATGACGTTGGCGGGTTTCAGGTCCCGGTGCAGCACGCCCGCGACATGGATGACGCGCAACGCCGCCGCGATCTGGCGCACGTAATCCACTGCCTCCTGCTCGGTCATCGGATTCTGCAGCCGCGTCTTGAGATCGCCGGCCGGGAAATACTCGGTCGCGATGTAGCTCAACTTGCCGGTGGAGCCGAAGTCGTAGACCTCGACGATGGCGGGATTGCGCGCCTCGGAGATGATCTTGTACTCGCGCGCGAAGCGATCCAGATCGCTCTTGGTCTCCGCGGAGTCGGCGGCGCGGCGCAACACCTTGAGCGCCACGTTGCCGCGCAGCTCCTCGCTGTAGGCGAGGTACACCGCTGATCGGTCGGATTCGGCCAGCGTCTGCAATACGCGGTAACCCGTGATCGCTGCCGGCAGTTCGGTGGTCGAGGCAGCGCGCCGCGTCTGCGCACGGCGTCGCTCAACACCGGGAGCGCCGCGGGCCTGCAACGCTGCGCGCACACGCGCAGCGAGCAATGGAGGCGAAACCAGTCGCACCGGGATGTAGTCCGCCGCACCCGCGCGCGCCGAATCCACCGCCGTCATCTCGTTGCCGCCGCGGGCGAGGAGCAACACCGGTGCGCCGCAGCCGCGCAGGCTGGCAAGCAGGGCCTCGGGTCCGCGCGCGCGATTCTCGCCTGCCCCGCCATCGTGTTCGTATCCGACGAGCAAGGCGCTGAACGCCGCATAGGTGGCGACCACCGAGGAATCCGTCGGCACCGGGCCGCTCTCGATCTCGGCGTCCGGGAAGGCGATTTTCAGGTCTCCCAGAACCTGACGGCGAAGCGGCTCGTCGAGTCCGATGATGAGGAAGCGCTGAGTCATCCGTGTCGTACGCTTTAGGGTCGAATGGCGCGCAATCATCGCACAGCCGGATTCGCCGCGCGCACGCGCAACGATCGCAATCAGGGGAGAGCGATCACGATTTTGCCAAAATGATTTCCGGACTCCATGTACGAGTAGGCGGCGGCAGCATCGGCAAACGTGAATACCTTGTCGATGACCGGCTTCAGCCGGTGGCGCGCGATGAACTGGTTCATCGCCTCGAAGTCGACGCGCGAGCCCACGTAAATGCCGCTCACCTGCACATTGCGAAAGGGCAGCGCCGCAGCCGGGATCTGGGCACCCCAGCCGGAGAGTCCGCCGATGTAAGCGATGTGCGCGTCGTATGCGAGGATTCCCAGCACTTTCGGCAGCGTCGATTCACCGCCAACCTCGAGCACCTGATCGACTCCCGATCCGCCGGTGAGTTCGAGCGCCGTCTTTTCCCATTGCGCGTTGGTCCCGTAGTTGAGCGTCTGCCACGCGCCGAGCTGCCTGGCGCGTTCGAGCTTGGCGTCGCTGCTGCTCGTGATCAGGGCTTTCGCGCCGGCGGCGACGGCAAACTGCAGGCCGAAGATCGACACGCCACCCGTGCCCTCGAGCAGCACGATCTCACCGGCTTGCAGATTGCCGCGCGTGAACAGGCCGTTCCACGCCGTGACGCCGGCGCACGGCAGCGTCGCCGCTTCCTCGAAAGTCAGGTGATCTGGAAAACGGACCAAGCCCTCCTCGTTGAGGACCACGTACTGCGAGAGCACACCGTCGGTCGAGCCGCCGAGTGCCGAAGCCGCGGTGCCGGCGTTCGCCTTGCCCGAAATCCAGTTCTGGAAAAAGATCGCGGCCACGCGATCACTCACCTTGAAGCGTGTGACTTCGGCACCGGTCGCCGCGACTTCTCCGGCGCCATCCGACAGCGGGATGATGCCGCTCACGTCGGCACCGCCATACTGTCCGTTGCGAACCAGGATATCGCGGCGGTTGAGCGCGGCAGCACGCACACGCACCACCACTTCGCGTGCTCCCGGCGTCGGCACCGGCGCTTCGCGCAATGCGAGGCGGAAACCCTGTTCCGCTTTCTCGAGCCGGTACTGCTGCATGCTGCCGATCTTTGCGGCATCGGCCGCGTGCACCGCGATTGGCGCGACGACGAGGCAAGCCCACAGCAGCGAGAGGACTGTCCTGGCCAACATGTGCATGACGGAAGCTCCGCGGGGTGATTGTGCCGATCGATTGTAGTCGAGCACATTCCGCGGCGCGCAGGAAGATGGGCAGGAAATCCAGGAGATTCCCGTGAGCAATCCCGCGAAGCTCTCGACCGATGCCTTGCGGCCGATCGGACACTTCGTCGACGGACGCGGCCTCAATGTTGCAGGTCACGAGAGCGGATTCTTCCTCGGTGCCCCCCTGTTCGATCACGTATCGCCCGGCATGCGAATCTACCGCGAGGAGATCTTCGGGCCCGTGCTGGTCGTCGTGCGTGTGCCTGACTTCGAAGCCGCGCTCGAACTGGTCAGCGCGCACGAATTCGGCAACGGCGCGTCGATCTTCACCACCGATGGTCGCGCAGCACGCGATATCTGTCACGCGGTGGAAGCGGGCATGGTGGCGTCAACTTGTCCATACCCGTGCCGATGACCTTCCACAGTTTCGGCGGCTGGAAACGCTCGCTGTTTGGCGCGCTTCACGTCCACGGCATGGACGGCGTGCGTTTCTATACACGCCTGAAAACGGTCACGGGCCGCTGGCCGGGAAAGCCTCGCGGCCCGGAATTCGCATTGCCGGTGCTGACCTGAGCGATTACTTGCCGTCGAGAGCGTCTTTCGCTTCTTCACCGGCTTCCTTCACCTCTTCGCCGGCTTCCTGCAGATGTTCGCCAGCGTCTTGCGCCGCATCTTTCACCTCATCCATCGCTTCATCGATCTGCTCTCCGACCTCCTCGGCCGGACCTTTCTTCTCACAACCTGTGGTGGTTAACAGAGCCAGTGCCGCAAACACGGGAATCAGCAGTGAGCTGCGCATTGGGGATATTCCTTGGTGAAGCCACCAACCGGGGAAGCCTTTGGACATTCTCGCATGTGTCGATGAGAGTGAAGTACATCTTGATGGCGCTAATGGGCGCGTACGTAGCCGGTGAGCTCGACATAGCCCCGGCCGGTCAGCTCCGCACCGGCGCGCCGGCCTCGAACATCGACCGCGCCTTCCCAATAGCGAGGCGTCGTGTCGAGCTCCTGATCGGCCAGAACCGGTCGCAGTTCGAGATCGACTCCGAGCGCCGCCACGCGCAGACGCCAACGCGCCGGATACGAGCCACCGCGCGGACTTTGCCAATGGTCGAGCACATCGATTTCGATTTCGGTGCCGGCCAATTGCCGCGCGCTGCCGTCGGCTTCGATCCAGGTCCCTGCGCTGAACGGATCGCGGGTGCCATCGCGCTTGCGCAGCGAATAGAACATCAACGCGCTGCCGTCATCGAGCTGCAGCGCGAACCAATCCCAACCCTCCTGATCTTCAGCCAGGGCACCGCTGCCCCACTCTCGGTCGAGCCACGCCGCGCCGCTCACAGCGAGTCGACGCCCATCGCGTCGCAGCTCGCCTCGCGCTGTAAGCCACGGAATAGAATAGTAAAAACTGGCAGCTCCCGGCTGTTTTGACTTGCGGCTCAGGCCCTGCTCGCCGTTCGGAATCGGCGGAACTGCCGGCTCGAGGACGAGCGACCGATCGGGACCACCGGCCTGTTCGCCGTGGACCTGACGGCCGGCACCGCCGGCCTCGGGGTGGTGCTCGGCGATCCGGACGACACCGGTCGGGGGTTCGGGTCGGATGCGATCGCGGCGCTCATCGACTTCGGGTTCGGGAGCCTGCGCCTGCAGCGGATCTGGCTCGACGTGTACGACTTCAACGAGCGAGCACGGCGGGTGTACGAGCGACTCGGGTTCGTCCACGAGGGGACGCTCCGGCACGCCGCGTTCCGCGACGGCCGGCACGTCGACGTCCACCGCATGGCAGTCCTCGACGATGAGTGGCGGTCACCGATCACATCCGGGGGCAGCGCCTGACGTCGGCCGCGTTCGGTGCTCAGGCCTCGGCGTCGCGCCGGGCGAGGATGCGCAGCAA
>Ga0209108_10001382_pt1 | contig 14075 bp, 12 predicted proteins | sample Rifsed10ft1_FD_184003 | JGI IMG/M metagenome (GOLD analysis project Ga0209108, IMG submission 184003) | Soil microbial communities from Rifle, Colorado, USA - sediment 10ft 1 (version 2) | ecosystem: Environmental > Terrestrial > Deep subsurface > Rock core/Sediment | place: Rifle, Colorado...
GAGCCGAAGAATGTCCGTCAGACTGTGGCGCTGCATCAGCTGCTCGACCCCGACATCCCTGCGGTGTCGGTGATGGGCATGGCGGGAACCGGCAAGACATTCCTCGCCCTTGCCGCCGCTCTGGAGCAGGTCCTGGAACAAGGTCGTTATCGCCGGGTTTCCGTGTACCGGCCATTGGTGGCCGTGGGTCGCCAGGAGATCGGCTTTCTGCCCGGCGACCTCAACGAGAAGCTTGCGCCATGGATGGCGGCGGTGCACGACAATCTCTATGCCCTGTTCTCCGACGCCGGGGGGGAGGGGGCTCGCAACGCCATCGAGGAGCTGATCGACCGGGGCGAGTTGGAGATGGCGGCGGTCACCTTCCTGCGGGGCCGTTCGATCACCGGGGAGTTCGTGATCATCGACGAGGCACAGAACTTGGAGCTGCCAACCCTCAAGGTGATCCTGACCCGTATGTCCCGGGATTCCAAGGTTGTGTTCTGTGGGGACCTGTCCCAGGTCGACAATCCCTACATCTCACCGTTCGGGGGGATGGCCGCGCTCATCGAGAGGTTCAAAGGCTCGCCGCTGTTCGGGCACATAACCCTGGAGCGCTCTGTGCGCTCTCCGCTGGCCGAGATGGCGGCCAATATCCTCTAAGGGGTCGGCTCAGCCAACTCCCTCGGCCTTGGCCGAGACCAGATCGAGAGCGCCTGGACCCGGGGCAGGAATCGTGAATGCGAAGCATGCCCCGCCGAGCAGTTCTGAGGTTCGGTAACCGATGGTCCCGCCGTGAGCGGTGACCAGGTCTTTTGCCACCGAGAGGCCGATGCCGGAGCCCGACACACTCTTGTTGTCCTTGTGGAATCCCCGCTCGAACCGGCCCCACATCTCCGACTGGAACTTGGCGGGGACCCCGTCGCCGTCGTCGTGAACCGCAAACTCGACGAGTTGCCCGTTGCTGGACGCGGTCACCAGGATCTCTGAGCCACCGTATCGAACAGCATTGGTGATCAGGTTCACCAGGACCTGGCGGATCCGATCGGGCTCTGCCCAGATCCGGGCCTCGGGATCCGCCTCGACTCGGATGCCGCTCCTACCGCCGGCAGTAGCCACCGCCTCTCTGACGATGTCCGCAGCGCCGTAGTCGACCCGGGTCAGCTTGACCGACTGGAGCCGATCCCGGGCCACATCGATGAGGTCGGTCACCACATGACCGAGGTGACTGGCCTGAGTGTTGATGGTGTCGAGCATCTCTTCGCGTTCCTCGGTGTCGAGGATGGCCCACGACTCGGAGAGAAGCTGGGCGTAGCCCTGGATCCCGGTGAGGGGAGTCCTCAGCTCGTGGGACACCGAAGCGATGAGGTCGTCGCGCTGGCGCTCGAGAAGCTCCCGCTTCTCACGTACTGCCAAGTTCTGGCGAACGACCACGAGGACAGCGACTGCGGTAGTGGCGAGGTTGAGGAGAAGGTCGTTGCCGACACTGGTGGTGAAGCGAAGCAGGAATAGCGCGACCACCGCTGAGTATGGAGCCACCAGCTGCCAGGTTGTCAGCGACCCATAGCTGGTCTCTCGAGATGCGGCCGGCTTGGTGACAACCCATGCCGTGAGGGCGAGCAGGCCATAACTGAGCAGCCACATACCGTCGAGCCAACCCCATTCGATATAGGTGTCAGCTGCAATCTGAACCGAGAAGATGAGGTCTGCCACCGCGGTCAGCCCGACTCCGCCGGCGAGAAGGATGATGCGCAAGTCGAGGCGTTGCTCGGACCGTCGCATCGCCAGGACCATCAACGCCGTGACCAGCAGGACGTCCCCGAGGGGGTAGGTCACGTTCAGGAAGGTCTCGACCGGGTTCGTCCCCAATTCGACGACATCGTGGAGATAGGCGACCCACATCACGACAGCCAGGGACAAGGTCCCTGCTGTCGCGTCGATAGCAAGTCGAATCCGCTCGAAGCGCCCTGGGCGCAGGTAGGGAAGGGCGATCACGCCCGCGAAGATCAGGGGGTACCCGGCCACGTAGAAGAAGTCCGCAACACCGGGGTAGGGGATCTCGCCGGCGCTTGCCTGGATCTTCCACACAACTTCGCCAATCCCCCAAAAGAGGACCCCGGCGCCGATGAGGCTCCAGGCGACTCGTGACCGTCCATGGGAAACCAGAGCTGCCGCTACCAACACCAGCCCAGATCCAACCGCGACGGCGGCGTAGACCACGCCGGCTCCGGCCACGTCCTCGAGTGCTTGGCCGGTGACGAGCGCAAGGCCGAAGGCGATTGCCACTACGGCAACGAGGATCGAGGCCGCACGGGTAGCAGCTGCCCAGTTCGAGCGGTTTGCTTGTGCGATTGAAATGCGGATTAGCTCCTGTAATGACAAGATCGGCCTACTGGGCGGGGAAGTTGAGCGCCCCGCCTCAGATCTTGCCTTCCAGCCTCAGGAGCCCTCAGCCACCGATTCGCTCCCGGCGGCCGGCGAGCAATTCGGCCGCCCGCTCCAGGGTCATCGTCTCCGGCGAGTCACCCTGTCGCAGCGAGGCGTTGACCTCACCATCGGTGACATAGGGGCCAAAGCGCCCCGAGCGCACCGATATCGGCTTGCCACTGGCGGGATCGGCGCCGAGCTCCTTCAGAGGGCCGACATTGCGCTGACCCCTTCGCCGGGGGGGCTCGGCGAGGAGCTGGAGCGCCTCGTCGACCGTGAGGGTGAAGAGCTGCTCCTCGGCTTCCAGGCTCCTGCGGTCTTCGGCCCTCTGGATGTAGGGGCCGTAACGGCCATTCAGGGCCACTATCTCCACGCCGGCCTCGTCGGTGCCGACCGTGCGGGGGAGGGAGAGGAGACGGAGGGCACCGTCGAGTGAAAGCTCATCGAGGGACATCCCCTTCAGTAGCGAGGCCCGTTTTGGCTTGTCCTTGCTTCCCTCTTCGACTTCTCCGAGTTGCACGTAGGGGCCGAATCGCCCGGTCCTCCCATACACGGTGAGCCCGGTGTCGGCGTCGGTCCCGAAGATCTTGTCCCCTGCGTTCTGGGTCTCGAGCAGCTCGATGGCACGGGCCACGGTGAGCTCGTCGGGGGCCACATCCCCGGGGATCGAAGCCCGCTCCTCTCCCCGCTCCACGTACGGCCCATAGCGGCCGATTCGAGCCAGGATCGGCTGTCCGCTCCCGTCTTCTCCGATCGGGGTCGAGCCGACCGCTCGGGGGTCGATCTCGTCGAGGCGGGTCGCCACCTTCTCCTTGAGGCCGTCGGCGCCGAAGTAGAAGGTGGTCAGCCAGGGAACGGTCTGTTCCTCGCCGGTGGCGATCCGGTCGAGGTCGTCTTCCATCTCGGCGGTGAAGGCGTAGTCGACGAGGTTGGGGAAGTGGCGCTCCAGCAAGGTCACAACCCCGAATGCGGTGAAGGTGGGGACCAGGGCGGTTCCCCGCTTCCAGACATACCCCCGGTCCTGGATCGTCGACATGATCGAGGCGTAGGTCGATGGGCGGCCGACTCCCAACTCCTCCAGTCTCTGGATCAGGGAAGCTTCGGTGTAGCGGGCAGGCGGTCGGGTTTCGTGGCCGACCGGCTCGAGACGTTGCGCCGCCAGCGTGTCGCCTTCGGTCAGCGGTGGGAGGATCTCCTCCCGGTCGTCGAGGTCGGACTCCGGATCGTCGGCCCCTTGGACGTAGGCACGCAGAAATCCGGGGAAAGTGATGGTGCGCCCACTGGTGCTGAAAATGGCCCTGGCACCCTCCGAGGTGGTTGCCGCCAGTCTGGCCGAGACGGTGACTCCGACCGCATCCGCCATCTGGGACGCCAGGGTTCGTTTCCAGATCAAGTCGTAGAGCCTGGCCTCGTCGGGCCCGACCTCGGCACCGATCTGCTCCGGGGTGCGAAAGGTCTCCCCGGCGGGCCGTATCGCTTCGTGGGCCTCCTGCGCCCCTTTCACCTGCGACGCATAGACCCGGGGCTTCGGCGAGAGATAGTCCTCACCGTAGAGCTTGGCGATCTGTGACCGTGCCGATGCCACCGCCGATTCCGACAAAGCAGTCGAGTCGGTCCGCATATAGGTGATGTAGCCGTTCTCGTAGAGGCGTTGCGCGACCGACATGGTTCGGGACGAGGAGAAACGGAGCTTCCGTCCGGCTTCCTGTTGGAGGGTGGAGGTCCGGAAGGGCGGGTAGGGGGAGCGCTTGTAGGGCTTCTGCTCCACCGATTCAACGGTGAACTCACGGTCGAGGAGGGATTCGGCCAGCGTCGTGGCCCGCTCCTGGTTCAGGGTCAGGACACCTTCCCTGACGTGACCCGAGCTGTCGAAGTCCTTCCCGGTGGCAACCCGCGCCTCGTCGACCTGGAGCAGGGTGGCGTCGAAGGTCCCGTCGAGCTCCGCGGTTGGGGCGAAGACCCCTTCCACGCTCCAGTAGCCGGCAGGGACGAAAGCCATCCGCTCCCTCTCCCGCTCTACCACGATCCGAACGGCCACACTCTGCACCCGCCCTGCGGAGAGACCCTGTTGGATCTTCCGCCACAACACAGGTGAGACCTCGTAGCCATAGAGCCGGTCGAGGATGCGACGGGCCTCCTGGGCCTGGACGAGACGCTGATCGAGGTCCCTGGGATTGGCGAACGCCTCCTCGATGGCGAGTTTGGTGATCTCGTGGAACACCATGCGATGCACTGGGATCTTCGGTTTGAGCACCTCGGTCAGATGCCATGCGATCGACTCTCCCTCGCGGTCCTCGTCGGTGGCGAGATAGAGCTCGTCCACACCGGCGAGCATCGCCTTCAGCTTCTTGACCCGGTCCTTCCGCTCCTTGGGGATCACGTAGAGGGGCTCGAAACCGTTGTCGACGTCGACGCCGAGACGCGCCCAGTCTTCACCCTTCGCCTTTGCCGGTATCTCGGCGGCGGAGCGTGGAAGGTCCCGGATGTGGCCCATCGAGGACTCCACGGCGACGTCGGCACCGAGGAAGGCAGCGATGGTCCGGGCCTTGGTAGGGGATTCGACGATGACGAGACTCTTGGGCATTCGCGGGTGAGTTGACCTCAAACGGCCGGGCTATGTCAACATATCCGCCTGGCCACCGGCCCGTTACCGTGCGAGATGTGTGCTCATCGATGAGGGATTCATGAGGCGCTATCTGGCTCTCGAAGGGGGCGACGGCTCGGGGAAGACCACTGTGGTTTCCGCCCTTGCCAGCCGTCTGACCGAACGAGGCGATCAGGTGGTGGTGGTGCGCGAGCCGGGTGGCACCGAGCTCGGGGAGAAGGTGCGGTCCATCGTCCTCGACTCGGATCATGTCGATCGGTGGGCGGAAGTCTTCCTTTTCGCCGCGCAGCGCGCACAGTTGGCCCGTGATGTGGTGCTCCCCGCACTGGAACGCGGCGCCTGGGTCATCAGTGACCGCAGCTACTACTCGTCGATCGCCTACCAGGGCCGGGCCCGTGGCCTGGGAGAGGCCAAGGTCCGGGAGATCAACGAGATCGGACTTGAAGGGGTGGAGCCCGATCACGTATTCGTGCTGGTGGTCGACCCTGGAACCGCTCTCGGACGCCAGAAACGACCAGACCGGATCGGGGCTGAGAGCGTCGAGTTCCAAGAGGACGTGTACAACGCCTACGCCGAGCTTGCCCGGGAGGAGCCGCAGCGGGTGTTGTTGTTGCGTGGTGACGAGAACATCGACGCACTAGTCGACCGGATCATTGCGGTGATCGGCGGTGACTGATCCCTTCTCGGGCATCATCGGCCATGCCCGCGTGATCGAGTTGCTCCGCCGCGATGCCCCCGAGCCGGCCCATGCCTATCTGTTCGTCGGCCCGGAGTCGGTGGGCAAGGCCCTACTGGCCAGGCAGTTCGCCGCCGCCATTCTCTGTCCAACGCAAGGGGTGCATGACACGGATTGTCGATCATGCCGTCTCGTCGCATCCGGGGCCCATCCCGATGTCTCGGTGGTCGAGCCCGAAGGCGCCACCAGCCTCGGAGTCGAACAGATCAGATCGGTGGTGGCCCGGGCCGCGCTGAGACCGGTCGAGGGACCGAGGACGGTGTTCCTGCTGCCCGAAGCGGGGACGATGACCGAGCAGGCCGCCAATGCCCTGCTCAAGACCCTGGAGGAGCCTTCGGCGGCAGTTGTCTTCCTTCTTGTCGCCGAATCGGAGGACGACTTCCCGCCCACCGTCTCCTCTCGATGCCGCACTGTTCACGTGGGCCGGGTCCCACTCGCAGAGTTGGTCTCCGCTCTCGGGGAGCGAGGTTTGGGTCCCGATGAGGCGACGAGTGTGGCGGTGGTGGCCGGTGGCCGCCCCGGGTTGGCCCTGGCCCTCATGAACCGGCCGGAGGTGGCACAGTTCCGCGATCTCTGGCTCTCGATTCCGGGGCGGGTCACCCCACGCCCCGGTGATGGCCAACGTCTGGCGATGCAGGTTCTCGAGGAGATCGGTCCTCTTGCCGAAAGGTCGGTCTCTATCGAGATGTCCAAGGATGCCCAGCAGAGGGCGCGGCGCAGGTCCGAGCAGTCCTTGCTGGTCAACGGTCTCGAGATCCTGGCCTCGTGGTACTCCGATTCGGCCTCGCTCCAGATGGGTGGGCCGGTGAAGAACTCCGATCTCCCCCTGTCGGCTTTCACCGACGTCAACCCCCGCAAGGCGGTGATTTCCGCGGAGCACGTTCTGGATGCGGTGGTCGACATCCAAGGAAGCCTGCGACGGGAACTGGTCCTGGCCACTCTGTTCACCGGTCTCGGCTCTCAGGACTGATCGATTTCGCCCCAACTTGATTCTGGCGCGGAGATATCGCCCCCGAGGTCGATATCTCCGCGCCAGAATCGGGGGCCGACACCTTCTCGTTGTCTGGCCCAGTGGCCGAACTGGCTTTACCATTCACGATCCCGCCGGAGTAGCTCAGTGGTAGAGCAATTCACTCGTAATGAATAGGCCAGGGGTTCGACTCCCCTCTCCGGCTCTCTGACATGGCCGAGAACTGAAAACGGTCAACGGCCAGGTACCGTCCCCGAGGCATGGCGGACCAGGCCGACTTCGAGCGCGACGCTCTTCAGTACACCCGACAGCTATTCAGCGCTGCCATGCGCATGACCCGCAACCCCTCCGATGCCGAGGACCTGGTTCAGGAGACCTTTCTCAAGGCCTACCGCGCCTATCACACCTACGAAGAGGGGACCAACCTCAAGGCGTGGCTGTACCGGATCCTGACCAACACCTACATCAACAACTATCGCAAGGAGTCACGACGCCCCTCCGAGGTGGATCTCGGAGCGGTCGAGGACCTCTACCTCTACCGTCGGATCGGGTCCGAAGAGTCGGCGGAGGCGGCTCGCACCACCGAGGACCGGGTCCTCGATGGGCTAGTCGAGTCCGACATCAAACAGGCGGTCGAAGACCTTCCCGAGAACTTTCGGATCCCGGTCCTGCTCGCCGATCTGGAAGGATTCTCCTACAAGGAGATCGCCGAGATCCTCGACATCCCGATCGGGACCGTGATGTCGAGATTGCATCGGGGAAGAAAGGCGCTGCAGCGGAGGTTGTGGGAGTTCGCGGAGAATCGAGGGCTTCTGCCCGAGGACGCGGAGAAACCATGAGCGGCCGCAAATGCGACGAGGCACTGACCAATCTCTATCAGTATCTGGACCGGGAAATCGACACGGCCAGCTCCGAGCGGATCCGCGCCCATCTCGACGACTGCTCGGGTTGCCTCGATATCTTCGAGTTCGAGGTCAGGTTGAAAGTCGTGGTCAGGGAGCGTCTCTCCGAAGAGGTTCCCCCCGAGTTCATCGACCGTCTCCGGGCAGCGCTGGACAGGGAATCGGTCGCCGACCGGTGACGTTGGCCTCGCCCACCGACCGGAAGTAGGCTGCGCGGCCATGAAGCGTCTGAGCCGAGTGCTCGCTCTAGCCATCGTGATCGGGGCACTCTTTTCTGTCACCGCAACCGCCCTGGCCACCGAAGAGCCCGCAGAGACCGGATCCACGGTCACCGATTCCACCGTTCCCACTGTCGATTTCGAACCGGCGGTCCCGGTCACCACACCAGCCGCCACCGAGCCATTGCCCGACTGGACCTATCGCTACATGGTGCCGACGGCCATCGTCCTGGCGCTACTGGTGGCGATCATCACCTCGGTTCAATACTTCACCCGGGTGGTTCGCAAGCGGTACCGAATCGTCCAGGAGTGACCACCTCCCCAAGGTCGGGCGCAGGTCGTCTCGCCGGGAGGATTGCCGGCACCTATCCGCTCGCCGACACCTATCACCTGGCGGCCCTCGAGGCCCAGATGGTGAGATTGACCTCCACCGTGTCCAAGCTGGTCCCCGAGGCAACGGGATTGGAGCTGCCCGGCAACCCCAGCACGGTGGTGATCGGGCGATCGGAATGGGTCGAGCGAAACCTGGCCAGCTTCTCGCATCTGATCGAGCCGGTGCGGCTGCATCTCGAGGAGCGCGTCGCCGATGCAGGCCCGGGCGCCAGGGGGGCGGCCGCCCTGACCTCCCGGCTGATGCAGGCCGAGATGACAGCTGTCCTCGGGATCCTGGCTCGGAGAGTCCTCGGCCAGTACGAGCTGGTCCTGCCCACCGGTGAGGATGGTGATGTCGTGGCCTTCGTGGGCCCCAACATCATGCAGATGGAGCGCACCCATCAATTCCGCCCCTCCGAGTTCCGGTTCTGGGTGACTCTCCATGAGATGACCCACCGCGCCCAGTTCCAGGGAATCCCATGGCTTCGCGACTACTTCATGGGTCTCGTCTCTGAGCTCGTCGAACAGTCGACACCTGAGCCAGGCCGTCTCAACCGGATGCTAGGCGAGATGGCAAGCCGGAGGGACAGAGGGGAAGCCATGCTCGACGAGAGAGGCCTATTGGGCCTGTTCGCCACCTCGGGGCAAAAGGCTGTCATCGACAAGGTTCAGGCGTTGATGTGTTTGCTCGAGGGTCATGGGCATGTGGTGATGGACCGTCTCGGGCACCAGCACCTCAAATCCCAGGAGCGCATGAGTCGGGTACTCAAGAACCGCAAACTCGACAAGCGCACGGCGGCTTTCTTCCGGATCACCGGTCTGGAGATGAAGCTCAACCAATACCGGATGGGAGAGCAGTTCATCCAGACAGTCGAGAAGGAAGCCGGCTGGGACACGGTGAACGTTGCCTTCCGTGGAGTGGGGAGTCTTCCGACCCTCGAGGAGATCGAGGCTCCCAAACGATGGTTGAAACGCGTCGCCTGACCGGCCTCACCGATCGCCTCGAGTCACTTCTCGACCTGCGGCCCGGCAGACCGGTGGTTGCGCTTTCGGGTGGCGCCGACTCTGCGGCGCTTGGGTTCTTGCTGTCACGGGTCTCTCCAGAGGTGAGGGCGGTCCATGTCAACCACTCACTGCCTCATTCCGGTCGTCTCCAGGCCGCTGCCCAACAGGTCGCCTCGATGCTGCACATACCCCTCGAAGTGGTCAAGGTGGCGGTGCCCGATGGCGCCTCGCCGGAGGGCCGAGCTCGCAAGGTGAGGTACGAGGCCCTGGTTGCCGCGTCTGAGCCGGGCGACGTGGTTCTCACCGCCCACACCCTCGATGATCAGGCCGAGACAGTCCTGATGAATGTGTTGCGGGGGACGGGCCCGCGGGGCCTGGCCGGGATCCCGGTGTGGCGGCCGCCCAACATCAATCGGCCCCTCCTGCAGGCCACCCGATCCGAAACCCGTGAGTTGGCCCTGCTCGTCGGTCTTCCGTTCTTCGACGACCCGATGAATCACGACATGAGTCTTTCTCGCAACCTGATCAGGTTCCGGGTGGTGCCGGAACTACAGACGTTCAACCCTCAACTGATGACGAGTCTGGCTCGAATGGCCGACGCCGTGAGGTTCGATTCGGAGACACTGGATCGTGAAGCGGGGAACCTCCCCGTGATGTTCGACGATCAGCGGGCCCAGGTCGCCATAGGAGCCCTGACCATCGTTGCCCAGGCTGTTGCGAATCGGGTGCTGGCTCGTATGGCAGGACGGTTCCGCGAGCATGGCAGTCTCAGTGCCGAGGAGTTGGATCGGGTGTGGCGGGTCGCGAGGGGCGAAGCAATGGCCGAGGAGTTGACCGGCGGGCTGTTGGTGCGCCGCAGCGGGCCGATGCTGAGGTTCGAGCATCTCGTCGAAGCCCAACCCGAGGTCACGCAGGTCGCTCTCGGGCCGGGCACCCATCGTCTGGGGGGCATGATCTTCGATGTCGAGCTGGTCGACGAGGTCTGTCGGGTGGCGCCATTGGGAGCCTGGGGCGCGATCTTCCGTGCCGACGCCCATCTCGTCGCCAGGAGAGCTGACGGAAACGCTGTGGTGGTCGAGGCCGACGGGGAGCAGGCGTGGGTCCCGGGTGTGCGCCGGGCTCCGGTCGCCTGGTACGAGCCGGCGACCCGCGGCTACCTTTCCGTTTCCGCAAGAGAGGAAGCCGGATGGACATCAAGCCCCTGATCACAGCCGATGACATCGACGCCAAGCTCGCCGAGATGGGCAAACGCATCACGACGGATTATGCGGGCGAGGACCTGCTCCTGGTCGGCGTGTTGCGGGGGGCATTCATGGTGATGGCCGATCTGGCGCGTCACATCGATCTCCCCGTCGAGTTCGATTTCATGGCGGTCTCCTCCTATGGCGCGTCGACCCAGACCTCCGGCGTAGTGCGAATTCTCAAGGATCTCGACGAGGAGATAGAAGGAAGGCACGTCTTGATCGTGGAGGACATCATCGACTCGGGGCTTACCCTGAACTACCTGATGAAGAGTCTCAACGTGCGCAAGCCGGCCTCTTTGGAGATAGCGACTCTTCTCCTGAAAGAGGGGATCCAGAGGGTGCCGATCGGTGTGAAATACGTAGGATTCCCGATCGGGCCCGAATTCGTCGTGGGTTACGGCTTGGATTACGCCGGCAAGTATCGCAATCTTCCCTATGTCGGCGTGATGGGCAGCGAATGATCGGGGGTTCGACTATCCGGGTGGGTCCCGTAACATTGGGGTCTCATCAGCTCCCGTCCTGAACTGAGGTTGTCGTGAACCGCACTCTTCGCACGTTGGTGGTCTACGGGTTGTCAATCATCCTGTTGGCCGTCCTCGCCCAGTGGTGGTTCGACCAGGTTTCCGGACCGGAAGAGGTCGACCTCTCCGAGTTCATGCAAAGCGTGGAGGTAGGGGACTTCGCCGAAGTCCAGATCCTCGCCCGCTCCAACCAGGTCCAGGGAAGAAGCGAGCCCGGGTCGGCCACCGACGAGGTATGGGACGTCGTGGCCAGCTATCCCGAAGGCTCCGAAGGCCAGCTCACCGAGCTGATCCTGGCGTCGGGCGTCGACGTGAGCTCCGACCCAGAGCCTCCAGGATTCTGGGAGCTCCTGATCAGCTTCCTGCCGTGGCTCTTCCTCCTGGGGTTCATGGTCTTCATCTTCATGCAGATGCAGGGCGGCGGGAACCGGGTGATGCAATTCGGCAAATCCAGGGCCAAGCTCGTCGGGAAGGAACAGCCCAAAGTCACCTTCGATGACGTCGCCGGTCTCGAGGAGGCCAAGGAAGAGCTGGAAGAGATCAAGGATTTTCTGGCCAACCCCGATCGGTACCGCCAGATCGGCGCCAAGATCCCCAAAGGCGTGCTCCTCTTCGGGCCTCCCGGCACGGGCAAGACCCTGCTCGCCCGGGCGGTGGCAGGTGAGGCCGGTGTCCCCTTCCTCTCTATCTCGGGATCCGACTTCGTCGAGATGTTCGTCGGGGTCGGTGCCGCTCGGGTCAGAGACCTCTTCGAGCAGGCCAAGGCGAGCTCACCCGCCATCGTTTTCATCGATGAGATCGACGCCGTTGGCCGACATCGTGGTGCCGGTTTGGGCGGCGGTCATGACGAGCGGGAGCAGACCCTCAACCAGCTCCTCGTCGAGCTCGACGGTTTCGAAGGCAACACCGGGGTGATCGTCATGGCGGCCACCAATCGCCCCGACATCCTCGACCCGGCCTTGCTCCGCCCGGGACGTTTCGATCGCCAGATAGTGGTGGACGCCCCCGACATCGAGGGACGCAAGGCGATCCTCGAGGTCCATGCCAAGGGAAAGCCTCTGGCCAAGGAGATCGATCTCGAGGTCCTGGCCCGACGCACCCCTGGCTTCACCGGAGCCGACCTGGCCAACCTGATCAACGAGTCCGCTCTTCTGACGGCGCGCCGCCACAAGAAGGAGATCTCGATGTCCGAGCTCGAGGAGGCGATCGACCGTGTGATCGCCGGTCCCGAGCGCAAGAGCAAGGTCATGACCGACAAGGAAAAAGAGCTGATCGCCTATCACGAGACCGGTCACGCCCTCGTCGGCTATGCCATGCCCAACACCGACCCGGTGCACAAAGTCACCATCGTCGCTCGCGGGCGCTCCCTCGGACACACCTTGGCCCTTCCCACCCACGACAAGTACCTGGTCCGGAGGTCGGAGCTCGTGGATCAGCTGGCGATGCTGCTCGGCGGCCGCACCGCCGAGGAGATCATCTTTGCCGACCCCACCACCGGCGCCGCCAACGACATCGAGAAGGCGACTGCGATCGCCCGGAAGATGGTGATGGAGTACGGGATGAGCGACCGATTGGGCCCGATGCAGTACGGCAGGCCGAACGGTGAGGTGTTCCTCGGTCGTGACTACTCACGTCAGCAGGACTATTCCGACGATGTGGCGGCCAAGGTCGACGAAGAGGTTCGCAGACTCATCAACGCAGCCCACGAGGAGGCCAGGTCCGTCCTGGAGAGACATCGCGACGCCATGGACAGAATGGTGGTGCAGCTTCTCGAAACCGAGACGGTGGGGCCCGACGATGTGGCGAAGCTGTTCGAGGACGTTCCGAAGTGGGAGCACACCGCTGAAGGGGAGATGCGCATCAAGTACCCGGACAACCCGGTGCTCCCACAGCCGCGGGAGCAGATAGCTGCGGCCGAGCAGGCCCCTCAGGAAGAGGAAGAGCCGGTCACCGAGTCACTGCGCTTGAAGCGGAGCTTGCGACCCAAGGGCCGCCCCGCAGACGCCGGCGCGTAGTCCCTCCCCTTCCGTTCTGGCGCGGAGATATGGACGCCTACGTCCATATCTGCGCGCCAAAAGCGGGATCGAGCCCTCCAGCTTCAGTCCAGCCGGATGAGCTCGATGTCGCCCGAGATCGTCCGCAGTTTCGCCCGGACCTGACGTCGGTCATCTGGGGCCGCCCCGGCGGGACTGCGCTCGGGAAGTGCGATGTTCCCGGAGAGGGATCGTGCGTCCAGGGACACCCTGGTGCCTCTCGGCAGGCCGACTCTGATGTTCCCCGACACCGATTTGAGGTTGAGCTCGCTGCCCTCGAAGCGCTCGACCACGAGATCTCCCGAGGCGGCGGAAGACGTCACGTCTCCGCGGGCCAAAGCGACATCGACCGAACCCGAAGCCGTGTTCACCTCCATCCGGTGGGCCACGTCCCGGATCCTCACGTCTCCCGAAGCGGTGCGCAGGTTGGCTTCCCCGGAAACCAGCCCGATCGTGAGGTCACCGCTGGCGCTCTTGATCTTGGCGTCCATGACTTCACTCAGCGAGACATCTCCCGATGCGGTGTCGATGAAGGCTTCCGCCAGCCTCGCTTGGGCGGTGATCTCGGCGGAGGCGCCGGAGATCCTGACGGTGGTGCCGGCCGGGACCTCAGCCCGGATCCGGGTGCTCGATTCCCGACGGTTCCAGCCTTCGCTGCCGAGAGGACGCCGCACGGTGACGGTGTCCCCGGTCTGGCTGATCACGAGATCTTCTTCCCGCGGGCTCTCGACTTGCAGAGCGATGCTGCCGGCCTCGCCCTCGAGGACCTCGATCGACCCGGAGGCGATCCCGGCGACGAAGCGGGGGCGGTTGCCGACGTTGAAGGTCTGCTCGATCACAGCTGGAAGGTCTCCTCGATATGGCTGCCGGAAGTCCGGCGCCCGGCTCGGGTCCGAAGTGCGTCGACCACCCACCCATTCATCGAGTCTCCAGCCGAGGTGGCGGACTCCTCGATGAGGGCTTTCAACGAGTTGGGAAGACGAAGGGTGACCCTTGCCTCGAATTCCTCCTGATCGTCGGTGAGCTTCCTTCTCTCGTCGGTGATCACCAGGCTCGGCTCGCCCTC
>Ga0209108_10001383_pt1 | contig 14073 bp, 20 predicted proteins | sample Rifsed10ft1_FD_184003 | JGI IMG/M metagenome (GOLD analysis project Ga0209108, IMG submission 184003) | Soil microbial communities from Rifle, Colorado, USA - sediment 10ft 1 (version 2) | ecosystem: Environmental > Terrestrial > Deep subsurface > Rock core/Sediment | place: Rifle, Colorado...
TCACAATGAACCCGCTCTCCTTGACGCCAAACTTGGATACCAAGGACCGGGCCGTGGTGTCCATGAGCTTGATCATCAGTTGCGCCTGGAACATCTCGGGAGTAAGAAGTCCCGTTCTGTACAGCGGATCCAACTTTGCAATGAGCGCTTCTGCCGTCAGCGTATTGGGATCCAGTCCAACCGAAGCGGCCAATCGTGCCAATTCGTCTGCTCGTCCAGCGCCCTTCTCGATGAGTTGGTCGAAGACAACCGCGGCCTCGTCGTTCTCGAAGATGCGCACGAGGACCTTCTGCGCGTCCTCGCCCAAGACCTCGGACATAAAGGCTAAGAAGTTCCGCTCATTGCCCGCAACACGCCAGGCTGTCGCAGCATCCTGCGCCTGGCTGGCAAAGCCTCCCAAGAGTCCCCGGACCATATTCCCCTCGTGGGTCACTACCATGTGGGCTACGCGGGGATCGAACGTGCCGTCAGCCATGGCAGTAACAAGGCGCGCCATGTCTTCGGGATCGTCGGACTTACTCAGCATGTTGAGTACGTTGTCATTCAGGTTGATGGCGAGTTCTCTAGCGCGAGACTCGGGGGTTAGCCCAAATGGATTGAGCTTCCACTTTGACAGCCGCGCCCAGAAACTATCCGGATCAACTGCGCCCGATAGCCTGAGTGCTGCCTGCTGTGCCGGCGTGATCTCGGGGAGCGCCCGAATAGCGGCGCCGAAGTCCTGCAGTCGGGCCAATTCGTCGGCGTTTCCTGCAGCCCTTGCGGCATCCATGGCGTCATCAACTTTGGGGAGGATTGCCGCAACATCTTCAGGAATTGCCCCAGCTAGACCACGAAGAGCAGTGATCTTGAGGCGCTCGACCGGCTTCAGAATAGGCAGGATGATGTTGAGCGGATCCGCCACGATGTGGAATACCATGTCGTGCCACTGCATACGCAGGGCCAGGGCGCCCGCGTCGTCCATGAACTGTTCCCGCACCTGCGCGGTGGCCTCGCTCATATCCATGCCTTGATCGGCAAGTTCGGCGATCTGCTTCCGTGCCCTTACCAGGCCATCAATCCCAGGTAGATCAAGTGGAACTTCTAATTGTCCGTTGCTCCACTGCGGCAGGTTGGCAAAGTCGGCAGCGAATGTGCTGGCATACCAGGCGGAGGCGAGGTTGTCGGTGAAGTCTTGCCAGCCCTCTTCAGACCCCACAGCAGCGAGAGCCTGAGCCCCAAATCCGGTTGCTCTCTCTACTGCCTCGGCGCCGGCGTCAATGACGGTGAACGCCTTGCCCAGCCAGCCTTCATTCAGGTTGGCAAGGAACTGCCCGACCTTGCTGTTGGCAATGCCGGGGAGGGCGCCCATGAGAGAGCGTTCAAAGCGTGTCAGGCGATCGTAGCCGGGGATGTCTTCAAGCGGCCTGTCGCCGGGGCCGAAACCGCCGGGCATGGCGGTACGCCTCTCTGCCTGAAGACGCTGGGCTTCTTGAGACCCCTGATACCGCTCGTATTGGCTGACGGCCTCTTCGGTAGGCGCGCGTGGTCCTTCCGGAATCTTCGGGAGGATCTTCGCTGCCCGCTTCTTGCCGAGTTCGCCTGGATCAATCATGCCGTGTACCTGATTCTCCAGGAAACAAGACCACCACCCCCGGCTTGTCCTCTATAGCTTCCGCCGCTTCCCGCATCGCCCCCTCCGCCGTAGCCGTAGTATCTTGGGGATCCACCGCCACCCCCACCGTAGGAAGTCCCTCCAGGGAGCCCAAGGAGATTGCCTTTCAGCCAATCGTTGGTACCTGGCTGCTGTATGTAGCCCAGTCTTGTCATCATGGCATCAATCGAGGAGAACCCGTAGTCTCGAGCCATGTTGGCCAGAAGTCCTTGTCCCGCTGCGTTGGGGACCAACTCTGGCATGTTGGCAGGATTGCCCAGAGAAACCGCAGAGAGTAACAGACGAGCTCGGTTGTACTCGGTGGTTGGGGTGCGAGGTGCGTTGCGCTCTGCTCCGGTTGGAGAAACTCCCAATGGAGCAGCGCCGCCCCCTGTTGATGCGAGAGCGCGGGGAGCGTTGCGCTCTGCGCCGGTGGGAGATACGGGGCCTACGCCAGCTCTGCCGGAGATACCTTGTGGGACAACGGGCAATCGTGGACCAGTTTCAAGCCCAACTCCGGCGCGTCCCGATACTCCAACTGGGGCCTGTGGCAATTGGAGAGCAAGAGGTTGCTGAACAAGTCCTGTTCCGGCAACACCATAGGCATGACCCTGAAGAGGAGCAGGGCGGGGAATGTTCCCCACGCCGGCCACTCCAGATACTGCAGGCTGCGGCGCAAACTGATAACCTGCAGGAATACCAACTCCGGCCCTGCCCGAGATCCCTAGAGACGGAAGAGGCGTGACAGTACCAACCCCGGCTCTACCTGAGATTCCGGATAATGCAGTAGCGAAGGCTTGTTCAAAGGCCTGTCTGGGAGACAGGCCGACAGCCTGTGGAGCAGGCCGCCCAGCAAAGGAAACCGGAGCGACGGCGGTTGGGAACAAAGACCTGCCACCAGGCGTAACCGGAGCAGGCGGACGCAAAGCCGCCGAGGTTTGCTCTCGCTCTCCCCGCTCTCTCTCTTCAGGCCTAGTAGCTGGCCGGAACGTCTCCGCCAGCACCTTCGCTGGGGACTTCTTGGGCAGCGCCGCCAACCGGCGCTTCCGATCCGCCAGTGCTGCCTCGGCCCGTGTCAGTTTCGCCATTGAGTAGCTCCGCTCTCCTTCCCAGATAGTTCATACTCACCCGTGCCCTGATGTCGCGCAACCGCTTGCGCGCTCGGAGCTTGATGAGATCCATGTCGCGCTCGGTGATCATCAGAACACCGCCGGCTCGCCGGGGGATGCTCCGCCTTGCATCTCGCGGGTTGCTCCCGGGTTGAACTCTGCCGGTACTGGCCCTCCTTCGGCGGGATTGGCTTCTCCCGGGACCAATGTCTCAGGAGACATCATCTCCCCGCCAAACTCCTGTACTCCCCGTGGCGGCTCTCCTGGTCTGCGCTCCCCCTTCTGCATCATGCCGGCAACCTGCTGCAGGAAGGCGGGGTCACTCATGATCTGTTGCAGTACCTGTTGCTGCAACTCCTGCCGCATCTGCTGGTCATTCATGAAGGACTCATTGCGCAGTTCGGTCTCGAGCATTGTCTCCACCATCCGCTCTTCAATGATCTTCTTCTGTACCTCAGAGGCGTCCTTGATCCCGATGTCTTCCATGGCGCCTTGGCGAGAGTTGATGCCCGCGTCGATCTGGGCCCTGGCAGTCACGGTGCGGGATTGCTGATCCGTGGGAAGGTCGGCGCTCAGCTCCACCGTGATGTACACATTCTCGGGCTTGACGTCTTCGCCATCAATCAGGTACTGGCTGGTCTTGCCGTCCTTGTCGGTGTAGTAGGTGACGGCGCTTTCGTTGGTGTAGTGCAGCCAGAGAAGCATGGTCTCCAGGATGTCGGCGAGGACAGCCTGAGCGAGAAATTGACTTGGGCGTATGGCGCCCATGGCCGAATGCGTGACCAGGTTGATCGAGGCAAAGGCGGCGCCCGAAGGAATCTCTCCGCCCAGCAGGAGCCTTGAAAGAGTTCCAGCCTGCTGGTCCTGCTGCAGTTCGGTGTAGAGCTGCGTCATCGCAGGGTCGGCGGGCTCAAGCCGTCGATCCTGGATAGATTCTTCCGTTCGGATGTGCGTGACCACATCCCCGGTCGAGGCGTCGATGTCGGGGGACTTCCGTGTATCCGACATGAAGGTCGTTCTAGGCATGCCGGCCTTGCGGATCACGTCCGACATTCGGAGCGTTCGCACCCGGTTCATGGTGTCGTACATGTTGAAGTGGTACATGTTGCCAAGTATAGGACGACGGGCGTGGTCGGTGTCCATCTCCAGGTTCGTGCCGCCAATGCGGGCGACCCAATTCAGGAATGGCCACTTCCACTCGGAGTTGTCCAGTTCGTAGTCCTTCCCGCCCCACTCGTACCAGACACACCGATGGTCATAGGACACGTAGTCATAGAGAGTACCGGCCTTGACGACCGTCCCGCTGGATGCCTCGATGGCTTTCTTGAGCTCAATCGATGCGGCCGGCCACAACGAGGCAACCGACTCGGGGTCATACTCTGCAATGAGAACAACCTCTTCAACTCCGAGATCTGAGTACTTGGCGTACACATTGCGGGGATTGTGGACAATGACGGCAAATGGACCATGCCGCATCATCGCTTCCCAGCGCACGGGATTGCCGCCAGCGGCTTTCACATCCTTGATCTGCTGCGGCAGATAGACCACCTGCGCCGTGACTTCGCCGTAATTGACGGCGGAGGCTACAACATCCGACACGATCGAGGCGGCCCTGCGCCTTGATGCGCTGTCCAGCAACCACCGCAGACCCTTCTCGTGGTCGTCGGCCTTGTCGTCTGACCCCATCTCTGGGTCGTAGGGGAGCAAAGAGATACGTGGATTGACATCGGCCAGGATGCGGGTGGCAGCCTCGGAGGCCTGGGCAAAGGACGGATCTACCATCTTGTGAACCCAGTCGATTTGCTGGAGCTCGTCGTCCAGCTCCCATTCGCCCTTCCTGGCCTTGTCGATCTCATCAAACATGTCATCGCGGTCAGAGTTCAACTTGCGCAGATACTCAGCCCTGCCGCGGTACCACTCAATGTCGGGCATCTTATCTCCTTGCAAACTTGAACAGCGGGTTCTTGGTCACTGAATCAAAGATGGACCGCACCCCAGGGATGTCCTCAGCGGACGGTTTGATGAAGCCCTTGATGAGGGCAACCGCGTAGTAAACCGCATCGAGACAGTCATCGAAGTAGTGGCCCGTTCCGTCCCAGGCCAGCCACTCTCCAAGGAACTGATCCAGGAAGCGGTTGTCGGGTTCATTGGAAACGCGCACCTTCCCCTGCTTGAATAGCGGCGCCATCTGATTCTCGAAGCGCTTACCCTTGCTCATGTTCCCGGGCGTCATATCCCGCACGGGGAACGGGGCGGAGCGCAGCATCACGTTGTAGTACTCCTCGCCCTTCCCCTGCTTCTCGACACCCATGAAGAGAAGGCGGTCCTGATAGTCCACTCCCCAGGAGATGCCGATCTCCTCGGCCTCTGACCGGGAGACATGCCCAAAGTAACCGTCAATGAGAACCCCGAAACCCTCGGGGTGAATCTCCACAACTGCCAGAGCAAAGTGGTCCCGCCCCTTGAGCTCCTGCGTCTTGGCGACACTGGCGTAGTCTACCCCGATCGCCACCGGAAGCTTTTTGTTCAGCTCGTCATAGGGGTAGTAGTGCAGCCATTCCCGCTTGAGCACTGCGCCCCGGGTTGCCTCCAAGTCAAGCAGGTACATCTGGGCGAACTCGACCGGGGCGGTGTCCTCCCGGAGCTTCTCGATGCGCTTCTCGGGGAAGACCTCCGGCCATGTCGGAACGTCCGTCATCTTGCCGTTCTGGTCCAGCCTGAACAACGGCGTCTTGATCTTGCGGGAGCTTGGACTCTTCTTGGCACGATCCCCCACGTCCCCCGGAACCCAGGGCGTGAACACGTCAATCCGCATCTTGACCCGATCGAACGCCGGCACGATCTCCTTGTCGACCGTGGTGATGACCATGTTTAGTTCGCGCGACGAACGTGTATTCTTGTGATCATTTACGTCGTCCAAAATACCATGCCCAGTGGGGTGATGGCTCAGGATACTGGAACCCTTGTAGCCTGCCGCCATGAGGCTTGGAGTCCGCCCCCGCAGCTTGCGCCATGCTCCATAGGGCATATCCATGCGCATAACTTCGTAGCCATGGGCGCCCCAGCCGGCGGCAATGTCGGGCCTCACATGCGGGAACAAGAAGCGAAAGCCCGGATTGGTCGCAATGATGTCGGCGATCTGGCTAGAGCTCTTGAAGGCCTTGTCGTCGTTGGATTGGGTGATGATAGTCTCTAGCTCGGGATAGCATCCGATCTGATAGACCGTGAGAAGCACGCTGAAGATGGTCGTCTTGAGCGAACCCCGGAATGCCTCAACGCACAGATTCTCGCCGGCCGACAGCGCCTCGAAGTACTCGTAGATCCACTCAACACAGTGATCTGGAAGCGGGTCCTTCTGGGTCCAGTAGTAGAACCAAACGAAGCCTTCCGCGGTGTAGGCCTGGACGATTTCACGGATTCGTACTACGTCATTTTCGCCTAGATTTGCGGACTTTCGATCCATACTTTTTCGACCACCGTTTGGCGATCTTGGGCTTCTTGGAGTAGAGGTAGCGGCGCTGCTTCGCGGATTTGAATGGTGACATGGATTAGCGCTTCTTCTTTCGCCCCATAGCGCGTTCCATCTCGCGCTTGTTCTTCATGTGCTTCGGCATGCCGCCTGGCATCATCATGTCTTCCATCGGCATCTTGGGTTTCTTCTTGGCCTTGCTTTTCCCATACGGGGGCATCATACTTCTCCTATTTGAATTCTGCGTGCACGTAACCGAAGGCTGGGTCGAGCGCCGCATCGCCCCCGGATCCGAGAAGAGCAACGAACACATCTGCTTTGGCACCGGCCACTAGATTGATCCATGCCGTCTCGAGATAGGTATTCGTCACATTCACTGCCACGCTGACCTCCGAAGATCCGATGTCGCTGTAGTTGGCGACCGTCTGGGTGAAGGGAGAGGCTTTGTAGCGCAGTATCAGCTTCGATGCGGCCGCTCCAGCGGTTCCCTGTTTGTTCACCCGCAGGCGCACCTGAGTGTAGCCGGTCAGGTCGATGCGCAGGACGCCCTTGGCGACAGTTGCGGTTGACAGCCAAAACGACAAGGCAACCGGCATGTTGGTCCAGACAAGCGCAGCAAGAACGGGGACAGCCAATGGAATGCGAATGACCGGGACACTTCCTCCGGCAATCGTTGACCATTGAGTATTGAAGTCCGTCCCATCGATCTTGGTGAGCGCCTGGCCGGCAGTCCCGCCGACCGGGACACCTACTCCGGGAGTACCCTGTGCGCCTTGAGCGCCATCCGCTCCTGGCGGGCCCTGTATGCCCTGGATCCCTTGAATGCCTTGCGCACCCTGTAGGCCATCATTACCTTGAGGACCCACATCACCTTGCGCACCCTGTGCGCCAGGATCGCCTTGAAGGCCCTGAGGTCCCTGGATACCCTGTGTGCCTTGGGGGCCCATGTCGCCTTGAGGCCCGATCGGGCCCTCTGGACCAGGAGGACCATCTGCACCTTGAATCCCTTGAGAGCCCTGCGGGCCCTGAATACCTTGTGGTCCCTGATCACCTTGAGCTCCTTGAGTTCCTTGTGTCCCCTGCTGGCCCGCAGGTCCTTCTGGCCCAGCCGGACCCTCAGGACCGGGAACGCCAACTACCCCGAGCTGCTTGACGACCTCGGGGACCGACGCCCATTTAGACTTGCCATCCTCCCCAACAATCAGATGAGATCCAGCGGATGGATTTGGCGGCAATCTATGCAATTGACATCTCCCAGAAACGGTCAGAGATGCGAGCCCCCGCCCGCTCTCGCATTGCCGACGCGCCCTTACGGTTACATCCGCCGGCTCCCACTGTAGAACAAGTGTACTACTGGTTTGGAGTTATGTCAAGCGAAGAGAGAGGAGAAGTCGCACTCTGGAATGCCGCTGATGTGGCTGCCGCCTACGGTGGCGTTGAAGATATTGACACCCCGCGCCCGGCACTCCCTGGAAGCAATCTCATGCGCCAGCTGCAGTGTGGCATTGGCGACACGGGCACGAGGCTCCGTGAGGCCGTCGGGATCGATGTAGCCCTTGATGAAGTGGTTCTCCGCATTGCCGCGCATATTCCCATCACATCCAATCAAGTATAGCGGATTGTATCCTTCAAGGACGGCATGCTGAATGGCGCCACTGACAGACCCCCCTTGCTTGCAAATCCCTGGAAGATGCCACTCGTTGGTGGTGTTGCGCTCCGAGTCGATGTGGTTGCACTGCTCGACAACCTTGATGTTCTGTAGGACAGCGTTGATGTTCCAGCTGGTGCCGGCAGCGGCCGCCTGGTCCCCGACGTACTTCTCGATGAACTTGGACACTATGTCAGACCGGACATAGCAAGGGTAGCCCTGCTGCGAGTGGAGCTCAATGTCCTGCTTGTAGACCGGAACACTGGAGTTCGAGAAGTCCATGAAAAACCAGTAGTTCGGGCGCCAGGAGGTCTCGGGGTAGATCAGGTGGATTCGGTTGACGGCATACGAGACCTCGCCCTTGATCTTGTTCAGTTGTTCGGGCTTGAGGCTGGGGCCATTGCCGACGATGAAGGCTCTCACAGAACCTCCTCCAGTGTCACTCTCGGGTACGCTTCCAATGCCCCTCCGGGTGTAGCGTTGTAGATCTCCACTCCCCTTGCCTGCGCCTGGGCAAAGGCCAGCTCATGCGCGTAGTGCATCACCTTGTTGAGCGCCCAAGCCTGATGCTCATCGATCGAGTCTCCGTAGTCGTCGCAGAAGTGGTTGCCGTTCCCGGGCTTGAAGTCCAGGTCACAGCCCAGCAGATAGATGGGGTTGTACTCCCATTGTACTGCGAGTTGAATGGCCATAAGAGTCGACCCGCCCCATCTGCAGATCTGCGGGTAATGCCACATGAGGGGACGCTTGGACCAATCGTTGCGCCCCATGTTGTGGTGGGTGCAGATGTCGAAGTACTCGAACTGGCGCCAGGGGACCAGGCTTCTAGCCCAGGCTTTGTAGTCGCCCCTCAGCCACATCTGGGCGCCCTGGTTCTTGGCAACGATTTCAAGGAACCTCATGCTCCGCTCGTCCACGAACCAGTCTGCCTTGAGGTTGACGATCTCGTTGACCCAGGCCCTGTGCTCCCGGGTCACGTCGCCAATGACAAGCACCTGTGGTCTCCAGCTGGTTCTGTCATACAGTTTGTGGATGGCGTTGGTCGCAATGGAGAAACGGCCCCGAAGAAGCTCCGTATCTACATTGTTGATACTGGGACCGTTGCCGAGGATGAAGGCCTTCATCGCTTCAACCACTCCCTGAACACTCTGATGATCTTGTGCCACTCATGGTACGCGTCGGCATGTTTGTCCGGTCCGCGACCGACCAATGGATCCCGCTTCTCGGGGTCGATGTCGACCTTCCAGTCGTAGCAGTAGCCGTCAGAGAGAAGCCGCGGCGTCTTCTGGATCATCGGTCGAGGTGTTCCTTCCGCCCACCAAGGACTTCCAGGAGGTCGACTCGGGGGAAGACTTCCAGAGATCCTCCAAGGGTTGCGTTGTATATGTGTACCCCTCGGGGGGCACACCATTCCCTTGCGTGTCCGTGAAAGTCGACATGGGTGTCATTGTCGACTGCGGCGCGCTCGGGTTCCACAGCACGGCTGTGATAGGCTGCCGTGAAGTGATTTGGATCGTGTTCGAGCGTGGACTCTTGAAAGCCCAGGTCAACGCCCACGAGATAAATCGGACTGTATCCCTCCAGGTACGCTTGTTGAAGCATTGGGTTGAGACCCGAGCCGTACTTGCAGAGGACCCCATCGCCAAGGTGCCATCCGGCTGGGCGACGGAGATCCACTCCGCCCGTTCTGGGATCTCGTATGAGTCCAGCATTGTGCTCAATGCAGTACCTCCATGGGTGAACGTGTTGCGGTAACTCTCTGGGCTCCGGGGCCCAGCCGCCGGCAGGCTTGTACTCTCCGGTGATGATCTGACATACATCCGACCTGTACCAGCATGGGTAGCCCTGTTCCATGTGCCACAGAACGTCGGCCATGTCCTGGGCGTTCTGCGGATGATCGGACCACCAGTACCTCGTCGGGCGCCATTGCGTGCTCCCGTAGATCAGATGCACCCGCGCCATCCCCCAGGACTCTTCGCCGATCAAGAGATCGAGCGGCGTCCAAGCGAGGGATGGGCCATTGCCGATAAGGAAGATCCTACGGCCGCTTGAGACCCGAGAGCTCCCACTGATGTCCAAGTTCCTCATCCGATGCAGCCGGCTCCCCCATCATCCGGTTGTACATGGTCTCGATCTCCATTGCGACCAGGTTGACATAACGATTCCAGCCAGTGTCGAAGGGGAGGAAGAGAGCCGTCCGCAGCTTGGGTGCAATGTTGAACATGGCGACAGCTCGAGCGAAGTGCATCAGCTCGTCCAGTTCCTTCCTGACGTGGATCCTCAAGTCGACGTTATCTTGCTCCCTGAGCAACTCGCCCCAATTCTGCCAGGTGTCCAGCTCAAGCTCGGGTTGCAGGTTGCTCATTCGATCCTCCGTATCGAGAGGATGGCGCCCCTCGGAATTCGGAGCAGCATCCCGGGCTGCCTCCATTTCATTGAATCGCTCATGGACAGGGTGAGCGAATCCTCTGTCGCCCCAAAGAAGAAGCCTACCGTCTGGGCCGTCATTGCCTCAGTGTCTGCTGCCAGTTCCGCAGCTTCCTCAACGTTGTACCATGCAGAGGTGGACACGGAGTCCAACCATTGCACATGGAGGATGTCACCCTTCTTGATTTTTGCGCTCATTCGCCAACCGCCTCAGTGTCTTCAATGACTTCTCGAGCTGTTCCACGGTCTCTGCAGTGATCTCTGCTGTGATGGTCTCGGCCTGCTGCTCATTCGCCTTGGGCTTCGGCTTGTACTTTCCGAGCACAAGGGCCGCCCTGTCTATGTCTGTAGATGATGCACTGCGCCTGGACGCCCTGAGCAGAATATCCTTGTCGAAGGCCTCCATGGAATCAAAGTTGATGTCTGACTCTTCCGCCCACTTCCTCGCCTTCCTGACGGCATGCTCCTCAGCGGGCTTGTTGCCGCTGTGCCCTCCCCCAGTCCCCGGCAGGAAGCTGTGACACTTGGGGCAATTGGTGAGCTTGTCGTCCTCGATCTGGAGATCGCACTTGGGGCAGGTTCTCATTCCGGGATCCATTCGTGGCCGCACTCGTTACAGACCGTCATTCCGGAATCCTGTGGTTCTTCTGCCGGTCGCACTGTCGCCCCACAGTTTGGGCACTCAATAGGTTGGCTCATTCGCCGACACAAACCCCGCTTCGTACAGGTACTCGATCGGAGGGTTGCCCGAAGTGAACAGCGACGACTGGCACAGACGATCTGCAATAGGGACGTCCATGTCCTCCACTGCGCATCTCAGGATGGCCCAGATGGTCCCGTCCGAAAGGGTGTCGAAGTAGTAGACCCAGATGTCGCCTGGCTCAATCAGTGGAGACACCTCTTCATCGAGAGACTCGATGGCATTCCTTGGATCTGACGTAGCCTCGATGAAGACGACAAGTGCTGCAGCAGGTTCCTCAATGTGGAAGTCTGGGACAGGTCGTGTCAAGCGCCCCCTGTCAATGACGCGCACCAAGGGCACCTCGGTTGGCAGTGGGTTATACGGCCACAGCCCCCTACTTCTCAAGCCGGCATTGAAGAGTAGCCCGAACCCAATCAGGCCGGCAAGGAACAGCAACAGCCGGATCCAATCACCTAGTCCTAATGCTCTTGACCCAGACATGATACCTCTCGTTCCACGGGAGCGTCAGTTCTCCCACTACCCGTAATCCCTCGTTCCGATCCATAAAACCCAGAAACGCCCACCTGTCCTCAAAGGATAGCATGCGGGGTCGATCTGACGGCCTGAGCCAGGCTACCCTGTTCTTGTTGATGCGGTCCCATTGGGCGGCAGATCCCCAAGGCATTATACACCATTGCCAGAGAACATAGGCAGATCTTCATGGTTTTGGACCGGCACCTCGCCAATTCGCAGAATGGCCTGATCTGTGAGGTATGGCCGGCTGATGTCCAACCCTACTCCAGTCCGCAAGAGCTGGCGGGCCACCATGACAGTCGTCCCGGATCCTACGAATGGATCGAACACGGTGCCCGATACCGCCTCGGCCTGCGTGTGCGGGTGATCGCAGGTGGGGCGGTAGCCCATCACTCTATTGTGGGCCGGCTCATCCATGTTTCCGCTGGCGTCCGTCCGGTTGCCACTCTTATCGGCCCGACCGCTGCGATCAATGACCATGTTGCTATGCTCCACCATCGGCGCCCATCCCTGCCCACATACCGGGCAACACCAGCGGGGGCAGGTGGCCTGGATCAGTGGAGCAATGAGGTTCGGGGGAAAGGTGGCATAGTGGGCTCCCTTGTACGGCGAGGTCGGGATATTGAGGACGGAGCGGGGGTTGCGGCCATGCACCACAATGTCGACCGGGCCGCCGCTACCAGGATAGGTCTTATTCTGGTGCCCGGCGTTCTTCTCAGTGCCAGCATAGGAGACCACCCTGCCCTCATGGATTGCCGCCTCCCTCACCGCCTCCTGGTCTGACCAGTAGCCCATCCCCTTGACCAGCATGAATACGTACTCGTGGGCACGGGTGTGTCGCCAGGAGCCGCGGCGGAGTTCGCCGGCAGGATTGAACGACCGTCCCCGGACACTCTCAGGCATCGGGTTGGGCTTGGCCCACACAAGGTCTTGGCGCACGACCCAGCCGTCTGCCTGCAGCGCCAGTGCTATGCGGTGGGGCATCATCATGAGGTTGCCCGTCGTCAAACCCACGCGCGGCTTGACTGGTCTATTACTGCCTCCTGGATGCCCCCCTTGCATTGTGCTGCTGCGAGAGAAGTTGGCGAAGTTGTTGCCGTACTCCGTGGTGCTACCCCCTCCCGCGTAGCAGTCCCCGTAGTTCAGCCAGAACACTCCGTCGTCCCGCAGCACCCGGTAGACCTCCCGTGCCCACTCTACTGTCCGCTCGATGTGGCGATCGGGGGTTGGCTCCAAGCCCAGTGGTTCCTCGCCCTGCTCGCCAGCGTACTTGCGCAGGCCCCAGTAGGGGGGACTCGTCACGACGCAATGTACTGACTGATCGCGAAGCGGAACGTGGAAGGCGCTGCCCTGAATCAGCATGCCATCTTTACCCGTGCTGTGAATAAGGCGGCTGCGGTGAATATCACCGCCCGTACCTCTTGAACCTATCGGGCAGCCCATGATGCACTGGCTCAAACTTCTCCGGTTCAGGAACCTCCGCCTCCCTGCACGCCCGGGAGAAGTAGGGCACATACCGCAGCCCGTCCCACCACTCACGCCAAGTCTGCCTCCCGCAGCCGCATACGCACAACGTTCCGTGCTCGTCCCACATGAGGCGGTGCTCCTCTGGAGCCATGGGTGAATCAGTGAAGGTCGAGTAGCCGAGACTCATCTGCTCTCTCCTCTCAGGTGCTCGGGGAGGGCGGCGAGAGCTCTGTGTACCGCATCCCAATAGTCGGACCAATCTCCGGTTTCGTCTGCTCTTTCAATGCTCCGTATGGTGGCCCGCAGCGCCTCCATGTCGGCCTGGGCTTGGGCGAGGGAGGATTCGAGAGCCAATATCTCTCCCCACACTTGCGGCAGTGCGCACGCTGTCAGGGTGTCCGCTTGGTCGTCATTGCTAAGATCGGGCGGGTCCTCGGATGCGATGTATGGAGCCAGCAGACCCCAGACCATCTCCACATGCGAATTCCGTGGCTCGGGTGGTTCAAGTAGGTTTCCGCTCAGCTTCTCGCTCATGTCGTCTCCTTCAACAACTCCAGCGCATTCCTGAGACACTGCCGCACCTGGGTCAGTTGCTGCACCCGGTCGGCATTGTCGTCCTTGGCGGCCTGCTGCAGTTCCTGGGCGATCGAGCCCAAGGCTCCCAGGATGCAGCCCCTGCTGTGCGCCATGTTGCTGCGCGCCCTATCAGGAGGTGCGGTGTGCTCGTGAGAGATGTACACGGGGACCATGGCTGCTCCTTTCAACCCCAGTCGGGGTAGTGCGGATCTGGGATGTCGCCTGAGCGCTTGCCCTCTCGGATCTCTTTCAAGACCTTCTTACGCCTGCTCCAGTACGCTTTGGCGTCAGGCGTGAAGTTGGCCTGGTAGATAGCGACAGCCCATATTGCTGCCATTATGAGTACTACTACGATGAACATGCCTGCGCTCCTGTCTTCAAGGTGGGAGAGACGGGCGACGGATTTCAACCTGTCTCCTTTGGGGGACTAGACGCCCGTCCCTCCCGGTCCAACAATCCGCATACAGTGTAGCACGCATTGGCGCCTGAATCAACTGTGAAGTGGTGGTACTGAAGGGGGAGCGCCATGAA
>Ga0209108_10001386_pt1 | contig 14061 bp, 18 predicted proteins | sample Rifsed10ft1_FD_184003 | JGI IMG/M metagenome (GOLD analysis project Ga0209108, IMG submission 184003) | Soil microbial communities from Rifle, Colorado, USA - sediment 10ft 1 (version 2) | ecosystem: Environmental > Terrestrial > Deep subsurface > Rock core/Sediment | place: Rifle, Colorado...
CGGATGGATCGCTGCCAAATCGCCTTCCGGGCCCGCATGGTGTCCACCGCCGCAATCACGATCCCCGTCATGCGCTGGGCCTCCACCTCGATCGGGACCCCCTCCACGGGAGCCCCGGCGAACTCCTCCAGGATCTCTCGGAGCGCCTCGACCTTCAGTCGCCCCACGTCCCTCAGGCGGAAGAGTTGGTTCGGCAGGTTATGCTCCTCGATCGCGTCAGGGTCATAGAGGTGCAGCCGCTGGGCCCCCATCTTGGAGAGGGCCAGGGCGGCGAAGGAACCGATCCCGCCACAGCCGATGAGGTGGATGGGAAGGTCCAGCGTCTCCGGATTCACCAGATCCAGCTGTCGCAAGAACTCCATGGACCGCCCGGGTCTCACGATCTCGACTCCTGCCAGTAGACGATGGGAACGCGCCAGTCCTTCGGGTTGACCGTCTTCAAAAAGTCGAGGAGGACGTAGACGAGGGCCACAAACTGGTACTCCCCGATCAGCTTGGCGATGCCCTCCCGGGTGTTGCCGAGACAGGGCCGGCCCCGATAGATGTGCGGGTGGTCATAGGCCCCGACGGCGCCGGTGAGGTTCCAGATCCGAATATCGCCGGCGAGGGAGATCTCTATCCGATAACTCCCCAGGCAGAATTCCCGCCCCTCGTACTCCGCATGGATCGGGGCGGTGAAGACCGTGATCCGGCCATCCTGGACCTGCACCTCTCGGACCTCCGGGAGCTCCTTGAGATCGTCCAGCTCCTTGAGATGTTGCGCCTGCGAGGACGCGGTGCTCCGCAGGGTGTTGAGACGCTCCCGGTATGTCGAGAGCCGCCGGGTCTCGGCCGTGATTCGACGGGCATACTCTTCCAGGTTCTCCTCGAGGAGACGCATCTCCTGTTCCAGAAAGGCCATCTCTTCGTGCACGCGACTCCGGCATTCCTGAATATAGGCCTGCCGGACCTTGGCCTGCCGTCGTCGGTTCCATCCGCCTGCCGCCTCCTCGGTCTCCTGCCGGAGCGTCTCCAGGGTGGCCTGGAGAGGATCCAATCCGAGCGGGGACAGGCTTCTGAGCTCTGTGAGGACCCGGGGGAGACTCAGGTCGAGCAGGCATCGCAGGAGGAGTGGCCGGAGCTCTCCGTCCTGACCGAGGAGGTTGAAGAGGACGTAGATGTTTCCTTCGACGATCTCTGCCACGGCTCGCCCTTCCTCGTCCCGAAGAATTCTTCCCCGGCCGATGTGAGAGCCGGGGGGAAAGCCGTGCTGCGCTGGCGGTGCCAGGGGATAGCCGAAGGCGAAGGGGAGGCGGATCTCCGGCACGCGCGGGAATAACCCAAAAAGGATCGGCGGTGTCGGGAGGGCGAAATGATGGACGGTGATGGTCTCTCCGCGGCTCGGACGCGCGTATCGGCGCTGATTGCCGACAAAGGAGAAGGGGACCTCGAGCCTTTGCGCGTAGTGCCTCAGCACCTCCGGAAGAGGGGACAGGCCGAGAGGATACGCCAGAGGGGAATCCGCCCCCTTTCCGCATTCGAGACGAACGGAAAATTCCGGCGGAATGCACGGCCCCCCGTCAGGCCCACCACCCTGGAGAGGAGCCTTGGAAAGGGGAGGGACATCCGTTCCACCCGCTGAAGTCGATCGCCTGGACAAGGCGTGTGTCCCTACCCAAGGCCCTTGTGAGTGCCTCGTGATGAAGGAAGGTGTTTTCTTGTTACCATCGCCCCTCCCGTGTTGTCAAGACGGAATCGGCGGTTGGACGAAGATCAGGAGACCGTCTGGGGTCGGATCCGCTTTCGACTCGCAAAGCCTTCGGTGAGGCCGTGCCAATACGCCACCTCGGCCTCATCCGGCTTCCAACAGAGCAGGACCTCCCGGCCTTCGTGGAGGGAGGGAAAATCGACGAGACCCAGGTGGAGGTCCTTGAGGAGGCATCCCAGGGTTTCGATCTGTGTGACGGCGGCGTTGCATTGCTCCAGGATCGATTCGGCCTCGCGCTTGATGCGGAGGAATCCCTCCCCTCCCAATCGGTAGCCGTTTTCCCCCGCCTGTTGCCGGATCGTCTCCAAGGCCTGCTGCCGCTCTCCCAGTTCCCGTCGCCTCGCCTGCAGATGCTCCAGGATTACCCGCAGCTCGGGAAGGAGGGCGTTGGCCTCCTCGACCGTGAAGTACCGCCTCGCCATCGATGCCCCTCAAGGAGCGTGCATCTGAGCGTACCCAAGCGGACCGGGCCCGTCAACACGAAATCCCGGCTGAGGCGAGCCACCAGCCGAGATCTGCCGTGACGGCCCGGACCACCTCCTTGCTGTTCGTGGGCGTGAGGCGCTGCACCTGTACCTCGGGGCGGGCCTTGATCCGGTCCGCGACCGGATGCGCCTTGGCCATTATCGTGCCCACGAGGGGGCGCGGCCCGTCGAGGACTTCGAAGAGGACCGCCTGGAAGGCGTGGGAGTAAAGCTCCATCTTGCCGATCTCATCGATCACGATAAGATCGGCTTCGTGCAGGGCGTGCGTGACGGCCTGAACCCCGATGGCTTCAAAAGTCTTGAGGTCAACGCCGTACCGCCCGACCCGCGGCGGCCCCGGACGTCTGACATGGGCCAGGACCCCTTCGCGGCCGCTGAGATCGGTGATCTGAAAGCCGACCCGCTCTCCCCCTTCGCGAATCTCCCGGGTGTAGAACCCGCCTTTCCTCCCCGGAAGAATCTCCAGGATGGAAAGGAGCAGGGATGTCTTCCCCACCCCGGGAGGGCCTGTGATGAGTTGTGCGCGGGCCATCGGCAGTTCAGGCCGGTCGCTGGCGCTCCTTGGGCACGACGCTGGTCGCCACGGCCCGGGCCACCAGCACGGGGGGATCGAGGATTCGAGCCGAGGAGGGGAAGGGGCCCTCGCAGGTGATGACCTTTTGGGCCTCAAAGACCATGCGACGCGAGGTGCTCCCGACCGCAACGATCCTTCCGGACGCCTCGATGTAGTCCCCACCCCGGACGGGGGCCAGGAACTCGACCGATTCGTAGGCCCGGAGGAGCCCCTCGTTCCCATCGTAGTGGATCGTCAGTTCCGTGGCCAGGTCGCCGAAGAGGCGAAGGATGTGAGAGCCGGCAACCAACATTCCCCCATAGTGGACGTCGGCGTGGCTCACCCGTACTCGCAGGGAGGCCCGCGGGTACTCCCGGTCCCGCGTCACGGCTGGGCCCCTTGGGGTTGGGCCTCGAGCACCTGTTCCGCCGCCAGGATCGGCGCGCCGACGCGAAGAGCTAACGCGACGGCGTCGCTCGGTCGAGAGTCGACCTGGACCTCTCGCCCATCCACCTGGAGGACGAGGGTGGCGTAATAGGTATTCTCCTTCAGCTCGGTGATCACCGCCCTGGCCACGCTGGCCTGGAAACGGCGGAGCACGTCCAGGAGCAGGTCATGGGTGTACGGCCGTGGAGGGGTCACGCCTTCGAGGGGGAGCGCGATCCCCACAGCCTCAAACTGCCCGATGGCCATGGAGAGAGCCCGCTTGTCTCTCTTGCTGCGGAGCAGGACGCGCGCCTGTCCGCCCGGATCGGCGATAACGCCGAGGACCTCCATCTCATGGAGCTTTGCCGTCTCCTGGGCGTGGGCGAGGCCGGGTGTGATGCCACAGAGCAGGAGAGAGAACAGGAGGACCCACCGCCGGGAGAGAGAACTACGAGCCATGTGTACCTCCTTCGATCGGCCAGACCCGTGGCCGGGTCTCCTTGAAATTGATACACCGGACCAGGCGCCAGCCGCTGAGCACATTGACGCGGTGGATCTGGTCCGGGACAAGGCCCACCTTCTCCAAGAGGGGGGTCAGTTGGAGGTCCGGCTTGAAGAGGCCCGTTCGCGTGATGAGGGGGGCCATCATCCTCTCGAGCCGGCCCATGACGGGGTGGTCGCTCTTGAAGTGATTCAGGATGATGATATGGCCTTTTGGCCGGCAAACCCGCTTGATCTCGCGCAGGACCTGGATGGGATCCGGCACCGCGCTGATGACGTACGTCGCGAGGACGTGGTCAAAGCTGTTGTCCTGGAAACCCATCCGCGTGGCGTCCATCACGACGAGACGCACGTGTTGGGTGCCCAGCTCGCGGACGCGTTCTTTCGCCTTTCGGAGCATTTGCCCCGAGAGATCGATCCCCACCAGTCGGCGGTGGCGCGGGTAGAGGGGCAGGTTCAGGCCGGTGCCGATCCCGACCTCCAGGATCTGGTCGTATGGGCCGACGTCGAGGAGTTTGATGGCCTCGACCCGCCCGGGATAGAAAACGCGATCGAAGATGAGATCATAGAAAGGGGAGACGGCGGCGTAGGCCCGCTTGACGGACTTATGCGAAAGCTGCCATCGCGAATCCATGATGTCGCCCCTTCCCTCGGGATGCGGAGAACGGTATTCTAGCCGATCCCTCCACGAAAAGGAACGATTTTCTCCCGGCCACCTGTCTTGTGGGGCACACGTAGGGGGGTGTCACCGGTACGGAGGCTCGCTAGGATCAGTCGCCGAATGGTTCCTCAAGCCTGTAGAGCGTGCGAGGCCTTCACTTCGAGAGACGCAGCGTGTTCATGGTGCTTTGTCCTCCTAAGGAGTTGGCCGCCTGTTAGAGGATCAGACACAGCGCGGTGAGCCAGGTGGCGGCCAGGATGGACTCGATGTGCACCCGACGCGCTTGGCGGCGAAGCTGCCTTCCCACTGCGGTGTCTTGGATTTTCTCTTCTCCGGTGTCCAGATTTCGCGAACCTCGCGCCGCCAGAGCCACTCAGGTCTGCTCGAGCGCCTGGAAGATGCCAAGGGCTGCCATCCAGAACGGGAAGAAGAGGCCGAGCCTCCACCACCGATCGACGCCAGAATAGATGAGTCCGATGGTGATCCCCACGGACATGGCCAGCGTGGCACCCCCCATGATAAGCCGCTTGCGCTCCTCTCTCGGCCCGATATTCATCGCACACCCAGCCGGTTCAATGTCTCCAGTCGCTGGCTTGGTGAGGGCAGGGGTTAGGCGGGGTTGATCTGGATGCGGGCGCCGTCCTTGACCTTCCTAAAGATCGTCGGGTCTCCCTGGACGCGCCCGATGATGTTGACCGCGCTCGCGCAACGGATCTCGCTGCCGGTGCTCACCGGGGTGGGCCCGAAGAAGATGCAGAGGGCCCGGCCGGGGGGCCAATAGCCCAGGTCCCCCATTTCCACGATCTCTCTCGCGGCCGACTCCAGTTCACGGTTGACCGGAGTCGCGAAGTAGATCTCGTCTCCCCAGGTGTTGGCCTTGCCGGTAATCGGCAGGGCCCCCCAGACCGCCTTGGCGGTGGGGCTGTTGTTGAGGACCGCCTCAGCGGTGAGATCCCCTGCCTTGATAACGATCTTGTGTGCCATCCGCCCCTCCATGAAAGCCCATCCCTTATAGCATGCGCGCCCATTGCCGTCAAATCCGCGCGGCTCAGGCGTCGGCAGTTCGGCGGGCTCGGGAAGGCATCCTTCGTTGCCGAGGCAGACTAGTAGCTGTCAGCTATCAACTATCAACTGTCCACACATCCCCAGTGTTTCAGCCATCAGCGATCAGGCTGTCAGCACACCAATATTCAGCCATCAGCTATCAGGAGTCGGCTGTCAGCAATGGGGAATCCCTTTCGTCCCGGTCTTTGCTGATTGCTGGCTGCGGACCGCTGATCGCTTCCCATGTGCTGACCGCTGGCTGCTGACGGCCGACAGCTTCACTTAAAGATGGAGCGGAGGGGGCGGCCCTCCCAATGAGCCGGGATGGGGATCCCCAGGAAAAGGAGGACGGTGGCGGCGGTGTCGTAGATCACGACCTGATCGGGAATCTCGTAACCCTCGCGAACGCCGGGCCCAAAGGCGATCCACGGGATGGTCATATCTTCGGGGAGTGTCGTGCCGTGGGTGAAATCATGGCCTCCGTGATCGGCGGTGATAATGAGCAGGGTCTCGCGGACAAGCTTCGTCTCCTCCATCATCCGGAGCAAGATCTCTACCGCGTCATCGACGGTCTGCAGCGCGATGAGATACTCCGGGCTCATCCAGCCGTGAAGATGTCCGGTTATGTCGGCGTCAGCAAAATGAATGAAGAGGAGGTGGGGCTTTTCAGATTTTATGTACGCGAGGGCCCGAAGGACCACGTCTGGCGCAAGATGGGGAACTACCTCAAAATGATCCAGACTCCCGGGGCGGGCGAGGAAGCCGAACTTCTCCTTCGTCACCACCATGGCGGTCTTGAGCCCCTGGGACTTGGCCAGGCTGAAGACCGTCTCGGCGGTTACTGTCGCCTCTCCGGGCCACCAGTTATTGTCTCGCTCGCCGTGGCGGTCAGGAGAGATTCCGGTCAGCATGGAGGTGTGGGCGGGAAGCGTGGTGCTGGGGGAGATGGTCTGGGCGCGGAAGGAGTAGGACCCCTCTTTCCAGAGGCGGGTGATGGTCGGGGTCTTGGCCACAAGGAGCGCGTCGGGGCGTGCGCCGTCGATGCTGACGACGACGACCCGCCGGGCTGGGGGATTGGCCTGGGTAACCGGGACTCGGTTGGTGACCAGCAGAGAGAGGAGAAGTCCGATAAGGATCGTCCGGATCTTCATTGAGCGCTAGTACGCCTCCATGTGGGGGACGTTCGACAGGCTCACCGGCTCGGGGAGCATCCTGCGTCGGCGGAACAATTCCATGGGTCGGTCTGGTGCAACCCCCTACTTCCAGGCCGCGCGGATCGTGGGGCAGCAGGATGGCCACCCCCACCTGCGCTGCGCTCCGGCGGCGGGACCCCGGCCGCCCGCAAACCAGGTTCCGCCGGGTCCAGGCCCAGCTCCCCTCGCCCTCCCGCAGACACCCGTCGTGCTTGCTGAGGCAGCACCTGCAGGGCCCGAGGGACCTTGCCGGGAGGGGCGGGGCCCCTCGGCAGGCGACGGCCTGGGACACCGAGGCGCGATCCGTGCCGGGCTTCTTTGCAGGGATCGTGAACACGGAGGGACCCAGGCCGGAAGCCGCCGCTCAGGGTCGCCGCGGGAGGCCCGGAGCGAGGGGCCGAGGGTGCTGCTCTTTTTCTCGGCCGTACGCAAGCGAGTTTCCGCCTTCCTCACTAGGCAGGGTTTCCCATGGGCGAGCCTAGTCGCGTCTCCAGCCGACGGCTGAAGCGGGACATGCTGTAGGTACAGATCCAGTACACAACAGCAATGAAGAGGTACAGCTCGAAGGGGCGGATCTCGCGGTTGTTCACAATCTGGGCGGCCTTGGTCAGGTCCACGTAGCCGATGATGGATGCCAGCGACGTATCCTTGAGGAGCACGATGAACTGGGTCACCAGCGCCGGGATCATGTTCTTGAGGGCCTGGGGCAGGACGACGTGGCGCATGGTCTGAGCGGCCGTGAGCCCGGTGGCTGTCGCCGCCTCCACCTGTCCTTTCGGCACCGATTGGATCCCCGCCCGGACGATCTCCCCCAGGTAGGCTGCCTCGAAGATGACGAAGGCCGCGAGCGCCACCCAGTACTCCGGGAGCGGAACGCGCAGCAGGATCGGAAGAATAAACCAGAACCAGAAGATCACCATGATGAGGGGCGTGCCGCGGAAGAGCTCCACGTAGCCCGTCGCGGGGATCCGGATCCACGGGGCGCGGGCCAGCCGCCCGAGGCCGATGAAGATCCCCAGGATGAACCCGAGGACGATGGCGGGGATCGCCAACCTGAGGGTGCCGCCCACGAAGTTCCCGAAGCCCAGGAACCCCTGGACCATGAGAAACCCGAAATTACTCACCACAACGCCGAAGTCCACGCTCAGTGCTCCGCCCGTCCGACTCGGGCGATGAGGCCGGGGATAGCGAAGCGCCGCTCCACCCGGGCCATGACCGAGGCGATGCCGAGGCAGAGGATCAGGTAGATCAGGGTCCCCGCTGTCAGGGCCTCAATCGCCTTGGCGGTGTAGGTCTCGATCTGGCGCGTCTGGAAGGTCAGCTCGGCCACGCCGATGGTCAGCGCAATCGAAGAGTTTTTCAAGAGGTTCAGCGATTCATTCGTCATCGGCGGGACGATGAGCCGAAGCGCAATCGGGATGATAATGAGGCGGTACGCCTGGGCCACCGTGAGCCCTGTGGAGGCGGCCGCCTCGAACTGGGTCTTGGGGATGGACTGGATCCCCGAGCGGATCACCTCGGAGAAGCGCGCCCCGTGGTAGACCCCGAGGGCGAACGTGCCGGCCCAGAACTCGGCCCCGTGGTTGAAGAGCCAGTCCTGGACCGGCCGGGGGAGGAGCGGAGGGACGCCGAAGTACCAGAAGAACATCCAGACGAGCAGGGGCACGTTCCGGAAGAACTCGACGTAGAAGGTGGCCAGGACGCGCAGCGGGCGGAGGGGGACGGTGCGGAGGGCCCCCGACAGGACGCCGAGGGCCGAGGCCAGAAGCCAGGCCAGCGCCGAGATCTCGAGCGTGGTCAGGATCCCCTGGAGGAGCCACTGAGCAGACTGGCCCCTCCAGAGGACCGACCAGTCAAACTGATATTGCACGTTACTTCGGCACGGACTGGTAGATCATGAACTTTCTGATCTGTGAGTCCATGGCGTACGGCAGCTCGCTATTCACCCCGAACCACTTCTCGTAGATTTCGAAGAACTTGCCGGAGTCAATTCCCTCCATCAGGCCGTTGTTGACGACGGCGCGGAAATCCGAGTCCCCCTTCCGCATCGCCATCCCGTACGGCTCGTAGGAGTAGAAGTCGCCGACGATCTCCCACTCCCCGGGGTTTGGGGCCTTGACCTTGAGCCCGGCCAATTGGATCCCGTCATTCGTATAGGTATCCACCAGGCCCTGCGCCAGCGCCTGGAAGGCGGCCGGCTGATCCGGGAACTCGAGGAGCTGGGCGGTGGAGACCCGCTGGCGGATGATGCGCGCGTTGGTGGAGCCCTGCTGGGCCCCCACGCGCTTGCCGGCGATGTCCTGGATCCCCTTGATGGGGCTCCCCTTCTTTACCAGGAACTGGGCGCCGGTGACGAAGAAGGTGAGGCTGAAGTCCACGCTGTCACGCCGGGGGCGGGTGTCGGTCATTGTGCCCGCGATCAGGTCCACGGCGCCGGAGGAGAGGAGCGGGATCCGCGTTGCGGGCGTGGACTCCTTCTTCTCCAGCTTCACCGGCTTGCCCACCTTCTTCGAGACCGCGGGAACGATGAGCTGATCGACCAGGTCAATGGAGTAGCCCACCCACTCGTTCTGCTTGTTGACGTACGCGAAGGGAGGCGAGCCGGTCCGCGTGCCGATGGTGAGGGTGCCGGTGCGGGCGATCTTCTCCAACGTAGTCTCGGCTGCGGCCGCCGCCACGCTTGCCAGCATCACGGCCAGTGCCACCAGAAGACTCAGCAGTCGCTTCATCGTGTCCTCCTTAGTGTGAGAGGATTTTGCTCAGGAACTGCTTCGTCCGGTCAAAGCGCGGGGTGGCAAAGAAGGTCTCGGGCGTCCCCTCCTCGATCACCTGCCCTTCATCCATAAAGACCACCCGGTGGGCTACCCGCCGGGCGAACCCCATCTCGTGGCTGACCACGATCATGGTCATGCCCTCCCGGGCCAGGTCCGTCATCACCTCCAGGACCTCGTTGATCATCTCGGGGTCGAGGGCGGAGGTGGGCTCGTCGAAGAGCATGATTTTGGGCTGCATCGCCAGCGCCCGGGCGATCGCCACCCGCTGCTGCTGGCCGCCGGAGAGATTCGCCGGGTAGGCATTGGCTTTCTCCGGGATCCCCACCCGCTCCAGAAGCTTCATGGCGACCTTCTCCCCCTCAGCCCGGGAAAGCCCTTTGACCTTCACCGGAGCCAGCACGATGTTCTCCAGCGCGGTCATGTGCGGGTACAGGTTGAACGACTGAAAGACCATCCCCACCTCCGCCCGGAGCCGGGCGAGGTCGAGCCCGGGGTCACTGAGGCGCAGACCGTCGACGATGATCTCCCCCGATTGGATCGGTTCCAGCTTGTTGATACATCGGATGAGCGTGCTCTTGCCCGAGCCGCTCGGCCCGCACACCACCACCACCTCGCCTTGTGAAATCTGAAGAGTGACATCTTTGAGAACGTGGAGGGGGCCGAACCACTTGTTCACCTGTCGAAAGTGGATCATTCGAAAACCTCGTGGGGTGGGGCGCCTCAACTGTATAACCGCACCCCAGATTACTGTCAATAGCCCGGTGAGGCTTTACTTCCGTCGGAAATTGCAGTAAATTTGATTAAATACCATCAGCGCCCGATCGGCGGGGGACGCCACACAGTGTTCAGGTCGATCAATTGGAGACCCCCCTAAGGTTCGCTTCCACGGACATCGTGCTCAGAGTAAAGAAAGGCTCCGGCGCAGTCGATTTGGCCTGTCTGGGCGACCATGAAGCGTGAGATCATCGTGAACTCGTCCATGGTGGAGACCCGCGTGGCGGTCCTGGAGGACGGCCAGCTGGCGGAGCTCATGATCGCGGACGCCCAGAACGCGGGGCTGGCCGGCAATATCTATAAGGGGCGCGTGCTGAAGATCCTGCCCGGGATGCAGGCGGCCTTTGTCGATATCGGCCTCAGCAAGGATGCCTTCCTCTACGTCCGAGACATCTACGAAGACCTGGAGGATTACGAGCAGATCCTCACGGCGGGCGAGGAATCCGAAGGGGAGGAACGCCTCCCACCGCCAACGCCCCCCAAACGACCCCCCCGCCAGGGACAGCCCTCGATTGACGAACTCCTCCAGGAGGGGCAAGAAGTGCTGGTCCAGGTGGCCCGAGAGCCTTTGGGCACGAAGGGGGCCCGGATCACCTCACACATCACCCTCCCGGGCCGCTATCTGGTCTACATGCCCACCGAGCAGCACATCGGCATCTCTCGGAAGATCGAGAGTGAAGGGGAGCGGGCCCGCCTCCGCCAGATCGTGCAGGAATTGACCACGGGGACCGAGGGGGTGATCGTCCGCACCGCGGGGATGGGAAGAAAACGCGATGAGATCGCCGCCGATCTGCAGTTTCTCCGCTCCCTCTGGCGACAGATCAGAGCGCGGGCCGAGACGGTCACGGCGCCTGCCCTGGTCCAACGGGATCTCGATCTCGTCTTTCGGATCTTCCGCGACCTCTTCACCCGCGATGTCACGCGGCTGGTGGTGGACAACGAAGGGGAGTATGAACGGTGTCTAGAGTTTGTGGAGTCGCTGTTCCCCGATCTTCGCTCTCACCTCTTCCTCTACACCGAGGAGGAGTCCATCTTTCGGTCCTTCGGGGTCGAGCGCGAGATCGAAAAGGCCCTGCGGCCCAAGGTCTGGCTGAAATCGGGGGGGTATCTCGTCATCGAGGAGACCGAGGCGTTGGTCTCGATCGATGTCAACACCGGGCGCTACGTCGGCAAACACGACTTCGAAGAGACCGTCTTCAAGACCAATCTGGAAGCGGCGCGCGAGATTTCCCGTCAGGTGCGCCTCAGGGACCTGGGGGGGATTGTCATCATCGACTTCATCGACATGGCGAGGCAGGATCACCGGGACCGGGTGGTCGCCGAACTCAAGGAATACCTCAAACCCGACCGCTCTCCCACCAACGTCGCTCTCCTCTCGGAACTGGGCCTGGTCGAGATGACCCGCAAGCGGGTCAAGCAGGGCCTCATCCGCTCCCTGAGCGTGAGCTGTCCCAACTGCGGGGGAACCGGCCTGCTCCGGGCCATCCCCTCCATCGCCCATCAGGCTCTGCGGGAGGCGGAGTGGCTGATGGTCAAGCGCAAGCCGGCGCACCTCAAGATCCGCGCCCATGCCGACGTGATCGCGTGGCTCCGGGCCGAGGAGGCGGAGGCGATCGAGGCCTTGCGGCAGAAGTTCGGGACCGAAATCTCTCTCGCGCCCGAGGAGGGATGGGGCACCGCGAAGTACCAGGTCTCCGAAGGGTGACGCCCCCGGCCATTCATCCGCCCCCGTCGCCCCCGATCCTGATCACCGCTGAGCCCCACCCCCGCACCTGAGCAACGGGGGCTCTTCTTGACAGGCGCAAATATTCCTGATACATAGGAAGATCGGCCCAGCCAGCGAGGCATCTGGAGGCATCGAGATGTACGCCGTCATAGAGACCGGAGGAAAGCAATACCGGGTGGCCCCGGGAGGGGTGATCGCCGTAGAGCGTCTCCCCGGGAGCGTGGGGGATGTCGTCGAGCTTTCCCGGGTCTTGCTGGTCGGCGAGGGGGAAGAGGTCAAGGTCGGGGCTCCCGTCGTCGCCGGGGCGAAGGTGCGCGCGACTATTGTGGCGCAGGCGCGGGGCCCCAAGATCATGGTTTTCAAGTTCAAGCGGCGGCGAAAGTACCGGCGCAAGACCGGACACCGCCAACAGCTCACGCGTCTCCGAGTGGAAGAAATCGCTACGGGTTCATAGTTGAGGGTTCACGGTTCATGGTATCGAAAGCTCGGGGAGGGCCGCTCGCGTCCCATGAACTGAAGGGATGAGTAGTATCCATGAACTCTGAACCATGAACCATGAACGGAGGAAGAGATGGCGCATAAGAAGGGGATGGGGAGTTCGAGAAACGGCCGCGATAGCCACTCGCAGCGGCTCGGGATGAAGGCCTTCTCTGGGCAGACAGTCACGGGCGGGAGCATCCTGGTTCGGCAACGCGGCACCCGATTCAAGCCCGGCTGGAACGTCGGGATTGGTCGGGACGATACGCTGTACGCGAAGGTGAGTGGGATCGTTTCCGTCGTCGAGCGGGGAGGCCGAGGCCGTTTTGTGAACATCACCCCGGTTTCGCCAGTGGAAGGCTAGGGAAGCGATCAGCAATCAGCGGTCAGCACATGGGTGAGAGCAGTCAGCCGTCAGCTGTGAAGCTCCGAAACTGACAGCTGAGAGCGAGTTCACGGTGCTGATTGCTGACAGCCGACTGCTGATAGCTCAGAGACATGAGGGTCCGTGTTCATCGATGTTGCCCGGATCAAGGTCAGAGCGGGCCACGGCGGAAAAGGCTGCATCGGCTTTCGGCGTGAAAAGTACGTCCCCCGGGGCGGGCCGGACGGAGGGGACGGCGGACGGGGAGGTGACGTGCACGTGGAAGCCTCCCGGTCGGTGGGGACGCTCCTCGATCCGAAATACCAGCAGGAGTATCGGGCGCCACACGGGGGCCACGGACAGGGGAAGAAGAAGCGGGGTCGTGACGGGGCGGATGTCATCATCCGGGTTCCCCTCGGTACGGTGATTACGGACGAAAAGACGGGGCGGCTCCTCGGGGACCTGACGGAAGACCGGCAGCAGGTCTTGGTGGCCCGAGGCGGGCGAGGGGGCCGGGGCAACGCAGCCTTTGCTACGTCCACGCGCCGCGCGCCGCGGATCGCCGAGGAGGGACGGGCGGGCGAGGAGCGAACGCTCCTCTTGGAGCTGAAGCTCCTGGCCGACGTCGGGCTGGTAGGGGTTCCCAATGCCGGTAAGTCCACCCTTCTGCGGGCCCTGACTGCGGCGCAGCCGAAGATCGCCGATTATCCTTTCACCACTCTCGTCCCCAATCTGGGGGTCCTTGATCTCTCCCTGAACGAGCGCATGACGGTGGCTGACATCCCGGGGCTCATCGCTGGCGCCTCGGGAGGTGCGGGCCTTGGTCTCGACTTTCTCCGACACATCGAGCGGGTCCGCTTGGTCGTGCACGTCCTCGATGTCTCGGAGGCTCACGATCCCCTCAAGGCGTTCGAGGTGGTGGAGGAGGAGCTTCGAGCGTACCGTCGTCCCCTCACCGAGCTCCCGCGACTGGTGGCGGCCAATAAGATCGATCTGCCCCATGAGAAGAATCTGGCGCGCTGCCACCGCTATTTTGCCGGTCGGCGAATCCCCCTGTACCCCGTTTCGGCCTTAACGGGAGCAGGTGTTTCCGCCCTCAAGGAAGGACTCCGGCAGAGCCTCAGGCGAGCGCCGGGCCAGAGGGAGAGCGGTGGAGCGCAGAGAGCTCTGTAAGCAGGTGCGGCGCCTGGTCGTCAAGGTGGGCTCGGGGGTCCTGTCCGGGGGGACCTTGTGCCTGCAGGCGGAGGCCATCCAGAGCCTCGCGAAACAGATCGCCTCCGCGACGGCCCGAGGGGCGCAGATCATTTTGGTCTCCTCGGGGGCGGTGATGGCTGGG
>Ga0209108_10001387_pt1 | contig 14058 bp, 10 predicted proteins | sample Rifsed10ft1_FD_184003 | JGI IMG/M metagenome (GOLD analysis project Ga0209108, IMG submission 184003) | Soil microbial communities from Rifle, Colorado, USA - sediment 10ft 1 (version 2) | ecosystem: Environmental > Terrestrial > Deep subsurface > Rock core/Sediment | place: Rifle, Colorado...
GACGGTCGAGTGCGAGATACGCCGTGGCTCGCGCTTGAACCTCAAGGACGTGTTCGGCGAATTTGCCCCGGAAGAGTTCGACTTTGAGTTCCAGAAGACGTGCGTGCTCGTGAAGCTGCTCGGCGGCGATTATGTGTCACGCTCGGAAGCCAAGCGCCTCCTGCTCAACCTCGAGAAGTTCGTCGAGATCGAGCTCGACATGCGAGGCGTCAGGCAATTGGGGCAGGGGTTCGCGGACGAGGTTTTCCGTGTCTTCGCCTCGAAGCATCCGGACATACGGCTGCGCGTGCTGAACGCGGACGCCAACGTCGCGGCCATGGTCCGGCACGCTGGCGGCACCACGACGTGAACGTGCGGCCGCCTTGGATTATTCTTCACATATGCCGTTCGCCCATTTTCACCCTGCTGTGCACCGTTGGTTCGCGGGCACGTTCCCCGGCCCGACGCCCGTGCAGCTCAAGGCGTGGGAAGCCATTGCGTCGCGCCGCAACACGCTGATCAGCGCGCCGACGGGGTCCGGCAAGACGCTCGCGGCGTTTCTCGCGGCCATCGACGATCTCGTCAAGCAGGCCGTCGACGGGCGCCTTAACGATGCGACACAAGTGTTGTACGTCTCGCCGCTCAAAGCGCTGTCGAATGACGTGCAGAAGAACCTGCAAATACCGCTCGAAGGCATTCGCCGCGAATGCTTGCTCGATCCGTTTCAGGATGCGCCGATCCGCGCGATGGTTCGCAGCGGGGATACGCCGCAGAGCGAGCGCACGCGCATGCGGCGGCTGTCGCCGCACATTCTCGTGACGACTCCGGAGTCGCTCTACATTCTTCTGACTTCGAGCTCGGGCCGCAAAATGCTGTCGACCGTGCGCACGGTGATCGTCGACGAGATTCATGCCGTCGCCGGCAACAAGCGCGGCGCACACTTGAGCTTGTCGCTCGAGCGGCTCGCCGGCCTATGCGGGGAGCCGCTCACGCGCATCGGCATCTCCGCGACGACGAATCCGCTCGCAGCGATGGCGGAGTTCCTGACCGGCACGTCCAACCCCGACTGCGTCATCGTCGATGAAGGGCACGTCAGGGAGCGCGACATCGCGCTCGAGCTGCCGCAATCGCCGCTCGAGGCGATCATGGGGAACGAAGTGTGGACCGAGATCTACGACCGGCTCGCCGACCTCATTCGTGCTCATAAGACGACGCTCGTATTCGTGAATACGCGGCGCCTCGCTGAGCGCGCCGCGCGGCACCTTGCGGAAAGGCTCGGCGAGGAAGCGGTCACCTCGCATCACGGCAGCCTTGCCAAGGAACACCGTCTGGATGCGGAATCCCGGCTGAAGGCCGGCCGGCTGCGCGCCTTGGTGGCTACGGCATCGCTCGAGCTCGGCATCGACATCGGCGACATCGATCTCGTGTGCCAATTGGGCTCGCCGCACGCGATCGCGACGTTCTTGCAGCGCGTGGGTCGCTCGGGACACGGGCTCGAGCGCGTGCCGAAGGGCCGGCTCTTCCCGCTGTCGCGCGACGAGCTCGTCGAATGCACGGCGTTGCTCGACAGCGTCAAGCGCGGCGAGCTCGATCGCGTGCGCATGTGTACGGAGCCGCTCGACGTGCTGGCGCAACAGATCGTCGCCGAGGTCAGTCAGCAAGAGCATCGAGCCGTTGATTTGCTCGCGCAGATCCGCCGCGCGGCGTGCTATCGGAATTTGAGCGCTGACAAGTTCGAGTCGATTCTCACGATGCTCGCCGAAGGTTTCAGCACGCACCGTGGACGACGCAGCGCCCACCTCCATTTCGATCGCGTCAACGGCATGTTGCGTGGACGGCGCGGCGCGGCGCTGACGGCTATCACGAACGGTGGCGCCATTCCGGATCAATTCGACTACGACGTTGTGATGTTGCCGGCGGAGCATCCGATCGGCACGGTCAACGAGGATTTTGCATTCGAGAGCATGCCCGGCGACATCTTTCAGCTCGGCAACACGTCGTATCGAATCCTCAAGGTGCAAACGGGCAAGGTCTACGTCGAGGACGCGCAAGGCAAGCCGCCGAACATTCCGTTTTGGTTCGGCGAGGCGCCTGGCCGGAGCAATGAGCTCTCGCACGCGGTATCGGAGCTCCGCGCATCCGTCGATGTCGCGCTCGAGGCGTCGTCCGTTCCGGAAGTTGCGGCGGCGTTTGCGAGGTCGCACGGAATCGGCGAGTCGGCCTCGCAACAGCTCATCGAATATCTCGCAGCCGCGCGGCTTGCGCTCGAAGCGTTGCCGACATCCGACAAGATCGTTTTCGAGCGCTTCTTCGACGAGGTCGGCGACACGCATCTCGTCATCCATTCGCCGCTCGGCTCGCGCATCAATCGTGCGTGGGGCCTTGCTTTGCGCAAGCGCTTCTGCCGGAGATTCAATTTCGAATTGCAGGCCGCGGCGCTCGAAGACTCGATCGTGTTGTCGCTCGGCGCCGTGCACAGCTTCGCGCTCGAGGACGTGATCTCGTATCTCACGAGCGGCACGGCCCGTGTCGTGCTGAGCCAGGCCGTTCTCAATGCACCGATCTTCGGAACGTATTGGCGTTGGAACGCGACGACGGCGCTCGGCGTGCGGCGCTTCCGCAACGGTAAGCGCGCGCCGCCGCAGTTTCAGCGTTCCGATGCCGAGGACTTGCTGGCGACGGTATTTCCGGATCAGCTCGCGTGCGCCGAGAATTTGCCGGGCGGCGACATCCCCATTCCCGACCATCCGCTCGTCGAGCAAACCCTCTACGATTGCATGCATCGGGCCATGGATGTCGAAGGCCTCGAAGCATTGCTTAAACGTATCGAGACCGGTCGAACCCAAGTGCTCTGCCGCGATCTCGCGAGCCCTTCGCCGCTCGCGCAGGAGATTCTCGGCGCGAAACCATACGCGTTTCTTGACGACGCGCCGGCCGAGGAGCGCCGCACGCTCGCGGTGCAAGCGCGCCGCTATTTGAGTCCCGAGCAGGCCGCCGACTTGGGCCGGCTAGATCCCGAGGCGATTCGACGCGTGCGCGACGAGGCTTGGCCCGACGCGCGCAACGCCGACGAGCTTCTCGATGGGCTCGTGTTGCTCGGCTTCATGACGGCGGCCGAGGGAACCGCAGCACGCGGGACCGAGGGGACGGAAGCGGAGGGGAATGCTGATGCCGCCGGCGCGTGGCCCGCGTTTTTCGCGACGCTCAGTGCCGAAAGGCGAGCGACAGAGTACCGCCTGCCCTCGGGCGAAGTGTTATGGGTGAGCGCCGAGCGGCTCGAGGAAGTGAGACTGGCGCTACCTGTCGGCACCGCCGCGCCCGGTGCGCGGTCTCTCTCAGGGCGCTCTGCCGATCCGGACACGGCGCTGCGCGAGGTCGTACGGAGCCGTCTCGAGGGGTTGGGTCCCTCCACCGCCGCGGCACTCGCCCGGCCGTTCGGGCTCACGGCCGAAGAGCTCGCAGTGCCTTTGCTCGCGCTCGAGCAACAAGGTGTCGTCATGCGCGGCCGCTTCACGCGTGCGGGCGACGAAGAATGGTGCGAGCGCCGGTTGCTCGCGCGCATTCATCGCTACACGCTGAAGCGTTTGCGCAACGAGATCGAGCCGGTCTCGCCTGCGGATTACCAACGATTTCTGTTCGACTGGCAGGGACTCGGAGATGGTCGACGCGAAGGGCGCGAAGCTTTGCGTGCCGTGCTCGCGGAGCTCCAAGGATTGACGCTCGCCGCATCGGTCTGGGAGCGCGACGTGCTGCCGGCACGCATTGCGGACTACCGTCCGGGCCTCATCGACGAGCTCTGCGCGAGCGGCGAGATCGTTTGGTGGCGGCCCCGCCCGAGCACGGCGCCCGAAGGGACGCGCGTCGTCACCGTGGCCGCATCGCCGATCGCCATCGTGCCGCGCGAGACTTTCGGGCATTGGCGGTCATTCGGCGAGCCCGGGCCGGCTCCTGCCGAGAACGGCGGTAACGTGTCCGCAAGCGCACAACGTGTGTCGGCGGCCCTCGCAGCGCGAGGAGCTTTGTTCTTCATCGAGCTCGTGCAACATACGGGGTTATTGCGTGTGCAGGTCGAGGATGCCCTAGGCGAGCTCGTCGCGCGCGGTCTCGTCACGGCCGATGCCTTCAACGGCTTGCGAGCCCTGCTGACGCCGCAACGACATCGGCAGCATTTTGCGAATCGCAGCCGGCGCCGTCCTTTTGCAAGCTTCGATGCAGCCGGCCGATGGACGTTGCTCGGCGCCGTTCCGGCGCAAGCGGACGCCGTTACCAGGCAAGCGGCCGTCGAGCATGCGGCCCGCGTGCTGTTGCGCCGCTACGGCGTCGTTACCCGCGCAGTTTTGGCCCGCGAGATGCTGCTGCCGAGCTGGCGCGAGCTGCTCGAAACGTGGCGCCGGCTCGAGGCGCGCGGCGAGATTCGCGGCGGCCGCTTCGTCGCGGCGCTCGGCGGTGAGCAGTTCGCGCTGACGGAGGCCGTCGAGAGCTTGCGGCGCGTGCGGCGCGACGACAACCGCGCCCAATGGGTCACGATCTCGGCCGCCGATCCGCTCCATTTGCCCGCGATCGCCGGGCCGGGGAAGCGCGTGCCGGCCGTCAACAGTCAACGCGTGGTCTATCGCGACGGCGTGCTCGTCGCCGCGCGGAGCGCCGCCGGCGTCGAGTGCCTCGTGCCGCTCGCCGAAACCGATCGCCGGCGCGCCGCTGCTGCCTTGTAAATCGGGCTATCTTTATTTTGGGATTCGAAGAATCGCGAGCGAAGCTCGCTCCTACTGGACGCGCACCGGCCCGTTGTAGACGATCGCGGCCAAATCGCTTTGTCGCGAGACGCCGAGCTTCACGTAAGCGCGTTGCCGGTAGGTGATGACGCTCGTCCTCCGGATATCGAGCTCGAGCGCCGTGTCCTCGATCGTCTTGCCTGCCGCGGCGCGCGCGCAAACTTCGCGCTCTCGCTTGCTCAATCGCGTAGGAAGCTCCTTGAGGCGATCCTCGATCGCTTCGATATCCAGGTGGGGAACATTCGCCCAGGATCTTTCGCACAACGCCTCGTGCTTCGACGCAGTGGCAACGATGAGTCTCGCGAGCGTCGCAAAAAGCCGCGTTTCCGTAGGCGAAAAAGTGTGCCGCGGCGCCGCGTGGTAGACGCAAAGCTGGTACAAATCGAGATCGCGAGTCGCGAAGAAGCTCAAGCGTTCCCGCACGTTCGTGACTTCGAAGCAGTGACGATACTGCCGGTCGTAAATGTCCCCGATGCCCATCTTGACGATGCAGGGACTTTGCGGGTGTCGTTTGTACGCAATCAGGGATGGATCGAATCTATAGCAGCGGTTGACGAAGAAACTGACGTTCTTTTCGGCCGCGGCCTGGTATGCCCGGCTCGCCATCGCTACGGCTTTGACCGCATCGCCCGCCCGGTAACGAAACAGGGCCCAATGGTCGACGTCGAGGACCTGCTCCAAGACTCGGAAACATGCTCGGCCGTAGCCTGCCGTACCGACGGCATGGACGGCCTCTGCGAAGGTATCAGCGCGTAAGGCCACGCGCGTGTCGCAGCGCACCGGAGATACGACCATCATGGTATTGCCCCCTGAGTAGACGGCCAATTCGGCCTACTCGATGGCTTCGACGATAAGTCGTAGGTGGGGCGAGATCAAGCGCTCATGCGCCGGCCGGGCGCGGCCCGCAAACACAGCGAGCGCGCACTTTCCGAGCCGCGCGGTTAGCGCCTGCTACGCTCAAATCTCGCGCGCGGTTTCGACCATCAAACCGAGCTTCGCGAACTGCTCGTCCTCCGTGAGCAGGTTGCCCTGTAGCGTCGAGGCGAAACCGCATTGCGGCGAAAGACACAGCTGGTCGAGTGGAACGTACCGTGCGGCTTCGTCGACACGCCGCTTGAGATCGTCCTTGCTCTCGAGCCGGCCGCTCTTCGTCGTGACGAGACCGAGCACGATGGTTTTGTCCTTCGGCACGAACCTGAGCGGCTCGAACGATCCGGAACGCGCATCGTCGTACTCGAGGAAGAAACCGTCGACCTTGAGCTCGTTGAAGACGGCTTCCGCGACCGCGTCGTAACCGCCGGACGCAATCCATGCCGAGCGATGATTGCCTCGGCACGTATGGACACACACCGTCATGCTCGGCGGCTTCCGTTCAAGCACGGCGTTCATGAGACCGATGAATGTCGAGAGCGGAGTGTCCGCCGTGCGGGCCGCGGCCGTCCCTTCGTTGCGGAAGGTCGCATGACCGAGCGTCGCGAACGTCGTGTCGTCGATTTGCAGATACCTGCATCCGAGCAGTTCCAGACGGCGCATCTGCTCGGCATAAACATCAACGAGATCTCGAAGCTCGAGCTCGATGTCGGGGTAGACGTCGGGGTTTTCCACCTCACCCAGACCGTACAGCATGTTGGGCGACGGAATCGTCAACTTCGGCACGGCCGCCGTGTGGGCTTTGAGAAAGACGAAGTCCTCGCCGAAAATCGTGCGCTCTAGATGAAGACGGTCCGTGACTTTGGGGATCACGATCTCGTTCAGCACGTCGCCGGTTTCGTTGCGAAACGGTCTGCGCTGAATGCCTCGGGCCGTGACTCCGCCGATCTGGCACAGGAAATCCATGTGCCAAGTGCCACGGCGAATCTCGCCGTCGGTCGCGACTTCGAGCCCTATGTCCTGTTGCCGCTTGACGAGACGCCGAATCGTATGGTCTTCGATCCGCCGTAGCGCCGCTCTCGAGATCCTCCCAGCCTCGGCATCCTTGCGCGCTGCGAGCACGGCGGCCGGCCGAAGCAAGCTTCCCACGTGCTCCGCGCGAAACGGCGGTTTGCGCGCGACGGTCGGTTTGCGCGCGATGCCTTCGGCGTTTACGGTGGCGGTCTGCATGGCCGAAGAGCGTAGCAGCGCACCGGCGGCAGGCATGTCCTAAGCGTTGCCGACACGGCGCGGAGCGCCCTTCGCTATCGTTGCGGCACGCGGAGAGGAACGATGATCGATATAACGATGGGTGCCGGCGCAGGTGGCTTCAATTGGCTGCCCGTGCTCGTGGCGGAGAGGAGAGGCATTTTCGAGCGCCGTGGTGTCAACGTTTCGCGCCGGCGCATGGGTACAGTCGACAAAGCGACCGCGGCCGTAAAAACCGGCGAGCTCGAGCTCGCGATCACGCCGCCCGAGGGCGCGATCAAGGACTGCGCGGGCGGTGGAGTCTTGCGCATCATCGCCGGCAACTTGAATGGTTTGCCGCTGTCGCTCGTCGCGAACCCGCGCTTTCGCCGCATCGAGGATTTGAAAGGCGCGAAGCTCGGCACGTCTTCCCTGACGGAAGGCACCGCGATCTACACGATGGAGATGCTGGCCAAGCACGGGCTCAAATATCCCGGCGACTACGAGCTCGTTCTCGCCGGCGTGCATCCGGCACGCTGGAAGGCGCTTCAGGACGGCACGATCGACGCAGCGCTCCAGCCGATTCCTTTCAACTTCATGGCGTTCGACGCGGGCTACTCGAACTTGGGCGAAGCCTGCGACTACATTCCGGAGATCGTATTCACGGCCATGTTGGTGGATCGCCGGTGGGCGGACGAGAATCGCGGGGCTGTCGTGTCGCTTCTCGCTGCTCTGATCGAAGCAACGGACTTGGTCTATGATTCACAGAACGATGCGATGCTACTCGAGCTCGCCATGGAGCTCACGGAAAGTAGTGCAGGGCACGCATCGCGCGCGCTTGCGTATGCAAGGGACACGGCCATGTTTCCGCGCGACCTATCGATTCCCGACGTCGCGTTTAGGAAGTCGCTCGAGCTCATGCGCAAAGCCAAGCTCGCCGACGACTCCGTCATGGCGAAAGCTCGAGCCGTGCTCGACGATAGCTTCCGCGCGGCAGCCGTAACGATGGCGCACTGAGGACGCCCGGCCGTCGAAACGCCCGAGATTCTCGCTTCACTCGATGCCGTGACGGTGCTGCGCGTGTTGTGCGGAGCTTTTCTGCTGCCTCACACGTTTCTGAAGCTCAGGCACATGGACAAGGCGGTAGAGTTCTTCGACAAGATTCGTTTTCGCCCGCCGCGCTCCTTCGTCTGCCTCACGGCGACCATGGAAGCGATCGCCGCGGTCAGTCTCATCTTCAATCTCTACCCAGCGTTTGGCGCTTTGATCGCCGCGACGATCCTGTCCGTCGCTGCCTGGGCGCAAGCCAAGGTCAACGGCTTGAGCTGGCGGTGGCAGTTCAAGGGCGTCGAGTACATGCTGTTTTGGGCATTCGCAAGCCTTGCGGTCGGATTCTTGGGCTGAGTCAGTTCAACGAATAGCCGGGGTTGCAGTCGAACGGATAGACGTAACCCCCCTCGGGCACCTTGGTGTAAGCCATATACCGCGCGGCGAGGCCTTCGAAGGTCGCGGGATCGTCGTAGACCTGAGTGATCCAAAGCGTCGTTCCGTCGGGGCTCAGCCGGAACCGCTCGACGACGTGCATGTCGTCGGAGTGATTGAAGCCGTTGTTCATGAACGTAGCGGCCGCGACCCGCGTCGTATCGACTACCAGAGTATCTCCTTCCCAATGGCCCACGGAGTGACCGGACTTCGTGTGCGGGTTATCCGCCGGGTGTTCTCGTCCGTCGAGAAAGATGATGCGCACCAAGTCGTAGTACTCCATCTTGAGCACGATCATCTCGGGGCTCGTGTGGACCTCCATCGGAAACGGCGCTTGCATGAAGTACACCAACGACGGCGGGACGCACGCTTCCGACGGCCCGCGCTGAGCGGCGGGATCGAACGCCTCGACTTGCGCGAGGGCTTCAGGCGTGAGCTTGAGTCCCCCGAAGTCGCCGAGGGCGAGCTCGGGCACTGTGCCGGTATCGGTAAGCAAGTGAGTGCCCCTGGGCAGCGCATCGATCATGGTTTTCTCGTATGGCTCGAGATCAAAGCGAGTGACCCAAAAGCCGGAGAGCCTGTCGAGCTCGCGATCCCGTGCGCTCTCCGGTGTCTGTGCGCTCACCGGTATGAGCGAGGTCGCGAAAATCCCTGCAAGGAGGGTGCGCACAAAGGGCCGACGCATAGCGTTCACTCCTCGAGGATCTCGGATTCCGCGGGGGCTACGCCCGAGCCGCCGCCGATCGGCGGCCGTCCGTCGGCAAACGTCATCATTCTGAGTAGCAGCGTTTTCGAGCCGTCGCGCGCGGGGCTGCCGGCGATCGTGACTCTATCCCCGGGCTTGATCGAGTTTCCCTGCATTCCAATCCGGCGCAGCACGCTCGCGGGCGCCCATTCGGCGACCCACACGGCCTCGACTCCCTGCTCGTCCGTCACGCGGACGAAAACCACGGAATGCGGATTCTGGATGCGGAATTCCTCCACGGCTCCGGATACGGAAACGGTCTCGTCCGTGACGAAGTGGACGGCCGCCGAGTGATGCGCCCGAGCCGCAGCTGCGAAGAGCAACGCGGTCGCAAGCAGACAAAGTTTGGTCATTGCGTAGGCGACCCCCTGCTCAATTCCGCCGGTCTGCCACGCGTCATGTTAGGGGAATCGCGCGACTCGCGGCTGTCCTAAGGACTGATGACGCTTGCGCCGCTTTTCCTGCCGAATCGGGCCACTGCCGTGTATTCTCTGCCCGGTATGGAGGCCGACACTCTCATTCTCGACATCGACTGGTTGATCACCGTCGATGCCAAACGCCGGGTCATCCGCGATGCCGGGATCGCGATCGCGGGCGGAAAGTTTGCGGCCATCGGCAAGTCGGCGGACATCGCGCGGGCATGGACGGCCAAGACGACCCTGCACGCTCGGAGCCGCGTCGCGCTTCCCGGGCTCATCGACAGCCACCTGCACTCGTCGTTTCAACTGGCCCGCGGTTTGGCGGATGAAGTCGGAACGCGCCCGTTTCTGTTCGAGCACATGTTTCCCTACGAAGGCGCCATGACCGAAGAGGACGTCCACGTGAGCGCGCTCTTTGCCGCGATGTCGCTCTTACGCTGCGGCGTGACGTGCTTCATCGATCCGGGCAACTACCATCCTGCCGCGACGGGACGCGCGGCGCTCGCGGCGGGCATGCGCGCCGTGCTTGGGCGGAGCGCCTTCGACATGACGAAGGCGGTTCTAGGCATCTTGCCGCCGGTCATGATCGAAACCACGGGCGAAGCCCTCGAACGCTCGAGCGCGCTGCTCGATTGGGTGGCGGCGCAGAAGAACCCGCGTCTTCGCGCCAATGTCTCGTTTCGCGGCTTGAGTAACTCGAGCGACAAGCTCATCGAGGGCTGCAAGGAGCTCGCGCAAAAACACGGGTGCATGCTGCAGACACACGCCTGCTTCAACTACTCGACCCATGACGACAGCCTCGCGAACTTCGGCGTTCCGGAAATCGAGCGGCTCGAACGACTCGGCGTGCTCGACGAGCAGACGCTGCTCGTACATTCCGGTTGGCTCGAGCCGCGCGAGGTCGAGATCGTCGCCCGCCGAAGGCCATGCCTCGTCGCGGCGCCGAGCTCGAGCCTGCACAACGGTTACGGCAACTTCGCGCGCGGCCGCCTCCCGGAGCTCATGGAGCGCGGCGTCAATGTAGGCATCGGCTCCGACCACGCGTGCTCGGGCATCACGGACCTCGTCCAAGAAATGTTCCTGTTCGCCGGAACCTACAAAGAGATTCATATGAACCCGCGCGTCGTGCCTCCCGAGCAGGTCGTCGAGATGGCGACGATCAACGGCGCGCGTTGCGCAGGTATGGCGGCAGAGATCGGCAGCGTCGAAGCCGGGAAGAACGCGGACCTCGTGCTGTTCGATGCGACGTACCCTGAGTGGCAGCCGCTCTTCAACCCGGTTTCGAACTTGGTGTACTCGGCGACCGGAAACTCGGTGGCCGATGTTTTCGTCGGCGGCGATCGAGTCGTGCGCGACGGCCGCCTCACGAAGCTCGACGAGACCGAGGTGCTCGAGCAGGTCGCCGCAACCATGGGACGCATCGCGAGCAAGCTCGATATTCCCAAGCTCGTGAAGTTGCGTTGGCCGGTGAGCTGACATGAAAGCAACGCTCAAGCGCGAGCCGCGATGAAGATCGACCTTTTCACGCACTTCGTCCCTCCTGCGTTTTCCGATTTCTTGCAGCGCTACGAGCTCGGGCGCATGGCTGTGCCGCGTTGGCGCCGAATCCCGACGCTCGTCGATCCCGATACGCATTTCCGGCTCATGGATCGATTCGACGATTACGTGCAGGTGCCGTCGTTGGCGAATCCGCCGATCGAAGCCTATGGATCCCCCGCGGAGACGCCCGAAATCGCGCGCGTCGCGAACGACAGCATGGCCGAGCTCTGCGCTCGCCATCGCGACCGATTTCCCACCTTCGTCGCGAATCTGCCGATGAACAATCCGGACGCTGCGGTCGCCGAGGCGGAGCGCGCCGTCACGGAGCTCGGCGCGGCCGGCTGCTTGATCTACACGAACGTGCTCGGCGCTCCCTTGAGCGCTCCCGGGCTCTTTCCGTTGTTCGCGAAGCTTGCCGAGCTCGATCATCCGCTCTGGCTGCATCCGATCCGCGGGCCCGAGCACGCGGACTATCGGGCCGAGCAGCGGTCGGAGCACGAGCTCTGGTTCACGTTCGGGTGGCCGTACGAGACGGCGGTCGCCATGGGGCGGCTCGTTTACTCGGGGCTCTTCGACAAGTTACCCGGCCTGAAGATCATCACACACCATCTCGGCGGCTTGGTCCCCTACCTCGAAGGGAAAATCGCGATCGGCTTTCGCCAGGCCGCGGAGGGGACGCTCGACGAAAACCCCGTGGCTCGCGAGGCGGGCCTCGAACGTTCGCCGGTCGACTACTTTCGGATGTTCTACGGCGATACGGCCGTCAATGGCGTCGCGAAGGCGCTCGAGTGCGGGCTCGCGTTCTTCGGCGCGAAGCATTGCCTTTTCGCGTCCGACGCGCCGTTCGATCCGACCGGAGGAGCACATTTGATTCGCCGCTCCATGGAGCTCATCGACTCGCTCGACCGTGCGACTCGCGACAAGATCTATTACGGCAACGCGCGCGACTTGATACCGGCCTTGGCTCAGCGCGTTTAGCCGACCGCGCCCGGTGACGCGAGCAGAGTCGATGCAGCGAACCCACGAGATCGGACGGCTCATCGACGAAGGCGCACTATCTCGGCAACAAATCGTCGTGATCGTTCTCTGCGGGTTGGCTATGCTGCTCGACGGCTACGACATTCAAACCATGGCGCTCGCCGTGCCCTCGCTGACCGACGAATGGAGCACCGAAGCCGCCGCTTTTTCTTTCGCTCTTTCGGCGTCGGTCTTGGGCATGCTCGTCGGCACGTCGGCTGTGGCTCCGCTCGGCGACAAGGTCGGGCGGAGGCCCATCTTGATTTGGGGCATGTTGACCGTAGGCCTCGCGTCGCTCGCAACCGCGTACGCGGCGACGCCGACGGAGCTCGTGATCTGGCGACTTCTGACCGGCATCGGTCTTGGCATGAGTCTCCCGAACGCGACGGCACTAACCTCGGAATACGTGCCGCTCAAGAACCGCGCCTTCTTGATTTCGGTCATGTACGTTTGCGTGCCGCTCGGGGCGCTCGTCGCCGGGCTCGTCGCACCGCCCTTGATCGAGGCCATGAGCTGGCGCGCTATCTTTCTCGTCGGCGGCGCACTGCCGCTATGTTTGGCGATCGTGCTCGCGGCCTACGCTCCGGAATCGGTGCGACTGCTCGCCGCACAGCGGCCGAGCGATCCGCGCATCTCCCTGCTCTTGCGGCGCTTCTTACCGAATGTCGATCCCGCCACCGCGTACGCGCGCGCCGAGGACCGCATCGCGAGACAAGGCGTCCTTGCGCTCTTCGCGCCGCAGTTTTGGGCGCGAACGACGCTCTTGTGGTGCATCTATGCGCTCAATCTCTTCGTCTTGTTCGTTCTCATCAGCTGGTTGCCGACGATCTTGAGCGATGCCGGTTGGACGCGCCCGCAAGCCTTGCGCGGTGCCGTCATGATCCAGGCGGGCGGCATCGTCGGCGGTCTCGTCATCGCGAAGCTCGTCGACGTCGGGCGCACCGTGCTCGTGATGGCAAGCGGGTACGCGATCGTTGCCGTCAGCTTCTTGTTGTTCCTTGTCGTTCCCGGCACGGTGCCGGCATGGACGCTGCTCTTGCTCATCATCGGCGCCGGCGTTTCCGGCGCGCAAGCGGCGCTCAACGCGCTTTCGGCCATCTTCTACCCGCCGAGCTTGCGGGCCACGGGCGCGGGATGGGCGAGCGCCTGCGGCCGCGCGGGCGCGGTCGTGGCGCCGCTCGCGGGCGGGCTCGTGCTCCGCTACTTCGATCTCGAGCCGGAGCAGCACCTCATGCTGTTGATCCCGCCGATGCTGGTCTGCGGTCTGTGTGTGCTGCTGTTGCCCTATGCATGGCAAGAATCGCGAGCGAAGCTCGCTCCTACATTGTAGGAGCGACGTCTCGTCGCGATTCTTTCGCGGCCTTAAGGCTGCCTTAAGGCCGCTCCTACCATTCGAACGTCGCCTTCGCGTAGAGCAAGCGTCCGCGCGGGTCGTGGACTTTCGAGTCATAGCCGCCGTTGGTCGCCACGCGCGGGGGATCCTCGTCGAACACGTTGACGGCGCCAAACGCGAGCACGAGCCCTTCGTCCTCGCGCAGCCGTATCGTGTACTGCGCGTCCACCGTCGTATGGCTTTCGATCGGCGTGAAGAACGAAGGCCCTTGACCGAGCTCGACCTCGTCGTCGACGTAGCTGTCGATATGGCGGACGAACACGTCGACGCCGTGCCTGCGCAGGGCCCAATTGACGAACGCGTTGGCGCGAAGCTCCGGCGTCGAGGTCGCGAAGTTCGCGAAGTTGCGCCGGCCCGCGCCGTCGACCGCGCCGGCCTGCGGATCCTGCAAGTCGTAGCTCGAGATCATGGTGCCGTCGGCGCCCACGCGCAGCGTGCCGCCGCCCGCGAGCATGAGCTCGCGCGCCACGTGCAGGTCGAGGCCGTCGGTCTCGAGCGACGAGGCGTTGGCGTAGAGCTTTCTCGGGATGCGCCCGGCACGGCGCGCGAGCCAGCCCGCCTCGACTGCGAGCCGCATCGCGCGCGCCATCCGGATCGGGTCGTGCGCCAGGGCCA